>Ga0179593_1329878_pt1 | contig 19442 bp, 34 predicted proteins | sample CZODoug2_1_08_16_FD_185931 | JGI IMG/M metagenome (GOLD analysis project Ga0179593, IMG submission 185931) | Vadose zone soil fungal communities from Angelo Coast Range Reserve, California, USA - CZODoug2_1_08_16fungal (PacBio error correction) | ecosystem: Environmental > Terrestrial > Soil >...
GAAGCGAAAGGGGGGGGTGTGGACTATACTACCTGTGAAAAGAAGGGACGTGAGGCTCTGAAGAAAGTCGGGGGGGGAGAAATTGCCCGTACGCTGTTTACCAGCCAGGGGTGGTGCACTAGATACGGACAAAAGAGGAGGAAGAGAAACCTGGGCTTCAGGAAGGGTCCCATCTCCTCTCCTCCCCAAAAGAAGAGAGAGAACACAAGACAAATCTCCCAAACTCACACTTTCGGCGATGAAGCCGCCCCGTGCTTGAAAAAAAACTAGATGACCCAAGTGCCGGACAGATAGAAAAAAGGACCTTCGATTTGGGGAAACAGAAGGAAGGTGAAAAAACAAATGGTGAAATGGCCATCTTTAAGCAAACCCAAAAAAGGGGTCCTCAAAGTTGCTTCCAGTGCCCAGGATCGGGGACACGTGAGGCAAGTAAAAAAGTGAGGGTCCAGCAGACTGTGAGAGGTAGAAGAATACGGTGAAACGAAGCTCGTCCTCAAAAGCAGGCCAGGGGAAAAGTGGTAGAAAAAAAAAAAACCCTCTGCTCAAGCCCGTGCACCAGGATGGCCAGGGGTTCACCCACAAAACCAGTCACAAGGGACAGCGGGTTGGGTCGAAACTGCAACACTCATTGGTGTAAAAAGGGGTCCGGGGTCAGGGGAAAGAGTCTCCAGAACAGTCTCCACTACAAATGGCAGGTGGGTGAAAATGCACGAACGGCATATATTCCGGAGGCACACTGGTAAAAGAGGTTCAAAAACCCGGCGCGCGCGGTCCGAAGAGTCAAAGTGGAGAAGCCCCAAAAAGTCAGGAACCAATTTGAAATCTATGAGAGAGAGGGGCAAGGGGCCAATGGATAATGGGGCGGGGGGACCGTGTTGACGGATAGGGAACATGGTCTCGGAACCCGAATCCAGAGCAATCAAAAAGGAAGGAAAAAAAAGATCACTTGTTGGGCGGGAATGGGACAATGCAAACCAAAAAGTTGGCGAAAAGGAAAAGTAAGTGTAAAACATCAAGTGACACTTTGCCGAAAAAGAAAGAAGGAGAGGACAAGAATGGTCAAACAATGGGAGAAGCAGAGTCCGGCGCCGATAATGTCAAAAGACGACATGAGTGTGCAAGGTACTCCTTGAAGACGGGGCCACCATACACGGACCGAGTTGGGCGAAGGCCTCAGAGAGTACGCGCAAAAAATATCCCGTAGGGTGTTCCATACCCGAAACACCACTTGTCGCAAGAACGAACTGCCGAAGAGGTCCACCAAAAAAAAGAAAAGGGGAGTTTGGGCCTTGCGGTTTGCACGCCGAACGCGATACCCGGTTAACCGCTTGTCCGGTAAAAGTGGATAAACGGTACGGCAAAAGGGCGGAATAATACAGGATCTCGAATGAAAAACGGGGGGCGAAGCGGGACGGATTTGAAAGAATGTCACAGTAAAAAACAGAAAGGAGTACGGATCAATGAAAAAACCGATAAAAAAAAAAAATAACAACAGAACATAAAAAAACAGCGAATGAAGGCCAATTCGGAAAAGATGACTGCGTGGGGGAGTGTGGAATTGGAGGACAGAGAGGGGGTGTCTACAAAGAAAATTACTAAAACGTTCGCATGTTTTGAAAAAAAAAAGTTCACTAACAAAAAAAAAAAAAAGACAAAAACAGGGGGGCCCATTGACTACTAAAAATGGAAGACTGGGTGCGCTGTTAGCCAGAAGCCCAAAGGATGTCTGCAGATACAACTAAGGCGAAGCGCAGGGAGGGACGGAAAGTGGTCGAAACAATGTGCCGGACGAAGCAGGGGGGGTATTGGAAGCCCCTAAGGCCGGGCCGGAAGTCTGGTTTTGACCCCGCAATCAACGACCATGGGCGCCAGCTGCGTGCCCACGCGTCAAAGACGGCCAGATCAACGGTCGGCCCCTCCAGCACACAACGGATGACGATCCACCAAGCTAGAAAATCCAGGGTCCCTCGGAGCAAATCGGTCCTTATGGGGGCAGGGAAAAAAAAAGATGGTGAAATGGTCGCCGGAATAGGGAAATCTCCCAAGGCATCCGCGTCAAACAGGTGAAGCGCAACAATTCGCCACGCCACAGTGAATCTAACATTTGGAGGGGAAGAGTGGGTTGCAGGGGAAGAAGAAAAGAGGGGAGGGAAATACTGAAAATCACTCAATGACCCAGACAAGTAGGGGGGTGAGGTACACGGTTGGGGGCCGAACACGCGAGAGGACAGGGTTATGTACCGTAAAAATTGGGGAAAGGGGGGTCTCCGGGAACTAAAATAGGCAATCAAAAACCGGATAGAGAAGAGACCAACCATTTTCAGGGGAATACCTGGCCCACTGGGGATTGCCCTGAACTCGAAACCCACAGGAGCAGTTGTAGAAACCAAAAACTGGTATAAACATCCAAAAGGTATCGAAAAAAGCAACAGAAACAAATCTACCGTGTAAGGCGAGCGAGAACGTCTCGGACGTAGCGGGTATAAAGGGGTGGGTCTTGGGAAGTCGCGGTGGGGAAAAAGAGGCGAGGAAAAGAGGACAAATGATTGCGAAAAATGCTGGAGGTGGGAAGGGGCAAAATACTCACGGAAAGCCCGAATAAAAAACAACGGGGCCGTTTTTGAAGGGAGAGGGAAACGAAAAAGGGAATCATAGAGAAAAAAAGAGGAAAAACCCAAACAAAAGGGGCCAATGGGAGGAGATGAACAAGTTGTCACAAAAACACTAAACCGCAAGGGTTCGGTGAACAAGGGACCAGAAAAACGGGATGGGGTCACGTAACCAGCAGCAAGAAAAAGACGGGGAATAGGGGAGGAGAGGAGGAAAATGAAAAAAGATTGCACGTGGGGAGGAGGTCAAAAAAGGGAAGAACAAACCGAAAAGCAAAAAAAAAAAAAACGAATTGAGAACGTCGAAAAAACCACAACAGGTCAGCAACCAAGGCAGAGGGATGAGATCAGAAAAAAAAAAAAGGAATATGAGGAAAAAAATATCGAGAAAACAGAGGCAAGTGTGGCAAAAAAACTTGCTCGGGAAAACGACCAAATAACCTTCAAAAAGAGAAAGGGGTGTTCATCAGCGGGGAACGCCAGAAAACCTTTCAACATAAAGGGGAAAGACAGTTCCGAAGGCCTAGGAACTGAAGGTTAGGGCAGAGGATTAGTCCCGGAAACAAGCAAGAAACAGGCGGCTTGTGGGGCCAAGACAATGAGGGGATGGGGGTTGGGTTGGGTGAAGCAAACCGACACTCAGGACAAATTAAAATTTAAACATGTGGGGAGGTGGATAGGGGGAGGGGAGGACACCGGGGGGGGGGGGAAACCAATTTAGGTAGTATAAAAAACATAAAATACCGAAAAAGGGGCCCAAGAAAGAAGGTTGAGGAAGGGCAACCAATGACGGAGGTGAAGTAGGTCTGAAAGAAAAAAAAAAAACCAATCACAGAAAGAAGGAAGAGCAGAAAGGGAAACGAGATTCGACGAAAGGAGTGTGAGTGTTGGAGCGATCATAACAAGGGATCAAAAAACCTGACGGGATTAAACGGACTACAACAGGGGCCATGAGACGATCAGGGAAACTTGTCAAGAAAAGGGGGGAGGGGCTGGGGGTTTTCAGAAGGGGTTGGAGGAAGAAAAGTCGATGGGGTAAGGTGACGAAAAAAAAACATGGGGAAGAAGTGGGGTTTCAGATAGCAGGGAAATAAACGGGAAAGTGGGCAAGGAAGAGTCCAAGAACAATGAACGAACGATTCGGATCCCAGAACGTAGGCAAAAGGGATTCAAGAGCACAAGTTAAAGGGGGGGAAAAGAGAAAAACGAACCAGGAAAGCAAGAGAGACGGAATTTCAAAAACAATGAAAAAAAAAAGAAAATGGGTCAATCGGAAAGGAAAGAGGGGGGATATTGAAAGAGAAAGGACAGAGACATAGGGAGGCAAAGAGAAACTAAAACCAAGGGAGAGAAAATTTGGGAAAAGGGAGAATGGGGGGGGGGCGACCGGTGAAAACCAAAAACGGAGCTAGGAAGAGGATATGCCCAACTCCAAGAGAGGGAAAAAAGGCTCAACCAGCTGCTAGGGGACACAGGAAAGAAAGTAAGACAGTAAAATGACCTGAGGGACAAGGGGGGAAGATAACGGAGGGGGGAGATCAGCAACAGAAGGCTAGAAGACCATTGGAGGGGGTGGGGCAGTGTCTGCGGGGGGAGGTCTCGACGAGGGAAACGGAATAGCGGGGGCGACAAGGGAGGGGAGGAGGGGAAAATGTACAGGGACAGGGCATGGACAGGGGGATCAAAAGAAAAAAGAACTTCACCAATCAAGGAGGGCAAATATGGTTCGAAAAGTGAGTCCAGCAAAGGAGGGAGGAAGGGAAGGTTGAGATGAAGAAGAAATGGACTACGGGAGAAGGAGGAACAACAAAAGACCACAGGTCATTAACACGAAGTCAAGAAAAAAAAAAAAAAAGAGGAAGAAAAAGCAAGTAAAAAGAAGGGGGAGCACACTCATTTGAGGGGGGGGAAGCAAAAGATCGGAAGAATGAAATAGAAAACAAGAAAGGCAACTCCAAGGGGAATAGGCAAGTAAACTTTACGGATCTAAAATGAGGTGCTCTAGATGGGGGGGAAAGAGGGGGGGGGTACATAAAAAATCTGGGACAAGGGGGCGGATGTTCGGAAAAATTCAGTAAAAAAGAGAAATGACCACGACAGGAAAGAGGGCATCTTGTCATGGTAGGATAAGAAAAAAACGGGCAAGTAGTTGTTATCAAAAAGAACCAAAGAAAAAGGCAGGGACGAGGGAAAAAGAGGCATTGGGTTCATGGAAAAAGCAAACCAGGGAAGTCAAGTCCGGTTAGGTTACAACACAAAAAGGGGAGCGGGAGGGGTCCATAGATTTCTAACCAGTGTTGGTAGTTGGCTATAAACAAGCGGAGTGGTGGGGATAAGAGATGGGAACTATCCCCAAAAGTCGACGGGAAGTGAAAAATGGGGGGGGGTGGCCAACTTAAGCAAAGGGCGACGGTCACAAACGCAAGGGGTCAAACTTGGGGAATAAAAAGTACAGACTGAGAAAAGAAATCAGGTGACACAAATTGGGAAAAATATGAGGGGAAAGATCATTCAAGGGGCATGGAGAAAGACTTATGTTCCCAACCTGAAAAATGACGCAACTAGGTCACGGGCACGGGGCAGTTCTAAAAAAGGGATAAGTGGGGTGAGGAAAGGTTTGGGGGGAAAGGCAACTCGCGCGGTCGGGGATTTCGGGAAGGAACGGAAAGAAATAATCCAAGGGACCCAACGGAAACCTGTATGCACAGGGGAAGAGAACGGGAAAATCAGATGAAGATCTCAGGCAAAAAGGGGTGAAAATTGGGAGAGGGATAACGGCAGACATCAGAGGGGACGGGGAAACCAGGCCTTGGTACAGACAAATCACCTTAAGAGATTCAGGGGGGAGGCAGGGGGGAAACCTTCTTGTGACATGAAGAGGACCAGGGGAGGAAACGGAATAAAGTGTAAATCTAAAAAAAAGTGTAAGTGGGGGGGAAAAAAAGTGCCACTTAAACGATGGGTAAAGAGGGGGAAAGAGGGGGAAAAGGTTTAAAATTCCAGACCAACGAAAGTTGGACAGGAATGGGGAACGGACCGGGCGAAACTAGAAAGGAAAAAGACAAAAGGAGAACTAAAGGGGGACAGACAGAACTAGAGGGAGACAGCAAAGGCTATTAGAGAAGTGCAGGTTGCCGGAAGCGGACCCTCCAAGGCGCCACGAAATACAAGAGTGACGTGGGGGGAAAAAAACGACCCGGTGGTGAGTGAATTAAAAGAACTTAGGGACAAAAAGTCGGCTAAACACGAAGACTGGGGGACGGGAAAGGAAACAGGGAGAAGAAGGGACGGAAAAGGAGAAAAAATGCCAGGGGGGTGGATAAAAAAAAGGTCCGGCAAAAAATCGACGGACAAGAGATTAACGGGGAAAGGGGGGGACGGGGACAACGCGAAGAAACTAGTCGGGAAAGGAAGGGGCAGGCTTTTACCATGAACACAGAAAGGACTAACGCGGTTTTCAGGGTTAACAGGGCGCCAGGGGGGGGACTAAGACCATGTGCCGCACACAGTCACAGATCCATTAAGGAGTGGGGAAGGGGAGGAGGAAAAAATCGCGGGGGGGAAAAAGGGAACAATAAGAGTATTGGAATGAAGAAAAAGTTTGAGGGAGGCGATAAAAAAAAAAGAGAAATTAAAAAAGGGGAGTCTTGCAGTCCACAAAGAAACATGACAAAGGGGGGAAAAGCGAGTTCTAGGGCAAAAATACTCAAAAAACAACCAAAGGGGAAGGAGGGAAAAGGGGTAAAAGAAGAGAGGGAAAAGCGAAAGGTTGGGGGGGGTGGGAAAGAAGACCAGGAGAGGGCGAAAGAAAAGCGGGGGGGAGGGGGGAAGGAAAAAAAGGACGAGTTGGGAAAGTTTGGAAGCGATGGGTTCAGGGGAAAAGAAGTTGGGGAAAACTCTGGAAGAAGGAATGGGGATGGGCAGGGAGTTCATGGCAAAAAAGAAAAGGGGGAAGAAAGAAATCACGAGGGTGCAGGGAGGGGGGGGAAAAACAACTGAATGGGCCAACTATAGTTTAAGAAGGAACGGAAAGTCAAGACTAGATTCAAGGAGGATTTGGGGAACGGACGGCGTGGGGAAAAAACCTGGGAAAGAAAGGAGATTTGGGGAGGGGAAGAGGCTGCAAACAAAAGACGGTGGGCACTCAACAGGAACGGGGAGAGGGTGAAAGAATGGTAACATCAATTAAAAAAAAAAAAAGAAAAAAAAAAGGCGTTGGACAAGGACAAGAGGGAAAAATAAAAAGGGGTGTAAGGACAGGGGAAAGAGGATGCCTAAAAAGAAGAAGAGACCAGCCAGCGGAAGGGAAAAGGGGGGTATATGGAGGAAACGTCGGCAAGCAATCCTGTCAAAAAAAGGGGTGGAAAGGGCGCACTGTGCAAACAGGACCGTAAGGGGAAGGAGGGTTGAAACAGTCACAAAGAAACGCCTGGTGGGGAGAGTTCAGGTCGGATTGGGGGCGTCAGAGACAAGAAAAGAGGGTGAGAAAGAAACAGCAGGGTGACATCAAGAAAGGGAAATATTGTAACAGGGGGATGGATTTGTGAAAAAAGAAGACTGGAAAGTGAAGTGAGGGAAGAGGGGGAATAACTCTTCAAAAGTCACGGAGACAGGGAAGATTGGAATCGGAAGTAAAAGACGAGTAGAGGTGGAACGTGGGGGGGAAGAGGGACAGGGGGTAAGGGGAGAGGACTGTGGAAGGGCAAGAGGGGAGACGAAAAAAGAGACAGAAAAGCACTGTCAAAAAAACTGAAGGGAAACAAAAGATCCCTTGGAACTGAAAAACAGGCAGGAGCGGTGTACGAGAAGTGAAAGGAAATGAAGGGGCACGGGGGGAAGGAAGAAGGGGGACTAGAGGAAAACTCAAGTGTACATGGTTGGAAAAAAATAGGGGGGGGATCAAGAAGCCGTAGCACGAAAAATTAGGAAAGGGGACCCGTTGAAGGACTGGGAAAAACACATAACCGGCAAAAATTGGGAGGAAAGGGGGGAAAAAGAAGAATTAGCGCCACACCAGAGAAAGGAGTGTGGGGGGACGACAAAAAACGTCTCAATCACAGAAAGGACCCGGGCACCCACCTAAAAAAGTAATTGACTGGGAAAAAGGGGGGAGGGGAGCCAGGAAAAAAGTAAACGAGGAAAAGATGGCCAAGGGGAGGGTGATAACTCCTTGAAAGGAGGGATCATACAGGAGAGAGAGGCTGGTCTAGGGGAGAAGGAGACAGGGAATGGAAAGGTAAGGATAAAAAGAAAAAGGGAAAACTAGGTCATAAACGAAGAAAAAGAAAAGAGAATCCAAAATATCAGAGAGGAATGTAAAGGGACGGGGGGGATCTGAAGGCGTGTAGGTGGGGGGTATTACTTAAAAAGAGTAGTGTAGTCCCATAAACGCGAGCCCCATTGAGAGGTTCAAGGGAGGGACAAAGAAAGATGGAAAATAGACCAGGAATGAAAAAGGAGGGGGGGTCCATCGGGTAGAAGAAGAACATGAAGCAAAAGGAAAAAAATAAAACCGACACACGGCTCTCCGCAGTCTACATGGTTCGGAAACAAGGAAAAAGAAAAGGGTCTGAAAAGAAAAGAAAACGCGGGGGGATGTGGCACTGGACCAGCAACCTGGGAAATGACCAAGAGTTGTGGCACGACAGAAACTAAAAAAAATGGGTAACGCGGGAAAAAAGTCGTTGAAAACTATATAATAACGAGGGAATAAGGGCCGGCGGACCCCGCCACAGCCACAAAAAAAAAGAGGATATCCAAACCGAGACTAAAGAACAAGGCCCAGAGAGAATACTGGAAAGGAGTTGGAGGTCATCAAGGGGAGCAAAAAGTCCCCAGAAGGGGAGGGGGAAGGATATAATCTACGCCTCATCTGGAAAAAGAAAATGAGAAGACAACCTTAGAGGGAAAAATGTGAGGGGAAAATATGGTTGAAGCAGGGAAGGATCTGGCCCATTGGAGAAAAAAAAAATACTCCCCAACCCAAAAGGGTAAACTCTTATAAAGAAAAAAGGAAGTGGGTAGTTTGCCAAGGGTGGGTCCGAAAGTCACTCAGGGGAAGGAAAGCCAGTTTAAGCAAAGGAAAAAAGAACTGGTTTCGACGGAAGAAACAGCCAGACAAGAGAGGAAAGCTCGTCACCCATTTTTAGGGAAGATACTCGGCCAAGACCTTGGTACTGAAAAAAATCCCAAGAAAAACAAAGGGGGCATCAAAGGTGTGAGGACCGGCAGAGAAACAAAGAAGGGAAAAAGGAAAGCCGAACTACTCACCAAAAGGAACAGAGAAAAGGACCGACCGATCTAAGAATGGCAGGGGGGAGGGATGGGGAGAGGTGATGTGATCAGAGAAAGGGGACTATAGCTTGTAACCAACAGAGGAGGGGACCCTGACCTGGGGGGGGATTGGCATAGAAAGGGAACCGTGGACAGGGAAAAAGGAAATGCCGCTTGCCGGTTGGGGGGTAAGGTAAGAGGTACAGGAAAAAGGGATCTCTCACAAGGAAAAGCAGGGGAGGAACCGCCCCAGGACAGGATGGGGACCGAGGATTTTGGTACACCCAAAGAAAACTTCATAAGGGGGTTTTTTAGGGGGACCAAAAAGAAAATGGGGGACGAGGAGAATAACTCACAAGACAAAAAGTTGAACGACTCGGAGACCAGATCGTTGGAAAACTGGGTTGGAAGGCGGGGAACAAATCTTAAGAAAAAAACGCAGAAAAGTCGTAGGAGACCCAAGAGACAAAAAGGGACGCAAAACTGAATCTGGGTGGGGGGAACTTCGAAAAAAAAAAAACGGGTAGGCGAAGAAAAAAAAGAAAAGAAAAAACCAAACAAAACCAAAAAAGGGAGGGGGGGGCACAATAGTGAGAGTTTCAGAAAAGATTGAATGGAAAGAGCGCCGTGCGGGGGGGCGGAATCAAAAAATCGCAATCAACAAAAAAAAGGAAAAAAAGAGATTCAGGACCGAAGAAGCCGTCTCCTGGAATTGGTGTCAGGGTGGGGAGGGGGACCGCGGCTGAAATCAAGATAAACACAAGAACCTTTTTACTCAGCAACACAGGGGGGGGAAAAGGGTACAATGAAAGGAAGGAGGTTGGTTTCAAAAAGGGACTCGACCAATCAAAATAAGGGCGGGGCAGCTCAGGTGGGAGGGGGGAGCCGCGCCATACAGGTGTTAAAGGGGAGCCAAGGAGACCCTGCAACCGGCCCAACCCAGCCGGGAAGTGAGGAAGGAAAAAAAGGAAAACGGGGACGTACTGGAGAAGGCCAACAAACCCAAGGACCAGAAAAAAAAAGTACGGGACCAGACAGTGGAACAGCAAGGGCAGAAGGGAGACGAGAAAAAAAATTGATCAAAAAACCACCTCGACAGACTGGAAAAGGAGATATCTACAAGGAAAAAAAAAGGGGATAAAGTATGTGAAAATGGAGACTTGTTATATAATGCAGGAGTGTTGGATATTCCCTGGGAAAAAGGAAAGTGGTCTGCAGGAGAAAAGGGGATGAACATGAGGGGAAAGAAAAAGAAGTTGACCTCCATGTTAGATCTCTAACTATCAGCGTATGGGGGTACAAGGAAGTAGGACCGAGGAAAAACGGCATGTTGGGGAAGGGAAAATAAAAACTGAGACGGAAAGCCCTTTACAGGCCCAAAAAAACCGCCAAAAAAATAAAGAATGGAAATCCAGAGGTACCAAAGGGGAATGAAAGGGAGGGGGAAGAGAAGACCGGGATCAAATTAGGGGGGGACAAAAAAAAAGCTAAGGGACAAGTCTGGAAAAAAGGGGAAGGGGGGGGAGGGGAATGGAAGGCCCGAGAGAAAATTTGAAAAAGAGGATGGGAAGAAGGGGAAAGAGGGAAAGCACCATTCGGCGACTTTAAGGAAAAGAAATACTTGGGAAAAAGGAAACAAACTCACTGTAAAACGGAAAAAAAGGGGGGGGTACAGAGGGGAAGGGTATCGAGTATTCTTTGATCGCAAGGGGTGGGAGGGGGGGGACTTGCTTGGAAGAAGGAAGAGGCCCTAGTGGGAAAAAATAGAAGGTTCACAGTAAGACGCGCGCAGAAGAATTTGAACTTTGTGGGTGCTGTGAAAAAGGGGCAAAGGACACTTCATGGGGCGGGTCCAGGAAAAGAAAAAAACTCGTAAGAAGGAGGAAATCCGTATGGGGGGGTTTCAGGAAAAAAAATGGAAAGAGAGGGAACGGCCGAGGATCAAACAAAGAAGGGGTATAGCACAGCCGGGGCTGGGAGGGGGATAAAAAGCTGCCCCAGCACCAGGGCCAGTCTCTCAAGGGGGTAAGGGAAGGGAAAAAGGACGGGTTAAAAGGAAAAAGGTTGCTCAGAAAAGGGAGGGGGGGGTCGCAACACTTGGAAGGAATCATTAAAACGAAACGCCATTAAGAGAAATGGAAAAATGGGACTAAAAATGGGAATGCTATGTGGGAAGGAGATAGAAGGGGGGTATCTAGGGGACAGAGTCTTGGGACTTGAGGGGGGGGAGAAATGTGAAGTAAGAAAATAGGATATCAGGAAATCCTGACAGAGGGAATACTTGAGAGGAGAAGCGGGCCCAATTTAGGGGGGGGGGGACAAAACAAAAAAAAGAAAGCTTGTAAGAGTAAATCATAAGGGAGGGTAGGAACGCACAGTTCAAAAAGCCCTTTTTACCGGTTAGGGGGAAGAGAGTGGAGGAGGACCGTGCGGGTGGGTCGTACCTTTTAGTGGACTGAAGAACGAGGGGAGAGGTGACAGGAGCTGAACTGAGGAGCGGGGGGGGGTGTCCGAACGAAGGAGTATCCTGGGACTGGGGTGGAACCCATTAGAAAAAACATTCGAAGGAAAAAACGAATTTTCAAGTCGTGAGAAAAAGGAGAGGGGGGAAAGGAATAAGACTGGGACAAAAAGGGGGGGAAAGTAGGATTGGGAAAAGGAGGGTCTGGAGGGACAAAAAAGCCAAGGGGGAAAACCGTAGACAGTGAACGTAAAAGACAAATGAGGCCTGGGAGGAGGAAAGTTTGGGTGGGGGGGACTAATGGTTTTACGTCGTGGTGTACGATCGAGATGAGACTCTAAGGAAAAAATGAAAAATTACGCCCAACGACAACAAATAACCTTAGTAAAAGACAATGGCCGCGAATAGAGAAAAGAAAAAAAAATAATATCTTAATGAAGGGGGGAGGGGCATGGTGATATGGAACGAATAGGGCATGAAATCAAGGACCCGAGAACGGCCCTCAACTGGGTAAAAAAAAAATCCATCCTAAAATAGAAGAGAGAGGGGAAACCTGGAGTGGGGAGTGAAGCTTTTCCCAAAACATGGAGCCAGACAAAAGGCAAAAAAAAAAAAAGATCAGGGAAAAGGGGCTGGGGATGGGGAAAGAAGGAAACACTAGGTAAAAGGAACTGGGGAAAGCCGGGCAGGGGGGGAAAAAAAAGGCGCATTGAAAGTGGGGGAAAAACAACGGGGAGAAGGACTGTGCGGCCCTCGACAGGAAAACCTCTACTTCAGTTTCAGAAGGATCTGTAAAGAAAACAATTTGAGGGGAAACTCTACGTCCTGGGGAGAAAAAAACCAAGAGACCAGCTGCACTTTCCAACCTCAAGGTTGGGAAAAGGAGGACTTAACAGGTTTTCGTCCAACCGAAAAGGTCAAGGGGACACTTTGGGACAAAGGAGGGAAAGCGACCAACGGGTCGACCGGTTTTGGGGAAAAACGCATGACGGGGAAGAAAAAAAAAATGCAACAAGAGAGGAGGCCAGCAAGGGTTCATCTGAGTAAAGAGAAGAGGGGGGAATGGTAACTGGAGGCCGTCAAAAAATCTCAAGACTAGGTGGGTGGGGCTGTCCTGAGGAAAGGAGGTTCCGGGGACGAAAAAAAATGAAGAAAAGACAAAGAGTCCTTTGAAAAAATTGTTGGACAGTGAGGAGGAGAAAAAAAAAAAAAAGAGGGGGGCTGTGAAAGGGAAATAGCGTACGGGGGGAAAAGGGGCAGACCCAAAAGGGTGGGCAGGGACGGACTACAGGAGGAGGGGAAAAAAGGGGAAAAGTGATCGGGAAAAAAAGAATGGAAGAGGGGGGGGGAAATAGAGAGAAAAACCACAAAGAAGAAATTGTTAATGAAGAGAGAGGAGAGGGGAAAGAAAATGGTAATTGGTGGACGAAGATACAGGGTTCAAATAAGGGAGTATAGGGGAGAAATCAATCGGGTAGATGGGGGAAAGGAACGGAAGAAAAAATTGTAAGGGCAAGAGAGTCCTCATACGAAAGAGGATGTATTGGGATTGGTTCGTACAGGAAGACAAGGCAATAATGACCAGAAAAAAAAACAAAAGCAGGGGCACAAGGGGGAGGATGTGGAAATCCGAAGGAAGGAAAAAAAGATATATGGAGGGAGAAGAAAAATTTTCCTGAGCCATAGGGAGTCCTTGAAATTGGTTCGACTAATGTTACAGGTGGTAAAAACAACCCCCCTCCGTAGAAAACGAGCGGGGAGCCGCACTTTCGAAAACAGTGGCATAAAAAAGGGGGACAAGTAGAGGGGAAGTGGGAGCCCGTAAAAAAAGGCGGTGGTTAAAGAGAGGGGGAAAAAAAACCGACAAGGACAGAGACGTGGACGCGGGAATGACGTCAGACTTCCATCGCGGGTAATCTCAGGGAGCTGGGGTTATATTAAAGGACAAGTCATTCTAAAATCAAAAAATGGGGTCAAAGGGGGGGGTCAAGGTGGGAAACCGCCCAATTAAGGGACACAAGGTGTCAAAGAGGACACAAGCAAAGGGGGGGTAGGGGAGGTAAAAAAACGGCTGAATTGTAGTGAAGCGACAGAAAAGATGGCAGGAGAAAAACAGGGGGAAGAAGACTGTGAGAGTCAAGGGGAGAGGGTTACACAAGCCGGGGACAAAAACCCCCCACAAAAAAAAAACACACATTAGGACGGGGAGGGGAGGGGTTCGCCCGACGTAGAAGAGAAAATGAAATATTGAAGGAGGGAAATAGAAGGCAGAGGTCAAGGGGGGGGACAACAAAGTTGGTGGGGGGAAAAAAATCAGGGGGACAGGGTTGAAGTGGGAATACGAACAAAGTTCTCGTGCTACGAAAAAAAGAGGGCAGAAGGAAACGACAAAAAAAGAAGGAAAAAAAAAATAGCAAGGGTGTAGAAAGACCATGAAGGAGCGTGTCTAGGTTTATGGAAATCAACAGGCTTAAGAAAAGGCCGATCGCACATCGCTTGGTGAAGGGCAAAAAAAATCAGAAGGGGGGAAGGATTTCAAGCGGGATACATGGGTGCCGGCGGAAGGGGGAAGGTCCGGGGAAACCAAAAGCACCAGGGTCTATTGAAGGGCCCAAAACACACCCCAAACAAACCCACAAAAAAAAAAACCCCACAAAAAGCCCCACAAACAAACAAAAAACCACAACCCCCCCAACCCCAAAAAAAACCCAAACCGAAAACCACAACCACCACCCCCCCCCCCCAAACAAAAAACCCAACCCACCCAAAAACCCCCACACCCCCCACCACCCCCCCCACCCCCCCAAAAAACCACCAAAAACCACCCAAAAAAAACCAACCCCAACCCCAAACAAAAACCCACAAAACCCCCAAAACCAAAAAAAAACCCACCCCCACCCCAAAACCCAACAAAAAAAACCACACCCCAAAAAAACCGAACCCCGCCACACCCAAAAAAAAAACCCACCCCCCAACCCCCACCCCCCCAACCACCCACCCGAACCAAAAGAAAACCCAAAAAAACCAAAAAAAAAAAAACCACCCAAACCCAGCACCCCCGCCACCCACCCCCACCCAAAGAACAAATAAACCCCTCCCCCCCAAAAATAATATTCATTGACGTCAAAAAAAGGTACACAGGGTTCAATCATGAAAGCCCCCCTATTTGCGACCAAAGCCACAGAAACGAATGAGAAAACATTGAAACCAAGAGAACGGGAAAGGCTTGACCTGGGGTGAGGTCTCCGAACAGGGACTAGCTTACAAAGCACCCGCATTTACACATGGAGGGGAAACGAATGTCAAGTTTGAGTATCATAAGGGGATCCTCGATGGCAGAGGTTAGAAAAGAAGAAAGTTTAAAGAGAACCTGAAAAAAAGACCCAGTGGCGTGTAAAGGAATCTTACACCCGAAATTACAACATATACACAGCAACATATCAGGAGCTTGCCGGACAATTAGGGGGGCGGAACAGGTCGTGTGAAAAGTTGGGGGGGAAGGAGGGTCAAAGCGTGCTCCCAGCCCCAGAATCAAAAATTCTACCTTTCTTGGATGGAGGTTTCCGATATGGGGGGGGTGGGGGGGCCCAGGCAAAAGTAAATGCATCTTGGGAAAGAATTGTAGACCAAAGCCGAAAACGAAACTAAACAGATACAAAACCTTCGCAAAGCGAGCACAGGGGGAAGGGGGGAGAACAAGAAATCAAGCCAGGGGGGGAAAGGATTGGGAGGGGGGGGGGGGTTAATTAAGGAAAAGCATGAAGGAAACAGGGACATCAGGGAAAAAATCACGACCTGGGCGTACTGAGGGAAAGAGGCAAAATCGGATCTCAGGGGAAGGGCAGGAGAACGTGCGGGCAAAAACCACCGACCATACCCATCAACGGGAATATAAAAGAACAATAAAAAAAACAGGAAGAGAAGAGAGGTTCGTCCGTAGGAAAAGACAGACAATGAGTGGGGGGAGGGCAGGAAAGTAAGAATGAGACATCTAATCATAGGCAGATCGGTGACTGACTCAAGTCTCAAAAAAAAGACTTCGAACTGAAGATAATGGGGGCCGCCGATGTGACTAAAGGGCGGAAAACTCCGCAAAGACACCTGGAAGACGATACATATAATGGGGTAGTGGGGGGAAAGGGTGGGGGTGGAAAAGGGTACAATAGAGAAAGACATGGTAAAGAAAGGTCACTGTTCACAAGGTGACACAGGACTCGAAAAAGCCTCCGTAGTAGAACAGGTCCATTGGCGAAGAATCTCTGCCAGCAGGGGAGCAAAGTCGGACTTCTTAACCAAAAAAAGGGAAGACAGGTTTCTGCAGGGGACATAGAAAACATCCACCTTGGGACCGGGGAACAAGCACGCACAAGACGGAGAGAACTTGGCACTTCGAAAAAAGAGACCTTGAACCAAGGAAAAAACACTTATCAAGGGGTAAGGATCAGAAAGAGGGAAAGGAAAAGAGTCCAACGGATACGAAAAGGTCGGAGTGTGCTGGGAAAGAAGGACTGAGGAAATCGGAAAAGAAAAAATGCGCGGGGCAAAAAAAAACGTTTGGAGAGGGATTAAAAAAAACCGAAACACGAGGAGAAATCGAAGTCCAGACAAAAGAAGTGGGGACTAGGGTTACCACAAAAAAAAAAAAAAACTCCAAACAGAGGTGGTCGTGTCCCAAGCCGCCGACCGGGCTGTTGGGTGAGGAAGAAGAAAAAAACAAAGACAAAAAGTCTGGGAAAAAAGAATTAGTAGGGAGGACCTGATACTTTAAACGGGGGGGAGGAGGGGGTTGCAGAGAAGAAACAGAGACGCTCAAATAATGGGAAAAAAGAAGACCCAAACAGTCGAAACAACTGCATCGGGGGGGAGCGACTGAGTAACAAAAAAAAAGGAAGGGGAAAGAAAAAAAAAAAGATAAAAAAAGGTGCAGTGTCTAATGTTTGAGACCAAAGGGTCGAAATTACACCAGGGGACTGAGAATGGTGATTCAACTTGACGCAAACCTATAAAAAGTTCAAAAGGATCATTTTCCGGGCAGACCTGAAAACGTAAAATATCAAAGAGGAAGTTTCGGGACCTCAAAAGGATTTAGCCAAATAAAAACAGACAACCAGGGTACGGCGCGTGTGGACATAACAAGGAAAAGGGGGGGGAAGGGGACCACTGGGGGGGGGAAAAACCTTGCAGACTAAAAATCATGACTTTTTTGGGCGGGACCAAGAGGTGTTCACTGAGGCGCAGACGGGGGTTCGGGGTAACAACGAGAACGGTTTGCAAAAAAAACCGGCAAAAAAACTCCAAACATGGACGGAAGGAAAACACGGGAAGGGCCTAAAACTAAGAGCCCAGCCAAACTCCAGAAGGACAGGAAAGGAAAGGGGGGAACGCTGATGACAAATAACGGGAACAAAAAAGGAAGAAAAAAAACGAGGGCCAAAAAAAAGGGAATCCAAACGATTACACGGTGAAGGAAACCTTGAAGAAAAAGCGGCAACTCACAGATGAGGTCGTGCGTCCACTTGTTCTCGAAGGGCGGAGGTTGATAGGAAGGGGAGAAAAAGGTACTGCCGGGGGGGGAGTCTCGGAAGGTCCTAAAAAGAGGATGTCCGATAAAAGACTAAGGGGAATAACAAGGGAGATCAATGCAGAATATACAGTAGTCCCTGAGTTAAGCAACGGACAACAACCAATGGGGCCAAAGGGAGAGAATAAACTTATAGAAGCCCTAGAAGGAACGGAAACACTTAAAAAAGAAAAGTAAATAAGTGAATCTGAAGGACACAAGGAAAGAGGGGAAGGGGGGGATGACAGATCCATCCTAGAGAGGCTGGTAACCTATAACAAAAAAACCACGTACAAGTTGTCGATAAAGGGGGTGGAGGGGGTCGCTGGGAGGACAACGAAGCTGCACTTAGGAAAGGGGAAGGGGAACCTCTGGCAGGAGAACGGGATCAAAAAAATCGTAAAGCCAGACCTAACCGGGAACCGACAGGAAAAAAGGAAAAAGATGTGAAAGGGTGGCTCGATTTGTGGATGAGAGCCATGGGATGGGGGGGCTTCGGGTGTAAAACGCGGCGCGGGCCTAGAAGAAGGGGACACGATCGGAACGTTAGTCAAAAGGTCGTGGGGGTGGGAAAAAGGGCAGGGGAAAAAAGAAGGCAAGGCCCCGGCAATGATTGAAAAAGGAACAACTGCTGAATCAGGCGGGCCCCATCGTCCAACAAGGCGATCCGGCCGGCAAGTATACGGAAAAAAGAAGGTTGGGGGAGAGGCATATAAGGTTGAGGGCAAAAAAAACGGAGAAAAAGGAGTTACCCCAACCGGTCATGAGGCGACAATTGAAAAAGAAGACACAAAAAGGCAGCGAATTGGCTCGAAGGGGCTTTCAGAAAAAGAAGAGGAACGACATTCTTACCAATGAAACACCGGAAATAATCCCGAAACAGGGGGGGGACGGGGAAGACTGAGATTGGGGAGGGGGACGAAATAAAAAAAAAAGGGGGGGGGTAATCGCCTTGAACAAGAAAGGGCAAATTTAAGGGGGGACGACTTCCGAAAATGACAGGGGTAGAAGAAGCCCCGAAAAGCACCAGAGCCCGACAGAGAAAAGAAGGGGTGATTATAAAAGCCCGGGGGTCAAGGGGAGATCAAACGAACAAGGTAAACGCGGAAGCGGTCATCGGGACGGGGTTGACGCGTGGAGGGTACACAATCAACAAATAAGAAGGGGACTGGGGGGGGAGGAAAGGCGCTTGACGGACGGGAGTGAGAATGGGGGATTGAGATAATGAATGCGGGGAATAGGGGTGGAGACAGAAAAATAGAGTTTCCTTCCAGGGGAAAAAATAGGATGGACCTTTGTCGGGGGGGGGTCCCCAGGACGGACGAAAAAGTTCGGGGGAAGGCCCCAACCTAACAGGGCTCTGGGGGCAGGCGCCGATCTGTGACAAAAGGGGGGAAAGAGGAAGTTGCTTAATCAGGGAGGCTTAAGAAAAAAAAAAGGAAATTGGTTTTGACCGGTCATCCTTCGCAAAAAGCTCGGACCGGGGCGGGACTAATGGGAGAGGTTGTGTGAGTCTGGGTGGTTGAAGGGGGACACGCATAGAGGAATTGTGACCAGAACGAAGATCAAAAGATCCTGCCAAGGGGGACAAACCGCCACATGTGATAAAGGGCCGGGAAATAAAAAATACTCACGGAAGGAAGGTTCCCAAGGTGAGGGATTTGCACTAACCAAGGGAAACGCCTGAACAAACACACAGAGCACGGGCCACTGAGGGGGAAAACAGCAGACGGGGGAAGCTAGTAGTACGGCTGGAAAAACATGCACTGGGAAAAAACTAAAAGGGCTTGAGCGACTACAAGAAAAAAAAAAGGAAAAGACAAATGGGGTGGAAAGGTGGGGGGGGGCGTACCAAATTGGGCGGGGAACCCGATTTAACTGCGCCAGGCCCAGGGGGGGAAAAAAGAAACATGATTGTGAGAAGAACGGGTCGCCCCTCACTAAAAAAGATAAGGGGACTTACTCGTAGGGTTGGACGAAGCTGAGGGTCCGAAGAAAGTTTCCGGAAGCGCGAAGGGGGGAGAAACAGGAAGGTCACCAAAGCTGCGGGAACCGCAAAAACATGGTGATGGGAACGCTGAAAGTCAAAGTCACCCATACAAAAGAAGGAGCAAGAACAGGCGTACCAAAAGGGCTAAAAGTCCACGAGAATTCTCAGTGGTGGAAAACTGCGTGTCGAGAAAAAAAAAATCGGACAGGAAATATCTGATGGGAAGGAACGGTAAAGCGAGGAAACTGAGAGGCGGGCAAAGGACTGGAGTGTACTTACAAAACAGCGGGGGGGGGGGGTGGGCGAGGGGCAGTCGGGTGTGTGAAAAGGGTGTTCCGGGTTTAAAAACCGCAATGTCCGGGTAAAGGAAAAAGGGAAAGAACAAAGGATCCTCGCCACTTGAAAGGAAAAATTATGTTTGCATGACACACGTTATCAGAGGAAGTGAAGGAAAGAAAAGACAGTCACAATCTAGGCCCTCCCGCTGTGGATGAGAGGAGAATAAAGAAGAAAAAAAAGGGGAAAGGAAAGTAGGACACAAAGGAAAGG
>Ga0179593_1380833_pt1 | contig 19441 bp, 26 predicted proteins | sample CZODoug2_1_08_16_FD_185931 | JGI IMG/M metagenome (GOLD analysis project Ga0179593, IMG submission 185931) | Vadose zone soil fungal communities from Angelo Coast Range Reserve, California, USA - CZODoug2_1_08_16fungal (PacBio error correction) | ecosystem: Environmental > Terrestrial > Soil >...
AGTCCACGGCGAAAAGGGAACGGGTGTCTGGTAAAGGAAGGGGGGTGGGAGAATTGTACTCTCCCGCGTGACGGGAGAAGGGAGGCAAAAGGGGCAAAAGAAGGGGAACCGAGAATCAACAAGAAATCCGGACCCCGAAGACAATGAATATCTACTAACTGGGGGGGTTCTTCTTTGCGAATGTACAAGAAATTCAGGGAAATAGGGAAACATGAGAGATCTGTTGAAGGGGGGAGAGGGAAGCCTGAGGGGAAAAAGGGAAATCCCTCCCCAAGGCCAGCCCACATCGATGAATGCTAGTCATATCTCTTAAATATGAGATATCGGCCTAAGAAAAACCCGAGGAAACGACGCATACGAAGGCCGATTGGGTGGTGCGCTCGAGGGGGGAAGAGAGGTTTTTAGGAAGTTAAATTCTATTAAAAGGCTAACAAGTTGCGCCGTCAATGGGGCGTATTGAGTGTCCTGTAAGATGCGAGAGTAAAGGCGTACTATTACAATAGTGTCTCTGTGCAGCGAGAAGTCCACGATCGGGAAAGGGGGTGGGTGGAAAGAAAAGGTCGAGAGGAAAAGGGTCACTGACTCCTCATCCATTCCTGAGTTTGACAGGGGGGGGACACTCTCCCCGAGGTCGAGTTTCAGACAAGTGACAGGAGCTCACGCGGGGGATATGCTCACCCGTCAGATGGTACTAGGGTCACGAAAGGGAAAAGATGCTGGGGAGGGGGAGGTGCGCATCACGGGCAAAGTGCACAGCGGTACTAGGCTTTCATCCAAAAGTCGCGAGGTAATGGGGGAAACATACGCCACCCATCATGGGGCCTGCGTAAAAAGTAGAGTTAACAGATGGCGGTACGCGTCGGAGGGTGTAGAAATTTAATCAGAAGACACGAATGCGTGCGGGGATTGTCATAAAGATAGCCGAAATGGTTTTGGGACAGTCTACGGGGAAAAAAGGTGTAGGAGAATTGGGAGATCGGGCAATAGGAGGAGGGGGTCTCTGCGGATTGTCTCGGCGGGGAAGCGGTTGGTAGAGAGGGCTATGAGAAACGGCCGGGAAAGGCCGGGGGGAGGAACGATGGGAGAGTCTTTGAGTTCACCAGGTGCGAGCGGACGGATTGTTTTGGGGCTGGGGGCCACATAACTAAAGTGGGTCCGTTAAGATGACACGGGCGCTAGCGGGGAAAAAGAGAACGTAGACAAGAGGAAAAGTTGGGAAGGGGGGGGTTGGAATCGGCCACACTTCCTCAAATCCCACAACCCCCCCGTGGGGAAAAACACCTGTTTGGTGTGGGGTGGGGTTGTGGGGGGGGGGGGGGGGGGGTTTGGGGGGTTGGGGGTTTGGGTGGTTGTTTGTTTTGTTGTTTTTTGGGGGGGTTTTGGTGGGTGGGGGGTGTTTTGGTGGGGTTTTTGGGGGGGGGGGGTGGGTTTTTTTTTTCTGTGTTGGTTTTGTTGGGGTTGTGAAAACAAGAAAACAAAACAAAAAAAAAAAAGTGGCAAATATGAAAGAATAAGGAGTCTTTTCTTGCTGATTTTAACATCTTAGATTACGTAAGGGCAATTTCTGCGGGGAACTCGCGAAGACGGGAAAGACGCTTATTCTGCCTAAGAAAGGGTTCGTCAGCGCCGGAGTGGCTAGTAAAAAGGGGATCGGAGTTTTGGGACGAGTCGAGAGATTAACCCGAATTCTTAATTCTCTATTTCTGGTACAAAACAAACTTCGTGGGGATGACGTCGGAAGGGAGGGGGAAAGAGGGTGGTAAAGATTGCGGTTGTTGTATGCACGATAACTGGAATTCCAACTATACCTCGGGGGGATCGTCGCTGAAATCAGGTCTGGTCCAAAGCATAAAGGAAACGAAGAAGGTTTGGCTCAATGGACAATAGAGAAGGGGGGCCACGAGAAAAATTAATCAGAAAAGGATTAAACTAAGGCTGTAGCACTCTGGTAATCGGCGGGGGATGCCTCCGGGATAGTCGTGGCAAAGGGGGAAAGAAGATAAAGGGGAGGGAGCGCAAAGATGGGAAAACAATTCATCTAGGAAAGGCACATCTTCAGTTCAAGAGTCTTTCGGACCTATGCGATTCTTCTCGATGTTCACGCTGGCTCGTGGGAACCGATGAAAAAATCTCGAGCAAAAAAAAAAACGGGGAGGAGGGGGGCTAGAGATGGTTTTACTTGTCGAAGGCATACATCACAGTCTCATATACGAAGCGCGGAATCGAGCGAGAAGACTGGACGCTTGAGGTGACCAAGAGGTGGGAAAGAAGGAAAAGTGAAAAAAGGGCGGAGGGGTGGCAATGAAGGAAGCATTTTCCAAAACTGAAGGTCGACGACCTCAGGTGGGTTATCGGCTGATGGGGACGGCGCGTGCCTGGTGTGGGAAGACGGAGAAACCTTATGCGCTTCGGGCCTTACTTAATGAGTGGGAAAAGGGGAAACCTTCCGATTTCCGGCATACTAGCAACAACAATTTATCTAGAGCGTAGTGACTAAGGTGAACACCACACAGACGAAGTACACAGCGCAGGGAAGAAAACTTAGTAAAGGACAAACTAAGAGATTTGCGCCAAATCGAAATTGAGGCAGACGGTCATCGCTGTTCGACCGACCTCGTTTAAAACGCAAATCCCCAGGGAATAAACAACAGAGCAGGGGATTGACGAACTATCGGCCTCCCCCCCCCATACCACAAAAAACAACACCCCAAACCACCCCCCCCCCCCCACTACACAAAAATAAGAAGATTTGGCGGGAGGGGCTTCGGCGAGTGGCCTCGCCCGCCTTGCGAAAGACTGAAGATGTTCAAACCAGCGGCGACCAATCACGCCTGACGTTGCTATTGTGGAATCGCTTTCCGGAGAAGGAGAGGCTGCTTAACGAGGGGATAAAAACAATCAACCGGGGAAAATGATTGTAAGGGAGGGGACAAGAGAGAAATCCAGAACAAACTTGATGAAACGGTGAAGACCCACAAGGACGGACCGCCAATCCCATTGTGGCACTGCAAGAAACAGGCTCAGACCATCGAAAGGAAAGCCGAAAGTGAGGGAAGGGGAGGGTTCTAAACGAGGAACGGAGAGGAACGTTCCGATACATCATCAGAGTAGACTCGAGTGCGCGATCTCTCATAGCCACGAGACGGAATAAGACAGGAAACAAAAAAAAAACGTCGAAGGGGGGGAGTGCACGAAACGTATCGTAACGTTATCGTCAAAAACTTTCTTTCAATCTAAACGAAATAGGTACGGGCGAAAGGGGGAAGCACAAATGATTGTGGCTGTATGGGGGGGGAATTAGAAAAAAATCTCGAATAGGTGATGGACAAAAGGGCGCGCGATTACCGAGGAAAAATGTGGCCCGGGGGGGGGAGGAAAAAATGGGGGCATCAGCGGCGGCCCCGTGGGACCCGGAGTAAGAACTCTGCAACAGCCCGGTGAGAACTAAAGTAGGTCTTAACACGAAAATGGCCTGTTGCGTGACTCACTTTAATAATGGGGGAGTTTAGTATGGCAGATCGGGCCGAGGATGAACGAGAGGAATCACAAAAGGGAATGAGAGGGGGGAAAAGAAAGGTATCGTACCTTGGTAGGGATCGCGAGGACAGTACGACCGATGAAGAAAGGGGAACACGTTCAAGGCCCCAGCTTAGACTTTACTCGCAGAAGAAAAAAATATAGGGGAATCGGCGCCCCAAGAGAAGGAGGAATGGATGGGTACGGGAGAACGAGAATAATCTCATAGGTTCAAGGACTAGCAGTCTCTAAAGTGTGCATCTCACTGGAGGGAGAGGGCAAAATCAGCAAAATCATGAAAGGAGCAAGCAAAAAAGAAGAGAGATGTCCAAGGAAGAGGCAGAAAAAGAAAAGTTCACTGAGTACCGCCAAAGATCCACCATTCGTCTTTCTTATCTGGAGCAGTCACCATCCAGGTTCAGGGCGGGATCTTGGGGGGGAGGGGAGATGTTGAAAGCTCGCCATAACCCATGAAACTTCCCGACAGGGGGAAAGAGGGGGGAAGTCAAAAACCGCCGGGAAAAAGACTAAACGTGACACGGGGGCAAAGCCGTGACGAGCTCTCAAACACCAACTGATTATTAGAATAAGACACGGCTGGGGCAAGGAAACACGGGGGGGGAGTTAATTACTTGACTTGTCGCTCAAGCGTTCGTAGGGGAGGGATGAGGGGGGAGAGAGGGCAATAGAAAGGGGGAAAAAAGAAGAAAGCACGGTGAAGCTAAGATGAAGAAAAGAACTAACTTTTCTTGCTTTTGGCGCGATGGAGAAATTCGAAAGAGGGAAAGGAATGGACACTGAGAGATCTGTGTGAAAGGGAATTCAGAGGGCTATGGGAGAAGAGACTCCCCAAAGGGAAAGAGGAAGGACAAAAGAATGACAGCTTACCTATTATCTTCCGTCTAACCGCGAAGCCGGGCGAGGGTGCGCGGATGTTACTCTCTGTTTTCGAACGTTACCAGGCGAGCGGGGACGGAGGGGGACGAGAACCGCGGGGAAAAATGGAGTCTTAGAGATGACAGGTTCAATGGCACAGAAAACGACGATTACAAGGGTTCATAGTTTCAGGCGCAAGCTGAAGATACGGCGTGGGATGGGAAGAGAAGGGGGGAAGCGGGGAAAGAGAAATTCTGACAACAAGCTGAGCAAAAATGCCTCTCCATTCAAGCACAATGTTTCGGAGCTCAAACCGTAGTGAACAGGGAGGGAGGTTGGTTCTGAACGGGGCACTCCGAGGCTGTATGGAATATGGGAAAAAGGAAACGGGGAGCGAAGAGAAACGGGTGAAAATTCGCGGGGGTAAGCACGACTCAACCAGGGGGGGGCTATCGCTCACGCGGTTCGCGACGAGTTTAAAGGAAAACAGAACTAGAAGGAGGGCGTGGGAGAAGTGAGAATGGTTGTGGGACATCGATTACGGGTTATTGCCGAGTCCATGACGCGGGGAGGAGGGGGGGGAATTGTCATGTACGATCGCGGATGAGGGTGGCGCTCGTGATCGAGAACAACGCAAGAAGGAAAGGAGGGTATAAGTACCGGAATGGGATGGAGAGAGTTCGGAATTCAACAAGGTTATTATCTGCTTATTGGGGTGGGGGCTGCACACGGGATGCAATTTGTCCGGCAGACAAGGGGGCGGTAGCGGGTCCGAACGGAAGACGAGAGGGGTTTGTTGAAAAGGAGGAAAGACCACGTGAAAGACGAGAGAGAAAAAAGGCGACTTGCCATGGGAAAGTCTCGTGGTGCGCTTATGTTACAGCAAGGACGGGGTGCAAGGGCGGGGGAGGTAGGGAACTCGGGAGGAAGAAGATCTAGAAACGACTTAGCGGGACGGGGAGTTCGGCAAGAACTCTTCGCGATTGCACTGGGGGAGGGAGGAAAAGGAAAGGGAGGGGGGGGCAACAATCAGAAAAGGACACCGGCGTGAGGCCTCTTGCACACAAAATTCCGAGCTGACGCCTTAAAATTTTTATCCGAGCTTGGGGGCGCTGTGTGGTGGAGGAAAGAGGGAAGAAGCGGGAAAGGATAGGGGAAAGAAAAGGAGTGGAGTAATCGGAAGCAGAAGGGTCAAAAAGAAGCATTAAGTACCAATCATGATGTTTCGATTACATATGAACAAAAGTGTAACCGAAACCACGGAAAAAAAAAGAAACAGATCTTTGTAGGCTCCAGTAACGGCGTTAAACGAGCGGGTTACGGTACTGTGGCACACTGAGTACTTGGGGGAAAGGGGAGGAAAAGATAAGGGGGGAAAAAAAAGAGGGAAGAGAAAAGAGGAAAAAGAAGAAGTTCCAAGGCCAACCGTACACCACACAAGTGGTTATGAAGGGAGAAAGACGAGGAAGATAGGGATTGATCAGTAGGTGTGGGCAAATGGGGTCAGATAAGAGGGGGACGAAGGAAGAAGGGGAGGCGGAAAGGTGGGGGGGAGGGGATGAGGTAAATGAAGGTAAGTAGGGGGGAAAGTTAGGGAGAGAGAGCTCTGAATAGAGGAGGGCGGAAAGGAGGAGGGAGAATGAATGCGTAACAGAACATCAGCTAGGGGTAAGAAGCGTATGAAAGAGATGGGGGGTAAAGGGAGAATGGGGGGAGTCGAAGAATGAGGTAATAGAGTAGGGAGGGCAGAAGGGAAGGAAAGAGCAAGTGAGGGCGATAGGAAAAAGAAGGGAAGGGGTGGGGGCGAAATAAGGAGGGGGGAGGTGGGGGTAGGGAGGGGGGTGTTTGTGGTGAGGGGAAGGGGTGAGGAAGAGGGGAACGGGAGGGGCAGTTTGGATTCACCAACGAGGCAGGGAACGTGAACTATGCGAATCGATCTCTGGGGGGAGGGAGGGCATGCAATTAAAAAGGAAACCCTATGAGAAAAAAAACAACCAGGGGAAGGGGGGGAAAATAGAGAGGATGGGAATCAGAGTTGACACCTATACTCACTGTCGCATATTCGGGGCTCGTGAAATGCAGATTTAGATCTCGCTGCTAGGGCATGTTTGTCCACAGAAGGGGGAAGCTAAGTGAAAAGAAAGAGTCAAATTGGGGACACTTCAAGGGGAAAAGAGCGGCCGAAGTGTGAAGCATATTACACAGGAAGGATCAAAGATGAGGTCTCGGTCTGATTTGACTTGGCTTCTTGCTAGTCATATGTGGGGTGATCTCTACACCTCAGGAGAGGCGGTCCTGAAGGCTGGGACAGGAAAGGAGAGGAAGCGAAAGGACCAAGGGGTATATCATTCACTATGGGTAACTCGGTGCAGACCACAAATAGAAATCATGATCCGGTCATAAAAGCTGAACTAAAAACTCCTAATTGGGGGGGGGACCAGCAAATAGAAGTGCGAAGAGGTCCCATTGTGGGTCGCAACAAAACTAGAAACTCAGGAGAAAACCTTTAAAGAAGAATAAGGTAATGGCCGGGCGGGGGGGAGGCAAGCGGAAAGTATTGCACAAGGGCTCAGAGTTCCAAAACCGACCTGCCGTACACCGTCATGAAGATGTGAACGCATCGCGAAACCAGACGCCAGTTGATTCGGCATTGGTAGAAAGGAGATGGTAGAGAGGCCGATGGGAGGGGAAGCGTTCTATAACACAAATCCACGCTTGACCTTTCTGTCAACATGAGAAAACTAGTCCCCCTTCACTGCCTGACAAAGGGCTGTCTTAAAGAAAAAAAGAGAAAGGCCGAAGAAAGGGAAAAAACACGCTCCGCAGTCACGCCGTGCTAGGATGTTAGAATCCGAATACACCGCGTACAAGGAAGGCATCTAAGAGAAGAGAGGAGCCGAGAAGGAATCGAAATAAAATCCTCGAAGGTCCAAATTTTCTACTTGGATTAATCGCCAAGGGAGGGTCCGGTCCGTTTAGACATCAGTGCAAATCGACTCTACCCTAAAGGTAACTCGTTTTAAGAGAGAAAGGAAGGGGGGGGCGTGGTGGACAGACTCATGTTAATAGAGAAGGGGGGAAAGGTTCAAGGAATGGTGAACAGGGGGAAAAAGAAAAAATCACAGCCTCGGGAGTCCATCAAAACCGTCCCTGTCGCGGATCCATATCCATCCACTGGGAGATAAAAAATCATTGTCTGAAACTCGAAAACCGACAGTTGTCCAGGTTGCGAACTCGTTGGATTTGGAGGTCATAAATTTTGCAGGACGAAGGGAAAAGGTCACAATCACAAAAAAAGGGGGGAGAACACCTAGAAAACAAAAAAAAAAAAAAAAAAAAAAAAAAAAAAAAAAAAAAAAAAAAAAAAAAAAAAAAAAAAAAAAAAAAGAAAAGAGAAAAAAAAAAAAAAAAAAAAAAAAAAAAAAAAAAAAAAAAAAAAAAAAAAGAAAAAGAAAGAAAAAAAAAAAAAAAAAAAAAAAAAAAAAAAAAAGAAAGGAAAAAAAAGAAAAGAAAAAAAAAGTAAAAAAAAAAGAAAGAAAGAAAAAAGAAAAAAAAAAAAAGAAAAAAGAAAAAAAAAAAAATCTTTGTCTGCTGGGTATGTCGGAGCTGGTAAAACATTCACTAGGATCATAAAATTGGAAGAGGGACGTCCAGTCCAGGCTGAGCCGTAAATAGAAGGGATCGGGAAAAAGATCTGTACGCTAGCAACCCCAATCTGACTTAAAATGTCGCGGTCCTCTTATCCAGGCAGATACATAATGCTTCCGATATTAGGTTATATAATTCGGGAGAGGTTCGGATCTTTCAAGTTGGGGGGGGGAAGATCTCCTAAGATATGAATGCTCACTTTCAACGGAAGAGGAAAGATGACAGAGAGAAAAGAAGGGTCTCGTAATCCAAAGCCAAAGGCGCCACTCAGTGGGGAGTCTTAGCTTTAAGAACATTGAGTTGACGATCTTTTTGCTGGTTGACTGAGAGGGGGCAATCTACGAAGACAAATGAAATTGAAAAGACGGGGCGAGGAAGACGACCGCAGGGAAAACCGTACAACCACCTAAGCTTCTGCAAGCCGAGACCAGATCTCACAACAGGAGGAAGAGAGGTGTCAAGACCTTGGCATTGGGGACGGGGTTAAGGGGGGAGGAAAGGGTACCTCCGAAATACGGGAACGGGATGGAGGGGAATGTCGAGAAAAAGGGAGGAAGAGCCCGAAGGAAAAAGGAACCCGTGATTGTGGAACAATCTGAAGGAGTCCATAAAACGATTGGGCTGCTGCAGGGGGGATACTAGAAAATTCGTGGCTCTGTCTTTCAGGGAGGTGTGTAAAAGGAGGTAAAATTGGAGGAAGATAGAACTCAAAGAAGCAAGGAGGGAAATCACGGGAAGGGGAATAGGGGGCTCGCGAATTAGATCTGACTAAGGAAAAGAATAACTGTAGCTTCTGAAGGCGATGTGGGGGGCAAACTCGAAGGCTATCTGTTTTCGAAGGAAGAGTAAAAGAACGGGGCGAAAGGGACCGAGCAAGTGGAGTAAGATCAGGAATTTTCAGGTCGAAAAGAAAACCCTACTATACAAACGTTTGGTGGGGAAAGGGGAAACTAAGAGGCCGGGGGTGATGGAGCGTGGGGAAGAGGAGAGAAATTTATGGAAATAGCTACATATCAAGCAGGTTTGAGAAGAACGGTCAAGATAAATGCAAGGGAGCAGAAAATGAGGTCGACACACGGGTGTATCGCGACGCTGTCTATGTAGAGGGGGGCAGAACCGGGAAGACGGATGCTTTATTATTCGTGCGCATACAAGGGCCAACTTCAAAAAGAGGGACCTCCATCTTGGGGAGAAAGTGAAGAGGGTAATGGGAAAAGAACCAAGAAGGGGGAAAACTTAAACGGGGCGAGGGGAACGGGAGGGGAGCGTCTATTGAATTATAAAGAGAGATTACTATACTGCGGCGTGCTCAAGTCTCAAGAAGGGTTTAAAGTGAGATTGGAGGGAGGGGGGGAAGGGGGGTATCGAAGGGGAATGGGCGCGCGGGAAAACTTCTTAGTCAAATCGATAGCGGACTTGTAAAAGATTAGGATAACAGCCAAAACCACACAAAAAAGGAAGGGGAAGGGCTTAATCTTAGCTGAGGGGAGAGCAGTCAGTGGGAGTGGCCATGGGGGTCGGTCCCCGTCTTTTTGGGGTTCAGAAGGAAAAAAATGGTAGAGCAGAAAAGCACCACGACTAGCGGGAACAGATCCGAAGACTGAAAAAAGGGGGGATTTGGGGGGAAGGAACTCGTGAGACAGCAAATATCCGAAAGAAGCGAGGCCAATCTGAAGAAAGAAGGGCGAATGGGAAAGAAAGTGAGAATCGGAAAAGACGTGTGCAAGTTACTTAAATGACACGGGAACCCGAAAGCAGAACAGGACGGGCGCGGCCTAAGGAGCAAGACTTACGGGGAGATTAGGGGGGGGCGGGGGGAGAGTTCATTTTGAAAAGCATTAAAAAGATTGCGTTATTCTAGGGTGTGCTGGAAGAACAGAGGGGAAAGGGGAAGGCTGCCGAGAGAGGTTGAAGACTGGTAAAATGCGGGTGTGGATGAAAGAGTTTAACTAGGCGTTCCATGAATCGATCCAGGGGTGGAGGGAGTCTGGAAGAGAAGGTTCAAAAAAAAAGCAATGAAAGGGAAAGGGGGCAGGAAGGGGTGGGGAAAAATAAGAAAACTCATAAAAATACGAATACCTATAACCAAGAAATCGGGGAAAAGGGGAGGTCTGGAATGGTAAAAGGAGGGGAATGAGCAAACGATGTCAAAAGGGGACCAACGAAGCTACGTTGGAAATTCGAGCAGGATCTGGAAAGACCCAGGTCAGACCGAGGAGACGAGAATCCAAAGGGACACATCAGAGTGGAAAAAAAGGGGGGTGGAGGGCGATCATCGAAGGTGGGCCGCTGCTCGGTGCATGAAAGGACAAACCGCAAAAAACAACAACTTGTATGGAAAAAGAAAAAGGTGGGGTGAATCAATCCGGACGACCAAAAAAGGGTACAAGAAAGAGATAATAAGCATAGTTCAGTCGAAAAAGAAATGCTTAGTATCTCGATCTCGCTGACACGAATTTTGCCCTAGATCGTTGCGATCGGAAATTGAAAAAGGGCATGAGTGGGAGAAACGGGGAATAGAAGGAGGAAAGGGGAGGTTGTCGCACAATTTACCAAAGACTTCTCTGAGTTCTAGTCTGATTGAGTAGATGTTCCAGGGGGAGAGCTCTGTGTGAGAGGGCGCCCCGTCGCTTCGCTTCCTAATTCTTTTGACCGAACAGCTTGGGGGTTCCAGACGAAAAAAAGCGGGAGATGGACGCGGAGGGGACTCGGTGAAGGCAAAAAAATTAACCAAAAGGAAAACTTCTTCAAGCGGACCTAAGGAAGTTGGGACCCAGCAGCGAGAAAAATCGAATCAGGGAACTCAGGGGGGGTCGCAGTCGGGGGAAAAAACAGATCCCCGGAGAAAAAAGGGAAGAGGATTGAAGTGGACGGGATGAGACTCATAACCTAGGGGGGGAGGAGATTCTTTTAGTGGGCCACAACGACCTTTTCCTACCAGTCATGTCACATGAAGAGGAGAAAGCGATGGAGTGCGTGGTTGAATAGAGTTCTCGCTCCTTCTGCATGAAACGCGTTTGGCGAGAAAAACACCAAAAACGCACGGCTGTAAAACTAACCTAAACTGCAGAGAAAAAACTGGGGTTTCTGGGCCAAAAAAAGAACCCGAATCCATGGGAAGCACGAAGGAAACGCGCCCTCGGGAAGAAGACCGTTCGAGGCGGTCTAGATCAACGACAAGAAGTACGCGATCGGAAAATAAGAAAACAGCATGCAAAAAAAAAGAGAGGGAATACGACGCCACTACCACTTAAAAAAAAAATGCGAAGGGAGAGCACGAATCGAAAGACGTCAGTTGTGGTCTCCAGTAGGGACATTCCTCTAAACTAGCAACGAGAAAATCGTTTGAAGCGAGGGCCCTGATGGGGGGAAGAGGGGGCAAAAGGGATAAAAGGAACTCTTTGCAATCTGAGCGCGGAAAAATCTTACTTTCCGGGCACCTAATAGAACGAGGTTCCAAACGGGAGAACCGTCTTATGAAGCAGGGGGAGGAAAATCCCTTTCTAAAAAAAAGAAAAATTTGGTATGAAACTGAAGTTACTGGAGCGTGCCCGGTAGAAAGAAAAGAAGGGTGAATGGGCGTGGGGTAAAATCGCACGCGAAAGTGGAACGCGGTACTCACCACCGGCACGGATTGGGAATTAGGCCGAAAGTCAACGATAAAGAGGGAGAGAAAAGGGGACCTTGGGAGAGAAGGGAACAAAAGAAAGGGAGAAGAAAAAAATTTGACCGGGGACGTTCAATACAAAATGGTACTCTCAGTGGGGCGAAAATTAAAATAGAGCGCAACCAATCGGAATTCTCATGGCTTCGCGGTCCGGAAGACATTGGCAAAGGGGAGCAGAGATTAAAAAATGGGACGAGCAGTAGATGGGGTAATCAGTGGGGGTTGGGGATGTGACACCAGCAATCTGAATTATTGCAAAAAAGATCTCAGGGGGAGACTCGAGAAAGAATTCGTAATCGCAAAAAAAAAAAACGAATTCGCTGGAGAAAAAAGACTGGAGAGGGAAGAAAAGGTGAAGTGAGGAGAGTTTAATCTCGGGCGAGGTTGCGAAAAGAGGAAAAACAGAAGGAATCTGGTCCCGACGGAGCGTACAAGTCAAACACGAAACGCCTCCACCGTGCCAAGCTTTTTAAAGTGACTAGCCTAGAAACAAAACACAACGGGAAGGATAGACGGCTGGCAAGAAGGAAGGGGGGGGAGGAGGGGGGGGAAAAGAAGGGGGGAGTACTAGGGGGTGTACGCACTAGAAAGGTCATGGAGGAAGAGAGCAGGCAACAGGTACGGAAAGCACAGGTCCGCACGAACTTGGTTAAGGAGAAAAGGGAAAAAACAAAGGAGGCTTTGAAAAAGAGCGGGGGAGGAGGTACACTGAGGTCCTGGGATGAAAGTCCATATTGGAGGTGAGACTCAAAAATGTGCCAAAGGGACATCAAGAGTCTACAGGGAGAAGGAAAGAAGGGAATAATAGGCGGAATAAGATCAAAGAGCGTGAGAAAGATAGGAAGGCTAGGGTGGGAGAAATAGTGACTATCTTGTAGGCCGAGGGGAATTCGACCCTTCCTTAATGAAAAATTCCAAAGGGGGGGGAGGGAAGGCTGAAGTCGGTGGAACGAATGAGTCCAGAAAACGGAGAAGGAAGGCGAAAGAGTTTATAGTGGCATCTCGGGAAATAGAGGGAAGGGGTGATACGCGCGGGTGCACGGGAATGTAGACCTCACTCCAGAAGAAGGGGAAATGCATGGACGATCAGGAAAGTGCCAGAAGGGAAAGAAAGAAGGGTAGAAGAGAAAGGGGGGGATGAACGCGAAGTACTAGGGGGAAAAAGGGGCCGCCGAGAGATGTTTTCGTTCAACATAGTTAAAGTTCACTTGGAATCTAGCAACATAGGAAGAGTAGAGGGCAGGGGAAAAGAAAACAATAAGGGGATTCAATTAAACGTTAAAACGTTCACATATGCGGGGGCGTCGATTTGGTAGGGACTGGTAAGAAATAGGACGACGATAAGGCGGATTGAGAAACATCGCAGGGGGAAGGGGTGGGGACAGTAAAGAAGGATAGCGATGCAGGGATCGAGCAGAGGAGGCGGCGAAACTTGATTGTCTCGATCGGGAATCGGGGGAGCTCGGAGAGTGGAAAAAAAGAACGCGCAAAGATAGCGTCAGAAAAAAGGGAACTCTGGCGAGAAGGGGGGAGTAGGGAAAGGTCCTTGGGGGGTCTGGACAAATAAAAAAGTTTTGGGGCCGGCATATTCACGGGAGGCGAGAGAAGGAGACAAGAACTGAACGAGGTGGGGGGGGAATAGCATCTATCGCAGATTACTTCTCTATAATTCTACGGAAAAGTATGAACGAATAAAAGCGGGGAGGCTGGGTGATTAAATGACGGGGGGAAGGCAGGGGGTCTGAGGGAAAACGCACATTCCTCTAACTGTATTCGACAGTAAGTTGGAAGGAACGCTTGGAAAAAGGGGAAGATGGGAGGGTTTAAAACTGTGGTTTCGAAACAGAGTACTAATTAAGAGAGAATTACTTGATGCTAAAATCGGGATTATTCTGAAAACTAATAATCCTTAGAAAAAGGGTAGGGAAAGGGGGGGGGAGGGACCGATTTTAGGTAATCGTCATTTCTAGCACAATTGGTGTAGTTCTGCTTAAACGAGGGCTGTCAGAAGAAGAAAAGCCGGGAGGGGGAGAGAAAATGATAATCAGAAATCTGAAACTTCAGGAACGGGGTATAAGGAAAACTGTACTCCAGGGGTTAACTGAGCAAACTCTAATGTACAGAGTGGAAAGGATAAGTGGGGGGGGGGAAAATGGACGAGATCAAAATATCGGGGGGCAACATTCCCGGGAAATGATCTAGATCATTATCAAGCTTCTTTCGACGTGGAGATTCAGTCAGATCGAGGGATGTACACACTAGGTGCCGGAACAAAAAATATCTATACACACCAGAGTAGGAGGAAAAGGGGTAACTTCATCGTGCACCCAGCGGAGTACTAGAGGGTCGGGAAAGGGAAAAGCGGATGCAAAAAGGGAGGGAAGATCGGCTGAAAGATGGGGAAAAAGAAGTTGAAGGATTTCCAAGAGGAGGCTTTGAAATTGGCAGGATATGGCGTCAGGGGAAAAGCCGCTGGAAAAAGGCTAAAGAGGACAAGAATAGGTGAGGCGGGTGGGGGGACGAAGGGGGAAGGCAAATTACGTTTATAGGAGCAAAACATGCGTTTCTTCACTTCATGAAAAATTGGGACCGGGGGGGAACCTGGATGGAAAAAAAGAAAAAAAACAGCGGGTACGATCAGGGAAAGAAAGGGGGGGAAAACTCAGTTCAGACTACAAAAAGCCGCATTACAGCTGATACAGAGTAAGAGCCATCCGAGATTGTACCAAGGTATCGAAGAATCAGAGAGGGGTAAACCAAACTCTGGAAAAAATCATCCCACGTGAAAGCACGAAGGAAAACTTTTGGGCCGAACTGGGCGCAAAGAATCGTTTTGTGAGAATGACTGTCTGCGGGGAGTTGAAAAAAGCCCGAAAAGGAGACCGTCATGATTGGAATCAGCGCCCACGGGGAGGGACAGGGAATCAGGGCTCGCGCCGGTATGCACGAGTGGCTGCGTCAACACAATCAACGAAGACAACAGTCGGAAACAAAGCGAGAAGAAAGCAATGACAAATTTGACAGGGAGGGGGGAAAAGCAAACACATACGGACCGCCGATCCAAAAAGGGAAACTCCGCGACTGGAACACTACTATATCCGACTTCTGAACTTTAATATAGAGAAAACGATGCACCAGGAGAAAAGAAAGAAAAGGGGAGAAGGGGAGAATCAGCGAGATCGGCACTCGCTAAGAGAGACTTTCCCAAAAAGGGCGACTGGATGACAACTGGACTCCTTATCGGTACGTGGAGAGAGTTTTCGCTTCTGGGCGAACGAGAAACCAATGTGAACGAAAGGGGGGGGGGGGAAGGGCGGAATAAAACCATTGTTCGTTGGTCCATTCTAGAAGAAGGAGGGGAGTGAAAAAAGCGAGCGTAAATCTGAGGGAACTTTCTTCAACTGCCATCATCACAGCTAGGGCCCCTGGGAGGCCTTCGGATCTACTCTGGAGGAAGATATCCCGGGTGAACGAAATGAGGGGGGGGTCAGGGGGAGCGTGAGGGAAAAAATAAGAGTGATATTCGGTAGGGAGTCCTACGTGGCACTATCGCCTGCAAAAAAGGGATTCAATCACCACCACAACTAGGGGGGGAAGGCGATGACAGGAAAAAGAGGGGCGTACGAAAGGGGAAGGGGGAGAGAGCGGGGGACCCATTAACGAGAAAAGAAAGAAGAATTGTTGAACGGAAAGTTACATCCAGGAGTCCTGGAAAGGAATTATCAAACGACATTGTCTAGAACCCAAAGAGAGTCAGGAAAAAAAGGTACGCGGGAAGGAGGGAGAAAGGAGAGGGTCAGATAGAGATTTTACGAAAATTCGTATTTTGGATGCCTGGGAAATTGGGGGGGAGAAAATCTCATAACAATCTGAAAGTCGCAACGTACAACAGAGAAAAGGACGATTCAAGAACGATTTCTAGGAACTAAGGAAGGGAAAAGAAAAAAAGAAGTGTTCGGGGATTTTCAGACTGGAAGACACAAGAAAGTGAGGCTGATCTTTGTTGCTTTCGCGATTTGCAATCTCGCACTTCCGCATTAAAGTTCCCCGAAGGGGGGAGGTACAATTCACAAAGGGAGAGAGTCTGGGGCCAGCGGACTATAGAGCTAAAAAAGGGAAGAGAAGAGAATATTCAATGGACGCTTGGCCAGTGAGGAAAAAGGGGGGAAGCCAGTTCGACTTGGGAAAGATCCCGCGTCGGAACGGGAAGGGAATGGCGGATCTCAAGCAAGAAGAACAACCGCACGGAAAAGATTGAGGAAAAGCGGATCAAATGGGGGGGGGATGTGGGACGTATAAAATTCGTTAGAGAGATGGCACTGAGAGTTTTGAAGTGAACGTCAGATTGGCAAAAAAAACCTGGATGGTAGGATCCCCAACCCAAATTTCATAGGGAGAACAGAGAATCCGGAAAAGGAAATAGAATAGAGGGGGATCAGACACCAGGAAGAGAAAGCTGACAGAATCACTATGAAGGCGATTGGGGGGGGGGCAGATGGACGATCGTTCGCAGGTTCCAGGAGAGTACAGCATCCATTGTACTTCCCTCTTCAAATAATTTTCTGAGGACTTGCAAAGAAGAAAGGAAAAGGCAACGAGAAAAGTTTGAAAAAAAGGGGAAAAGACCACTATCGCCCCAACCAAAAAGTGGTGAGTGACGCTGGGGGAAAGCGGGAGAATTTTCTGAACCTCAACACGACATATAAGCTGAGGATCAGGACGAAAGGGAGAAAGGTCGGAAAAAGGGGAGGAAGAACCGGGGGATCGGGCGAAAACGCTCGATGGGACTTTTCGACAAGGGGCAGAAGAAGGAGGTATATTGACTTTGCTCATAACTAAAGCGGGTAAAACGGGCGAAAATAGAGGGACGGAGGGGGGGGGAAACTAACGCCAATCAGGGGATACCTGAAAAGGGCTCGTCAAAAATCGGGGCGAGTCTCAAAAGAATGTTAGAAAAACGAGACACTGGAAGATAAGAGTGCGTGAGCAAGAAGGAGGGGGCCGATTTGGGGGGAATTCGGGCGGTTAGTCGATGGGGCAGAGCGCATCGGCGTAAATGCGGGATTGTCTCGAGCAGAATCGGTGTCATCGATCGTAGAAAAAAAAACAAACGCCGGGCGCACGGAGAATCAGGTAGAGGGAGGGAGGCAGTCGTGAGGCCATGGACGGTTGTCCGTATGGTGGGTGGGCAACGAAGGGGACGGAATATGACGAGCTAAAGGTAAGAAAAAGGGGGGGGTAGCAATAACGGAAGTGGATGGTGGAAAGAGTCCACTCGTGAGCAGCATATACAGCTATACAAAAGACTTAAAGAATATGCCGAAAGTGTGCGCGGATGATCGGAAAGGAAGGGGAAGGGATTCGGTTTGGAAATAAAGAGAAGAAGAATATCACGCTTATGCCGGGGGCACTAAGTTCTTCAATCCTCGGGCGGGTTCTATGCAGGGGGGGCCTCGTTTAAGAAGGGTTCGTGGGGCGAAAAGGGAGGGGAAAACGAGCAAATTAATTATCATGTTTTCACAAAGCGGGAGAGCTTTGCAGATAGAGGGGGTAAGAAGGAAGGGTTATGGGCTTTTGGTGGCTGGGACAAGAGGGAACTACTCTTGTCCGGGATCAATAAAAAACTCTTTTGGAAAAAGGAAAAAGGGGTGAGGACCAAAGCGAGGAGAAAGGGGGGGGGGAGAGAGGGGTGGAGGGAAAAGGGAAACTATGACCTCAAGGGAAGAGACCACTTCAATCATACGAGATCTTTGGAGAAAGGCGGAGGAATTTTAAAGTCGTGGAACTGGGCTCGTCAGATGAAACGAAGCACTACTGGGGAGTAGAGCGAATTGGGCAAAAATTCCTATTAAAGGAGAGAATATCATCCTCATGACGCTTTCGACAAACGGCTATGAATCGCTCGGGGGTATCACTGGGGGACCGTGCACAGGAAAAACCCATCAAAACAGGAGGGAAGGGGGAAGGGAAAAATATGGTTGTTGGGACACGAGCCCCGCGGGGGACATAAAGAAGTCTCGTAGGTTCCACGTCGAAAGACCGCGATGAGGATGAATCACGCAGAACAGGGGTGGACAATATTTGCGAGCAAGGAAAAAGAGGAGGGGGGGCCCACTTCCAGGAAAGAAAGCGGGTGGACCACGCGCTGGAAAAAACGACGACTTTCTCAAGATGAGGAGTCGTTCTGATTGACGTGCGAATGGCCGGGGAAGGGAATTGCTAGAAAAAAATCCTGAGTAAAAAAAGGAAAAGAGGGGGTGTGGAAACGGAACGACGCTTTCAGCAACCAAGAATGAGGGTCGATAAAAGGGGAAGGAATGTAACTGCCAACCACAAAGCCGCAGGAACCGCCGGAGAAAAAGCTGACAGACAGAAGGAAAGAGGTGGTTCCAAGCGAGAATTGAATCTCAAGGGGGAATTCGCTTTCGACGAACTCTAGCAGCTCACGGAATAAAGAGGTTGCGGGGAAGGGAAAAGTAGCCGCTAGAGCGTTTTCGAGAGTGCTTTCGTTCCCGCAGCCCTACTGGCACCGTACACGGGGGAGTTAACATAAAGCGCGACCAAAGAAGGGAAGATGGTGGGTAGATTATAGCGGATAGGAGGCTCACGTGGCGAGATTCAAAACAAATCAACAGATTTCCGTCGTGTCACAGAGGACCAAACTAGAAAGTCGGGAAGAAAATGGTCTTTCGGGGTGCCAGAAACCAAGGGAAAAATAAGAAAATCCCGGAACTACTAACTACTGCCTGCGACCGTAGAAGGCAGGGAACCGCGGTGAGAAAGGAAAAAAAAGGAGAAACCGCCATAGGAAATAAAAAGAGCTGAAGCGAGGAAGGCCGGATCTCGGGGGCAAAGGACAGTCCTCAGTAAGGGGACTTCTCGACGGCGAACGCAGTTCTCCGTGAGAAGGTTGAGAAATTATCAGATACCGACCGAGGGGGTGAACGCGACCTTCAGAGGGATCCCGGGGTTATTATTTTTCCAAAAAGCGCGAGAAATCTGGAAAAAAAGCGCGATTTAAAGGTGAACTTTTTGGGAAAAAAAGGGGGGAGGAAAAGGAAAGAAGAAGGCCACGGGAGGCCCCGGCTAACAAGGCCTGTACATCAGTCGCAGGGTCGACAGAGAAATCATGTGCTCCGGAAGAAGGGGACCTTCAACAGAAAATGGAACTGAGCGCCCTAGAAAATCAAGCGGGGAGTGGAGGGGGCGAGGCAAAAAGAGAGGAAAGGAGCGTAAAGAAAAAACCGAAAAGATAGTTGGGGAGGGGGGACCTGACAATAGAAAAAGTGAATCGACTATTCAGGGGAAACTTTAAAAAGGAAACGTCTCAGAATCAGAGGGACGGGGAAAAGAGGGAAACTTACCTGTAATCGGGGAAGAAGAGAAACATATCGTCGCTCGCCCCTACCTTCATCATGGCTTCGCGTAAAACGTATAAGGAGAGAAGGCATGAATTCCCGAGAACGAGAGGAGGGGGGGGGAGGAAAGGGCACTTGGGAGGAGGATCAACCGAAGAGGGACTTCAGAACTTTCAAGATCTAAGTGTAAAAAAGGAAAAGTAACAATTTAAATAAGCCGCATCCACTGATTCGTCTGGGGCATTGAGCTTCACATCAGGTGGCACGGAAGAGGGGGGAAGGGGAAAAAGATGTTCACCACAGGAAAAAGACATTACGCACGACGCGGGGAGAGACAAGGGAATACACGCAGGGAAAGAAACACGCAGCTTCGTGC
>Ga0179593_1450705_pt1 | contig 19440 bp, 33 predicted proteins | sample CZODoug2_1_08_16_FD_185931 | JGI IMG/M metagenome (GOLD analysis project Ga0179593, IMG submission 185931) | Vadose zone soil fungal communities from Angelo Coast Range Reserve, California, USA - CZODoug2_1_08_16fungal (PacBio error correction) | ecosystem: Environmental > Terrestrial > Soil >...
TAGGAGGGAGGAAAAAAAGCCAGGTTTAGTGCAGGCACTTCACCGGCTGGGGGGACAACGCGTCGAGAATGGTTATGGAAGGGGGGTCAAAGAGAAAGACATTAATTTAAAAGGGGAACAGTGCGATGGGATTCAAAGTCGTCAAAGTTCCGGCCGTGGTGGGGAAGGAGGAAAGTTCCACACGGGGGAAGTCCAGGGGAGCAGAGTGACGCATTTTTTCAACTGGGTGGGGGGGGCAAAAAAAAAGGAAGTGGGGATGCGGGAATGGGGAATCAAATTAATCTCAAAAAAAAAAGAAATGTACGTTCTACCTGGGGACGGGGGGGGCAGGGGGGGGATCGAGAACCAAAACCGTTCGGGGGGGGTGGAAAGTCACCCCGAAAACCAAACAAACAGTTCGCAAGGGAAAGAGGGGAAATGGTTGAAAAAAGGGCGAAAAAAAGGTGGTTTATCCAACGCGAAAGGTTCGAAGTTTGAAAAAAATCAAAAAAGGGGGAAAAGTTGGGGGGAACGAAAAGTTTATGAGGGGGAAAGACAATTCTGAGCCAAACAGACAGGGGCAAAAAAAGGTTTCATCGGGGGGGCAGGTGATCATCTGGGGGGAACGGAACCAAAAAAAAAACGAAGGGACTCCGGAAAGATGAACTATGAAGAGCAGACGAGGGCAAAGGTATAAAAGGGCTGGAATGCAGTGAAAAACAATAACACAATTCAGCGCCGCAAGAAAAGCCAAATGGAAAGAAAAAGACGGAATCGAAAAACACCCCAAATTGCCGGCAATAAAAAAGGGTCGGGGTGGGGGGGGAGCCAAACCTGCAACTGTGTCGGGAAAAGGGGAGACTTGGCAAGAACTTGTGGAAAAAAAAGCACGGAGAGAAAAGAAGGGCGTTAGAGGGGAAACGAAACGAGGGCACCAGGCGCGCAAGGTGTGAGAAAAAAAGCTGCAAGAAGGGGGAAATTGGGGGGGGAACTTGCACGATAAAGTCAGAACGGGAAAGGAACGGGGGATCAAGACGTGTCATGTCAAAGGAAAGTCCTTCCAAAGAAAAAAGGAGCGGCGGGCAGGGGGGAAACGCAGAGTGGCGGACAGGGGAAAAGGAAGCTCTGCCTGGGAGGAGGGGGGGAAGCTTGAAGAAAAAAGGGGTGGGTATTTAACGGGCAAAGGAAAAAAGGAAACAATGTTTGCAAAAAAGAAGGTGAATCGAACACCAAAAGGGCAAGTGAAAAAAAAAAAAAAAGCAAGGACAATTGGCACAAAAAACAGCGCAGGTGGCCCAAAAGTGAAAGCTCAAAAAGAGAAAGGCCCCGGAGGCTTCACATGGAAGGATCAAGGAAGAATAATGTTCGTCCCTGTGTAATGGGGTAGCAGGACCAGGGTACTGAAGAGACTGTTTGAGCACTGGGGAATAAAAAAGTATTGAATGGTGGAAACCTGTAACCTCACCGGGTTTCAGAGTGAGAATTTACAAAAAGAAGGCAAGAAAAGGTCTCTATCAAGTCGAGGGGTGTCGCAAAAGAAAGGCCTCATACCCGGTCCATGAAAAAAAAAAGCAAACAGCCGGAACCGAAAGCCGAACGCGTCACCATCTAGAGCTCCGCGGGGTGGAGGGAAAAGTGGTGCCCATATGCCTCCTGAGGCGCAATCAAAAGGACCAACCAAAAAATCAAAAAAACATCACCGCAAGAACACGGAGCTAAGGGGGACCAAAGCAACGCAAAAAGGACGAAAATCGGGGCTTTGGGAGGGGACATCAGTTGGGAAGAAAGACAGGTATCGGGGGGGGAAAATCCTTGAGCAAAACTAGAAGGGGGGAATAAAACTATAGTCCCACGAAAAAAACAGGGTTTCAAAAAGGTGGGGGGGTGGGACACCCTGTACTCGACGCTTCGTAGGGCGGGCAGAAGGTGCAAAAAAGAAAGTGCGGAAGCTCGGGTCCGAGGGGAAAAAAATCCTGAGACGGCAAAAAAAAAAAACAACAAAACGAAAACCAGCCCAGGAAGGGAGGAACAGTATCTACCCATCAGACGAAAAAAAAAGAAGAGCTCAAAGCGCCAAGTCAATGCAAGCCATTAAAAAGGACCCCGACTGAAGCAAACATAGAAAGGTGTTGGAACTGCACGGGTAGTGAAACTGTCAGAATCTGTATATTTCAATCGGGGAAGAACGTCCACTGGGAACAAACTCGGAGCTTCTTGGGAAGGGGGGGGGGGAAAAACTCCAAGAAGATCGGCCGGGGGAAGAAGGAGTCACTGTGGGGGGGGGGGGGGGGGGAAGAACTAACCTGGTTGGGGGGGTTGGGAGGGAAAAGGAACTGGGGGTATACAATTGGCGAGAAAAAAAAAACCCTGCTCCTAAACAAAAGGGTGGCAGGAGTCTACCAAACCCACCAAGTGAGAGACCAGTCCCCTCCAAACGAGTGGGGAAGCAAGAAAAAAAACGAAAAGTCCGCTTTTCAGGGGGGAATGTGTTTTGAGAATAAAAAATTAAAATCAAAAAGCAGCCAGCTTGAAGGGTGGGAAAAAAAAACAAACGTCTTCGGGACGTGGATGCCAGAATTCAGGATAGTTTCCATAAAAGCACATGCTCGGGAACCCAGCCCCAGGCCGGGGAGAACAATGTCGGTCAGGCGGTCGACTTGGGGATAGGCCAATCAGGGGGCCAGAAAAGTACGAAAGGTTCCATGGAAAAAAAATGGGCCTGGTATGATAAATGGGGGGGGGAGGGGATCGTAGGTAACTCAGGCAGGGGTGCGAGGAAAAAAACTCTACTGCACAGTCCGGTGAAAGAAAACGGCATCCTAACCCATTGGGGAACGGAACCTCCGGGGGGTGACGGGGATGGGGGAAAATGTTTCCCGAGCGGGGAAGAAAACGAGTGGTTTACACAAGGGGCATGTCACCTCAACGAAAAAAAAAAGAGAAACCGGTCGGGAGCGGGGGGGGGGGGGGGGTTCTTTTGTGAAAAAAAAAACGGAAAAAACTGGGACGGAGCAATGGGGGGGGGGAGTAAAAAAAAGTGGAACGTCACAAGAGAACCTGTCAAATAAAAATAGGTTCCGTTGACGGGGTCTGGTCGTGAGGGGTTCAATTCGAAAACAAAGAAACGATCTTGAGCGAGGGGGTTTGTCAAACCCGGAAAAACCGAAACAGGGGGGTGTCTCGGGGGGGGGGGTGGCCTCAGGGAGAGTCACTGGAAAGGACAAAACCAAAAAAAGGGAGGTAAATGTGTACGCAAAGTTGGGGTGAAAAGGAGAGAGCTGGTAGGTGGGAAAGGACTGGGAAGAATAAAAAAGAAGCAAGGGTAACTACCAAAACGAGGAGGGGGGTCTACCGGGGGAAAAAGTTCATTTTAACCTTTACTGTCAAAAAAACCCCCATCAAGGAATCGGCGCTGGGAAAAAAGGGACTATATACGTGGGAAAAAAGAAAAAAACAAAGGTAGCTGACCCATCAGGAGGGTTTTCATTTCAGAAAAATTCGAAATCCCAAGGCGAACTATAATGTGAGTGGGGGAAAACAAGAAAAAAAAAAGGAAAAAAGGTCCCTGTTGAGAAAGTCTATAGGGGTAGGGCTGTTCCTAAACTGATTTGAAGGGGGGAGGGCGTGAAGGGAAATAGAGAGGGAAAAAAATGGCTTGTGACCTTGGTTGAAAGACCGCCTTATACCAAGCCGGAGAAAACCCCCCAATAATGGGTTTTCGACATTGAGCATAGAACTCAGCCTTGGAAAAAAAAAGACTTGGTCCCTCAAAAAAAGGGGAAAGGAGGGGGGGTCTGGAGACGCCGGGGATACGAGAAAGAAAACGTCCAAGAGATAACACTTGAATAGAGGTCAACCTGAAGGGGAGAGAAATAAATGAACTAACGTGTCCATCACGGGGAACGACGTGAAGGGAAAAAAAAGCAGTCAACATTAGGAGTAAAAAGTGGGGGGTGGTACCGGAGGCAAAGGGGGGGGGGGGGGGGGGGGGGGGGGGGGGGGGGGTGGGGGGGGGGGGGGGGGGGGGGGGGGGGGGGGGGGTGTGGGGGGGGGGGGGGGGGGGGGGGGGGGGGGGGGGGGGGGGGGGGGGGGGGGGGGGGGGGGGGGGGGGGGGGGGGGGGGGGGGGGGGGGGGGGGGGGGGGGGGGGGGGGGGGGGGGGGGGGGGGGGGAAAAATAAAAAGAAAATCTCGCAGCGGGGGATAGAGGAGAGGGGAATCGGGAAAGGGAAATGCAGCCCGTCAATTCAGAAAAAAACCTGCCTCATGACAAAATCAGGATCAAGGAAAAAAAAACCAAGTCCTTGGAGGAAAATCAAGGGACATCCTGAAAAAAGGTACTATGGCACGAAAAAAAAAGCAGTGCACAGCGACGTCGGGGAAAGTCAGCCATCAGGGAAGAAAAGCGTGAAAACAACGTAAGAAAGGAGATAGTCCTGATCACAGACAAGAAGGGGGGTGGGGAAAACCTAAAGGGAATGTCTCCAGCCGGTCCCGCAGTAGGGGGGAGACTATACGTCTGGGGGTGAAGGGGCTGCAAAAGAAGCTGGACCGGGTTACTCGCAAGCCGGGTTCCCACTCACGAAAGACATAAAACCATAATTGACGGGGGAGAAAGTGGGGGGGGTGTCCGGTCAAAAACTGAAGGGAAAGACAAAGCAAATGGGGGGGCAGGGGGGGACGAAACGAACTCGGGGCAGGACAGCAGGAAAAGGGTCGAGCACAGGCAAAAGAAAATGGTAGGCATGAATGGGGGACGAAGCAAGGGAAAATCACAAAGGTGTGACAACGAAAAAGAATATCGTGGGGAGAAGAAAAAGGGGCAAAAGGAAACCTAACCCAGAACCCCATATTACAATAAGGAGGTCGTTCTGATGGGCACAGCAAGGAAGGGGAGAAAAGAAAAAATCAGTGGGATACCCGAGGACGACGAGCAAAAAAAAGCAAAGTTCTTAAACAGGTAGAACAGTGCCTTGCACCGCCCATGCAAGCCTGACGGGGAAAAGTGGGGGTTGAGATTCTCCCCCAACAACGGAAAAGCGACAATATCCTCATTATCAGACGCCCCCATAAAGCAGAATATTGGCCAAAGGGAAAAAAAGAGTGACGCCAAATGAACAATGGGGTCAAAGGGGGAAAGGGCGGGGGCAGGAAAAAAACCCGAAAACCGAAGTCTTTTCGCGGAGGACGGGCATCATCGTAACAAGGGGAAGAAGAGCAACGGAAAAAAAAATCAGAAGAAGGGGGGAGGCTCAAACAGGCAAAAAAATGCAATCTCCCGATGCAGGAAATGGGTATGTGCTCAAAATGGATCACCCCTTACAGAAAAAAAGGGGCAAGAAGAGTAGGTGAACTGCAAAACGTTGCAGGCACGAAAAGGAAGGTAATAAAAAAAACCTTGGACTTTTTTAGAGCCGCGCAAGGTTGTGGAAAGTGAAAAAGAAGGCTTCCCAGGAAACAAAGGAAAAAGCAACGCACCACAATGATGTTACCGGGAAAAAAAAGGTCAAAGAAAAAAACGGACAAGATCCCTAGAATTTCAAGGGAAGCAGAAAAACGACGTTATCGGCTCAGTGACTAGTCGATACAGGGGGGATCGAGGAAGGAAGGGGGTACGTTTGAAACACGAGTGAGGGGGAAGGAGGAAAAAAAAACAAAAACGACCGTCCTAACAGGACTACTCAGAGCCTGAAAAAGATGTAAACTGGTAAAGAGTCGAGAGTTGGGGTAGGGAAAAAATTGGACAAAACATCTTCGAAACGGCAACGAAAAAAAGTGACCCCCAGAGGGCATCCCATGGGCAAAAGGGGGAAAATAAGACTCCTAATTGGAGGAGGCGTGGGGAAAAAAAAACACCCAAAAAAAAGGGTCGATCAAAAAGCTCAAAAAGGTAAAGGACGAGAGTCAGGGGCTTCTCACCGCCTCGGGATAAGGGGGAAAAACCATACCCACGAGTCAGGGGAGGACAAAAACAATTACAGAAAAAAACACCCAAATCCTCTGGAGGGGAGCACCGGATAGAAACCCGGTGGGGGGGAATGGGAGGCTTGTTTCCGGGTGAGAAAGGACAGCGGTTCAGAGGGAGGGGTGCACGAAAAACGCAGGCAGAAGGGGGGGGAAAACTGAAAAGAAAAAGAAACGCGAAAAGCCGACAAGGCGAGAGGACCATCGAGCCGCTGGAGGCGACGCGTCCGCCCTTTTTAACTCGGAGGAGAACCTGGAAGGAGGAAGGGAGCCGCCTTGAGCGGCCCTCAGGAAAGGAAAAAAAATCGCGAAAAGAAGCAGCTGGTCATCAAAAGATCGAGAACAACGGGAGGGCGAAGGAAATTCAAAAATCCCGTCGAATATGAAAGAAAGACCAGGAAGGAGAGGATCAGAAGCAAGCAAACCTACGCTAACCCTCAGGGAAAAAGGACGAAGATCTTCACAGCGTGAGTCAAGAACCAAAGCGCAAACTACAAAAAAGCCTCAAGTAGGTGGGGGAAAAGAGGCGAGGGGTACGACCTAAACCTCTGCAAAGGGGGGTTCAAATAAAACCGCTGAAAAGCAAGGACAAGGCAATGAGAGTTCAAACGAACGGTAAACACCCTGTGGGAAAAGACGGAAGACGCCCGGGAAAGAGTATGAAATATCTTTTCAATGAGAACCAATAGAAAAGGATCCGACGGAAATGATGGCCAACCTCACCCGAGAACCCCCCCCCCCAAAAAAGACAAAGGGCAAAAATAGCTGGAGGAAAAGGGGGAGAAAAAAAAAAACCAAAAAATGGGGTTTCCTTGGGACCTGGAAAGCAAAGCTCGCGGGGAAAAGGTAATCGCGCGCGAGTAAAGTGCTCTGGGAAAAAAAGAGAAAGAGAACTCGGCAGACGTGGGAAAAAAAGAAAAAAAGCAAAACAAAAAAAGAGACAAACCAATTGGCAATAATCCCATGCAGGCCAATTTGGGAAGGTGGGTATTTGACCGCAGGAGGCGTGACATTTCGGGGAGGGGGGCAGAGGAAGGGTGGGGCCCTAGGAAGCAGCAATCACCGCCCGGCAAAGGAGGAAAGGCAAAGGGGTTCAAAATCTCGTCATCCAAAAAGAGGAAGAGGTAAGTTTGGGTGGCACAATATATGCTAAAAGAAAAACAAAAAAAAGGGGAGAGAAGGGGAACCCTTTATAAAAAAAGAAAAGTGGAAAAGGGGAGAGGACGCCAAGGGGGGAAAGAGCGCCCAGCCCTAAAAATGGGATCGTGAGACCGACAAACGTAGTCATGAAAAAAACAAAAAAGGTTTTTTTCAAGGGGTTCGAAAAAGGGAAGGCGAGTAACGCGAAGTCAATGGGAGGGAAGTGACCAAGTCAAAAAAAGCGGTGAACTATCAAAAAAGGGCCAAAAGCCAGGTAGAAGAATTGAGGGGATGAGAAAGGGGCGATGAAGTCACATCAGGGGGAAAAAAAAAGGAATACCTTCTAAAATAGGTATGGAGAAAAAAGCAAAAAATGGGAATTGGGGTTCCTATGGAAACCAACCGCAAAAAAATGAAAAGAAGTCCCGAATCGCCGAGCATCGCAATGGGACCAGGTCAAATCAAAAGAAAAACCGGTTATGAACAAGGTGAGAGAAGGAAAAAAGGAAAACCGACAGACAAGGGGAAAAAGGGCACAACGAGTCTTTGTCAAGAATGCATTGTATCCATCACCAACGAGAGGAAAAGAAAAAAGAAGAAAAGAGAGGGGAGGCCACTCACACGGGGTGCGGAGGAACAAAAAGGGGGCGGGAGAATCAAACGCGTCGCTCAGGGCGAACTTGAGACATACACAGAGGAAATGTGAAGAAAGAGGGGTGCGATGATCTCGGAGAGGAATCTTAAACAAGGAGTGGAAGGGACGGGTCTAAGTCTCGCCAACAGGGGGCGCAAAAACGAATAAAGGTCACATACTTGGAAAAACCAGCAAGGTGGTGGGTGAAGGGGTGAACACAACAGCCCAGTTCATGTGGGAAAAATAACTGTAAAGAAAAATGTCGTTTCTAACCTGGGGCGGGTGATTGATCTAAAGCCGGTAAAAGGGGGGGGGGGAGGGGGAAAAAAAAATCAAAAGAAAACCCGTTCAGCGCGATCGGAAGGTGAACATAACTAGAGGTGGAAGAAAATCGGCAAAAACATTTGGGCTAGAAGGAGGAGGGGTAGGGGGGTTTTAAAAATACAGGAGTGAAGAGCAGGAATGTGGAAAACGGGCGTGGGACTCAGAAAAGGGGAAACAGGGGGGGGCCATATAAGCCGCTTCACGGATCAAGACCCTTTTCGTTTCGGCGGGGGGGGGGAGGGGTGGGAGTGTGACTTGTCACCAGTAGACAGAAACAGGGGGAAAAACAGAAGATAGAGGGGGGGCGGACGAAAGAAGACAGTCGAAAAAGTGCGGCCAAAGACGGAGTGAAAGCCTACCCCGAAACACCAGAAAAGTCAGCATAATGAACTCCTTGGAAACTGAAAAATAGAACACAGGAAAAATTGGAGCATGGGGCTCCAAAAGGAAGGTTCCGAAGATGACGGTGGGAGCGTGAAGAATTGCGGCTACGTCACTGCTTGAGGAAGTGTCGAGGAAAAGGGAAACCAAGGGGGAATAAATGCCGGCTCAACCGGTCAGAACAAAAAAGGAGGGACCTTGGGTGCCTGCCGAAGCCGACGCCGGGGATCGGATCTGGGAAAAGGGCGAGGACAAAAAAAAACGGCCTGGGAAAAAGCAGTTGACGAAAAATTAAAGTGCCATTGAGTCAGGTCCGGCCCCGCAGAAGGACCGGAGGGTCTGTTACATAGCGCGGGGAAAGGAACCTTGGGACGAAAAGGGGAACAAAAAATGAAAAAACAAGGAACTTTGTACGATTGACGGGAAAAAGTTAAGTCGGTCAGTGGTAGTGACGAAGGCCCTAGACCGGGAGGAACGATGCAGCCGGGGGGGAGGGGGGACCCAAACGTCGTGGATCTTCAGGGAGGGGGAAAGTTAATGCCCATACGACGGGGTTCCCACGTTATTATGCTCGGGGGGGGGACCAATGCGCGAACCCTCCCGGAACAAGGGGGGAAAAGGAGAAAAAAGGGTTAATCAGAACAACCGGAAAGGAAAGAGGAAGGTGGGGGTAATGGTTTGATATATCCATTGGGCTTCAGGAATAGAAATTGGAATATGGTTTGTCGGGATAATGGCATAATCTGACCCGAGGGGGAATGGGAATCGCCCACATCACACTGGGGGTGAAAATAAAAGAAGGGTTACTGAAAGAAGTAGTGTCCAGAGGAAAATCAGGAAAAAAAGGGGAAATTTTAAAGGGCGCCAGGAAACGAAAAAAAACTCCTTTATTATGAAAAAACTAAGGAAAAGCCACGAACTAAGAGAAGCAGAGAGAAGCGACAAAAATGTCAAAACGAAATATCGAAGAAAAAAAAAAACTAGCGTAAAGGGGGGAGACAGGTTGCCAACAAAAGAAAAATCACTCGAACAAAGCGCCAGGAAAAGAACACCGGGAAAAAAAAAAAAAAAAAAAAAAGCATAAACAAAACAACAGGGAGAGGAGGCAAGGGGGGAAACCCCGGAAGAGAAGCCCTTTCTTGGAGGGGAAAAAGAGTTAGGGGGTCGGAGCGGCCGGGTAATGGATGCGCTAAATAACGTGATCAGAGTTTGGAAAAAGATAATTAGGGGAAAATACCTCTCCAGGTTGATAAAGAAAAGACTTGACAGATTAACGCCTACCAAGGAGGAAAGAAGGAGGAAAAAAAGGAAGGGGGGGGGAACGGTTTAAAAACATCAGGAGGATAACTATGGGAATGGGAAAAGCAAACCTGGTCTACTAATGAGAAACACTACCGTCCGAGGAAAAGGTTAGTCCATCGGGGATAACAAACTCGCAAGGAAAAGCTGGAGGATAAAAAGTACGCACTTTGGGCGAACTCCAGGTTACGGGGGATTGCCTTAAACGACACAAAAGAGGCCAAATCAGGACTGGGTCACGACTAGCTTTGGGGGTTGACTGAAGGGCATCTATAACGAGAAAAGGAAAGATGATAGGAAAGGACCTTTTGACAGGAACGACGGTCCCCTCTGCAACAGACAGGGTCAAGTTTGTTGGGACAACGCACTACCGGTGGGGGGGGGGGGGGTGTCGGCGCCGGGGAGACAGGTGGGGGGCAGAAAGAGTCAAGCAAAAAAAAAACCCCAATTTTAAAACCGGGTGCGAGGCTTAAAAAAACAAAAGGGGAGGGAACACCATCGGGAAGGCAGGGGGGGAAAACGAGGAGGGTTCACCTCATAGGAACGGGGGAAGTCGACGGGCCTCGGGAAGGTTGACACATAAGAATGAGCAAAAAATCCAAGGATCAGGGGGGAGGCCAGAACCAAAAAGGGAACTTGGCAAACCTGGATAGGGGTTGAAAACAGCCGACCAACTCCGCGGCTATTCCAAATGGAAAAAGAAGCAACTCACTCCAGGAAAACGGGGCACGCACCCATCTCCCAAAATTGCAGCCAACGGTACCCCTCCCGGTAGAAAAAAATGGATAAAGTAACAGGTCGACTTGGGAAAGGGGGACGATGGGGATAACTTCGGAGGTTTGACGGGGGGGGAACGTCCGCAAAAACAGGTCTCAAAAAGAAAAAAGACGAGAAAAAAAATTCAAACAAGAGGGGCATAAATGGTAAAAAAGTTCCCCTGGGGCGCCTCCCGGCCCAGTGGCCTAAGGGCGGAGAGAAGAAAGATGTTGGGGACAAAAAGGGAATGGGAAGTGCCAAAACAAAAAAGGATCCTCTCTGCGTTTAATAGGGGGGGAAGGGGTTTCGGAAGGCCTGGCTTTCCCCCAGGAAAAGAGGAAGGGGGAGGGAACGAAAAACCCCCGGTTCACACGTGAAAAGAAAGTGAAGAAAAGGCAAAGAGGTTAATTGGAAGTTGCAAGGCCTATCAGTCAAAAGGACAAAAAAAGACAGACAGGGACGGGAAACAGAACTGAAAGTTCCCAAGGCGAAGGGAAAATCCAGGTACCAAAAAAAGAGACGTCAGGAGGAACAAGGTGGGTCACAAACTTGGGAAAACAGGGCGGAGAGGAAAGGGGAAAAAGCTGTAAGACGTTACCGAGAAAAACTAAAACACCCACTTCGGGGGAGACCGGCAGAAAAAAAAAGGGTTGTAATAGTGATGAAAGCAAGAAAGGGGGGGAAAAAACTGGCACCAGGTTGAAAGAGAATCCTAGGAGAGGCAAAAAAAAATGACGTTTTGTTGTGGGTTTTTCCCGATGCCAATGGAAAGGCAAAAGGTCACAAGAGCGCCCGCCCGAAAGGTACCGGTACGAAGGGAAAGGGGGAAGTTGGGGGACCTGGAATGAAAACAGGAGGGGGGAGGTAACGAGGAGGAAAAAAACTAACGGAGGGGGGGGAGAGGGGGCTGCGCGTCGAGGGGGGGAAAGACCGCCTAAAAAATGGGGAGCGGGGCTCCGAGTCACTCCGCATCGAGCAAAAGCGGGAGAAAAGAATTGCTCATTGGGGGAACCGGGCCCAAAGACTGTGAAGAAGCACATAGAATTTCAAACTACAAAAACGGAAGAGAAGGGGACTGTAGGAAGGGGGGGGGGCAACAACGGGTCGATATCAAACAACGAAAGGAAAGGATGGAGGTAAAACCCGTTGACGCAAAAAGGAGGAAAACGTTTCCATCGCCCAAGGGTCAGAAACCGCGTGTTTGAAGAAGGAGGGCAGGAAAGGAGGACAGGAAAAATGCAGGGGGAAATCATGAAACAATGTTCTCCGCAGATTAGCGATGCAGGCGGGGGAAAGAGCATCCATCTCATGGGGAAGACAGATTTTCAGCAGGCAGGGGAAAGGGAAAAAAATCTAAGAAGGGGGAAAAAACGAAAACTCCTAAAAAAGATCGCCAATCTTCACATCAGGACATCCTGCATAGGACGGGGATTCAATGGGAAACAGCGAAGGAGGACACAAAGAAACGGAGCAAAGCAAGGGACTAGGCGGCTCTCTTAACTAAAAAGGACCAACGCCAGCGCAGACACAAGGAGTTCCTAAGTAGGAAAGAAATAAAGAACAGAGCCACGAAAAAACGGATTGTAGGATCAGAGCGAGGGAAGAAACCTTACTCGGGAAAGCGAAGGGGACCACCGCGCGGAAAAAAAGGGGGAAAAGAAAGTGAAATTGGTGTGGAGGGAACTAGGATAAAGTGGGGAAATAAAGCATGGTGTTCGGAGGAAAAAACAGCAGGAGGTCACTTTCGAGGGAGAAAAACAAGATAGACAAACGGGGCAAAAAAAAAAAAAAAAAAAAAACTAACAGATTAGTCGGAACGGGTGCGAAAAGGAAAGAGGGGGAAACAACCAGTTCCTGAATGTGTGCACTCTCTTAGAAGGCAGGGGAAGCAAGGAACCCAAAAACGATCAAAGAAAAAGAAAAAATTCTCGGTGGGGCACAGAAAGGACAAGTTGGGAAAAAGAGTTGGTTTCACGCTCCTCCCGGGGGAACGTCGCACGGAACGGCCGCAGGAAACTTGGGGACGGGAGCCCTTAAGCACAAGGGGAACGAGGAGGATGGGGGCAAAAAAACAAGGCAAGCGTAATAGAAGAAAGACGCAACAAGGAAAAGAAAAAGATCCACCCCAATCGACCTGGGCAAGTTCCGAAACGCACTGGAAAAAAAAGATAAACGTAGAAATGGGGGGATCCCCAGGAAAAGCGAATGGAGGGAAAAAGCCTTCTATTCAAGGGACAAAGCCGCGAGCTGAACAATCACGATCATAGGCGGCAGACGTGTGATTCTCAAAGGCGCCAGCAGAAAGGGACCGGAAGTTAAAACTCAACAAGTTGGAAAACCAAAAAGCCAAGCGGAAGGCAGCAAGTAGGGGCACCCGCTAAGGGTAATGTCCACTGTTTCTGACGAGGGGGCTGGTGCGGGGAACGCCCTCGCAGGGTTGGAAGGAAAGCAACTCCTCGGGACAAATGTAGAAAAAAGAGAATAAAACAACCATGAAGTGCCCGGGTAACTAAAAAACAAAATTCAACGGAAGTCCCTAATAAAGAAGAAAAAAAGACAGAGAAAGGAAAAAGGACTGGGGATCGGGGAACAAATAGGGGGGAAACCGAACGGAGTCCTGAGCGCTGAACCAAACTGGAAATGGTAAAAAAACAGGGTGAAAAGGGGGGAGGGAAGAAAAGAGGGGAACAATCAGGAAATCCCAAGGCGGGATAGCGCCGGAGGGAAAGATGAAGGAAGACTGGGCTGGGAGATAGCTTTAAAAAAAAAGCAAAGACAGGTGCAAGTTGCGTCTTTGGTAGGCATCGTCGGACGCGTGCTAAAACAATAAGGGGAAAAGACAGGAAGAAGGTATTGGCACAAAAGGAGACGCCCAGGAAGACATAAGGGGAGGGGGGTTCCTGCGGGGGGTGTCAAAAAAATCGAAAAACAGGGGAGGGACAGAGGGTCAAAAAACCTGGCGAGCGCGGCAGGAATAACAAAAGGAAGAACATAATCAATGGACGTAAACGATAACCGCGTCGGGAGAAACACGGACACAGATTACCTCAAGCAGAGGGAGGCCCTACCGGGCTTCCGGAGGGTTCATCCCTGTGGGTGCTGGAGGGGCGGGGTAAAGTGGATGATCGCTGGTTGAGAGGGGGGGGGGGGGGGGGGGGGGGTGGGGGGGAGGGGGGGGGGGGGGGGGGGGTGTGGGGGGGGGGGGGAATTTTAGCAGAATACACTTCTCCTAAGACGAGAGTTCCTGCAAGAAGAAAAGGAAACAAGTTGCGAATCACTCACTTCTGATACGCTGAAGGATGGGGGTTTCTCTTAAAACTTCCTGGGAAATCATCCAGGGAGCGCTTTTGTCTAGGGGAAATTCAAACAGAGGGGAAAAAAATAGGAATCACACGCGCCGTCGTCAGACGAAGAAATGAAAAACGGTGTTTGATTCGAGGGGAAGCCACACTGAACGGTCGATATGCCAGATGGAGAAAAAATAACATGTTGCAAGGGAACAATGGATCCTCAACTACTACCATCCGTTACACAAGAATGGGGCGGGGACAATCCCGGGGTGATACAAGATAAAACCAAAACCGCAGCAGGGGCGACTCATTCGAAGAGTAAACGGTAAGTGGAAAAAAGAGGCGGAAAAGGTGTGAAAACCTACCCTGAAGAGCCAAACGGGGGTTGGAAAAGTTCTACACCAAAAGGAAATCAGGGATTCACCTAGGGGGCGAAACGACCACATTGGGGACCGAACAGCCGAAAGAGGGAAGGAAGCAAATAAAAAAGGTTAATGGAGAAAAACCCAGGACTCGAAAGAATGCTGGCCAAAAAAAACTGAACCAGACAAGTTCTCTCCGGACCAGGAGCCCGGGAGGATGAGGAGTTATCACGAACAAGAAATGTGAAAGAGAAAGATAAAAAAGCTGATCTGCAAAAGGTAGGCGCGAGATGAGACTTGAACTCAATTCCCCTTTAGAGAAAGGGAAAAAACTAATGACTACGGGACGACTGGAAAGCAATCTCAATGATTATCGAAAAAGGGGAAGGGGAATAACAAGGACACAACAAGGTTTGGAGTGTTGGATCCAAGCATTGAAGGAAGTGAAAGTTCAACGGCGAGTAATTTTTGATTTTTTAGGGGAACAGTTCGAGGCGAAGGACCGGCCGCAATTCGACTTCAAGATTTGAAATAAAAAACAGAAGAGGGATCTGGAACAGGAGGCAATTGTGCAAAATTCAAAGAGGCGAAAGAACAAAATAGGCCGGAATCAGGGGGAGCATGCTCATGGCACCACTTCCTGAACGGCAATAAAGGAGGAAAATTCCGAAAAACAAACGAATGGGTCGTCGGACAAACAAAAGGGGAAAAAACAGAACTTGAAGTCTAACAAAGGGGTTGAACAAGCACCATCATCTTCTGGGGACCACTGCGAACTAAGGGTGGGTTTTCTGTGTAGGTGAGTTAAAAACACCCCAGGAAAGGAGGTGAAATAAAAAAAAGGGAACAACGATTACTGGGTGAGTTGAAATGAATAAATGAGAACCGTGCAAACGCAGTGTGAAAAGTACAAACCTGGGACGAACGTCCCCCCCTGCATACACCTAGTTCTGGATCTCAAACCGATTGCAGGGGGAAAAAAAAGGAAAAACAAAAAGACGGCAAGGGGGGCACGACGAAGAGATCAGAGCCAAAGTTTGCCAAGGTCATGCAAAAGGAAATAAGCCATGAGCAGGACGCGGGTGAATTTGGGTGACCGCTGCCACGAAAAAAAGGGCTGGCCGAGCTTATCCTTAGCTCACAACAAAAAGGGGGAAAGAGAAATAAAAAGATTATCCCAGCCGTTGGGGGGGAATGTCGTCCAAGCTGAGAATAACCACTGGAACGGGGTCGCTTGCTTTCCTGGTCTGCTTACGAAAAAGCAGGTCATGACGGGAAACACTTGAGAAACACACTAAACCGGAAGATCGAATCGCCGGAAATGTGGTGTCGGTGTCTATCTCGAAAAGGGGGGGCGCAAAAAATGAAAAAAGAAACGTTTCCGCAAGGTGGGAAAACAGGTTCACCCGGGTTGGGGGATGGCAAATGGATCATCTAAGTTTTGGGACAAAAATTGCAGGTGGTCGAACCTGCGTTTGGCAGAGAAAAGACGTGAAGGGGAATTGGGGGGGGAAAAGCAAAAATCACAACCAAAACGTGAAGAAGGCGAAAAGGACGAGGTCCAACAAAGTAGGTGTAGAACGGCAAAAACAAGTAAAACCGGGGGGGAGAGAAGGACGACGGAGTCAGAAAGGGTGGAACACGACGATAACAAAGGGGAGAGGGAAAGAAAAAGGTTTCCTAAGTTTTGAATGAAAAATAGGGGCCAAAAATGCCAATTTGGAAAACGCATGACCGTCAAGGTTTTAGGGAAGGGGGGGGGGGTGTGGTCAAAGGTGGGGGGAGGGTAGAATTTAATTGTGAAACCCAACGGCTACGAATGAACCTATCGTCCAGGGGCCTTGACGAGATAGAGGAATCAAGGGAGACTTAGGGGGACGATGGACCGCACAATAGCCCCCCTAAACACAAAAATCAGAGGGGAAAAAAATAACAAGCCGACACCTGGGGGAATATCCACAGTCAACAAAGTGGGGGAAGGAAAGGGAAGGATGTTTTTTTCATTAATGATGCTTGAAATTGCACAAGGGGTAGGCTCACGTCCCCGGAACGCAAAGGGGGAGACAGGTGAGTCACGTCCTAAAAAAAGGGACCACAACGGGGACACGGCAGCGCCAAACTGATTACCTTGCCGCCGATCGCCCCCTGTAGAGGGATCTGGAAACATGGGGGGTCGGCGAAACATGGACCCTTTTGCGATAAGGCTTTGGGCGGTCTTACTCCGCCAGGCGCGGTTCACACAACCACTCTTCTCTGTTGAAGGGGACCAGCAAGGAGAGCAAGACATTTCGACAATTGGAAAAAGGCATCTTGGGGAGAGGTCCATGCGCTGACTAAGTGGGGGGAGAAGAAAGGAATTCCCTTGCATACAAACCTTGAGTTGCATGCAAAGCAGAAAGATCTAAAACAACTTTCGTTGGGGAGCGGCAAGGGTCCGTATTGACACAAAGCATAAAGAACGTTGGGGACACCAAAAAGTAAGTGAGCGACGGAGGCGCAGAACAGCAACAGGTCCTGGTGCAAGAAAAAGTGGATCAAGAACCCTGCCGAGAGTAAGGTTATCAAAACTGGTGTAAGTGGAGCGGGAAGGGGGGGGAAAGTTAGGAAGGATCAGTCAGCAACTTTATCTTCTGGAAGATCGACCGGAGGGGTGGGAAAGACCGGACCACTCACCGTTGTGTTCGACAGATGTGGAGAGGTGGAGGAGGACCGGAAAAGAAGGTCGCGAGTCTAATCAAAAAGGCGTTTAAGACGCAGAATCAAAGGCGAAACAAGATTGTACAGGTGAAGCAAGAACAGGGAAAAAACAGCGGAATTAGCACGACCTGCAGAAAATGGGGGGGGGGGGGGGGGGGGGGGGGGGGGGGGGGGGGGAGGGGGGGGGGGAGGGGGGGGAGGGGGGGGGGGGGGGGGGGGGGGGGGGGGGGGGAGGGGGGGGGGGGGGGGGGGGGGGGGGGGGGGGGGGGTGGGGGGGGGGGGGGGGTGGGGTGGTCCAAAATACAAAGGGGGGGGAAAGAATGCTCGACGGGGGCGGTTGGGTGGTCCAAAAGTTTAGCAACAAGAACAGCGCGCCAACAGGGATCCAAACAATCTAGAATCAAACATCCACCGGAAAAAAAAGAAAGGACATAACCCAAAAACCGGATCGAACTGACGTGAAAAAAACCTACCGGCCAAGAGGCGGCTGACTTGGAAATCAAGTAAAGGTGTCCAAACGCGGGGGGGTAAACTTAAGAAAAGCCCACGGAGACTAGGAGGGGATTAATCAGATCATCAAAGGACCGAGCTCAGGCCGGTTTTGCGACCAAAATTGGTGTTTTTAAACACAACCACGAATGACGTCACTGGAGGAGGCGAAAAATCCAATAATGAGGGAAGTAGGGTAAGTTGACACTGGCGACGCAGGATCCATCCAAGACCACCAAAAGAAGTAGGGGCTGTCGTACCAAAACTGGGACCAAACGCATCCAAACTGCAGAGGAGACGATCGACAAAAAACGGGGGAGGCTGCAGGAAAAAAAAAGGGGACGAATGGAGAAAACCCTCGGGCCAAAGGTTATAAAAACGGTCTTGGGGCACGGATCAGAATGAAAACGCGGTAATCGAAAACCGAATCCACGTAACTCGACGAGAAAGAATGGAGTGACCTGCGAGGACATCCGAAGGAAAGGGGAAAAATGGGGACCGGGCAAAAAAAATCTGGTTGTGGGGTCGAAGAAATAACCGGGTAGACATTGGGGGCGGAAAATCGAAGGAAAAAAAGGGACTCAAACCATTGAGCGGAATCAAAAAACCATCAAAATCTGGAATAACAGAAAAAAAGAGCCGCCAAAACAAGATCGGTGGAACACGCATAATAATTTGGACGGGTACGTGCAAAACTTGGGTTGGGGGGGGAACAGGGGGAAAGAAATAATCCAGTTCCATCGAGGCGAGGAGGGGGTAAGGGTAGGCCGCCCACAAAGTAGGTGACTCCGGTGATCGTGGAGGCCAGGCCCAATCGGAAATAGAGGGTACAAAAGGGGAATCGGAAGCACACTGCGTACGAGCCCAACACGCCAATTGCCGGGCTTGGAAAGAGACCCCGCAAAGAAAAAAAAAAAAAAGAATGGGAAAACCGGAGCCAAGTAGGGACAGTTGACATGGGTATGGGGGGAGGTATTATGCGCGATTTTTTTGGCAAGGATATTGTAGAGGGGGGACGAGGGGGTCAGGGGGGGGGGGAAAGAGAAACAAGGATGACTTAGGCCGCAAGGACCGCAAAGGGGGGTTTTTCCTGGCAACACGGGGCTGGACTACGTCGAGCGGCGCAAAAAGGGAGGTGGACAAAAGTGAATTTGCAGTGGAGAAAACAACTCCCGAGAACGAAAACCAAGATGCGTGAAAGGGGTAGTCGGGGGGGGGGGGGCGGGGTTACAGCAAACGGCCCTTTGTAAAAAAATGCGACAGAGAGGAGGGGGGGGGGAGGAACGGCCCGGGTCCACGATAATCGACGGAAAGAAAATAACATGGGTCAGGGTGCCAAGTGGGGCCACCAAATCGGAGTAAAAACCGGCACAAAGAATGGGGGCCCCGCACAAACATGTGAAGAGCGGTACCCATTCGCATTTAAGGAACTCGGGAAAGGGTGAAAAAAAAAAAAGACGCAGGTTATTCGTCTTTGAAGGGGGCCAAAAACCGCCCCACACGTGGACCCTCAAAACTTCTTACGCACTAAGGTCAAGGGCAAGGGCAAGGAATGGGGGGACCGGAAAAAAAAAAAAAAAAAATCGAGGACCATACGGATCGTCGTTAACGACATTAGAAAAAAAAACAGGGAAGATTCAATAGGGTAAAATCCCCGAGTGAGGCGAGGTAAGCCGACAACTATAAAGTCGACTTTATGACGAGAACTGCAAGAAGAAAAAAAGACGGTCTTCAAAAACGGCTTGATAGGCATTCAAAAAAAAAAAAAAAAAAAGAACCAAACGAGAAAGGGATAAAGGTGGATCCCAAAGGTCCGAAAAGCAGGGAAAGGTCCTGAAATAGGGGGGCGATCGGTCTGGGCGCGGTCCAAAAAACAACGGAAGGGGAGGAGGGAACTAAGGTCGATGAAACCTCGCACATTCCTCGGGACGGGGGGCAGAGATTGTGTGTTGAAAACGGAACTGGGTGTTGTGACGAACGAGAGGGGTCAAAGACGGGACAGCATTTGGGGGTTGAACAGTGAAAGGCCGGAAACCAATGAATTCCCTGGCCTCCTGAAAAATAAGAGAGGTCGGGATGACGACAAAATAAAAGGCCAAGGGGGGACGGGAGACAAGTCTGACAGGTA
>Ga0179593_1759608_pt1 | contig 19440 bp, 17 predicted proteins | sample CZODoug2_1_08_16_FD_185931 | JGI IMG/M metagenome (GOLD analysis project Ga0179593, IMG submission 185931) | Vadose zone soil fungal communities from Angelo Coast Range Reserve, California, USA - CZODoug2_1_08_16fungal (PacBio error correction) | ecosystem: Environmental > Terrestrial > Soil >...
AGTTAAGAGACATGAGGCTAAAAAACCCGTGCGACGCTGTCTGGGGAACTTGTCGCCGCGGCCTCCAGGGGCATCCGCCCGAGGGAGGGACGTGGCAAAAAGGAACCGAAAGAGCGCCATGCGGGATCGTAAAACGTAGAAAGGGAGGTTGTTCAGGCAGCGGGTGTTTTTTGAACGTTGGAAGGGGGAAATCGGCGACCCTTGGGGGGAGGGGAGATACCGGCGAGGGGGACGGGAAGGTTCACGGGCAAAGTCGCCCCGAAGGACTCCAACAGGAAATGCCAGGGGGAAAAAAAAGGCACGGGGGGTAAAGGGGGGGGACATCGCGGCTTGACAAGTCCCGGCACGGTGCGGCAAAAAGGGAGTCTGATGAGGGGGATCCGCACAAAAAACTCCGGGAAAAATGGTGAGACCGGTGACTTTCCAGGGGCTGTTAAGGAGACCGGGGAGCCCGTCCGGGCCTGGGAGGGGGTCTGACCGGAAAAAAAAGGGGGGTTCATCGAGAGGGGAGGGGAGGTCGTGCAGAGCAAAAGGCGGTGGGGGGGGGAAAACATTACGACCTGGCTTGACCTGGAAAGGGGGCAATGACGTTAAAAGGAACTCATGGGAAAAAATTCGCGGGAGGGGAGGGGGTTCTCTAAAAAAAGAAGCCCAGGTTATACGCGGGTGCGTGGGGTACGACTTTCAGGCCTACGGGGATCAAGGAAAAAAGAGAAAAGTTTTTCGGGGGGGGAAAAAAAGCACGTGAAAAGGGGTCCTCCGGTCTTCACCAAAGGCCTCCAGCCCCGATGACCTGCCGGGATCGATGAAAGCCGCCCTTGGGAAAGGAAATTCCCCGGCAGGGAGCTTCTGCACGCATCGCGGACGAAGGAGTGGCCCGAATCAGCGAAATCGCTAAGGGGGGAGGGGCACTCGGAGAAAAAAGGGGGGGGGGGGGGGTTGTCTTCAGGGAAAACCCCGGCGAGGAAAAGCGGGACTTGAGGACTTCTTTCCGGCTCCTAGGGGGCCCCCGACACCCGGGGGTCCTCTAGCGAGCCGCAGAAAAAAAAAAAAAAAAAACTGGGAGGGGGGGGGGCTGCAAGCACATACCAAGGGCGGTACATCGAGGAACCCTCGATATTGCACACTAAATGCTTTGTAGGGGGAATTACGAAGTCCACCTCAAGGAAAGCTTATCTTAAAAAAGAAATGATACAAAATCCATGAGGTGGAGAGCATCCAGGGAATCGCCCCCAGTTGACGGGGGAGACCAGGGGAACCTCAGCAACAGAGAGTGGATACCACTGAAAAAAGAGACTCTGATCGGAAGGAGACCAGAACCAAAGCTTTTTCACGGGGGGGAGAAGGGGGCGGGGAAAAAAAAAGGTACAAAAAGGGAAAAGAAAAAAGAAAAAAAGGGGGACCAAAGTGGGAAAAACAGGCAGTCGTGCATGTCAAGAAAGAAGGCAGGAGGGTAGCGGGGGGAACAGGCGCGCCGCCAGGGGAAGAAGACTCGACAAAAAGAAAAAACCGAAAGGAAAAAAAAAAGAGGAAGGGACAATCGGCTCAACATGGCCGCCCTGAGGAAGAAAGCGTGGGCCTGAACGCAAAGGGAAGTGAGAAGGGTAGCTAGTGAAAAATGAAGGGGGAGTCCTTGCCTCCAAAGCATAAATTCTTACTGAAGAGGAAAAAACGTATCAGGGAACATTGAGTGCGAAATTGGACAACAGAACGATGGTGAAGCGGAAACCTTTTCAACGAGGAAAGGGAAAAAACCGGCCAGGGGGGGGGACTAGACCTCCCGTACGACTGGGCCTGAAGCCGGCTCGTCAGAGTGGATCCGGGGGGGGAAAAGAGGGACAACGAGAGGAAATGCCCCGAAGACGAACCCTCCATAGGACTTCCAACGACCCCGGGCTTGAGGTAACGGCCAAACGGAAGCTAAAGGAAAAAAGGGCGCCCTGGTAAGGGAAAGAACTCCCTCTCCTTCTAAAGTCTTTCCCTGAAATCCCTGATCCAACCTGCTTTTCAAACCAAAAATCACCAGAAAAGGAGGACAACCTTTAGAGGGGTGAGAATCTTCAGTTTAGGGAACAAACCAAAAGTTTTCACTTCAAAAAAATGCACCGGCCAATTACATATCTTGAATGAGAACCTTTCCAAGGTCAAAGGGAGTCATCATCAGAAAAAAACGGGCTTCCGTCACCCCGTAAAACTTCGTAAGGAGAACTTCAGTTTTGCGGTACCGCCGGTTGGGGCAACCTAGGGAATCCATTCCAAGCTTGGAACACGAAGAGAGCCGTCGGCGTCACGGGAGAGGGAAAAAACCACCAAAGGTCTATCTACCAAAAAAACCAACGGGAGATGAAAAAAAATATAGATTTGGTGGGGACCTGCCGGACAAGCCCGAAGTGTCCCAAAGAAAAAAGAAGGGAAAAAAGCGTTGGACGGGAGGGAAGAAGAAACCCCGTCGGGAAGGGGAATCTCCCACCCAGGGGAAGAGGCCGAAGTTGATCCGGGAAAAGGAACGCGGGTGCGCGAGGGATAGGGGAACCTTCCCAACAAAACCGGCCAAAGGAAGCATAAGCGACAAAAGAAACAAGCCGGTAGCCGAATTGGCCCCAGGGTGCAACTGGGTCCCGAAAATACAACCCGTAAACGAGGCCTTCTGGGCGGGAAACATCACCACCACAAAGGTGCGTGTGCCAGCAAAGGGAGGAGCAAAAGGGGGGGTTGCCCCGGGGAAAACGGCGTCGGAGTCGGAAGGATAAAGGAGGACAAAGGGAAAAGGGGGGCTGGACCCGTGGTCGCGAAGGGGGGGGCGGTGACGGGGAAAAATTCCTGGGAACCAGGGAAATCTTCGGTACCCTGAAACTTCCATCAAAAAAAAAGTACTCTCCTAATTTCGGTCGGACCCCGCTTGGTATGAAACTCTGAAAAGGGGGGGTTTCTCCTCTCAAAGAGGTGACCAACTGTCCCGCAAGCCTCACGACCTCAACAAAAGGCCCAAAGTGTAGGACACTGTAATGTATAAATTCAGAGTTTTGATAACCTATTAAGTAGAACGGGGCTGGTAGCCGAAAAGTTGGATAACCAAGATCATCAAGCTCAGCAGGGAAACTCCCTCCTTGAAGGACTTGAGGAATGCAAAAGGGGCGTTCATAAAAACTTGGTGAGGAGGAAAAACGCCCCAGGCGGAGTGGTCGTGCGAAAGGGACCGTGTCGGTGGTTCCAGTGCGGGGGGTGGGAGTAGTGACCCTTCAGGTAGGCACGCTGGCCCGGAAGGGGGACCTGCTAAAACCAAAAACCCCCCCCCCCCCAACCACCCCTCGGCCTCGGGAAAGGTTCGCTGACTGGTCCTTCTGCCTGGTCTGGGCCAGGGCCAGGGGGGTGGTCCAAGGGGGATTGTCACACGAAGTGTGTTGAAAACCGGGGGAAGGGGGGCCGCCCGCAAAAAACCACGAATTGTCCTGGTTGGGGACCCTTGCTAAGAAAAAACCGAATTAGGGCCGTGGGTAGAACGGATGGCAGGGGAGAGAGGTCCCTGGGCCAAACAGCAAGGGGAGGATCGAAGTGCTGACAAGAAACTTTGGGGAGGGCCGATCAGCGAGGGGCAAGGAGGGTGGAAAGGGACGTATTCCGCCCATCCATGTAAAGGGGGGGCCCTATCAGGGCGGCCAGGATGGAGAAAGGTGGGGCCAAGTGAGGCAAAAACCATCAGCTTAAAAAAAAGCGAGGAAGTATAACGGGGGGTCGGACATCTAGAAGAAACAGAAGCCTAAATAAAAACCACCGCCTCTCACGATCCCGGCGAGGGGCCACCGTTGAAGTCCTATTGTGACCGCAAAATCAACTAGAAGAATGGCGGCACGGACATCAACGAGGAGCATCGGGAGACCGCACCGTGCCGGATGTCTCAGGTCAGGGCGGAACAGGGTTGGGGGACCCCAAATCGAAGCATGGGTGTGAAACGGACAGGTCAAAAAGTCTGATCCGATCCTTGAAGGACGGCTCCGTGGTAAGGAAGATAGGGAAAAAGAAATTTCCAGGCAGATGGCCGTGAAGACAAACGTACGCCGGAAGTCCGTAAAAATCTCACCAGGCAGGGAACGGACCGATCAAAACGAACAAGCGAACCCCCGAACGCCGAAAAGCCGCTAAGGCCCGCGGCCCACGGCCACGGGAGGAAAAAAAAAGGGTCAAAACAGGGCCAAGGTCCGGGTTTAGGTTTTCCCAACAACGCCCAGTTGCAGGAAGGGACCGGGAACCGTATGGCGAGGAAACGGCAGGACAGAAACCGGGGGGGGCCCTCACCCAGCCCGGGGGTTCTCCGAAGGAAACTCGGAGAACTAGAAAAGGGGAATCCCCCTAGAACCATGCCGGAAGTTGGAAAAAGAAGGGGAAACGGCCACCGACACGAACTCCCTGGACCCACACCTCTAAAGCCGAAAAGGTCCCGAAACTGACACGACAAAGTCAGAAGACCCGGAACCCGGCCACCGGTAGGGCAGCGGCCTCAAAAAAACGCGGTCCGAAAAGAGGGTGTCGGGGGGGACCGAATGCCCGCGCCCGGATGATCTCGGAACAATTTTCTGATTGGGGAAGATCCAGCCGGCGCCATTTGAAACTAGGCCTTGACCTCAAAATCACTAAGGAAAAAATACGGGTAAAAAAAACAGCCTGAAGAGGAACGTCCTCTGCCAAGAGACCAAACTGCGGGCCTCCAGAACCGCGAAGGGGACCGCGGAGGAAAAAGAGACTAGTTGCGAAGGTTTTTTCTGGGGAATTTAGATTGAAAAGGCAGGGGAACACTGGAAAATCTGGAACACCTCTCCCATTCCACCACCAACGGAGGCAAGGCGGAAAGGAGAGAAAAAAAAAAAAGCACTGGACCAGTTGACAATCAGGTAACGAGCCAAACACCGTGCGTACTCGGAAAAACACGGTCGCCGCGGGCCGCGCGGGCACCGAAAAAGCGAAAGGTGCCACGGAAGGAGAATGCAGCTCAGGGAGGGTGATCACGGAGAGGGGCAGGCATGCGTGGGTGGCACCGGAGAAGGGTGGAAGCGGCCGCTTGTTCCCCGAAGCTCGGATCGCGGTCCAGAAGGTCAAGGGGCACTCGCCCGAAAAGAAAAAGATCCGCAGGAAGGACCTAAAATTCACGGGGGCCCCGGGGCAATCTCTTGGAAATCTTCGTTCCAAAAAACGTGAAGGGGGGCGTTGGCACACGGACGTGGAGTGAAGGGATTTCTTGAATCAAAAACCTCGCGTTCAACTACCTGCAGGTGGGGGGGGGCTTGCGAAATTTACTTCCAGGGCAGCTTTCCGAACGCGTACCCGGAAGACGTCGCGCAACCAAAACGCTGGAAGGAAAAAAAGACCGTTTTACTGGAAAACTTCATGGTTCCCAAGCTCGGCGACGGGGCCCGTTCTTAGAACGGGGCTTTGGAAACCGAACATAAAAGCAACTGGTGGGACCTTGGAAAAGGCAGGGAGGGCCGCGGGAAACTGCATGCGGGCGGGGGAGGAGTTCCGAGCCCCTTTGGGGGCGGGGGTTCTTTCGCGGCGTTTTCCAAGGTGAAAGTCGGGGCTGTGGGAAAGGGGGGTACTAAACGGGAGTCCCTTGACGGGAAAAGAAACTTATGGCCTCGCCGGCAAGGTCTTGTAACTCCCAGGTGGGAAAAGTGGTCCCTCAACTTCTGGGGGGAATCTACCCGGGAAAGAATCCGCGGACCCCTTGAAAAAGGGTCCTTCTATGCGTCATTGTTCCCGAAAGGGCCCAAGATTCCCGGGAGAGGAAAGAAAAAGGGGAACCCTGAAAAAGGGCCCGCGGGAAAAAGAAAGGGGGGGCGTGCCGTCCGCTCGCATCAAGATTTGTCGGTGCGAAAAAAGAAGGTTAAAAAGGGGGGGGTGGTATCATTCCCTTAATAGCGAAAGGAAATTGCAAAGGTAGACTGGACTTGGCCGGCGGGGAAAAACGGCAAACACCCCCCGGAACCGATCTAGAGAAACCGCGGAAGCCAGGCCTGTGCGAGCCGGCACAATCCCGGAAACCAATCGAGGACCCCTCGAGAAAAGGGGCTGGTGGGGGGGAATTACGTGACGGATCAAGGAACTGCGTATCTGAAACAATACCAACAGGACAAATGCTTGGAGAGCATAAAAAAGAGCGCCCCAGGGGCCGGCGGGGGAAAGGGACCTCAGAAGGAAGTTCGAAAAAAAAAAAACTCGGGCTGCTGTCGACGTAGAGATGACCCCGCCATCGTTCAGGCTTGCAAAAACGGAACACGTGGGGGAAGGTACAGCACGGCACCTTGCAGAAAAGACACCCATGCAGCGGGGTGGCATTGGGAATACCTCGTCCCGAGTGTATCTTAACTCGGCGCAAAAAGAAAGGGGGGAAGGGAATGAAGAAAAAGGGGAAATACACCCCGGCTTGAAACCTAACACGAAAAGTCTCCTACAATCTTCCAAAAAAAAAGGGGGGCCGCCTTTTCCTCAATAATAGACCCTGGACATTAGCACAAAAGACGGTCATATCCCAGAGGGGGAGTTGAATGGGAAAAAAAAAAAAGGAGTGTCTCCTGGCTCAAAGGGACGTACTTCAATAGTGAAAACTTATTGGTTACATTATTTAAAGGGACAAAATCCCAGGGAAAGGCACTGGAACCGGGGCCTTGGGCACCGTGACTGCTAACCCCGGCCAAGCTTCTATACTAAAGGGGTGACCTGGGCCAGGCCACACGCGGCGCGTGGATGCTCCGGACCACCGAGAAGGAGGGAAAAAAAAGCCTCCCAATCGCCGCAACGCCCAACGGACGCCGAAAAAGGTCCAAGAAAAAAAGAGCTTTGCCCCGAGAAGGGGGATTCCTTCAACGCGCAGGCCGTCGAAAAATTGCTGACCGGAAAAAGGGACCTTTCAGGACCTTGCCAGGAGCCGTTTGGAAAAAAAAGGGGGGGGGGTTTTAACAAGCCGGAGGGCCACCATCTTAGGGGTTTTCTAGCGGCAGTTTCTTTACCAACAAGGGGAACGTCGCCCCTGACAGTGCTGCAACGTGAAAAAAGGGGACCACGGGGGGGGAACTGGTCCTCCCCGGGTTTACCTGTCAGCAAGGAGCGCACGCCGTCAAAGGCCCGGATCACTTCGGCCGGAGAAGGGAGCGGTCACCTAAAACAAAAAAACCGGGGTGGCCAGCGAGGGCTAAAAGGAAGGGGACACCTACGAGATGGCCACGGAGGGGGCTGTCCGGCTAGGGGGAAAAACCAATCTCCGGGAAAGAAACACACAAAAACAATAACTTAGTATTAGAGGGATATATGGTGTGGGGGGGACCTCGTCCAGGACAGCCAGCCTGGCCCAGAAAAAGAAGAACATCCAAAAAGGGGGGAGGCATTGGAAGCTGTCCTCCGGACAAAAAACCTTCTTATTGACACACCCCTGCAGGTTGAGAAGGAAGTTGAATCCCTTCCCAAAGACTAGAAGCGGATTAGGGACTGCTGACCGCTTCACCCACACGGGAAGGGAAAAAGGCCAACCCCGGGGAAGCATCACAAAAAAGCACCAGAGACAGAACCCTTAAAAGGGGTGAGGGAAGGGGGGCCCAGGGGGGGGGGGGGGGGTTCCCCGTACCGCAGAGGGACACCTCCGGACGTGAGCCTTCTTTCTGATAAAAAAATCAAACCCGGGGAAACAAGAAAGGTCTATCCGGCGGGTAGGGGATTTCCCCATTTTTCGCCTGCAAGCGCTGACGGAAAGGGCCCGAGTTCGATGGGCCTGGAACCGTGAGGGGGAATCCCGTGGGGCGGATGTTTCGATTAGGTCGAGTGAACCTTTTCCCCTGAAAGTGTCGAAAAATGCCACTGGCCCCAAAAACACCCCCAACCTGACTGAAAAAAACGCTCGCGGCCACAAACGGGCAAGCAAAAATCGACCGAACCGGTGTGGAGTCCCGAACGGGACCCCAAGCTCCGAAAAGTTCCCTCTCGGACCAACGGTCCACTCCAGTCGGGGACAGTTCGCAAAAAATCAAGGGAAGTCCTCACCAGAAGAAGGGGGACTAACTATTAGTTAACTGTACTACTCGGGAGACACGAGGCGAAACACAGCTCATCACTCGGAAAGAACTCACTTGGAAGGAGGAAGGGGGGGTCCGTATGGCAGGGACCGGGTTTCGTGAGAGGCCAGCGGAGGGTGTCCTGCGAGAGGGTGGAAACGGTGGGGGGTTCAAAAAAAAAAAAAAAAGGGGAAGGGGTCGTAATGACGACAGACCCCCTTTGGATGCCGAGGGGGGCCTAATTAAACACCTCGGGCGCGGAACAAGTCTGACACACGCAAAAAAGGGTACATGTCCCGGTGGGGGGGCGGTGCTGGCTCTGGTCACGGTCCAAGGGGAAGGCAACGGGACCGCACCGGAACATGTTTCTTGGGGAAGAAGAAGATCAGCACCCGATTTTTTCAAGGGGTGGGTAGAACGAATCTGTGCCTAGGGAGAGGTCAATGGCAAAGCAGAAGGCGATCGGAGGAGGAACCAAGCCACAAGGAGCTCCTGTTTATGTGGACGAATCACGTTTCCTTTAGTGCCGGTTCACGGAGAAAATGTCGGCCACCTGAAAAAGAAAGGAGTGACATTATCGAGGGGGCCTCATCACCGGGGGGACACGGCTCAAATCCCCAGGCCCTAAGCGGGGAAAAGCGCATCCAAAAGACCCGGGTTGGGGGCCGAGGAAGGGGGGAAATTCCCAGGGCCCTAAAGTTTCCCGCCCTCGCAAAAGACAGCGCAGGGGGAGAGATTGCGGTTACTTATCCAGGACTGTGGACTGTTGGGCCGAGTCCAAGCACCATCGGAGTATTTCAATCCTTATGGGACACATAGGAAACCCCTAAACTGTCCCTCAGGAAAAAACCCAGAGCGCGGGAAATCCGAAGCACCTCCGGTGGCCTTCCCAACAGGGCAAGGCAGGGAAATGTGCCGGCCATAGGGTCACGGAAAAAGGGGAAAAAATGCGTCTGGAGACTTCGGACGGGAGCCGGCTTCCCTTGTCGGAGAAGCCGAACAGGGCAAGGAGGGCCTGGGAAAAAGCCCTTCGCCAAGGGGTGAAGGACGTCGGGACCACTTCCACCGACGACGAAGGACCGACCGAACTAAAAAACCTACAGCTGCGAAAACGCCGACCTCCTAGTAAGAGAACATTGGCACCACTTCCAGCAAAAGGGGACTCTTTCCAAGGTTCCCAATAAAAAGCAGAGTGAATGGTTGCTTTGGACACACACGCAAGGGGGGGATATCAGAACCTTAAAGCCTATTCGGGGAAACCAGCAAGCCTCATAAACCGGGGGGGGGGGGGGAGAATCTCCGTCTAGCCGGTCTGTGAAGTTACCCCCAAGGAAGAAAAAAGAAAAAAAAAAAAACGCCCCTTTAAAAGGACTTATCTCCCGGTCCCGCTTTTGAAAACTCGATGTGGAAGAAGTCCACTCAGGACTCTCCTCTGCAAGGCAAACCCTGAAGAAAAAAACTTCAAAACTTTTTACCTTCCCACATCGAAGCAACTTAAGGGACCAGACCAGAAAAAGAGACCTTGTGGAAGAAAGGCCTCGCCGTAAAGCCGTGAGGAAATGCAACTTTGAAAACTCATGGCCGCAAAAAAGATCTAGGGGGAAAAAGGAAAGGGGGAGCCTATACAGGCGTGACGCGCAAAGGTCAAAAACACGCCAACCTTAAAAAGACTCTCGATGATACGTGGACTCAACCGAAAAAAAAGCGGGGCCTGCGCGGCAAGCCCAACACCTCAAGCACACGGAGGAAGTTCCCTCGAGACAAGGACGAAGACGACGTCCCGGGGTCGCACGGGTGAGCGTTCACCAGGGTAACTGGAATAAGTGAAAAGGATCGAATCAAAAAAAAAAAAAAACTGAGGAGGAGGGAAAAAGAAAGGAATAGTTTGACTTTCCCAGGAAATGTCGGGACAAAGCCCAACCCGTCACAAGCGGAGCTGTCGCCGCGCCCGAGCGGGTCAAAAGCCGCCGCGAAGCGCGGCGGAACGCCCCAGGGAGAAAATGAAAAGATCAGAGTCTATGTGTTATCGACGTGAATGTATTAACAGGGGCATGCGTGTTGGTTGGTCACTGGGCGCTTTGGGGAAAGGGAAGCCCTTGTTCCAAGAAGCTCAAAAGGGGTCTGCGGTTCCATAGTCACTTTCCGGAACAGCTAGGCCGCGGAACCGGAGGGAACTCCACCGAGGTTGGTCCGGGTAACGACGTCTGATCTGGGGTACGTGTCAACAGGCGGACTGCGCGGTGGGTTCGGAAGGTTCGTCGGGATGGGAGGGGAGCCACCTTCGCGTTCACAAAGGCAGCAATGGTGAAAAGGAAGGACGGCAGGGAGAGGTCCTACTCTGGGACCAGCGCCCTGTACACGCGCAAAGGGGGGCGGGGATTACAAAGTTCTGAAAATGCCTCTGTGGAAATCGCACTCTTCGAATGGGCGTGCAAGATCACAAGGTAAAAAAAAGAAAGGAAAGGTCCCCTGGGGGGACTTTTTGCTGGTCGCAAAGCCGGGGGAGGGAAGAGGGCCCGGGAAATGAAAAAAAGTCCTCGGAACGCCCAGGAAAAAATTCGCTTTCAGCGCGTCCGTCGTCGGCAAACGGTGCGACGGGGGGACGACGTGTACGCGACGCGGGAATTCAAGTCAGGGGGGGAGGGGGACCGGGGGTCCCAGGTATCGAAAAGGTGAACAGGGAGCTCTTCGGGAACAGGAGAAGTACCCAGGCCAGGAAAGGGGGGACCGCCTGCTGCGTATTTATTCAACTGTGTTACCTTCAACCCTGTCCCGGGGAAGGCAAAACCGGGTGGATTGAGATCGGCTGCAGGCGGTCAAGCAAACTGAGGTTGACGGGGGGAAAAAAAAATCCGAGCCCAAAGCGCCGAAGATCTGAGACACCTCCGACCTGGGTAAAAGGGGTTTCTCCGTGAACCCCTGCCTGGCGGATTCTAAAGGGAACTTCGGCTTCCAACGGGGGGGAAGGGAAATACAGGAACTAAAAACCCGACTCTACCGCGCTGAACGCAAATCTTCTTTTCGGGAAGCAAGGAACCATCCGTCTCATCCGGACCGAGGGGGGTCCAATACCATGAGACCCCCATGGCTGGTAGGTGCGAATTCGTGACGGCAAAAAAATGAAAAAAAAAATCGTAAAGACAACCCTGAGCAAAGCAATGCTTTGGAGAGAATCCGATCGCAACCACAGGTGAATGAATGAGGGAACCTCGGAGGAAGCTACCACAAAGAAGGAGGGCTGCTGGATCGGAAGGATGACCAAACGAAGAGTGTTTCCGGGCGTCGGCTGCACCAAAGGGGAAGGGGAAAAAAAGAAGCAGAACACGGTACCAAACTGGGCCAGCAAAAAGGAGACGTTGAGGGGGCAAAGAAAAAAGCGCCTAGTAGCAGGAAAAGCAGGGGGGGAGCCCGCCCCGGCACAAGGGAGACTACTACACCAGGGGGATGAAAAACACTAAAAAGGAAAATTCACGCCATCGCTCCGCCTGGAAGACCCTGGCAATGGAAAAAAAAAGAAAGAGGGGGGAGTACCTTCCAGATCCAAGGTATCCGAGTTATTAGCGGAGGACCGTCCTCGGCTCAGCGGTCGTTAACTTCATAGGGGGAAAAAAGGATCTGGGAGGGATCAATGTAGTGCGAAATTAACAGGATGGCCCATCCTGGGGAGAAAGAACTCCCGTGGTCAGGCCTCCTAAAAAGTCCTGGGGTTGGGAAAGAAGACTCAAGGGGACCCCAACGGGACACAATAGACTTCTCCCCTCCGGTGGGGGGTCCGTGAATGGAAAAAAAAGATAATTGGCAGGCCGCCGACGTCCCTCATCTGCCCGGACACCTCCCCCGGAAAAGAAACTTCACTTGTGAAAAGAGGAAAATGACAACACGCTTGATTCCGGCAAGCGGGAAAAACCGCCCGGAAAAAAAAAGGGAGGGGGGGGGCAACGGGGCAATCCAAGTCGATCTACCTGGGGTTCAACACGGCCGGATTTTTCCCTCCTAATCAAAAAAAAAAGGCGACGTTGTTAAACTGCAGGTTTTCGGGAAACCAAAAAAAGGGGCCCAGGAGGAAAGAAGTGCTCTGCTCACGTATTCTTCCGTGAAGGACATTAAGGGTGTTTACTGGTTCACAGAAAAAAACTCGCGCACGCTCCGGACAAGAACGGGGATCAACTTCGGGGGAAAGACGGGGAGACGGTCCCAAGGGTGGCAAAAAGGGGGGAACATTCCAAGCTGAGAACATTTCACCTACGAGCTGGCCAAAGGGGCCTGTCCCGGCGCGAGAAACCAAACCAATTCTTCTCTTCAACAAAACAACGGAGAGAAGAATTTTGGGGGGGGGAACTAGCGACCCGGACCAGCCCCGGCCTGGGCCAGGAAGTAGGTGAAACATCCAGGGAAAAGAACGGGAACATGTGCTGTGAAGCGGCCAAAAGGCTTGGAAGGAAACACCCCTGCAGGGGTCGCCGAAAAGAGAAGGTGGAGCCGGGCCCCCGAACGGGGTGCGCGAGGGCTGCCAAAGGAACCAACCCCGGGAATCACGCACGGCAAGCAATTCCGCCTCAAGACAGCATCCCCTGTCAGGAAGAGTGCCCCCATGGGGGGGGGTGGTCCCGAACTCAAGAGTCGACCTTCTACTGGGGAAAGAGGTTACCATCAAAAAAAGGTTTTGACGCAGGTTCCCTATCACGAGGGGTGCCGGAAAGACAGTTCGAGAGGAGGGCGTCAGGAAAGGAATCAAGCGAGGCCTTTGACGTGAAAAAAAAGGAGGGGGAGGGAAGGGGTCGGTCAAATCGAATGCGGCGTCTGCCGGAAATGCCACCCTTCCTCTGTGGGGGAAAGAAAAGGCCAGCAACACCGAAAGCTCCGCCGGGGACGAGGGAACAAAAAGGGGGATCTAACCCCACCTTTGTTTCGCGCCCCGTTACAAAAAGGGCGAGCCCGGGCATACGGACCTGGCCGGGGACCTCTTGGTCCAGGGGAGGGGAATCAGACATGAGGCCCTCCCCAGAATAAGGACCTTAAACTAATGAAGTAACGAGAAAAAGGGTTGGAAGGGTAGAAGGAAGGCGAAACCTCGCAAATCACTCGGGTCCCTAAAAAATGGGATATGGAAGGAAAAAAAAAAAGTCTTTTCCATGGACCCGGGTCTATGATCCAAAAGAAGGCCCCAGGGCGTAGCCGGGGGGGTCAAGGCCTATTCAAGGGTGGTTTTTCAAAAAAGTGCCGGGGGGGGGATTGGAGGGATAACCTTGATGCCGTGCCCGACAGAGGTTCCGCGAAAAAAAAAAACGAGGGAGGGAAGGGGGGCCTGACAGGCCACGCCAGGGAAGGTCCGCAAAGGAAAAAAGGTTTCCCCCGGTTGCGCTTCTGGGTCCAAAAGGAAAAGGTGGGTTCGCAAAAGCCCACCGTTAAAAAAGGGCGGTCTGGGCACTAATTCTCGATTCAGCAGCACAGGAGGGGGGGGGTAGAACTCTCGGGGAGGGAGGGGAGAGGTCCTGGGGGACCCAGCAGCAAGGGGCGAGGCGATGCTCATCCAAGCATGGCTTTGCCTCAGGGGGGGAAGAGCGGACCTGTGTCCTTGAGTGTGCAAAGGAACGCACCAGAAAAATCCATTGAAGTAGTGGCCCTAAAAGGAGAGGACTCGATGAGAAGGAATGTGCCGGCAAAAGCTAAAATCAGCTCAGGGGGAGGTCTCACAAGCTCGAGAAGGGTTCGGCCCGCGGGGTAAAACCGGCACAGGAGGGAAAAGGGGTTTCATCGCCACTCCCGACCGGCGAAAGGACATACCAAATGGTCAGTTGGCAAGGAAAAGGACCTCGGGGAGGTCGTCTTAATAGGGGGAACACGTCCCTCGGAAGCCGAACGCCTGTTCCAAAATCCTGAACCCTATAAAATTTTTCCTTTCCACAAATGTTCCATGGCGGACAGTGTTAATAGATCCTGTGCAAACGGGAAGGTCCCAGGCCTCCGGGGAAAAAGGGGAACCTCCATTGGTCAAAATTCTATAAAAACATTGGGAAGACGAAAATCCTTTTGAAGAACGTTCGCCTTGACAGAATCCCGGGTAAAAAGGAACCCGCCCAAAACGAACTTAAGCAAAAGAGCGAAAGCGACGACAAATCATAACCAACTCCGCCTCATGAAGAACACAGACAGGGGACACACGACCGTCCCTGGGGGGAGGGGGTCAAGACCAGGGGACGTTCCTGGTTCCAGTTCCCACAACCGGTGCTATCAACGAAAAGTCAGCAAAAAGAGGAATGAAACCAGAAGTGTCAAAAAGGGGGATGGACCAGCCCGCGCCCGAAGCCTAGGGCGCAGGACTACCAAGAGAATTGAAGTCCCCGAAAAATCCCCCAGGCCCGTCTGGTGAACGCTAAAAGGGTTGGGACTCCCATTCATACTCCCACCAGAAAGGAACCCAGGAAAGAGGCCTCAGTCCAGGATTCAGCGCCAAGGGTACCCCGGACCCCCTTCCCCGTTGGAGGGACAGCGGCCGCACTGCGGGGAAAAAGGACTAGCGGTCTAGGCCCCCGGGAAACCCTCCATGGCAAGAAGCCAGGAAAGGAAAAAAAGGCGGAGAACGAATAAAATCCGCGCCATTTGACAAAAACGCTGCCTGCCTCCATCGGAGAGACACCCAAGGAAGGACTGCATCGCCACACGTCCCTCAAAGAAGGGAGACATCGCGGCGGGCCCCTCGATTGACAAGGGAGGGAAGAAACAAAGGAGGGTACTCAAGGGGGGGTCTAGGGTAACTTGAAGGGGTGTGTCCAGGTGGAGTAACTTATCGCTGAGAAAAAAAAAAAGAAAAAAAAACAACCGTATTGAGGAGAGATATAATATTGCAAAGCTTCAAGGGACATCGGTTACCGAGCAAAAAAAAGGGGGGTCGTCATCGGGGACGAAAAAAAAAAGGGGAATCCCGCAGCGAGCGCCTGCGCCGCCTTTCTGATGAAGCCAGGCGAGGGGTGGGGACGACGTAGAGGTGTACAGGAAGGGCATTTTTTGGGGTTTCAAAAGGGGGACTCGGGGGCACCGGGATCTGCCTCCGAAAAAGGTTTCCCAGCCTAAGACGCGGGCCACATGAGTTCAAACGGAAGCAAAGGACGCCCTCGGCAGGGGGGCTTTCCCTCAAGGGCCCTGGGAGGGACAGCGACGGCTAAGAGACTGGGGACTTCTGCCTGACTTTGAGTCCGGGGGCGTCGGATGGAGGGGAAAATCAAAACTCGTTCAAACGCCAAGGAGTGTTGTGAGCAACACATCCCGGGGGACCTTTAAAAGGAGACGGTGAAAGGGACCGGACGACGTAGGAGGGGCCGGGGAAAACTCACCGGGGTCTGACCCGGGCCGCTGGTCATAAAAACCACCAGGCGCGGGGTGCTAAGCAACGGGGCACGGGGGGGGGAAAGGAAGAAACGCGCCTGGGGGAAGGGGGGGGGGGAAAAGGGCGCCCGGAAAAGCGGGCCGGGCCCCCTGAGGAGGACAGTCAGTTAGGAGTTCGCGCGGGGGGGAGCGGAGGGGAAGTGTAAGGTCGTCTGCGGTGGCGGACTTTGTTAACAGAATGTAACAAGACGGGGATCATAAAATTGGTCGGGTAACTCACCAGGTGACCAAGGAGTCTGGCACGGCAGTGCACAAACGGAAAAAAAAAAAAAAAAAAGCCGCTGGGGGACAAGGGTGCACAGGCCTCGAATGCGGCACACCTGGGTCCCGCCTGGGGAAAGGGGAAGAAGGCACCAGGCGGGTCCGCTGGGAAAAAAACCGGGGACAAGGGACGATGGCGCAGATCCGCGCCATCAGCCGCGGGGTGGAGCGGGCGGCACTCGGACGTTTGAATTGTGTTCTTCCGTCCCTTCCTTCGAGAAAAGGAAGGGAAAAACTCGGGCTGCTGGGACCTCGGGAGGAAAAAAAGAACAACAGGTTACAGATCTCTGCCCTTAAACACAGAGGGAGGAGGGCAGTGCCAGCCACAACATCAACGTTTCCAACAGAGGGGAAAGAATAAATGGCCCCCTAAAAGGGCTGGTCTTTGCGGAATTAGGACTACCATCAAGGAAAATAACTTGATCGTCCCACCAAAACAGTAGCATCAAATGGGGAATAGCACATCCGATCAGACCCTTTCGGGCTGGACCAGGGAAGGTCCCCGAAGACGAAAAAGAGGGGGGCTAAAAGGGGGGGGGAAAACTCCTTTCTGCTGGATCAAAGGAGTACCGGCTGAACAACATCGTTTTGAGGAGGAGGCAGACAAAAACACTGGGGGAAACGGACCAGAGACAGCACCGGGAAAAAAAAGAGATACAAAAGAAAGGGACATTGGTGAGAACATCCGCACGAGTTTCGGAAAGAGGGAGAAAACTCGCATCAAGAAAAGACTACCGACACCCCCGAAGAAAAAGAAACGGAATAGACATCGGCCTACGCCTGGGGCCGAGGAAACCGGCCATGAAAAAAAATCGCATACCACCAGATCAGATAGCCGAGTGGATGGGGAGTTTCCGCTCGGCTTAACAACACTAAGTCGTACTTCATAAGCAAACGGATCGGGGAAAAAGGGGAGAAAAAGGGGAGAAATTGGAAAAAAGGAAAAGTTTCCCGGGGAAAGCGACCCGGCTCAGCAGTAACCGCGCCGAAAAGCCTGGGGTTTCTAGACCCGGGGGGGGTAAGGGCCCCGGCGCCCGGCAGTTCGGGGGGGGGAGGCTGGGGAAAAAAAAAAAAAAAGGCGGGCCCGAAAAACGCCTCCCGCATCGAAGAAACCACCGCCCCAAGGTCGCGAAAAAGGTCAAGCCCCCGGAAACCTGGACCCATCTCCTGGATTCCGTCAGAACCTAAAGGAAGGAAAACTCCGGGAAGAAAAACCCGCTGATACGGGAGCTGTGGTCCAAACAGGGTATTTTTCCCTGAAAAGGAAAATCAAAGGAAAAACGTCCTAGGGGTGTTCTAAGCTGGCAGGACAACCACAGTTGGGGGAAAAAAACTTCGCCCCATGAAAAGGGGGAATGCTTCCTCGAGAGGGGGGACTTGCCGTTTTCCGGGCTCCCTGGTGGGGGAAGGGTACAGCATCCTTCGAACGAAACCAGTCAGGGGGGAAAAACTTGCTGAGGGAAAAAGAGGGGTGAGCGGGTCCTACCCCGGTTGGCCTCTTACAAAAAAAAAGTCCCAAGCTGGCGAACCTGGGTCAACCTGACGAGCGGGGGGGGAAAAGCGGGGACTGGGTCAGGGAAGGGGAAAAACCAATCTCTCTGTACAACAAAACAAAAGGAAAATAAAAAAAAGAGAAAGGGGGTTCCCTCAAACGGACATCCGACCGGGCCCAGAGGAGTAGGTGAACATCCATTTTTTAAAACACTGGACTGGCGGGAGTCAACAAGGGCGGTAACCGCTTCCATGCAAGGGGGGGGAAGATCCGGGTTCAAAAAAGGAAGAGGGGAGCGAAGGCGCTGGAAAGTCACTCAACCCGGGACTGCACCTGAAAGAAGAATAATCAGAAGCCCGGGTGAAGGGAGAATTGGCCAAACATGTGGTTTGGGTCCAAAGAGTTCGGAAAAATCCGTTCGAACGTGTGTCCTGGTCGTCGGGACATACCCCGGAGTGGTTGGTTTCCCCCAGGTAGAGAAGCGGGTTTGAAGGGACGCATGTTGCGCAAAAGGCGGCGAAAGCTTACCGTAGAAACAGCAGTACCATTTCTAGGGGGGGGGAAAAAAATGAGTTTCTCAAGGGGGGGGGGATGGTGCCCGGGGCGATTGCGGGCCAAAAAGGCGGCCGTCCCATGTCCCCTTAAGGGGGGGAAAAGCCGGAAGCAAAAAACGACGGGACAGAGAGGAGGGCCCTGACCCCGTGCACGGTTCAAAAAAAAAAAAGAAAAAAAAAAAAAGAAAAACCCAACACCCCATGCGGGGTCGCGCCGGTGAAAAGGAGCCTTCACACGCATGGCAGGGGGGGAAAAAATCATCGAGGGGGAAGCCCGCACTCATGGATCCCTCTATCAGGATAACATGAAGTAAATATCTGGATCCCTATGGGAAAAATCGCGAAGACTCACCGGCTACGACCCCTGGGGAAGGGCACGAGGGGAGGGGAAAGGTCCCTTGTTCGAGATGAATGTCTTCCCAGGCGTAAAAATGTCGGCGATTCCGGGGGGTCCGGTTTTTTCGGGTGGGGGGGGGGGCAGTATCAGGCGAATTTGAAGAAGAGACCTGAAGTTCCACTAACCTCGGAGAGGATGGGTCCGCTGGAGGGGGGGGGAACACTGAACCACGAGGTGGAAGGGAGCCCGGTGGGGAAAAGTGCTGCATTTTTTGGGAAATCCAAGTGGTGGGCAGCCGCAAGAAAACATTGGGGAGTTCTTGTCCTCCAGGGATCAGAAGCCCGAGTTTGCCGTGGAAAGGGAGAACCCCAAACTAAGGGGAGGATGAAACGAGGGAACCTGCCGCAGCAAGGGGGGGGGGAGAGAGGGGGGGGAGGAGGAAAGCAGGGCTGCGCTGGGGGACTGTGACGATCAGCTAGGGGGTTCCCTTGACGTGTTGAAGGGGTTCAACGTAATTTTAAAAAGACAAAACCAGGGGAAGGGGGTGGCCCTTAAATGGGGGGGGGGGAGATGAGAAAAAGAAGGGGGTATTTGCCAGGGCCTGCAGAAAAAATCCCATCCAGCTAGGGTTCAGCGCGGAGCCCCTATACCGGGTTGGTCGGACGATTAAAACGGCCAGGGAAAAAAGAAAAAAGTGCCAAGATCCGGACTCGACTGCAGGTTAACGAGACGAAACCGGAAAAACGGTCCCGATGGCCAAGAAAAAATCGTCGGAAAGGGAGAAAGGGGGAGGCTGGCAACTAACCGGGACGTACCCGCCCACCAATCTCGTCTTCAAGCCGCCTATCACCAGGTGGCCAAGTTCGACCGGGGGGGACCAGGAGGAAGTGTGGGGGGGGGGGGGCCCCCGGAGAGAGCCCTGTGACGGCGGAAGCGGGATGGGGGAGAGCAACCGGGGGGGGGAAGCCGGAAGAAATCTTGTCACGGCGATTACCGAAATTGGCCCGAAGGAATCCTGGAGAACAAGTTAGAAACGTGACACGTCGTACCCAAGGAAGCAACTCGGCCGACGAGACGCCGAAGAGAGAGTAAGCGACAGCGTAGACCTGGTACCGAGGGAAAGGACACATTTCCCAGGGCAGCGTGCACCTCGGTATGAATTGCGCAAGGTCAGACCAAAGGACGTGAAGGGGTCTGGAAAACCCGCCAAAACAAGTGCTAGACACGAACCGCGGTCCTATTTCGGAAAACAACGGCCGAAGAAAAAACCTGTGGTAGGGAAACCGCCCTCTTCAAAAGACCTTGCACCAATGAAGGGAATCACGGTCGAGGGGAGAGGGCCTATAGGCCCAACGGCTCATCTCTGCCGGAAAAAAAAAA
>Ga0179593_1619152_pt1 | contig 19439 bp, 19 predicted proteins | sample CZODoug2_1_08_16_FD_185931 | JGI IMG/M metagenome (GOLD analysis project Ga0179593, IMG submission 185931) | Vadose zone soil fungal communities from Angelo Coast Range Reserve, California, USA - CZODoug2_1_08_16fungal (PacBio error correction) | ecosystem: Environmental > Terrestrial > Soil >...
CAACAACGTGTGGAGTTCTGCAACGAGTGGGGGCACGACAAACGGCGACAAACGCGGCACACGACCGTTAAGGGCAAAAATCAAAAGCAGGCGTGCGGGATCTCTAGAATTGTACAATTCTTCTGCGTTTTTAAAAGCAGCCGCGCAGGCTCTGGGGGCCTTGTCGGCACCCCTCGGGGGGGGGAAATGGTGCCCTGCGTTGTTATGCGTCACTGGATGTGCGAAGCAAAAGATAAACCTAGACGCAGAAAATTCCCTCGAAGAGGTTTACGCTATGAAGTAGCGAAAGAAACGACCGCGGGTAGCCTAAGGTCGGGTAAAACTCAGGGAGTCAAAAACAACGGTCGCGGACGGGCCAGCTATTTCGAGAGCCGATCGCCCAAGGTGGACGAGGAGGAACGCCTTGAAGGAACAAAGACCGGGCCCTGACTGCAAGAAAGACAAAGAGGAAAACATGCCCCCTTAGGGCGCCGTGGGAAGCACCGTCTGCGCGTCGCGGGATCCCGAAATGACCTGCGAGTCAGGGGGAAAAAGCAAAGTCGAAATGCCTACGAGGAGGAAGGCCTGTGGTCTCCCGAAAGCGGGCCTCGGGTTGAGGAAACGAGGCGCCGACGTGCCACGGGAGAAAGAGAGGCCGGGGGCAGTCCAGGAAAGTAAGGAGAGTCTGGAGTGGGGAGATAGCCGCGAGGGGACATTCGCCGACCCTTACAAAGGCCTTGACGGAGGCAACGCATCGTCCTCTTAGTCAGCCGGGAGCAAAGGTGGTTTATCCTATTGATCGCACCGAGATGGTGGCCTCGGGAGGACGGACCTTTAAGCCTCTGAGGAACGTGGGAGAAGCTGGGTGAAAAAGAACTGCCTCTAGCTCATTTGTGGAAAAAAAGGAAGAGGTCGCTGGAGCTCATCGGAACAGAGATAGTATCCAAAGTTCCTCTCAAGATCGCGCCCTCAGCTGACTTTCGGAATTGGGGACGCTGATCCGAGTGGTCAAGGAAACGACGACCGGCATTATGGGAAAGGGCAACGCCACGCGGTTTGACCCGGATGATAGAACTGCTCGACGTTTTAGCTAAGAGAGGACTGGGAAAGGGGGTACTGCTTCATCGCGTGCCTTATCAGAGCAAGATCATTAAGGCCGGGTCGCCTCCACGAGTCCGAGGATTTTCCGGCAAATCGAGTCCTCGCAAAAAAGGAAAGGCTCGACGCAAAAAAGATAGAAAAGAGGGCAATCTCGTAGATAGTAAGGAGGGCGATCAACTGTACGGGGTTAACGAGAGAGGGTGATGGGGGGTTAGGGGAAAATGAGACTATTCGGGGGAATCAGCATGAGCAGGTCACCTGTAAGTTGAAGAAGGTCGGGGGATAAAGAAAAGGGGAGCTAGAGGTGGAAGAAGGCTTGATTGAAGCTCTCGTCACCTTATTTGCCTCATTGTAAAACCCTATCGAAAAGGGATCAAGGGGGGGTTGCCCTCGAAATGCTCGCCTCTTGCCTGGTACCTTGACCCGCTGGGAAGGCGGGGGTAGGATGGACAGAGAGGAGTAAAGGAAAGAGTGGCGAGAAAACAAAAACCCAATCGAAATTACTGTTTTCCTCATCCTAGGGGAAGCGTCTTTCATTTTCCGATGGTGAAATGATTGAGTGGGCTTCGCTCCGCCGAAAAAAGTATGGTCAGGGGGGGGGGGGGTACCCTTAGGAAGTCTTTCCAAGACTGGGATAATCAGATGTACCACCGCTTGAAAGGCGGATGACCTTAGGAGGAGCAAGAGAAAACAAACTGAGGAGGAGGAAAGGCGCGCCCTGAATGGAAGCCAGCTTTTAATTGAAAGGTACATTTTCCACTGATTAGGTCAAAAGAGTGGGAAACTCTTATCCATCATGAAAAAAGCCAGGAGCGCGGAACAGGAAACCGGGCACAGAAATCGAGGGAACAAAGACCGCCGCTTGGCTTCTGGAGGAGGAATAGAGCGGGGGGGCAGGGGGTTCTCTCCGACAACCCTCGAAGCTCCTCACGGCGCAAAATCGTAGGGAAAGTCTCACGTAACGAGGAAACTCAAGCCTGCAAGGTGCTCTCATTTCCCCCGGCTCTGCCTTTCCTGCCTCGGATGATGTTAGAAGGGGGACCCGGGACAAAAAGCAAAGGCAAAAGGAGCAAGAACTTAAACACCCGGACGACAGTCGTTCTAGGGAGCAATAGAATGGGGAAACTGAAAAGGGTTGAACCGGAATGAGAATAGGGCACCGCAAAAAAAATAAACTCAGGATGAATTCAGAAGACAGGAGAATCCTGGAACCTTTCCTCTGTGATCAGATAAAATTTACCTAGGAGGGGGGGAGTTGGGGGGGAGGAAGGGAACGGAAGGGAAGTGGGGGGTGGGGCGAAGAGTAGCTGAAATCCTACGGGGGGAAAGAGGAGGCTAAAAGCAAAGATAAAGATTTGCGACGGAACAGGAGCAGCGGCAAAAAAAACAAAAAGACTTCATGACGATTTGCGACACGTCTCGCATGGGGTCGGGTGTCACAAAGCGGAAAAATTAAGAAGAGTAAGGTTTCACAGGAAAAAAAGCTTCAAGGGGGAGGGTCAAGCAACCAAAAACAATGGCTAACAGGTCCGCGTTTAAAGTGGATGGAAGGAGGCGAAAGGAAGACACGTAACATAGATTCGTAGCGACTGGCAAATCCTTGAATAAATCTCCAAACGACGCATTATCACCGGAAGACCAAAAAGAGATGGTGCCTGGAGGAGAATACCTGAGAAAAAAGGAAATCCACTAGGTTTTATCAATTTAACCGAAAAAAGAGGAAAAGAGTAGAAGGTGGAAATTCTGCAAAACTTTTTGCCGTCAATGTTTCAGAGTCGGTTGGTAGAAAGACCCACGGGACTGAGAGCCAAAGGAACAGGAGGGGGACGTAAGGGGAAAGGAGGAAGGATTTCATCGTCCCGTGGAGCAGGGGAGGGGTGAAGTAAAAAAAAGAACAGGAACAGGAAACGAGAACAGTACACGTAGGGAAGTCGGAGCCATTAATTTCGGGTGGGATTACTACGGGAGTGAGCGTTAGGACGATGATCAATAAGGAAGACTACTGGGAATGAACAAGGGTTCACACCTTTGTCCCCTGAAAGAACAGGAGATGGCTTGGAAAGGAAAAAGTAGCTTGCGACTACATCCTCAGTGGAAGGGGGGGGACCAAGGGGCCTATAACGCGAGGGGGGGGGGGAATGCAATCCTAGCGGACCCGCCAAATCGAGGAATTTAAGAAAGAGTCAGGGGAAATAAGGATGAAGAGGACAAAAAAGGCTGGCCATCGACGTAAGGATGCTTCACAACGGGGAACACTAAGAAAAAAAAAGATGGGGTGCTCAAAAAAAGGCCAGCCCATGAGGGCCTTGGGCGAGTCACAGAGCCAAGAGGCAAAGGGGGCAGAAAGACCGAAACCTTAATCTTCAAGGCGACAGGTTAAAGAGCTGGGGGGAAGGTCGCCAAATCGTTGCCTGAGGCCCCTAAAAAAAAAAAGAAACCTGAGAGGGGGAAAAAAGAGAAAGGAGGCAACCAACCTGGGCTGTATGAACTGTACTGTTTTACATCGACCTCTTGGCTCCTTTCCTTCCAGGGCAGTCTTACTCCCAAGTGCTAACTCTTTTTAGTCAGAATCAACGCCGCGTTTGCAAGTATCACAAAGGGGGGGTTGGGGGGAAAGTCGGTTAGGGCATTAGGGGGATCCTAAATTAGACTCTTTTAAACGAAGGGGGGTTGGGGAACAGAGGCTCAAACTCTTTAAGAAGCGACTCCAAATAATTAACTCTTTACCTGTAAAGGAAAAAGGCGCTGGTCATCACATTCAGGAAAGGGGCAAGGGGGAGGGCCCAGAGAAAGGCCCGGGACAAAAAGGAGGAAAGGCACCGTCGGAGGGTAAGGGGCAAAGGAGCCTCGAACCGTAGAGGCGTTCCACTTGGGTCAAGGTCAAAACGGGGGAGAGTAGGAGCCATGCCAGGGAGGCTTACAGTAGGGCACTACTGCCTTTTTTGTAAGACCTCAGGCGAAGCTAGCAGGGCCAGGGCAAGTAAGTCGAAACGTGCAGGGGGAGGGGGAAGGCCCGCACGGGGGATGTGACCCGGAAACAGAAAAACAAACAAGGTGAAGAAGGGCCTAGGAGAACGTGGGGGGGAAGGACCGAGGTCGCATCAGTAGAGTAGCAGGACTAGATAAAGGTTCGCCTCCTTTGAAAAAATTACGGGAAGCGAGGAGTCAATGGAAGGGCTGGACGGCGCGTTCTCAACACTGGGGATGAGAACTGCCGTTAGGGGAAAGGGACACTGCTCTCCAAAGGATTTAAAGTTGTCACGGAGGAAGTAAAGTAGCGGGAATTGGAGTCAAGGAAGAACTTACAGGGTAGAAAAGGGTTATCAACGAACTTCTCTAAGGGAAAAGTTCGATGGGGGGGGGATTTTCGAGCGGGAGAGGGTCTCAAAAGGGTGACTCTCATCGGGGGCAGGTCCGGGAGTAGAAGGACTTATCAATTGCTGACCTACCAAAGCCAATCAGAGGCTATGAAAACCGAGGCCAGGGGTAATCGAGGAGTTGTTCCTGCTCTCTCTTTTCTGGGGGGGAAACTTAGAGGAGACCAGATGATACCGTGCGGAAGGGAGGATCCTCCTTTCTTCACTAAATTTAGGGGGGGGAATATCGGACCGGGAAGGGGAGAAGACAATGGAAGGGGAAGGAAATAGAGATCTCTTCAAAGAAGCGTCAGGGGGGGGAAGTGCCAGAAAACAGACACTGGAAGGGGGGAGAAGGGAACTGGGGCGAGGTGTTCCGCGGTAAGAGTCCCAATGAAAATCTAAGGGTGGAAAAGCCAAAAAGGAGGAGTTAAAGGAGGAAGTGCAAAAGGTGGCTTGAAATGACCTTCTCTCCACTGGCTTTGTGTTCGGAACCTGAAAAAGAAAAAACATCGGAAGATGACCAGTTATATATACAACAAATGAGGATGAAGGAAAAGAATATAAGTCGTAAATGGAGTTTAAGAGGTAAGATTAAAAGAAGTGGGGGAGATCTGAAGAATGACCTACTGTAGCCCTGCTGGAAAAAAGTGCCCAGAAAGCCCTCACGGGGCTTAGAATGCTGACCTGGTCTGGCGGTGTTTGGGGTTAATGAGAGCGTGGAAAAAAAACATCGGCTAAAAAAAGGCGCAAAAAGTTACTGAGTGTTGCCCGCGGTCAAAAGTAGCAAAAAGGGAGTCGGGGGGAAACGTGACGGTCAGTGAAATCGAGGGAAGGCCTGGAAAGTGATTCCAAGAAGGATGAAAGAAATGAAAGCTCAAGGGAAAAAAAGGGAAGATCGGGGGTATACAAAAACTGGAGGGAGATGGATATTTATTCTTATCACAAGGGTCAATAACAAAGGAAAACTCAGGCCTGAAACCGCGAAGGTTGGGTTGGGGTAAAGTACTCAAAGGGATCATAAACTATTCTTTCTCGAGAGACTCGGAAGGGGGGGCCTTAGGAAGTTCTAACCTCCGTATTTCTCGTCTATCAGCGACTGGAACATGGCCAGCTTACCATCCGGGACCACTCCTGCCCGACTAGACTTCCAGAAGAGTGCAGGGAGTTAGTAGAAACAAACCGGCAACCTTTATGTACAGGTTAAGAAAGGGCGGGGGGGGAAAAGGGTACAAAGGAGAGAAAGATTAGGGACATGAGTCATCGGGTCTCAATAGGAGCGAGGAAGGGAGGGTTCAGTGCTCGCGAAAAATAATGTCCCTCTCCAGGATCTCATTCGGGGATCCAAAATGAAAAGAGCCAACGGAAGTTCCATCTCCTAGCAACAATTCTCGAAATAAAGTTCTGCAAAGGGAAAAAAAGAGGACATACAGGAAATACGCCTCCTTGTTAAAAAGGTTGAAAATTTTCCGCCAAGAGACCGTCAAAATCAAGGACCGGCAGTCTTAGACTTTCATTTCAAAAATCTGACCAGAAGGAGGGGTCAGAACTCCCAGGTCTGGGTAGGCTACGCACAATTCCGGCTTCGATCTAATGAGGAGAGGAGGGACAGAGCGGACTACCACGATTCAGATGCGGAAAGGGGACGAACCGGGACATTCCCGTATGGAGTCCTGTTGTTTAAAATGGAAGGGGAGTTCGAAGAAGTCCACTATTTCAGTCCCGCGTCTGGCCACGTACGGACTAAAAGCGAAATTGCAAGGAAACCCGAGTTCAGGGGATTTCGCTCTAGAGCTTCAAATAAGTGCTTAAGAAAAATAGGGGGAAATCACGACACTTGCAAGAACAACTCTTTCATACAATAAAAAAGGGTTGAGAGGAAAAACAAAACTCGAAGGAGAGTAAAATTAGCCAAAGCATTAAGATCCGGAGAAGTGGGGAGACCGGAGAGCAGCTATCAGGAATGGGAAAGGAACCAACGACCTTTGGGGGACCCTACAAGGGGGTGATGGCTCAACAAACACACTTATATTAAGGAAACACAAAGTTGTGGGGAAGGAGTCGCCGCAAGGGAGTTTAGAAGGGGTCGGGTCCCTGACCATAATAGGGGCGGAGAAGGCCCTAAGTGCGGAGATCCCCAAAAAGCGTGGATTTTACCCTGTTGTGGTAACTTTCAGGAATGCGAAAGTAAGAGATTGCGATAGGTGCAAAGAATCGCAGCGAGATTCAGGTGAATAAAACTGAACTGTTTACTGAAGGTTAGAAAGGGGGCTATTCAGGAGCGGGAAGTGCAAGAAAGGGAGGGACCCAAAAGGAGCCCTCGCCGGGACCGCTTAGAGCGGAGGTGAAAAAGGGCCCAAAGGCTGCGGCGAAGCCCCGCAGTAAAGAAGTTCCGTTACCCTAAGCGACGGAGCACCTCTCGATTTATAGGGGGACTGAGCCGAGGGGAGAGAGGATGTGAGGGGACCGGGCGACTTCCGTCTCACCTTTATGCCTATCAAGGTGTCCTAGAAGGACGGTAAAGGGTGATTACCTTGCCTCTCCTTGTGGAAACCCGAGGAATCCAAGCCCAAAGTCAAAAAACTTAGTTCAAGCTCAGAAGGGATGAAAAGAGAAGCCGTTGTTAGCTCTGGCACCGGGGCGAAATAGGGTGAATCGTTAGGAAAGCCTTGAGAAGAGCTCAAGAGGATCCAAAACGGTCCTCGATAAGCTGAGGGGTGAAGGGACCGAAAGAAAAATGACAAAGTGGAGGGAGCCTAAGACAGATCGGGTCAAGGACTTGAAACTTGTGCACTAAGTTTTGGGATCACCGATTGTAAGTTCAGAGGAAGTGTCGGTCGTAACTTCAAACGAGCGGGACTATCATTTACCATGAAAGGGGGAGGGAGGGGGGAACGACAAGACTTTCCTCAGGGAAGGATCGAATAAAGAAGGACTAGGAGAGAGAGGGAGGGGTATCATTCACTTTATCCGTCGTGTGTATACGGTGTGGGGAATGGGGGGGGGTGGGGGGTGTGGCAACACAATGAAAGAGGAGGGAACCCAGGGGGAGAGGTGGCGGGTAGTTGGCGTCGGACACGACTGAGGTGGGAAGAGTGTGCGGGAAGTTGGAGGGGCGGTGAAGGGGTAGTAGGGATAGGGAAAAAAACAGAGGAGAGTGGAAATAGTGTTAGAGAAAAAAAAAGGAGCGGTGGTCATCAGAAGTAAAGTGTACGGTCCGAAAAAGGGCTCTTTTGACTTACCAAGATCTCAAAGCAGGAAATTGTAAGAAGGGACCCCGGGGGACGAACAGGGGCATCAGAAAAGGACGGAGAATCTCATTGCCTCTCTTCCAGTCTGGGATAGTGCGGGCAATTCCCGAATGAATTAGGAGAAGGAAGGATTCTAAAGGGAAAGAGGACTATCGACCAACCCCGATAATCCATTAGGTCAAGCAGTAGACTTCTGGAAATTAACCGGTGGATAAGCCGGGAAAGGGGGGGGGGGGTCCTGGGGGGGTCTGCCCAATCGTTCTGCATAAAGGAGTCCAGATTACCTCAAACTAAAAGTATGAGGTATGAGAGGGGAGAAAAGGGGAAATCAGCCAGGAAGAAGAGGGTAAATGACTGATGAACCTAACTAGTGGAGGGGGAGAGTCCAGCAGGAAGGAGGGGAAATACGAAAGAAAGGAGGTCAAAAAGAAAGAATACAAGGCACGCAATCTTTTGGATTACAGAGAAGGTACTGAAAAGGCCTTGGCTCGGGAAACGCCGGAAGTAGAGGGTACCTATGGGGGGGGGTAAATCGTCACAAGGTAGGATGGCCGGGAAATCAGAAAAAGGGTGCTAGGAAGGAAGGGCCTCGAAGTCAAACTTTCCAGTTTGAGCTTTGTCAGGCCATCCCTCGAAAGATTGATCTTTCTTCATAGAAGGGGTCGCGAACTTACACTGGTTAACCCGCGATAGGAAGAAATAATAAAATACGCCTCGAGAATTACAAGAGAGAGAAACGGGAAGGACGGTATCTAAGAGATAAAGAAAATTCTAGTATCGGGTCTTTTTGGGCACAGTAGATTTGGTGAGGGAGAGCATTACACATTTCCTTATGACAATGCAGGCCCAAAGCTTAACAGCTCAGCCGCTTTACGACGCAAGCCCTCCTGAAAGCTCCAAACAGTGTTCGGTGAAAGGGTAAACCTTGAAGAGGGGGGAACGTTCGACCCACATGAAACGGACGAGGTTACCATTTGCGGGTGAGGAAGAAAACGTCACCACATACGTCTCGGACACCGGATTACATATGACGCGGGAAGGGGCGATAGAATGGAACCCGGCTCTTGTGCGTCGAAAGAGGGAAGGAAGAAAAGGGATTCCACTGGTCTACCGAAGAATATCCCTACTTTAACCCCCTTGCTAGCGGTATCCTGGCTGCGTCTCCGGGTGCCTGCTCCTGCCGGGAAAAAAAAAAGGGACATCATCCAAAAAAAGGACGGCGTGGAGGGCGGGGGAGGACAGCTAGGCCAGGTTGTCGAGAAAAAACTGTTTAGAAAAAGAACTCGGCACAAAAAAAGAAGAAAGCTGTCGGCCATGAAGAGGGGTCAAAAAGACGCGGTAGTGGAAAAGGCATAAGGGGCGGGGCGGTTGTTCATAGGGGGGGCCACCCTTAAGATCCAGGGTTTCAAATACCACTGGAGGCTGGACTCCTGCAGGGACAGGACCAGATATCCAGACGAAAAAAAAAAGTTGTACGTGAAAGGGATTTGAGCCTCCTCCTAGGGGGAACATCTAGTTTGCTAGAGGGGCGTAAATACAGTAAAGAAGGGGGGGGAATTCAGGCGAGTTCAAATATCCTCCTAAAATCTGAAATAAGGGACGAAGACCTGCCTACAAGATCTGGGGGGGAGATCAAACGGACCATCGAGCGAGTGTCGAGGCCCCCCCGCCGAGCTAACCGAAACTAGACCATAAAAACGTTTCTGGGCTCGCGAGCCTTTAGACCACTAGAAACACAACGTTGATCGAAAAGAAAAACAAGGAGAAAACGAGATCATATACAAAGTCTTAAAAAGGGGGAAGAACATTCCGGAGATCGACTCTTTCTCCTTTCGAACTGAGGGTAATAGAGGGGAAAGACAGGAGAATCTAAAAAAGAGAGGTGCGGGGCCGGTGGGTCGAGGTAGCCTCATCTTTATGGGGCCAGGGGGGGGTATTCGGAGGGATAAGAGTTATTAGAAGAGACGTTCAACCCTATTTTCTGAATGGAATATGTTTCTGCTATGGGGCCTAAGGAAACTCGGGGGAAAACTGACCTGAGTCCCTCGGATCTCTAGGGCTAAGGAAGGTCCCCTCTGAGGGGAAGGGAAATCGTAGAAGACCCAAATGACTGGGCTTATTCTCAGGAAAGGTCCTGGGAAGAAAGTTTCCGCCAGAGGTTACATAAATGGAAGTAACCTGTCTCTCGAGTCCTCACGGTTCTGGTTAGTAACCCCAGAAAAGTCAAGTGGAAAAGACCATTCTTATCATGGCTGGAGTTCCGTCTCATTCCTCGGGGTATTGGGGAAGGGGCAGAAGCTCACCGGGATATTCCTAAGAAATCGGAGAGGTGTAAGTTCTTCCTAGGGCTTATGGACGTAGTACTTGATTCTCGAAGTACCGGAACAAAAGAAAAACCAGAGGAGTAGAGAAGAGAAGTAGGCGTATCACTGGGTTTTCAAGACCGACTAAGTAAAGTTAGGCAGTAGAAGAAGTCAGGTGATCCTCCTTGGTCCGAGGTCAAAAGGCAGGGATAGTATGCAAGAGGGGCATCTGCTCTAGAGTGTGAGGGGAGAAAGTAGAGCGTTTAAGAAAAAAAAAAAAAAACAATTGGCATTCTTGGAAAAAAAAGGACTCGGAGAAAAATGATAGCAAACTGAAAACTCGCAAGAGAGTTATTGGGCGGGGACTTTGCGGAGGCCTGTATCGGGGCCGCGGGCTCAGGGAGGAAGAGACTGGGAAGTAGAGGAAAGAAGGGACGAGGAATGACCAAGATCCGCGGCAATAAGCTGTCGAATTTTATCGAAGGGAGGTTACGGCGGGGATGGGGGGGGGGGGGGAAAGTGAAGGAAAAAGGGTTATCAAGGAAGTCACTGTGAAGTGCTCTACAAAGTGGGCAGGACAAGATAAAAAAAAAGGGGTTTTCAGGTCGGGGAAGAACGGAAAAAGTCCTGGGGGATAAAAGGAGGGAATAAAAAAAGAATTATAGGGGAAAGAGACAATACTTCGTCGAAACAGTTAAGAGGGTGCACCGCCCAAAGGGGAAGGGATTGCGAGGGGAGAGGAGATGGGGGGAGAAGAAAATACCACAAACGAGAAGAAAGGGGTTTGCCGAGCCGTCTTAAGCCAAAAACGAAAGCTAAAAGGGGAAAAAACGGTGGGAGAAGGGAAGCTCGTCTGAAGGAAAAAAGAGGGAAGGATAAAGAAAGAAAAGGTAAACCGAATGAAAACAGAGGGAGGTGACCTCAGTGGGGGGGGGGGGAGGTCTCAAAAAGTATTAGAGGGATCGCTTCAAGAAGGTCAGAAAAGAAAAGTGTCAGAGGAATGTGACACGAACTCTTAACTCACATTAAAACTAAAAAGTGCGGAAAAAAAAACTTTAGAGCGGACGACGAAGAGAGGGGGAGTGGGAAAAGTCAACTGCTGGCGGTTTTTTACATAAAACCGCGTAAGAAGGAAAGGGGATACGGGTAACGATGAGGGGAGGAACGGAGAGGGGAAATAAAAAAAGAGACCCACAGCCTTTCTCGACTGGCCAAGAGAGAGGGGAAGTTTCAATAAGAAAGGCCCGACAAGCAGGAAGGTCTCTTTAACAGAAAAAAAAGGAAGAATAGTGGGAAAACCCTCCTCCAAAGGTCGCGAAAAAAAGTCATAATCTCAAAGTTCACCAGAGAAGGCCACAGACGGGGGAAGAAGAAGGAATGACCGGACTAGGTTGGGCCTAGGAAGGGACTTTGGTCGAAATTCTACGGGAGGGGGTCTCGAAGGAGAAAGGACGGAAGAAAGGTCCGGCGCTATGTGCGAAAAAAATCTTGGACTATGGAAGTCACACAAGACGGAAGACGGAAAAAAAAAGAAAGGGTTTCTGGGCAGCCTGTCAAAACCCGGTCCGCGAGTTTCAAAACAGCGGTCGAATTTGAAGGGTGAAAGATCCTGGGTGAAAAGAGCTTCAGGCGCGCCGTGGGCGAGGGTGGACGGAGGTTCATCCGATTCTCAAATTCGAGGCCCTGAGGGAAATCCGGCTTATAAAAGGAGTGAAAGGGCCGAGATCACTTACTATCCCTAAAGAAACCTAACTTCGAAAGAAAAGAAGTGCGGAAGCTCGGGGAGGCAGAGTTAACAGGAGAGATCAACTTTTGATTGCCTGCATGGTCCTTGGAGTGGAAATTAGGGGAGACACCCAGGAAAAATAGAATATCATCAATGTCTTTGATTGGAAGATATAGGGGAAAAACTGAAGGAGGTAACTGTAGAACAACCACTCTGGGTTAACAGTCGAAGTCCTTAACCAACTAAATGGAACATGAAAAAGAGAATGAGGGGAAAGGTTGAATCAGGGGTACTCCCTTGACTAGGCATGTGAGAGGCTGCTAAGTAAAGGGACCTTATTGAAGTACGAAATATTTGAGGGAGTTGTCTAAATCCTGTACATCATTTTTCGCATAGGAAAAGATTTCAGGGGGAGAGTTTATAAGGAGGCTTTAGAAAACCTGGAAAAAAAAGTAATGGAAGGGGCTACGAACTACGTAAAATACGGGGCATCGGAAGGAACATAGATACGCGAAGTAAAGGAGAAATAAAGAAAGTTAAAGATAACCAATCAGGGGGGGCAAAACCATTTTTGGTGGGGCTCAAGAAGAACCTCCACTTGGAAGAGGAACATGATCTACTTCTAGTCCCAAAAGGGTCTTGTAACATCCGTTCGCTCTCTATCTCCTGGAACTTGGGGACGGCGAATGGGGTGGAAGCTGGGGGAAGAGAGCTCCAAAAATCACAAAGTAGGAGGGAGATATGGCGGAGAGGGGGGAAACAACGAAGGGAAAGCGAAGGAACAATTCGGTAGAAAAAAAATAGAAGGGGGCTTAATCGAGTCCTGGGGGGACCCGGAAGGGCGCAGAGGGGTATGCCGGTAAACGAGGGGTTCCAACTGAGGGGGCTTCGTAGGGGGAGGGAAAATTTGAGAGAAGATATAGAGTGGAACCACTCCTATTTGAGGAAAGGATCGACATAAGGCTCTATGACGGGCAGGAGGAGTACTGAGGGGGGGGGGGGGGAGGGTGAGGGGGAGGAGAAAAGACTCCCCAAAGCTGATACTGTGCAAAAAAAAATTCGAAGTACGGAAGGGACGAAAGATTGAAGAAGGAGACTGGGAAAAAAAGTTGGAACTCGGCTCCTCCGGGGGAAAGTCAAATTAAAGCAAAGCCAGGGGGGGAAAGGGAAGATGAACTACGATCTGATTTGGGGGGTGGGGGGAAAGCTTGGCGCGGGGGGTCTTCCCTGAGAGGGGGGAAGAGGAAAGTTCCAGAGTACTGAATATACTTTCGGCCGTGAAGGGGGAATGAGGGTGAGGGATTACAATGAAGAAGGGAAAATAGAAGGTTTAATACTAGGGAAAGGTAGCACGTCAAAATCAAGGGAAGGACGGAAAACACTAACTTGAACTCGGGGACATTCAATGTGGGGTGATCCTCGGACGGAGGGGAATGTTAGCAGGAGGTAGAATAGTAACCGGCACGTTCCTAAAACTGATGAGTCGAGGGGGGGACTTGGGGGGTGGAAGTCTGACAGGGAGAGAGACAATACCATTTTCATGATACTACAAGGTCTGGAGGCTCAACGGTTGACCGAAGAGATGGAAGAGGGGGAAAATCCGGGTGGGTGGAGGTCGACCTTGTCGTTAAGAAAAAGAAGAGAGGAGGTTTAGGGAAAAAACAGCTTACCGGGGAATCTAGAGCTCGACGAAGGGGGAAACGATACATGGAAAAAGAAGATAGTCTATCCTCTGAAAGTCGGGAGCTTGTCCAGATTTTAATACACGTCAGGACGTCTAAGGGGGGGGGAAAGAAATGGAAGAAGCATACTCGGTTCACCTGAAGGGGCGAGTGAGAAGAGATCCCCCGGGGGTTCTGGGCCAAAGAATTTCGAAAAAAAAGACAGAGAAGAAAGAAAGGCCATGAAAAGGGGGAAGGGGGGGTCCCCTAAGTCTTCTTCTAAGGGAAGGATTTACAGTCGCCAAAAATGCTGAGGGGAAAGCTCTCGAGTTGCTATTTTCACTCGGAAAAGTAGGAACCCCCGCGAAAGGGCCTCTCAGTAGATCTTGAGGGAATGGGGAGGGGGAACGGAGGGGGGGGGGGGGAGGGAGCTAAGGAACGGGGAAGTTACTGCTGGATAAAGAAAAGAAGAAGAGGGAGGGGATACCAGAAGTACCACCTCTTACCTTAAAGACTGAGGACTATCTCTAAAGGATTAAAAGAGATAGGGGAAAAAGTCCTGTAAGGTTTTGGGAAGGGGAAAGGTTGTGACTACTGGAGCCCTCGTGGGGGGAGAGAAAGGGGGGAATCACTATCAGAATCGCCCGAAGGGGAAAGAAGTATGAAAGGAAAGGGAGTCACTTTTGGTCATGGGCTCAAGTTGTCCTCGAGAAACTCAGGAAGGGGAAGCAATATGACCCTGTAGAATCGTGAACGCGTAGGCTCCTCCGTAGAATTTGCAGGGGTGTTCCCTGTGAATGTGAAAAGAATTCGGTGGATTCCCGCGAAAAAAACCTTAGCAGGAGGAGTCCAGAGAATGGTCGGACGGCAAAAGGTCTCAAAAAAAAATGCGCAAAGAACCTCTCCACATTAAAAAAGAAAAAAGAAATACATACAGCCCAGGGAAACGCTCAATATTGTTTGTAGAAGTTAGCAGAGAGGCAGGGAAGTATCTTCCTCGAAAATACTCGGAGACCAAAGCTTGCAAAAAATCCGTAACGGAAAAGGGAAGGGAAAACCGGCCAAAAAGGGGAGGAGGACACGTCTAGGCATGGCGGTTATCATCAGTTTCACCGGGGGACCGGTAAGAAAGAGAACTTTCTGTTCAAAAGGACCCGGTAGTCACGGAGAGAGGAAGGCGACTAGCTCTCTACTTAGACGATCGGGGGGGAGGGGTGCCGAAATGCGGAAGATAAAAAAAGCGTAGAGGGACAACATTCCCGGGTCACGGAAGGAAGGGTACTAGAAGTCGGTGAAATCGGGGGACGAAGAAGTCAGACGTCTATGAAAACTGGTGGGTCACGTTGTAACGAGAGTTTTGAAAGGAGGGCTTCTAAAATCACATCAAGGTAAAGTCGGGACGGCATCAGGTAATGGCTTTCAAAAATTGAATGCAGACTTCTTCGATTTGATGAGGGAGGACGGGGAGAGAAGAAGAAATCGTCGGAGTGCTGCCACCCTTCAAAAAGCTTCGGGGTCTCTGGGCGAATCTGGGAGCTATAATTACTATGCTACTTACGCTGGGAACAGTAAGGGGTCCCGGCCTTCTATTCAGGTGGGGGGGGGAGAGGCTTCGAAGGGGCTTCGGGAACATCGGAAGAGGCGAAGAGGAAAATCCGTCTATTAGTTTTTACATACTAAAACCTTAGAGACTTGGGGGAAGTCTAAGTAAAAGTGGGATTCAGATGAAAATTTCCCGGAAAGGAGACTGGGATCCTATACTCCTCACGGAAAAAATAAAGGGGTTCGAATAAAAGGGAAAAAGAGGGCCGGGTAATATGGAACAAGCGGAAGCCGAGCGATTCCTAGACGCGGCCCGGGGGAAAGGAGGGGGAAATCGTCAAAGCCTAGCTCGTATCGGGGAGAATCCCAACGGGCGCAAAAGGGGGGATCTAGAAACAAACTGGAGGAAGAAGATAGTGAACTTGTCGTGAACGGTTTACAAGAGCCGGCTCGCAGAGAAAGTAGAACAACGAGATCAAAGCTGATTGGAGACAAACAAAAGGTCCTAACTTGACTTCGGGCGGAAAAATCTACAAAAAAGGATCTATGGCGGCACAAAGGTTTGCCGGTTAGTAGGTCAAGGGCTGTTCAGGGCAATTATTAGTACTTAAGGGGGTTCTTCAGAAAAAAGAGGATGTGAATTAATGAACGAGGGGGGGGGGGGGCCTAAGGAGGAGAGTCAGAAGGGAAAAGAATACCACCTCGAGCTTATCTTTCCGCCATAAGAGATTTCGAGTTGGCGCCGGGACAAAGGAGGAAGGAACATCAGGAGCATCCCACAAGGAGGCGCCTGTAAGTCTGTCCGCGAGGGGAAAAAAGGGGTTAGCTGAGTGGGCGCCTCATCCTAAAGAGAAAGAAAGGACGGCCTGGAGGAATCAATTTGAAAGTGCCGGAAAATCACCGGTAGGGGGCTCGACCCTTCTCTGGGGGGATTAAAAGCTCTAGTTGATTAGGGAGAGACTGGGTGGATAGAACCTCACACTGAAATTGCAAAGAGCATTCAACTTAGGAGGTTTAAAAGTGAAGGGAGCACGGGGTAAGCGGCAAAAGGTGTTCGGAGAGAATCTAAAGTACGAAAAAAGGCCTAGGGCTGGGAGCCTAAACGCGCAAAGGGGGGGGGGACAGGCAGTTGCGCCGGCAAGAAAATCGAAGAGTTCTAAAAACGCGCGGTCGGGGTAGGGCGAAAGCTTGCTCAAAGCGAAGGGGGAAAGCTACTAAACATGAAGCGTTCATTCCTTGGGGAGCCTGGGGGGGGCGAGGTTACCATGAAGATGGGAAAAAAATCTAGAAAAGGAGGGATTTGAAAAACGTCGACTTGCCGGATCGGAAGGAAAAAGATCCGGGGCGAATAGCGGCCGGAAGGGAAGGCACGGGGGAAAGGGAGTACTAGGGATATCCGTAATCTCCTTATAGAATCTGTCGGGGAGGATGGGCTTGGGAGAAAAGGGAGGGGAGTCTGAAAAGGGGGAATCAGAAAAAGGTGGAGTAGAATACACATTTCGAATTTTATAAGAAAGGGCTCCTGTGTGACATTGGGGAAAAAGGGGGCTCGGGGGTTCGGCAGGGGGGAAAAAGATGGAGTAGTCAAAGGGGAGGGGTTAACGTGGCCCTCTCTCCAACTTTGAAAAGGGTTTTGCCCAAGTCGGATTACGGAAGAAGAAAAGGCTAGCAGGACTAATCCAGGGTAGATTGATAAAAGTCTTCTCAGGGTTCCTCAGAGTCACTACTGAGGGGCTCCGGCACTCAAAAGCTGGATATTTACAAAAAGGGGAGGGGGATAAGGAAAAAAAAGCGGAAAAAGTTCCGTAGATCTTCTCACCAAAACAACTATGGAAGGCATAGCTTCCCGAATCTGTAAGGAAGGTCCGGAATACCCGAAAGGAGAGTGACCTCGAGAAGGAAAGGGATGTCCTCCTAATAATGCAAAATATTAACCTACGAAACCGTCGGTTGGGGGAGAGCGGGGCAAAAAAACTGAAGGAAAAACTTCTAAATCTACAAGGGGGGGGGCGAATCGGGGAAAGGAACTCGTAAAAAAGCCATGGAGGGGGCCATCTTCTCGCCTTTACATAATTAGATTCCTGGGGGATAGCGGACAGAATGGAAACCCGCGAGAACACCTTATCGAGAAGGGGGGGGGGGAGGGTGTATCAAAGCTCCCGTTAGAAGGGAAGGAACTTTACCGAAAAAAAGTATCACCACATCTCGGCAAAAAGGGGAAAGTAAGAAGACATAACAATCCCCGAGAGCTTTGATGGCATAGGATAAGTCTGTCAGAGGTGGAACGAGGAAAAGGTTAAAGCTTAATCTCCTGGAGAAAAAGCTATGAGGGGGGGGTTCCAAAAAGACTCCCAACTGAGGAATCCGGCAGAAAAACGAAGGGGAAACCTGAGATCACTTTCTACAAACTACTTGAAAGGTCACGAGTACCGGATGACGGCTGGTCAGAAAAAGGAAACAAGGAGAGATCCTAAAGTTAACCCGTCAAAAGGAGGCGCGAGAAATTTCAGGGGTGGAGAAGAATATCCAGCCGGGGAGCTCTCCAGGCTCATGATCAAATCAACCGGGGGGGTAAAAAAAATGAGAGAGGCGTTGGTCCCTCGTGGAGGCAGTTAACTCTTGGGCTCAAGATGACAGGCTAGCTCCTTTTCCTGTCCAGAGGTTGGGGTAAAAAAAATCCAAAAAATCGAAAACACGCCTTAACTTAAGCACTTATTACCTGATACCTAGGCGTGAAAGGAGGAAGATCCCAAAAAACCTCTTGACTATAAATTCATGGGGACCGGATCCAGCCCTAGCGCTTCGGGGCTTACATTGGGGCTAAAGTTACGATGGCGTGAAGGGGGGGGAGGCAGCTCATTGTGAACGCCGGATGGGGGTCCAGGTTTGGGGAAACTTGGAAAAGGGAGCATTTGCCTCATAGGGGGGGTCCAAGACAGATAAGTCCGAGAGAAAAAGTGCTAAAGGGGGGGCAAGAGTAAAAAAAGATTATTGTCTCAAAACGTACTAGAATTCGGGAAAATAGTAGGAACGTATCATAAGGGACCAAGAGGCCCTAAAAATAAACAGCACTCTTTGTTTAAAAGACCAGCGGGGGGCCGCGGAGTAGGCGGACGGAATGAGAACACGTTTGATCATACCAAGTGCACGGTCCTGAAAATCGAGGTCAGAATTGAGAGACTACAGAAAAAGGGTGGGCTCTCTCACAAAAGGAGGAAAGAGATTGTGGGCGGCAGTACTAAAGGAGAAGATCTCGGAAGGGGGAGGGGTAACCACTACTGCGGAGGGGGTACTAAATAGAGAGGGTGCGGAAGGGGGTCCAAGGCTTTCGTTCCTTTTGAGGGAAAAAATTCTGTGAAAGGTATTCGTTCTTTGCGAGGTACTTCTCTGGGGGAAAAAGAAGTTGCGAAAAATATGGGAGAGGAATGGCGAGACCTTACTCTGACTAATGGAGGGCGGAGTCAAACATTCCGAAAGTCGGGGGGAAAAAGGGATGGCAGTTCTAAAACGGGAAGGGATATAAGCACTCTTCCGTTTAGGACATAAGGGCTGTCGTGGAGACCCCTGAAGAAGTGGGTACAAGGGTCCTTGATTCAAACTGGGCTAGGGGATACCTAGGAAACTACCTAAAGTCATTACTTCGTTTGGTCCTAGAAGGGGGGACCTCGGGTCGGAGTCAAGGCCTAGAAAGTCTAGGCCGAGAAAGAAAGCTCAAATGACTTCAGACTGCCGGGGAGTGAACTCGGGTGAGAACGTACCACGTAATTGACAGGAGCAAGTCGGGTTCAAGAAGGTAGGAGGGCTGAGTGACATTTTGGGAAATGAAGAATCCCCGACTGCTCGCTGGGGCTAGGATATGATTAATCCGAAAGCAGGGGGAGCTCCGGATACCTTAAATCGCTAGGGCGGGAAAGTTGAGGGTCTTCGTGCGAAGCCTGTCGAAAGAAAAGGGGCACAATCTCCCTAGGGAAAAAGGTTTCACTAAAAGAAGACAAGTGAAAGACCAGAGAAGAAGTGACAGGTACGCTAGAGGTAAAAGGCTGATCACCAAAGAAAGATCTAGGAGGAGTCTGTAAAAAAAAAGAAAAAAATCACGGGATGGGGTCAATCCGGCAAGCCAGGTGGAGAATAAACGCAAAAAGGGGGACCTGGGGACAAGATCAAGACGAGGATCGTAGAGAACTCGGTAGGGTCTGTATCAAGAAAGGGGGGCACATGGGACTGGAAAAAGGGAAAAAGGTGGACATCCGGGCGCTGAAGACGCCCGAAGGTGGTTCAAGGCGCGATGGAGGGGTCCGAAAAGCCAAGGCCGCAACGAAAGATCGCCGGGGGGGGCCAAAACCGGCGAAAATTCCGTCCCTCCCATAAGGGGGTGCAGTGAGGGAAGGGGGGAGCGGTCGAAAAAAAAAAGAAGAATCCAACTTGTTTGCGGGCAGAGGAGGAGCGCAGGGAGAGCCGGGAACTCGCAGCTGCTGGGGGGAAAAAAAAGCGTGAGTCCACAGGAAAAGCCTTGGTAGGAG
>Ga0179593_1375429_pt1 | contig 19438 bp, 22 predicted proteins | sample CZODoug2_1_08_16_FD_185931 | JGI IMG/M metagenome (GOLD analysis project Ga0179593, IMG submission 185931) | Vadose zone soil fungal communities from Angelo Coast Range Reserve, California, USA - CZODoug2_1_08_16fungal (PacBio error correction) | ecosystem: Environmental > Terrestrial > Soil >...
AAAGAGCAAAGGGACTAGGTAGTGGAGCTGAAAGGAAAAAAAAGTGGAAAAACAGGCGTCCAGCTCTGAATCGGGGATTCGAGCGAATAAAGGTTGAGGCGGATGAAACGGATAAACCGAATGAAAAAAGTAGCTTACGCGGAAAGTGGGAGGAAGAAGTTCCCGACGCGGGAAGGGGGGGGAGAAGAGCTCGATGGGGTCTCGGGGGGGCTGTCATCATCGTCGAGTATTTTTACGAGGGACTGCAACGGACGAACGGGCGTGGCTTACATGCCAAGCGTCCTTGGGAAAAAATAAAGGGGACTAGAAAAATAGCTGCTGTAGGAAAATAGTCAAACAAAACCGGGGATACTCCTGAGAAGCGCTCTCGTGCATCCTAAGCAGGGGTAATCGAGAGATCTGTGGGGAGGAGTACAGTAGCCTTTTGCCAAGGGAAGCAAAGCAGACGTGACCACGTTTGGGCGACTAGAACTGCCGACAGAAGCTCTCTAAAACATGTCCGCCAGATAACGCTCTTTGGGGGGGGGATCGGAGAATACAGCTTCGCAGTGGACTTACGGAAATTTGGGAAAGGGACTGGGGCCAACAACGGGGGAGGATCCTCCTTTAAATGCTGAGAGAGAGGAATAAGGACCCGTGAGACACCCCCAAGGAAAATGGGTTTCTTGGGTGCGTGGGTATTTAATAGGGGAGAAACTAGGGGAAACTATCTTGGGGGGGGAAGGGACGAACGGCGAGAGGTCGCGGCGGAATCTTGTTTCAACAACATGTCGCGAACCAGCAGGTCAAAAGAGGCCATTAACGGAAAATCAAAGCGAAGGCCACCGCAAAAGAAATTCTAGGCGGGGGTTGGGGGCCCGTGTGTGTCCCCTCAAGGAGTGTAAGTATGGAGGTAAGACCTCCCCTATACGCGAGGATTAAATGAAAGAGGACACCTGGCAGTGCTGAAAAAATAAATAGAAAAATGTGGCGAAATGTCTAGGAATTTAATTTGGAAGAAAAAACGATAAGTCAAGTTGATGAGAAGAGGAAGCGGGTGTCCTCTACTCTAATGGGGGTGGAGAACCGCCTAGGACTAGCCTTACTAGACTGGAAAAAAGGGGGGTTCACCAGAAGAAGCGCGATGGGTAGAAAAAAACGTTTCTTTGAAGCGGGGATGGAAGGAGGAAAATTGAAGACTCGGTCTGGGGACAGCAAACCCTTCGGTGGTGTTCCTGAAAGGCGGAAAAGGTAATCGAGGTCTTGTTGATGATGTGACATGCTGGATGGGAGCAACAATTAGCAAGAGAACGAAGGTTGTCAATAAAAAAAAAAGTTTACAAAAGCGGCATAAGCTTGGGAGAGGGAGGGGTCCAGGACGTTCAGGGATAGGAGATGGGTGTTGCACACGCGGGTGGGGAAGGGGAGAAAGACAATGCAAAAGAGGGGGACGTGGCAGATTGGTAGGATTTAGGCGGCTGCGGGAAGAGAAGGGGGAGAGGAAAAAGGAAATTGAAAGGGGAAGTCAAGTCGGGAGGAGAAAGTGTGAAATGGGATCAGGGGCTAGAAATAACCGGGGGAGCGCTACGGATATTTCAAGTTTTTGATTGGCTTCACAAAGAACGTGTGGGGGACTAACGAGGGCTATGAAGGAAGGGGATGATCGATGAAGGTTGAAAAAGAAGACACGGTGAGTAGAACCAGCGTAGGACCCAAGTTATTTAGAATGCCCTGGCGGTGGTCTGATGACGGGGGAAGGAACGAAAGGGGAGGGAGCTCAAGGGAGGAAGAATATAGCACTCGGAATCAGGGGGAGGGTGGGAACGCATAAACAGGTGAGTGGACAGTTTAGATGCTCTTGGACTTGGAATTAAGGAGAGCTTAGGTCAATAATAGAAACTGAAAAAGTTTGAGGGAAAAGGACCGCGTAGGGTGTACACGATAAGTATAGCCTTAGACAAAATGAAGAGGAAATAGAGAAACATGCACGGCTAGGAAAAGGGGACGAGGGGGGAAGGGACTAAAAACAGGTAGAAAGCTCAAATGACTGGCCTTATCCTAAGCGAATCGGAAAAATCTCGATGAAAATTCAAGGCGTCGACAAGGGCGGCAGTAATAGATAAAAAAACGCCGAAGCCTTATAGTGGGAGTGGGGAGGGAAGATGGGGTTCCGCGACTGAACACATAGAGCTTGACCTATTCTGGGTAGAAGATCCGCCACGAACACTGTTCACTTCTGTCTTAGGACCCGCAGAGACCTCAGCAGGGGGTAAAATCGCCAAAGAAACACGAGAAGGGAGAGGAGGGCAGAAAAGCGAGGGGGGCAAGGACAGGAGGCACACAAGTGAAAAAAGGCAAAGCACGTAGAAAGGACAGTAAAAAAGGGAACCAACACATCAATACTTGCACTAAGCTCAAGGGAAGGGCATCCTGCGGCGCCCCGGAAAGAGAAAGGCCATCCAGCAGAACAGTTAATCACGTTGGGGAGTAAAAGCTAAAAAAGGGCGGGAATCTCGCATGAAGGACTGCACGACAGAACGCTCTGCGATAACGCAGAAGGCTGCAAAGTCGGAAGGAAGGGCAGAGGGCTCTAAAGGTGAACTGATATCAGGAAAAAAGAAAGGGGGGTGCGGACGATCGTGTGGGGGGGATCAGCACGGACGCAAAATGATGGGAGGGACAAACGGGAAAGATAGACGCGCTCGGGCGGCACGTCGCTCCAAAGGAAGGGAAGGAGAGGTAAGAAGCGGAAGGGATGGACCAAGGTGGAAAAAAGTAGATACAAGATAAGCAAATTGGTGTTCACGTCCAATAAACCTGCAACGTGGAGCAAACAAAGAGATGAGAGGGTCAAATGTCTGGGGCAGACCAGAAGAAGAGACAGCGAAAACTGGGACAGGAGCAAGACCAAGTCGACGTGTGAAGACAGGAGCGACGGGGGGGCAGCGAAAAGTTAGACCAGGAGATATTGGGTAACTCTTAAAAGTCGAAACAGGCTACACAGGCATTTCAGACCATCGAGACTCAGAGCAACAAACCGGAAAAGTAAAGGGAAAGACAAGTAGGATCCGATGTTGACCTGGTGTACAATGAAAAAAAAAAGAAACATAGTAAATGGAAAACGGGAAGGGGAAAGCACGTAGAAGAAAGACACACAAGGACAGAAGTGAAAAAAAGACAAAAAAAACGAACAAAAATCTATCGAAAACTCTGCACGTGCGGGGAGGGGAGAGAACGACAGGGGCTCGAGGTAAAAGAGAGACGTCGAAAGAAGGCGCGATTCTGGGACAGTGATGGCGACTGAAAGGAAATTGAGAAGCGAGACTCGTCCGTCCTAACAACATATGAGTGGGGGGACCGCCTGCAAGAAAGGCAAGACTCGAGGTAGGCCTAAAACTACACGTCTGTCGTAAGCACAAACTCAAGGAGAAAGGACGTGAATGAGAAGGGATTAGGTAGCGGGCTCGGAAAGAAGAACTCTGTTCGCAGGTCGCAGACGGATAAACGACCATGTGTCTGGCGGTCACCAACTGAATGTTGGAAAAACATTCAAAGGAATGAACAGAAAAAAATCCAAAAAAAAAAACACACAAAGGAATAAGGAATACAAAAAAAAAAAAATAAAAAAAAAAAAAAAACGCGCACAAAAAGGATCGAGAAATAAGCCGATCGGTAAGACAGGGAAGGGGCCAAGGGGACAACAAACACATAGTACACACATCAAGGGCACAACGAACTTACCACACGCAAGAAATTGCCTACAAATCGAAAGGGAAGGTGATAGCGGTGTGGACCAAAATCATAAAAGGAGAGAGGGGGCGCTGCGTCAGGCACACGGACTATCAAGAATACATTACATAGGATGAGGTTGGAGGAATGCGGATGTCTTGAGAGTTTTCAACCCCGTTTGTCCCGCCGACTTAGTGGTAAATCTTATTGGCCCTCGAGATGTCTGCCAACAGAAGGGGAATCCGCATGAACGTCGTGAAGAAAGGAACAATCAAGCGGGAAAACCTGGAAAAAACGGAAAAAACTACGAAGGGTGAGAGGGATAGCACCTGAAGAGTGGCCACTCCGGAATTTTTGAGGAAGTATGGTAGAGTAGAGGGAGCAGAGCCAATAGGGGATGAAGGATGACATAAGGAGATAATAGAAGATTGGGAAGAAGAAGCGTTGCTCTTCCTTGGGGGTTCAGAGCGCTCCAGTGACCGTCCTAAGACCAAGACGAACTTTGGGATGATCGAGCTATGAAGGGGGAGGGGACATGGGGAAGCGGAGGGAAATTCCTGCCGAGACTTGGGCACCGGAGGCAAAAACGCTGAAGCCAAAAGATATCCGTAAAAGGAAGGCTACGAAGGGGGCCAGGGAAGGAGGGAATCCTGGGGAAAATAACCTTGTCAAACGGCCGAGGGCAAAAGCTGCCAGGCAAAGAGTGGGGTTGACTCAACTTGGGGGGAAGTCAGGGGCAACCCAGAGTCAGAATAAAAGAAAACTAGAAAAGGCAAAAAAAGACTTCAGGCGGAAAGAGCTGTTAAACAACGGCCTCGCGCCAATCCTGTGCTGGGAAAGCAAGGACCATCCAAACGCGCGTCGGGGGGAAAAGTCAAGAGCTGCCAAAGAAGTTGGGGGAACACGAGGGGGGCGTAAAAGGAGAACGGCCACGCGTTTCCAGGCAGGGAGGGGGTGGAAAAAAAAAAAAAAGCCGCATGGGGGAAAGGCAGGTGTGAACGCTCGACAAATCCTGTCTTGGCGCTCCTAGCGGTCCGAAAGTAGACGTTAGAAGTCACAAAGCACCGGAGGAGTTGAACGAGGGGGGGATCGGGAATACTGTCTAATCGCCACTTAGGGCCTAAGAAAAATGGAGAGGAAAAAGTCGCCGGGGTGGATTGTGTCAGAGTGGAAAAGGGACAGATACTTTCAACCAGCGAAGGGATCGTTGGTAAGTTATTAAAAATGGTATCGCTGCAAAGTCATGCCGGGGGGAAAACAACTGAAGGAAAAAGACCAAGAAAGATAGTGTGCGGTGGCCCGGAGAGGGGTATTGGGATTAATTGAAACTTTTTAAAAAATTGATCCAAAAATGGAATACAATAAGCGCGACACATCGCAAGGGGTAGACAAACAGGAGGGAAATCGCGGCATACCGAATACACAACAAAATGAAAATTCTGGTGGCTAACGTGGAAGGAATAGAGGCACATGGGCTAATCCCGGACAAGAAAAAGAAAGGGTATCAGCTAGAGGATAAAAACAGAAACGAACACGCGCGATACGGGACGGCGCAAGGGGGAGCAGAGATGAGGGGGGACGGAGTTCTTCGCGACATATATGGGGAGCGGAGTGCTCCAGGGAAAATCCTCGAAACAAAACAGTCTCGCGATACCGACTGAAGGAAAAGCTTAAAGGCGATCGAAAAGGCGCCGGCGATCGAGCTGTTGTAAAGAGATCTAAAAGAAAAAAAACTCAGGGCAAGAACTGGAGCGCGCCTAATCAGGGACAGAACGCAGTGCCTCCGCCGCCTAGGAAGGTCAAGCGTAGGCAATTGGCGCGATAAGATCCATCGCCCCAGAAGAGGGAGGGAACCCTCTTAATAAAAGAGGGAAGGGAGGTCACTTAATTCCGTTCATAACGCAGAACCACCGGGGGGGGGGGGAGCTTGCGATAGACGGAGGGAGGAGGAAAAAAATCTGACACATCTCAAAACTAGCAAGGGGAACTTTGAGAAAACTAAACAAACACCACTGAGGAGGAGGGAAGAGATTCCAAACCCTAGTTTGGGAGGGTAAGGAAGGGGGGGCCGAGAAGAAAAAGCTCAAGGGGAGCTATTTACGAGCAGATACCCGGTTGAGCAGAAATACGGAAAACCAAAGGGAATCTCTTAAATACCTCGGAAGGGGGGGAAAAGGATAGGGGGGACTCTAATTGGTGCGTGGCTAGAGCTTTGGAATCAGAAAGGACTTGCCTTCCTAAAGAGGTCTTAAAAAAAGGCGAATAAAACGCGAAGGTTCTCTCTGAGACAGGGGAGGCTATAAACACAGCCTGAATAAGTCTATAGAAGCTGACGAGGATGAGAGGAGTGCATCAAGCGGCTGGGGGGGCGGGACAAGTAATCCCTTGGCAAGGTGAAAAAAACAAAAACTAAGCTATTTTAGGGAAAGTATCCGGGAGAATCCCGATCTAGCACTCAAAACCGGGACTCCTACACGTATCGCGGTTACGAGGATCAGAAACGGAATAACGGAATGGGGGGGAACCGTAAGGGAATTGGGAAGTTCGGGCACGTGATCAGAACAGTCCAGACGAAAGAAAAATACCGGAACCGTAGAAAAACATCAAAGTTGGGGGGGGGGTGGTTAGGGGTAGGCACGCGAGAAAAAAAGGATGGGGAAATCGACTACGGCAGGCGGGGCCCGCAGGGTTCAAAAAGAAGGGATGCCCCAAGCCAAAAACACAACAGAAAAGAAAGAAAGAACAAGCACACTAAAGGAGAGACTTGGGGTTGCGCGCGGGGGTGGACAATCGGAAAAGGGGGCAGGGCGAAGAACCTGAATCCACGACCGGAAGGGGCAGGAATAAGACTGGCATGGCGGCAAAAATAAAAGAGAAAAAAAAAGTGGCGAATGCGCTAAAAGACGTCAACCTTGGCGAACGAGCGGCCAACGTGGTGAACAATTACGGGCGGAAAGGGGACTACTGGGGAGACCGGAAAAGACAGCCCCAACTTCGAGCGTAACCCGGTTGGAAAACATCCAGGAGCGCTTAAGAAAGGAGTTGCTCGGAGGCAGTGGAGGTGAGCCGCATCTGGATGTGTCAACACCTGTTCTGTGAAAAAGAGAAGGGAAAAAAAAAGGAGGCGACGGAGGAGGAGGTGGGCGCATGAAAGAAAAAAAATGGGGGCTCGAGCCTGCCTGTGGTAAAGAAGAGCTGTCCGCGAGAAGTAGTTTGGCTCTGCGGTCAGACGGGAAATATGGGTTGAAAGAAAGTGAATGACAAGGAGAAAAAGAGGGATTGGCAATGGCGGAGAGTCCTTCCTCCGAAAGGAAAGCCGTCCGGAACCTTTCCGGCAAGACCTGGTTCAGGGGTAGAGTTGGGGGAGGTTGATGCATACGGGTATCATCTGACTATGATCCCAGTAAGAAAATAAAAGATGTAAGAGAAAGTACCCCGAGAAAAAGAAGAAGAAACGGAGCGAAAAGACGCGTCACTGGATATGGTTTATTGTGCAGAAAGATGTGTGATCGAATAACCAGAGAGCAACGTTGTAGAGAAATTCTTGACAGGAAGATTCTACCAATCAAAGCAGAAACGGGACGACTAACAAAACAACAGATACCGGGATTCGGGAAAACGGAAGGGTCCAAAGAAATGCGGGCACGATTGGTCGGAGAAAAAGCACAGGGGGGGAAAAACGAGAATTAAACGCCTTCGTCGCCGAGAGAGGGAAGGGGTCACAAAAGTTCACGACTTTTGCCCAGGAATCAAAAGGGGGGCGTTTAACTTGAAGGAAAATTGGGGGAGAGGGAAAAAAGGCAAACATCCAGGAAAGAGAAAGGAACAGAGTCCGCTGAAACCTAAGGAAGAAGGAGGGGGATTCGCTGCCGCAGGAGGAAAAGAAGGAAAATAACCTTGAAGGCAGTCAAAACCATGATTAGGTAAGGAAAAAAGAGCGCCAAAAGAGATTTAATATTCAGTAGGGTGGGGGGGGAGGTAATGGGGAGACAGGATTTTAGGGGGGGTAAAAGATTAGCAGGCAGCGTGGGTGCCCGAATAAAATGACGGTCGAAAAACCCGATGAACAAAGCCGCGGCGGCCCGCAAAATGGGGAGAGGTTGTCCTCCAAAGAGCAGGGTGGATTTTGGTAAAAAAGATGAGAAGGCCGAAACGCACCGCAACCGAAAAAGGAAAGCAAAACGGACCACGCCGCATAACAGGAAGAGGGGAGAAGGTCAAACAGCGGAAATATAAAACGCTTGACCAATCGAAGGTGTCGGCTCTGGGTCTAAAAGTAAAAAAAAAAAAACAGGGAGGGAGATGCACAAACAAACCAAAGGGAGGAATAAAGAATAGATCTATGTGAGGACATGGTAGACCAGCAGAAACGAAAAAAAAAAAAGTGGGGAAAGGGGACGATGTTCTATCGATGGTTAATGCAAGGGGGTACTTGGATGCGCCTTGATTAGTTGCTCGCGGCCGAGATAATGGAGGCTGTGCTAAAGAAAAAAAAGCCACAAAAAAGGGAAGACCCCTCATGTACCAAGAAACTGTGGGGGTTGGGTTTGTAAAGGGGTGAAAAAGAAGAAGGGGGTTCTCAGAAGAGGTTGTGGGGTGAGGGGGGGGAACGATATTTTGATTCAGGGAAAAAAACAAAGGATTAAGTAAAAATACCCTGAAAAGCAATAGATCAAGGGGACAGGAATGAGGGGACAGAGAGGGGGCGGGGGATAAAGATGGCCTGAAGAAAGAACTCGGGCCGGGGAGGCTCCCGGTATCAAGTGGGAATCGACTGAAAGGCTAGCGATGGAAGGAGGGAACTGGAACGTCTGGTTCGCGGAGGGAAGAGTGAAGAAATTTAAATTGGGCCAGCGACCCAGAGGGCTAAAAGGCAATTGAACAAGGAACAAACCAAAGAAAGGGTAAGGGGGACGGACTAAAAGCTAGGCCACAAGCTGTGAAAAGAGAGGAAAGAAGAACGGTGCGTATGATCACCGACAATCGTGAAAAACCAGGGGGATTTTTAGGGAACGCGGAGGAAGAAATATCGGGTGGTAACCGGGTCCAAGAAAAAGAGGGAGGGAAGGGAGGCAGGCTGTAAGAGAAAAGGAAATGGGAGAAAAAGAAGTGCAATCTGAATTTGCTGTCGCGAAAAGGAACGTCTTACAAAAAATTAATACAGTAAAAAACTTAGGACGAAGCCGCAATCTGACGCGGGGCAAAAATTGGTAAAAAGGGGAGGGAGGAAACGCCCTTTCAAAGAGAAGAAATCAGATGAGAACAAGAGCGAACAAAAACCTCAAAAGAGGACCTGAAAGATCTGCGAAGGGAAAGAAGCTACTGTCGGACCGTGGAGGGAAGGGGGAAGGACAAAACAAGATGCCAATCAAATGGTTTCGCAGGATTGAACAGCTTGCAACATGCGTAAAAAGGGAGGTAAAGAAGAAGCCCAAGACTGCCGCTGAAAAGATTAGGTCGGCTCGCAAAATAAGGGGGGAGGGGCAAAGAATTCACCTCCATCAAGACAGCAGCGTAAAGGTGTTCCACTCCTGCAAAAGACGGGGCGGAACAGACCGAGTGCGGAGAATGAAGCCGGAGAATGCAAAGACAAGGATAAAACCGTCTCGCCGGCATGTGGTTCGGAAAGGGGTAAAGGAAGATTCGGCGCGGAAAAGCAAGTCCTAAACAGGAGTAAATACGGAAAAAGGACACGGAAATAGGTCAAACGTGGAAGGGAGAGGGAGGTATCCACACTCAATGCCCGCAGAGTACGAGCAATTAAAAGTTTATTTACAAACACAATGGACAGAAGAGGGGGGCGCCCCAGGGATCTGGATTCAGGGGAGGAAGCATTCACTCTGCGGTAAAAAAAAAAAGGGAGGGGGGGGGGGAGCAGAAAACCAAGTCCCGAGAATGAGTGTGGAGGGGGAGGAGAGTGGGAGGCCAGTTAATGAGGCTTGGATAAAGCGAATACATACAGAGTGGAACATGACGCAAGGGGATCGGTCCGCGCGGAGTGTGACGAGGCAGGATACCAATAAAATACACAAACAAGAGGAGGAGGGAGGTACTAACTGTTCGGATTCGCAAGGAAAATTGACTGAGGGATACAAGGGACACTGAAAGAAAGCAGGTACAGCCCAAGTAAGGCGGATGAAGAGAGCCTCCACAACACGCTATACGGGTAATCCAATGTGAAGATTCGGGATACGAGGTCTTCGCGGAAAAAGGGTGGAGAACTAGAGTGGAAAATTCCATATGACTCAGCCCCCACTAGAGGAAAAAGACGTCTAACCTCTGTAAGAGAGTAGAAATCTCGGCAGACTGTTGTTTGTCATTTCGCTCAGAAACCCTTCACGGCCCGGGAGGAAAAACAATACGCAATGCCGCCGAGGGTAGTAAGAAAGGAGTAGAGAGGAGGGCGATAAGACCATCGCCCCTTCGTCGGTACAGCGTAAGAAATAAAATTTTAAAAAAACGTACGCGAAGGCCGTTGCGCCGAAAAGATGCCGGGTCTAATCGATGAGATCAAGCGGACTTCGATGCAACTTAAGTCCCAAACGAGAGGGGAAGGGTGGAAGGAGAATCGCTCAAAACTGAGGGAATAGATATATCAGAAAGGGACCGAGATTGTGGGCTGAGGACTTTTCGCTCTGCCGCGGGAAGAGGGAGGAGGAAAAACTCGAACCCGTTTGGAAGGGCGGAGACATGAAAAGAAAAAAGAAATAGAAATTCTTATTACTCAAATTGAGTGACGAGGTAATCGGCAAGGGAGGCGAAGAGGTAGGAAGAAAGCTCATAACGGGTCTGGGGACTGCGTTTTTAGGGAAGTAAAAGACGAGGGAAAAGTGCAGGGCTGGAACGAAAGATTCTAGAAAAACAGAATGCCGCAAACTACTATATCCAAGCGGCCGGGAAAAGAGAATGCGAAGCGGGGGGAGGCTGGAATAGATACCTTCCACGGGAGATCTTCCTCATGACCAACGAAGGCGTTTAATGTGCACAGCAAAGGGAGGGAAAGAAAACACCGAATCTAGAGTCCCTGGAAGAAAAAAAGGAAAGTTGTTTTGAGACGCTTTGCGTAGTGACATTAAATGCGAAGAGGGGAATTATCCAAGCGATCAGGGGGAAAGGGGAGTCACGGAAGGGAAAAACCTAGGGGACAGAGAGAGAATCCGGAAAAAACCTGGATCCCAAAATCAAGTGGGGGGAAGAAAAGGGGTTCGCGAGAACGGGAGGACGGGGAAAGACGAAAGTGCGAGTCGCGGCGTTTCCAGTCTGGATGACAAAGAAACGGTCACGCGACGAAGCAGAAAAGCAGGACCGGAAATAAAAGGAAGAAACCGCACAGAAAAAGAAAGAAAGGTGGGTTTTGCGCGCCGTGGGGAAAACCGGAAGGAAGGGGAGGTCTCTAATACTTAATCCCGATACCTCCGGGATGCGGCCTGGAAGCAAAAACAAAAAATTCTGAAGCTTGCATTCTAAAAGTGGGGAGGAGGAAAACAACGGATCAGACCACGTGGGGAACTATTCTGCTGTGGAGGAAGTACTTGGAAGGGCCATCAGCCGAGCAAGAAGAGGTCTAAAATCCCGATTTGTAAAAAATGGAAGGGGAGCTTTTGAAGAAAGTTTCTTTTGGGGGGGGGAAAATTTGAGATGGTGAAGAAAAAAAAAAGTCGGTTCAGCCTCCTTTTTAGGATAGAGCATCGGAACCATGTTACGCGAAGGGAGGGAGGTAGTTGAATCGGGGGAGGCAGCAACAGGAGGGGAGGAAAATCCACTGAAAACGGTGACGCTTAAAAAACTGATTTGGGATCAAAAACATGCAATGCCTTTGAAGGGATAAGGGGTGCAAGTGAATTAAAAAGGAAAAAAGAATTGGATTGGCAGATTGTACGAGGCCCTGCCAGGGGGAAAGAGGAAGCCCGAAAAGGTGCCAAACCGTACGCCTTTCCGCGAACAATGTTTCGAAAGGGAAAGAGGGGGTTCGTGGTTTCATCCGCGGGGGTGGATCCCAACGGAAGATCACCATGTGCCAGGACGTTTTCCTCACTTAGCCCAAATCCCGCGAAAAGGGGAGCTACAGTTTCGTACACTGGCATGTGGGTGTGGAACAGAAAGGGGAAAAAGGGAAGGAAAGAAAGGGGGGGGACGAATCCTTGCTAATATCAATACTGTATTAAAGAAGGAAGACAATGCATCTGGACGGCTGAAAAGCTTTCCCTCGGAAGAATCCTTCACAAACTTGATGGACCACAAATAATACTTACTGATAGGGGAAAAGGGGGGAAGGGGAAGTAAAGAAACGCACCCTTGTCTGAAGGGGAAAGAATAGGGTGAACCGAGAACGGAAGTACCGGAAAGTTGCAATAAACTTCTGTTGCAGAGCGGAATTGTGTCAAAAAGGAGCTTCAAAGTCTGGTGAGTTTAAATGCCGCAAGAGAAATACTAACCACTGACATGACGGTCCGAGAGCATCATCTGGCTTCTCGCAAAAAAAAAAAACAAAAAAGAGAAGAAAAGAAAAAAAAAAAAAAAAATGTCAAAAGACCAAGGATAACAGGGACGACAGCCACCGTCAAGAAGGGAGAAATCCCCGGGGCATCCGCACATCGAGGCAAGAGTCACTCGGTAATTACGGGGAAGAAAGCTCAGGAAGTTTTTGTAAGGAGATTCGCAGCGGGGGGGGTTACCGAAACCAAAAAAATGACCAGGGGGAGAACCCCTAGCACCAAAGACGCGTAAAAAAACGAACAAGGAAAGGGAAGCTGGGTCCTTCCTGAGAGGGGAGGGGGGCGAAGAATCTGTGGGGCCGAGAGGAAGGAAACGAGAAAAACCTAGACCGCAAAAAAAAAAAAGCACATTAACACTTAAAAGCTAATAGAAAATGCGCTTGACATCGTTCGTTGTGGAGGGGAAATCTTGGTCTACAGTCAAAAGAAAGTGAGAAGACGAACTCAAGGAGAGAATCAGCAAATGTTAGGGTGAAAAAGAGGGAGTAACCGTGCCGATCCTTGGAAAAGGAAGGGGATATTCCGCTTGGAAAGGGGAAAGAAATTAGTCGCTCTTCGTGGAAGAGGGACGAGACTCATGGAATGCGAAGGATTAGTCCACCCAACCTACGCGGCGGAACAAAGGAAAACATGCCAAGAGGAAAAAAAGAAAGTGGAAAGCCTGGCTGGGAGGGGTTGGGGGGTCCTAGCTTTGTAGGACAGCAGGGTTTTCCAAACAACCAACCCAGAGAAGAAAGGAACCTGAGAACTAAAAAAGAAGCCAGTCGACTCACACCGGAAACGAAAAGGTCAAGAGGGGGGAAAGAGGAGTTGCTGAGGAAAAGTATTTCCGGAAAGCGAGACTGTGGACTACCAGGAAAAAAGTTTCAGTCGTGGGAAAGGCTCGGGAAGAGCGGATGAGAGATGAAGGGTGAACAAGTCTAATGTGAAAACTAGAATGGGAGGAATTTGGTCGGGAAGAAGGACCACGACCCCAGAGGGGGAGTGGAAAGGGGGGAACATGAAAAAATGGAATGATCAACTAACAAAAGTTAATGAACGTCGGAATACTTCAGCACTATGGGGCCTAAAGCCTTTGCAAAGTCTGGTCAGGAGACAGGGGGGAACTAGTCCTTGGTCACCTAAAGCTTGACACCCTGAGTTATGGGAGGAAACTAGTACAGGACGATCGGGTGTAGCCTTAAAACCAACAAAAGGAGGGGGAGGGGGGTTATACATCCTGCTATCATGTAAGAAGGAAAAAAGAGCAGAAATCGTCCATTGGGGGGGTCTCCTCACGCAAGCGACTTTGGAAGATCCCAATATACATGGAAAAACTTCTTCGCGCCGGCGGAGAGAGGGAGGAATTGAAGTCGATGAAAGGAAGCAACCATAAGGCAATATGCCGCGGAGCACCCGCTCTGAAGCCAAGACAGAAGAAAGAAGAATTAGCACAGATCTCTTAGGGAAAGGCGAAGATAAAGTCTGCCGAAAAGGATTCCGCTAAAAAGCACAAGCAAAGAATGTGCTCTGTTTGCCAATAGGGAGGGGAAAAAAGAGGACTTAATAGCCTGGAACCGAAGAAGACAAAAGAGGGGGGTGAATCGCGTAAAACCGGAAAAGAAGAACATCACTGGGAAAATGGCATCGCTGCAAAGTCCATCGACAGGAAACCGGGGGGGGAGGGAAGGCCACGCGCAATAACTTTTTAGGGAAAAAGACCAAGATGAGGAGGGGCATGCCCCCGAGTGGCAAGCAAGTTGTAAACCAGAGCGCCCGTCTTTGGGGGGTAAAATAGGGGGAAAATAACGCTCAGAAGGAGTGCGCTTTACGAGCCGGTCGGACCCAGAATTCCCGAAAGAGTGCACCCGTGCGTTCGTGGGTTATCCCAAATTCGAATGCACGCGCATAGCTAATGACGAGGGGGAGGGGGTAGTCATGAAGATATTCAGCCCAAGAGAAGTTATCCAGGTTAGTAGCACGCCTGCCGGGACACTAAAGTAAAAAAATCGAGAAAGCAAAGTCCCAGAAAGTAGGAGTCATGTGATTGGCGGGATGGAAAAGGGGGGAGAAAATCCAAGGGCGTGTCATCGAAAGGTAAAATTGAGGAAAACAAAGTGAGCCGCGCGATGGCGTCTTTGCAAAAAAGAGGAAGAGGGGTCTGCGGCATACCCACGAAATACCAAAAAGAGGGGGGGAGTTTAAATTATTGCTCTGATCAAAAGAAGGATAGACCCTACATAAGAACTCAACCGCGCGCGACATTAAAAGAGGGAGGATGCGGCAGCTCTCACATCGATAAGGGGTCGGTCGAGGTTGAAGGAGGCATACGGATAGAAAGCGAAACCCGAGGTAGTTTGTCGCGTAGCTTGGTGTGGAGCAAGTGATTCCTCCGCTTCCGCGAAAACAACAGAAAAGAGACGCATCCTGCCAGAAGGGGAACGGGCGGTACAGTCTTTTGTTAGCTCGCTGACATCAGCTACACTGCTCGCGCCTGTACTAAAAGACAAGTGCACAGCCGCCTCACGTGTAAGGAAAGAAGCCGTAGGGGGGGTCTTAGGGATAAATGACCCCGAAAAGAGGCCACGTTAATCATCCTAGGGATAAATAATCAGCAGTCGATATTCGTGCACACTTGCGTAAGGGCGAAGAAGGAAGGACGCTTCGAGCGCCCGCCACCTGAGGAAGATCAAAAATGGAGGGAAAGTGGAAATGCAAGAACAACAACGGAGAGGGAAGAAGGTTCACCGCGATTTTTGGGGATAAGGAAGTCTCTAGACCGGCTCACAAAAGGCCAAAGGGAAAAAACGTTGAGAGAGGGAATTAAGGATACGAACTTACGATGAGCTAGAGATGACAGGGAGAGTGGGGATGAGGGTACTAACGGCGTATGCGAGGGACTAAAAAGAAAGCGGGGGATTACTGCAGGTGGGAGCCAAGACGTGAGTGCCCTGCAGGATTGGCGAATTAACAGCGAGGTGCGCTGTGCTAAAATAAGGATAGAAAACATTCATCGTACGCCGGCTGAGATCCCTAGGGAAGGAGAAGTGAGCTTTAATCGGGGGGGAGGGAAAAAAAAGACTGGGCAAAACGAACTCGGCACTAAGAGATGTTCGTTACGACCAGGAAGACCTAAGACGAAATGGCAACCGACAAAAGGAAAGGGGGATCGCAAACTTCGGATAAAGCGCTTGGGACTGGTAAAGCGCGTGAATGACGGAACGGGAAAAGGATACCGTCCAGGCTGATCATCGCAGAAGGGGCAAAGGAATCCAAAGCGACGGGAGTTACGTGTGTATAAGAGAAAAAAAGTCGGCGGTGGGGGAACTGACTACTTGGAGCGTCGAGGATTTCCAAAAGCAGGGGGGAGGAAAAAAACTGTGTCGAAGACTACCAGCAGCGAGAAAACAGTGTAGGAAAACAATCAAAGCCGCAAGAGGAGAAGGAAAAAGTTGGTATTGAAGCGGTGTTGTGGAAAGCGTGCCATGAGTGGCAGCGCGTAGAAAAGGAATCCAAGGAAAAAAATTCGCGGGCTCACTTATCGAAGGGGGATTGACAACGGGGAGAAATGCGCAGAATGGTAAGTCTAAGGGTGACGAAGAAGCCAACGGGGGAACTTCGTGCGGTTCCAAGAGAAGGAGAGATAAGTTGAGACGGGAAGATACCTCAGGAAAGAAGCGGAGGAAGGTTTCCGATTTGAAAAGAAAGACGCGGTTTTACGAAGATAACGAGGGAGGCAGCCGAATGCCGAGCGCACATGCGCAAACGTTGGGATTGAGGGGGGGCATGGAGGCGGAAATGTACTAGAGGGAACTGGGGATGGGGAAAGTTTGGATACACAGAGGGGCAAGAAAAGAAGGGGGGAGGGGGTAAAGAAGCAGAAAACGAAGATACCTTTGGGCGAGTCTGTGAGGGCCTGCATCTTAAGTAGGGGGTTGAAAGCCGCTTTTGAATTCTCCAAGGAAAACGATGTGGGAGGGGGGGAAGTGGGGGACTAGGCCGAGGAAGGGGAAGAAAGTCGCTACGCCTTGGGGAAAAAATAGTTTGCTTAAAAAGTCATAGCGTTGGCGTGGTCTTGAAAAAAGGAGGGAGGGGGGGTTGAGCATCGGGACTATGCTCCCATTCGATGCAGTAACGTCGGCAAAGAAGGCATCAATTGAATCCCGCCGCCAGAAAAAGCGAAGAAAGTTGAGTCCCTGGTCATTGGGGGGGGGGCAGACGTCGGAAAAATTGAAGAAAAAGGGGAAAAGGTCTCAATCCCTTGCCTCGTAGAAGGGACGGAAGCTCGACTGAAAAGGGGTAGCTTTGACTGGTACGAAAAACCTCTATCGATTCCGTTCCTACAGGGCGAAATCCTTGAACTGTTCTGGCACTATTGGTCGGGTCAAGAACCGGCAAAAGGGAGGGGTTGGAAACCGATCTAGTTCGGCGCATAAAGGAAAGGGAACTTCACAACGTGGGTGGGCTCTGATCATCACTGTGTTCCAAATTGCGCTAAAATACAAGAGGGGGAGGGGGGGGCCGAGTACGCATATCAAATCCTAACTGGACGAGAAATAAGGAAGCTGAATCGAAGCCCCCGGGAATGGGAGGGGGGGTCCCACAAGGAAATGTATACCTGGGCCCAGCATCCAACATGATTAAGGAACAAATGAAGAAGAAGATATCAATATTCAATGCTTTTGTAAGGAAAGGGGAAAAGAGACGCTTCAGGGTGAGGGAAACTTGAAGCTGGGTTAACGCTAATAAAAATAATCGTCGCAACCTACTGAAACTCGTTATGGGAAAAGGAAAAGGCTGATCTTTCCTCAAGAGGAAGGGTTCTGGGGGGGAAAGAGTTTAGTCTGTTGTGCGAGGGAAAAGGGAAGAAGCAGATCAATAGCGGACGACCAGCTCCCAATAGTCATCCCCGGAAAGGGAAAATGTAAACTCGGAAATATAAAATCGAGGGAAAAGATGCGGGACTTTAAGGTCCCTCCCAGGGGAAAGAAGGGAGGCAGCAAAAGAACAACGGAGGGAGAGAGAGAGTGGAACTGGGGAAAAAGAAAAAGAGGACAGGCCGTCACCGGGTGAGCTTCTATTTGAAAAGAGGGGGAAGAAAAAGTGATGGCGCTTAGTCGATGCGCAGGTCCGCCCTCTCCCCCCCCAAAAAATTGGAGGACGTTAGACCGAGAGGAGGCAAAACCAGACCCTCTTCGTACGAAAAAAAAAAAAAAAAAAAAAAAAAAAGAAAAAAAAAACAAAAAAAACAAATCGAAAAAAGATGAGTGGGAGGGAAAGGACGGATTGGTGTGCAGTCGGTTGGAGAAAGTCTTGCGGGAACACCCATGGTAACCCGATACAAGGAAAAAGAATGCAGTCTCTCAGTCCGTAACCAAGAAAGGAAAAAGGGGAAAGGAGAGTGGGGCGGCTGCCGCGGATTTTCAATTAAAAACTAGAGAGGTGGAAGGGCTGCAGCCCTACATGGTAGAGTGGGACGGCGGATGATGTGAGTGTCACGAGGACCGTCCACCTATTATGGGGAAGAGGGAGGGGACCTCGAACCCAGATTGTCTTGAAGCAGTTACAAGGAAAGAAAAAAAATGATACGAGAGAAAGAAAAAGGCTCTTGCTAGGCCGAAGAAAAGGGGGAAAGAATCGTGAACCCAAGGGTGCAGTAGATAACACGACAATACGTCCAGCCCGGTTTGGAGTGGGAGGTCGGGAAGAGAAGTCGGGGTTGTACAGTCCAGAGAAATTCGGATGAAAGTGAGGGAGACATGGCTAGCAGAAGCGGGATTCAGAGAAGAAAAGGGGGGAGCCTGCCTTTTCTTCGGCAACAAAGTGCCAGAGGAAAAAAAAAAAAGAACCAATATAGTCAGAAAAAAAAGGAAACACGGGTTAACATAATGAAGACGTTCCTGTCCATCGGGGATCATAGCCGCAAACCAAAATGAAGCAGAGCCCCAACTTATCATAAGAACCGCTGCGTAAAAGGAGGACGACGTGGAACCTCCTTTGGCCGAGCGAACAACTAATATTAATCTTGGGAAGGGGAAGTCACGATCGTGCAACGCCCTCTTCTAACGGAAGGGGAAGGGAAAGGAAATAACAAAGCGTCTGGCGACAAAGAGAGGAGGGGACACGCCGGCTAGCGCCATCTGTTTGCTGCCGCAGCTTCACTCCATCCGACTCTTAAGGGGGAAGGACTTCCTCGCTGCCAAGAACTTGGGGCGGGGGGGGAAAAAGAAAAAGAGGGAGCGATCGCCGAAAAAAAAGGCAGCAGGGGGCAATCTCCCGGATGTGTTTCAAAAAAGGGTACTCAGGAGGGAAAGGGAGGGCTCAGAGGCCGTTCTCCAGTATAGGGGGCAAGAGGGAGACCCGAACCGAATGGGGTTTAACGCACGGACGAGCGTGCAGGTGACCCCTTCAAGGGCCCTCCGGGGGAGAAGGAGGGAGAGAAGTCACTTTATGGAAGAGAGACAGTCACGCCCAGAGAAAGGGAGAGGTGGGTATACTCGCTGCCAGGCACTCATGGACCACCACACTCTCGGAAAATAACAGGTCCCGGAAGAAATAGTTGGGTGTTCGTCGATTGATTTTCAGGGAAGGGAAGAGGGGAAGCTGAAGACTGGGGCTGGGGGAAAGCAGGTGAAAGCAAAACGCTCGCGTCGCTCCCACGCTCGCCGTTCTCGCGGCAACCAAGTCCAAGAAAACAAACCAAGCGATTATTCTGGGCTACCGTGGAAGAATTCGAGCAAATAAGGGACTCGGATACCCGTGAAAATAAAAAAAAGCCGGTACAGACTCGATTCCGCCGCAGCCTCAACACGCGAAATCCAAGGGCAGGAGAACTAGAGGGAAGAGAGTGGATACGCGTAGAAACCCTGGAAGTGGTAAGAGAAGATTTACAAGGTAGAGAGGGAAATCCCCCAGACAGCAGCTAAGTCTCTTAATATGAGGGGGGAAGATCGTCGCCAGAGCTTGTCAGCGGGGGGGTTGTGTGGAAGAGTTACTTCTCAGAGAACCAGGGACGAGGCCTGGACTTCGGAAAAGACCGTGGGCAAAAACGCCCTGTAGAAGGCCCAAACCCCCCATGAGCTACAGGAGCAAGAAGACCCATCGCACCCTTCCGCCGTTCGGTAAAAGTAAAATGAAGGAGGGGTAATAAATTTTATCGTAGGGAAGGAGCTGCCACGCCAAAAGGGGTAATGGTCTTCGATTAAGAGGCCGCGCCCCGCGCCAGGACAGTCAGCGAAACGAGCAGGAAATGGTTG
>Ga0179593_1507722_pt1 | contig 19438 bp, 12 predicted proteins | sample CZODoug2_1_08_16_FD_185931 | JGI IMG/M metagenome (GOLD analysis project Ga0179593, IMG submission 185931) | Vadose zone soil fungal communities from Angelo Coast Range Reserve, California, USA - CZODoug2_1_08_16fungal (PacBio error correction) | ecosystem: Environmental > Terrestrial > Soil >...
AATTTAAAGACTCACAGCTCATCTAGGAGATCAAAGGTCAATCAGCAGGTAGGGGTGGAACCTCCTTTATTCTACTTCTCTTGGGATCGGCGAGCCCCTGAACGCACCACATCTAGAGATTAAACTAAGAGACGGATAAGTCAAACAAGACCGAAGGACTCTCTTCTTTTTGGGATAAAGATATACCCCTGGAGGAGCACTCGTCAAGCGGGCAAGAGAAAACTAACAAATGACGGGAAGATAATCATGAAATTCGGTTCTATGCCCGCCTGTATTGACGCGACGCTGGGCCCTGGACGGAGAACGTGAGAAGGGGACGATCTGGAGAACCTCTCCTAAAAACAAAATGAGCAGTCAACCCCTGTTAGGAACAACACTGGTTCAGCACAGACAGGAGGCGGGTGAAGTCGCCGGACGCGGTAAGGGGAGCCCGAAAGGGAGAAGATTAGTCAAACGAAAAGAAATCGACAAGCCAGAATCAAAAAAAGAACTTAACACGGGGCAAGAAAAAAACGACTGCTTTGTGCTCTTCTAACGCCGGGCACGAGGAAGGCGGCACTAAAATTTTCTTAAAGACGCCTGAGGAGCCTTCGGGGGAATGAAGAACATCGTCTGTGACAAAGCCCCAAGCCAAGAACGGCTAGCGTGGGAAAAAGGTTGGGGGGGGGGGGAAATACGTCCCGGTGGGGAAGGGGGAAGGTCCGGGGAGTCGTTGAAAAGGCCAGAGGAAGCAGACTAAATCGAGGTAATATCGAAATCCGAGGAAACTAGGGTCTACTCCTTCTGACTCCTGATTATCAGACTATGGACTACACACATGTCGACTCGAAGTCCAGAGAGAGTTCTGACCTTCGGACTCTAAAAAAGAAGGACATCTAAGGAAGCAACCTCCCTTCCTTCATGTGTGGGTTGATGGAGGGCAGTGCAAAAAAGAAGGTCAGACAAGAAGCTACAGAAAGCGTGAGGGGAAAACTCACAAGGGTGGGGGGGTTGCCCACGAGCCACGACAGCGATGTATCTAGCAGGAGGGAGGGGGGACTATTCAGGGACGTGAAGAAAATAGGCACTCGCTAGGTAATCTTTGACGGTCTGATCTAGGGAGGGAACTGCCTGCAAAGTGTTGTTTACCACCACGGTAATAGGCAGTTCCGGAAAGAACATCCTTAAAAGAGGGGGAACGTGCGAAAGCTACGAGCTGGTCAAGGACGACTCGTGCCAATGGATGCAAGGGCAGCGGAGGAGCAGAAAAACTTACGGAGCGACCAAACGAAAGAGAAATTAGCTCGTTTACGTAACTCGCGCGGCGCAGCAGGCAGGTTTTGGTCTGGAGTCATCGGCTTTGGGGAATCAAGATTAGACGTTCTACCGAAAAAGGCGTGGCGCTGCTGTGCTTCACCGGAGGCGGCAGCGGACGATACGAGGAGGCTGCCAGGCAAGTCAGAAGTCCAGAGGAAGGGTTATTCCGGGAAGGAAAGAGTAAAAGCTGGAGGACCCAGCGAGAGGCGAAGATCGGCCTGCTCCCCCTGGACAAGCGAGCAGAAGGGCCGGCGCGACCAAGTTACACTAAGGAAGAGCGGACTCGAGACAAAAAATTCTCGGCGAGGAACAACTATTCGCGGAAGGGAAAAGAAAGGGGAGCGAGTAAGAAGAAGCGGGGCCTCTTTCCGTCTGCAGTGACGTCACCGCGGACCAGAGCGTAGCGATCCTCGGCGCCGGAAGTAATGCGTGCGGAAAAAGGGGACAGACTTAAAAAAGGATCCTCGAGTTAAGAGGGAGAAGAGGGGAGAGAGGGGCAAGGAGGAAAAGCATGGGCCGAACGGCTCATCGAGGAGAAAGGGCTGCACCTTTGTGGGGTGCGACTACGAGAAAACTCTGTCCCTGCTGCGCAGGTGCGAAAAAGAGAAGGCTATACCGCAAAGAACATTGCGGGGAAAAGAAGAGAGTGAGGGGTACGGGCTCAGGGGGGAGAGCGGGGCTCGCTGCTGCACCATTTGGGTCACTGCGAACGACCTCGCCGGGGAAGAACCGAGGCCGAAGGGGGGGGGGGAGTATCAAGAAGATTTTCTTAAAGAGCGGAACTATTGAATGCTAAAGAGAGAGTGTGCCAACGTGTGCTCGGGGGAATCAAATGCTCCTCTTTTCTCCGGTAGCCAGAAACGTCTGAAGGGGGGTCACCCCTCTTTAGAGCCGAAGGAAAAAGAAAGGTGTCTATAGGAAGGATCGCGAAACGAAAAAGTCGCTTGGAAACAGTTCGAGAAAAGTACGACGTGCTCTAATACGAACCCTTAGATGAAGCCGACGGCACCTGATCGCGGGAACTCACGTCCTTGCGAGCACTCTCGGAAAACCTTCTAGCCGAGGAGAAAGAAAAATCAAAGGGCAAGGCGGGGGGAAGAGTGGACCTACTCGTTAAGCCGCGGCCGGAATTGGAGTTTTAGCCGGAGGGCAGTGCGAACCTAACTCAGAGCGGGCATGTTGTTCCTGAGACCACCGAACGATGCGGAGGGCCAAAGGGGCAGACATCGGAAGAGATGAAGCGCTCGGTCTCGGTGCATAGCAAAAAAAGGGTGGACCACCCAAGCACTATCACGGAAATCACAAGAGGTCTCCAACAAAACGGATAGGAAGAGAGCCGACGAGATGAGTTTGGGGTCCACACGGTGGGAAGAACTCTGCTGCCCCGCGCTAAGCTTGAAAATCGGCGCGAAGTGTCGGAACCGAATACCAGAAGGGGAGAAAGAAGCAAGAACGAACAATTGAAAAACCCGACGGCCCGCAATGGACGACGACCGACCAGGGGCTGAGAGTCGCAGACCTAGGCGAACGTACGCTATTAACGCTAACTACACAAAAAAAAACGGACCGATCAAAGAAGAGGGCTTTTACCGAAAAAAGATCACCGCCACGACGGTCACGATGCAGGAACGATCATGAAAGCACGAAAAACGCCGAACAGGTGCCACGTGCGCGTCAATATCCGGTCGTCCGAATATTGTAAAGAGCTGGCTTAGGTGGAAAAACTACCCGGGGAAAAGGACGCGAACAAAGGGCACTTGAAGGAAGCCAAAATCAAGCTTCGCTGATAACTCTTGAGGATCTGGATTACCTCAGAAGGGTCCGAGACGAGGTTAAGCCCAGCGTAGGAAATTATAAAACTAAACCGCTATCCCAAATGCGGGTCAAAGTCCTAGGAGGGTCAAGAAGGAAGGAAAAGAAAAAACAGCTAAAGAAGCAAAATTGCTCACCACAATTCGAATGGAGAAAAAGGCTCGAGTTCGTTCTAAGTCTCCCTATCCGGAAATAACACGGATAAACTAAAAAGGGGAAACATCCGAACAGCATCGAGCAAATGCTGATCTATTCGTTTTCTCTTCGCGGTAGGGCTAGAATCGAGAAGCAGGCGGACATCTATGAAACAACGGAAAACAAAAGGGAGACTCGTCGCTCGGAAAAACATGCTGCTTGACGAAAGGGACAACGAGCCGCACAAGATTCGACTACGAGAAGGATACTAAAAGCTGGCTTTGTTTTTTTGTTTGGTCAAACAAAAACCACTTCGCAATGAGGAGAGACTCGAAATGGGGGAGGGACGGTCAAGGCGGAGGAAACCCGCGCCTCTCTATCTGATCTCATCGCCAACATAGGGAACGCAGACAGACGAGTAGGGAAAAAAATAGTCTTGCGCAGGGAAAAGGCGCTAACATATAGGGCACTAATCAAAAGAACGGGGAAGGCCGCCTGCTAGAGGGGGGGAGACAGGGCTGGCGCGCCTTAGCCGATGGGAAAGAGAAATCGACAAAGCTGACTGAAAGTGCTTCCTCAAGAGAAAGAGTCCTGTAAGACTAAGACATCCTCGAGGAATGCTCACCTTCAGACGCAAGAGCCATCGACAACCCGCACGTTGTTCGGTAGAAATAGGAGAGAGGTCAGCTACCTAAGAACTCGATAAAAGAAGAGAAAAGCACAGCATGAAGTCTAAGCCTTACGTATCCGGCCCGCCTGAGCGAGTGCGAACTACCGAGTAGAACAAATCACCAGGGTAAACCTATCCGGAAATTGTCCGAAAAGCGAACTTCAAAAAAAAGAAAAGGAAGGAGCCGGCATAACGTCCGATCCTATCCAGGATCCGCCAGTGTTGTAAAAATTGTCACCAAAGCCATCTTTCCACGAGAAAGAAAAAAAAATATCGTAGGGATATTTTCTCTCAAGAAAAACGTGCCTGCCATGAAGACTCGACTTCTAATCTTGTCTTGGGCAAAAAAACCCTGGATATGGAGCCGAACGGAAAACGACCAGGCTGAAGGGACGAGAGAGACGAGGACTTTGAAAAAAAAAAAGCACAAAAGAAGAAGCTATGTTTGGGGCGAGCGAAGTATCAGGCTCCCCGCAGGGGTCCGGAAAACGGCTATGTATGTGGAGCTGCCGTAAGGGGACCCTCGCCTTAAAAGCGGAGACCAAAAGAGGGACAGAGGGACTATCGAAGGGAGGGAATTAATTCGTCTTTCTTCCTCCGTCACAGGGACAGCAGAAAGAACACGCGAGCAGGCGGCATTTCACCGAAATGTACCCCAGGGGAGAAATATTCGGTGCTTCTGTAGCTCGGAAAAGAACTTATAGGGGGAAAGAATCGGCAGGAAAGGAGAAAAATTCATTCGAGCAAGCCTGTGCCAATCCTCCGCTACGGCGTGTTCGAAGTGCTGAAACACGAAAATTCAAAAAAAACAAGGGGCAGGTATGAAACGCAGTGGGGAAAGAAAAAAAAATTGGACGAAGTAACGATGGTATGCACTGGAAAAAGGGGCGAGGGGCTGAAATTGGGACGGGTCAAGGAAACGCAACATTAGTGTGCGGCGGGGAAGAAAGTGGTGGGGGGAAAAAGGGAGCTCACCGGGGGAGAATCGTGGCCGAGCGACTGAGGACGGAGGGAGGGGGGGGGCAAATCGTAAAACAAATTCACCACAGGAAAAGAGGCGTCGTAAAAGAGGAACGGAGCAGCTGGGGGAAAGGGCGTCAACCGTTCTTCGGCGCCCCGCAAGCTCATCCAGGTAGAGCGGTGATCCAACCGCTGCGCGAACTCTCTTGAAAAGTTTCGGCAATCGAAGGGAAAGAAGGGAAAGAGAAAAAAAACGGCCGGATTGCGTAGGGGCGGCATCTCGTCACCCGGAGCCGAACGAGAAGTTCAGGTGCACAGACGAGCGGGGGAGTCCTCGCCCGAGGAGGTCTTTGGGGAAAGGGCTTAGTCTAACGAGAAAAAAACAGGGGAGGAGAAGGAGACGGAAGCCACAACCAAATCCAAGCGCCTCGTCGTGAAGCGTGGAAGGGAGCGCTCCCGTTTACGTCGATACTAAAAGTAAGAAGACTTAAGGAGAGAAGATATGGCTCCGAGCGCGCGCAAAAAAAAGGGATCCAAAGAAAAGCTAACTTGATGGAAAGCTCGTCACGGGGGGGCCGATCCAGTTCGCGCGCTCCGCGAGCAAAGGAGGCGCTTTACGAGCCGCTGAAGGAGCTATGTGACTCCGACGGCGAGGGGCCTTTTGAATCTCCGGAGAATCCAAGCTCCAAGAGAAAGGAACCGAAGGGGAAAGCCTAAAATCAGAAAGTCCTTCTCTCACAGATTCAGGGAGCGTGGAAGGGCGCCTGACCGTACCATGAAACACTCGCCTACAGGGGGGGAGTCAAGAATACCTCAATGCATGGACCCCGTAGAAAAGGGGCGGAAGACATTAGAGGGAAAGGACTTAGGGAATCGAACACAGAGAGAAAAACTATTATTCACGTCCAGGAGGCTCGGCGGCGCTGCGCTGGGGAGGAGGCCATCTAGCAACTCGTGCGGCGATCGAATGATCAACTCAGAAAAGCAAAGCCATCTCGGGGGAGGGTTGACCTCAACCTTGAGAAAGATCGGGTGAGGGGAAGTAGCACAGCAAATCGATTCGTATCGCCGACCGGGAAAACGCGGGGAGACGCTGGAAGCCGTTATCAAAGAGGGGTCCTACAAAAACGCCCGAGCAGAACCAGGACGAAGCCAGGGGGGTGGGGGGGGGGGGGGGGGGGGTGTGGGGGGGTGGGGGGGTGTGTTGGTGTTGGGGAGGAAGCCCGCCCTTTCAAAAAAGGACCAAAGCGCCCCTGAAAAAAAATTGGTGTGCTCATGGGACAAGAAAGAATACTCAACTACTCTCTTCGAACTCGCCGAGATCGGCGATTCGGGTAGAAATCTACAAGGTTTGTGTAAAAATGCCCAACAAAAAAAATAAGATCTTGAGTCCGTAGCTGCAGAAGTGCCGATGCGAGCCAAGAGGGTCCCGGGAGAGGATCGCAGGGAGATCGAGTTCAACTCCGTGGAGGGTCAAATCAACCTGGCTCGGAGGGTCCTGAGACTGGATCGAATCCTCAGCCTTAGAATCTCTGCAAGGCGAGCTCGAACGTCCGACATAAACTGCAGAAGAAGAGGGGAAAAACAGGTCAGCGGCGGGACTCTCTTCTCCCTTCGTGTCGGCGGGGCGAGGATACGTCGGCCTCGTCAGATCATAGAGAAAGTCTTCTGAGAAGGAGCTCAGAAGACTCCCGGCCGTCTAAGAAAGAGGGAGACTTGCTCGTGGCGTCACGGCGAGCAGTATGAGTGTCCAGCAGCCGCAGACAGATCGGTCATAAATTATGAAAAGAAATTCAACGGAGAAAATCGTCAAATCAGGATATCTCCTCCTGCAAAAAAGGGAAAAACGAGAGCTAGGGAGGAGACGCGATTCTACATCTCCGACCTGCACGAGCTGCTAGGCGAGGAAAAAGAGCGCCCGACGCTCGAACGAAGCGAGTTTCTTCTTTTCAAACGCGTCGCTAGAAGATCTGAGAAGGCGAGGAGTAAAGGAGCCGCGAAGACCCTCTGAATCCGAGGAAGACTCGAGGGAATTCGCGGGCGGCTCAGTGAGCCAGGAGTGGGAGGAGACTCTAGTCTAAAGGGCCAAATGGCTGTTCGGAGCTTGGACAAGTGGAGCACGGAAAGAGGTCGGAAAGGGGGGGGGGGGGGAGAAGACAAACTCTTCCGGAACTTGCCTACACTCGACCGCGAAGAAAACCACCGCAGCTCCGCAGACTTCTTGAATGTCGAATTCGGTAGTAGGGGGGGAAGCGATGACTCCGGCTAGAAAAGGAAAGACAGGGGCGACTGTGGTTAAAAGGCACTGGAGAGCCTGGTCGTGTGGAGTTCAGCCTCAACGGTGATGTCAGAAGTGCCTGGTACAAGGGTCAGGGTCAAAGATACCCCGAAGGAAATCAGGTGGCTAAGGGGGGGGATAATCTGCTCCTCCTCGTCTGAACATCCCTCCCTGTGAGGTCAGCGCTCGGGCGGATCGACGAGGCCCTAAAAAAGCGATGATCACTCGGGTAAAAAAAATTCAGCATCTCTGGATAGATAAGGGGAGAAAAAGACTTTCGCTGCACTAACAGTCTATTAATACCCTTTTACCTGGATCGCGATCCGCTCGCACGTGGAGGAGGAATGCATATGACGGCATCGTAAATACTAAGGGGGCTGAGATTGGAAAGAAAACCAGAAGGATCACCGACAAGGGATATGTGGCCAGGAAAAAAAAGAAGCCAAGGGCAGATACGGACCTGGAGGTCTCGAAGTTGAGACGCCATCCGTCGCTGCCTTCGGGCGTCGCGGTGTTTTACCAAAAGATGTTTCAGTCGAGTACCGTAGAAATCGTGTTATTAAAGGTCTACCTAATTCGTAAAACTCACATAAAGGTAAAGAGGAGTCAACCGTTAAAAAAAGAGAGAGAAAAATAGAAGAATCTCTCTCAAACAACAATTCAAAGAAGAAGGTTCAGATCCGAGGGGGGGGGGGAAGAGGGAGGGGGGGCCACGAAGGTGGTGAGAACTCTAAGATACACCCGAAAAAAGTCTATCATAGTCTAAAGGGGAAGAACATGAAAAATAAAGAAGGCCGAAAGAGCCTGAAGATCTCTCAACTAATCGGACGTGTTAACACCGCTAACGCCGCACTATCGCCTCGAAGAGAGCGGTCGAAACCACCGAAGTACCTCAAAAAAAATGATTAAGCGGCTAGAAAAAAGCGCCGTGAGAAAAGGGAAGGAGAAAGATCCTGAGGAGTAGCTCAATCAAGCGCCGCTCGGGAAGCGTCCTCGGAGCATACCGAAGAAAAATGAAGGGAGGTAAGGCACGTTAGGAGAAAAGGGACGTACTCAAACGGAGAAGGGAGGAGCATCTTTGGGATCGGGCCGCCAGCGCAAAAAAGACGGGACTCTAACGGAGAAGAACTCACGCGCGCAAGACAGCTGAAAAAAAAACTGTATAGAAAAAAAAGAAAAAAAGGGACCAAAGACAGAAGAAAAAAAAAAGGAAAGTTGGAAAGAAGAAAGATAGAGATCCACGAGCCAACGAGGGCAACTGCTCATCGGTTATCGAATCGATACGGAAAAAAAGAAGCGCACGGAGAAAAAAGATAGGTCTGAAAAGAAAATTGAGATGTCGTTAACGCAGTGGACTCCAAGATCCATGTGAAACTTGCTAATATCGAAAGCGAAAACCATGGCCTACAGACATCAGCAGGAAACAAGACGGTATCAAAAGGGAAGGGGGAGGAAATGTTCCTCTGAGACGTAGCCGCAGCAGTCGGAACGAGTTCGCGGATGCCCAACCAAAGGGGGACGTCGAAAGACGAGGGTCTCCCTTTCGAAAAAGTGGTGACTAAACAAAGGAAAAGGGGAACGGGAAAAGCCCTCTTTTAAGACGGTTATCGAAAACGAGCTGATAATCAGAATGGTCAATCCCTCAAAGAATCACTCCTAAAAAAAATGGGCGAAAAAAAGGGGACGTGAAGAAAAAGGCAAAGAGTGCCAGAAAGGAGACTGATCGTCCTCGCACCTCGAGGGGGGAGAAGGGCGCGATGCTCGTCTCGACGAATCATTAAGAAACGTCAATAGATCGAAAAAGCCGCCTGCTATAGGAAGCAAGGCGCAAAAAGCTAGAGGAATCAGAAGGGACGCCCGGAAAAGTCGTTCAGTCTCGGCGTCATAAAAGCAAAGGAAACGTCTAGGCTGCCGAAGGAGGCCAAAAGAGGGGCTTCAGGGAACTCAACAAAAGAAAGCAGTCCAAAGGGGGGAAGGAAAAAAAGGCAAAGGAAAAAAAGCTCAGAGCTAGGAACACAACTCGATGGAAGCAAGCTCATCAACGAGAAAAAGGATCGCGACCTTCCGAAGAAAAACGAAGTTAAATAAAAAGCGATAGGCTCAAAGATCACTGCGGGGTGATTGAAATCCCATTAAAAGGCGAGACTAAAGAAGATTAAAAAAAAGGTGCATGCGAGGGGAAGTCCATGATCCAGTCCAGTCCGAGCCAGGGGGGGGGTAATGACACGCCAGGGAAAACTGAAGGAAGAAGGACTCCAAGTGCTCGGAAGGAGAGAGTCAGAAGAGGAAGCCTCCGTAATCCTGCCAAAGGAAACAGTCCTGATACAAAAGAATAAGTGTGGGAAAAGGGGGTGAAAGAAGAAAAAAATGTGATTGTTCCCGACGCGCCGATCGGCGGCGGGAGTTCTTCGGGAGCTTTATGGGGGAGGATAAAGGTGAGGCCACAAACGATGACAACGTGAAGAACTTGGAGAGTTGCCGGCGCTTATAAGATTCGAGCCAAATTAGTCGAGAAAATCGTCAAAACCGGTAAAAGAGGGCAGCGAGAGGCTTACGGTTTTATTAAATAGTATCCGTGCCGACCATGGCGTCGCAACCGGGTCCTCGTTCTCGAAAGTATTTGGAAGACAGGTGCGGAAAATAGATGGCTGGAGTAAATGCCTGTTTGACATCTGAATAAACACGGCAGGAAGGAGGTGAAAGAGCACAAAGAAGGTCGGGCTGTGAATCTAGGGAAGGACCTAGCTTCTAGCGCACGAGGGTGGCGAGCGTTACTGCCAAGACAGACGCGCACAAAAAGAGGAAATTCTCACAAAAGTGGGAAAGAAAGACTAGTAGAGAGAAGGGTTTCATCATCTACAAAAACACCACATCCAGTCGCCAGGTCTCTCAAAGGTCAGGGGTTCACTCGTCCTGACTTTGACCACGAAAACGGACTTTTAAGAAGAGGAGGGAAAAACCTAGAGGGATGAGCAGGGTTCAGTAACTGGTTAAGGTCCAGACCTGCAACCCGCTCCAGGATCTTGGAGTCGATAATTCCCTGGGCGAGGCCAACAAAGTGGTACTAGGGAGGAGGTTCGTCTATCATCTGACTGGTGTAGGCGGCTCATCCGTCAGCGAAAAAAGCAAGCCATCATCATTCTTCAAAAAATACATGACTGACAGTAAAAAAAGGAGAAAGCAAAGAGTCAGGGGAAAAAAAGGGGACTAGGATGAGAGGAGAACACACGGGCTCTCCTCCAGTAAGAAGCGGATCCCACGACGGGCGCGCACGAGCGGCCACTTACTTCTGGGTCTTAAAAAGAAACTCCTAAAAAAGGAGCAGCCTAGAGGCCGGATTGGTCTGTCAGGCATCCTATCACTTACAGAGCCACGCCTCGCCAGAAGAGAGGTGCCAAAGACGACGCCAATTGAAAAATGAATAGTATGTGAGGGTCGAACGGAGGGACGGGAGAAAGAGAGAAAAAAAAACGGGAGATTAAAAGGATAGAGTATTTTTCCAATCGCGCCCCTCAACACGCTCAAATAAGAAAGGAATCAGGCACGCGCTGAAGGCAACTCTGAAAGCGGAGTAGAAATCGGGTTGTCAAAATGGCAATCAAAGGGAAGATCACTGGCGACTCTTCCAGTAATAACACCCGGACGCTCGCTGCAGAGAAAGCGGTGGGATCTCTCAAAGCAAACGCTTAAAAAGAAATCAGAAGAATCGAAACGAAAAGGAAGAGGACTCCGAAGAAATGACCGGATGCAGGGCTTACGGATCTTGTCCCCTGTAGGACGCCGACGGCGCGCCGGTGGCCGCGACGGCCCGGGAAGTCCGGAACATCTAACCGGAGAAAACCACAACGGAGACAACGGGCAGCTCGAAAAAAGGGGAAGGGGGGCGTGGGGGGGCCGGCCCTGTGCACATGAGCGAGGTCGCCTGGACCGGTACCATTTACGACAAAGGCTCCAAGCGATTAAAACGCGAATCTAAGAACTGGGTCTGTAAGGACTCTTCCTGAAAAAAGAGAAGAGTGGGGAAAAAGGGGAGAAAACTAGAGAGCGAGGGGGGAGAAATGTTTCCTCAGATCGCCTCGGCCGGCCGCGGGAGCGCGGTCGACAAACCCAAAAAAGTCTTGGCAAACAAACCTCAAAAAAGAAAGACGAGAGGTTAAAGGGGGAATTCAGACTCCTGCGCCGAGGGGTCATGGGATAACGGACTGCAGACCAAAGAAACAGAGAAAAATACGTTCTCTGAGTTCTATCCGGAAATTACCTCGGTTCGTTTCCTCTAACTACTCGCTATAGCACCTACAAAAAGGTAAAGAAGCAGAATCAAGCCAGCACGCGCGAGAATTGTGCCGCGAAACGGGGAGACGATAATCATCCCCTCGCAGTGGCGGAATGGTGGTAATTTTCGCTTGAAATTTGACCAGGAACTGAAAAGAAGACGCTGGAGGGGGGGAAACGCAGCTGCTAGTTTCGCGACAATCTCCGGTGTGGGGTCGTTCAAAACACTCCAATCTCTAGGATGGCTATCCGTCTGAAAAAAATTCAAAAGTCAGGAACGAGGAAAATGGACTATCCAGGGGAGAGAACCTCGGCAAGATCTCGGATGGTAAGATTCCCTCAGGCCCTGTGGAGTGTCAATTAACACACTGGCTCGTATCACTGGGTTGGAGTCCTGCCGAACATGACCGTAGCTTCAAGGGACTGGGAGAGCGGGGAAAAGCAAAACTGGGAGCGGAGAGAGACACATCAGATACTCGTCGTCCGCACTTACTAAGGCGGGCTCGAGCTTCAAAATGAGTCCTGAGGGGGATTCGCTATAGGGGAAAGAGTCAAGAAAGAAAAAGAATTAACCTTCCTTGCTACCTTAAGGGACTTTTCGGATCGGGCGACAAACAGACGGCCGCGCGCGCTAGAGGAGGCAGGAAGCAATCGGAAATCGTAAAGGGAAGAAACACGGGGCATTAAAATCACGAAGAAAGGAGGGCCAAGACGCGGAGGTAATTAAGGAAAAAAATAACTCTCGGCAGGCGGCTCGACAGGAGGAGACCGGAGCGCGCTTACCTGCAAAAAGCGAGAATCAAATCTCCACCGCAGAAAAATGCGTTCCCCAAAAGGAGGGGACTCGAAGGAAGAGTTCAGGGGATCAGAAAGGAGGGTGGCGTCCTCGGCAAGGAAGGGCGGGGTCAAAAGGTCGTGGCAGGCTTCATTAAGGAATTTTATTAAGAAATAGGCTAAAAAAATTTGAGCTGACTAAAGAAAAAAGGCAGCATGGGGGGTAAGGGAAGGGGGGAGCATGCACGTCTGCACCTTTGGTGTCTAGCTGCGAGCCAGGCCATCTGAGCATTAGAACCGAGCTCGACGCTCGAACTACCCCACCTATCGCAAGGGGAATCAAGGAGGGATGTCGGGAAAAAAAGGGGAAGCAAAAAGCCGTCCGGAAGGCGAGAGTTCTTAGACCGATCCTTTGGGTCTACGAATTGTTGCAGAAGACTCGAGGTTCTAGACCGTTCGCTGCACATCTAATAGGTCTCAAAAACTCAGGGGGGAAAAAACTGTGACTCGGGGGCTGGGGGGGGAATAGATAAAGAACTGTTATCAGACACCCTACTGAGTTTTCCTCTGGGCGCCGAAGAGGCCAAGAGACAGATGAGGGAGTGATTCAAAGGAAAGGTAATTTTTCCATCATCCGTATCCAGAAAAAAAATCTGCACAAAAGAAAAAGGGCTACAAAGGATCTTAATAGAAGGGATCTAAGTCTTGAAGATGAATCTCGCTGACAATGAAAAGAGCAGGATAGGAAAACTTAAAAGAGCTGAAACTCTACCCTGTAGTCACGGCGTCAATCCAAGATTTGGAAAGGGAAGGTACCAAAAGGGAGCATACCAGGGAGGAAAAAGATTTAAGGGAACTCGCACCGGCAAGGCAGGTCCGCTTTTCCTTACGCAAGAGTTTTCGTCGAATACAGCGAGAAATCGTAGGGAAGATGCGGCGGGCCATGGCTACATGAGATTCAGGAATTCAGCTCAGTACCAAATCAGTGGGGGGAAAAAAGGGGGGACAAAAAATCTAAACTAAAAAAAACACAACAAAGTAAAGGGATGAGAACAAAGGCGTAGTTGGTACCACGGTGGAAGACGAAGCAGGAAAACACGGCGGCTGAGCTCAGTCAGAGAGAGAAAGAACTATGGCCCTCCAAGCTTCCTAAAAGCAGCCTCGAAAAGAAAAAAAGAAAAGGACGGGAAAAAAAGAAATGATACGATACCGGACGCTGCTTCTAACTCAGTCTTAGAGAAAGGATGAAACGAGAAACGACTGGGGAAAAAAACGCGGGGAACGAAAAAAAGAACGTATTACTTAAGCTCGAGCTGCGCGAGTCACAAATGGCCGTCGAGCGAGCAGCAAAACGAGGCCAGAGCAATCCTCTTCGGAAAAGAAGGAGGAAAACTAGAGAAGGGGAAGGATAGAGCTGGTAGACTGATCTCCGGGTTTCAAACAGGCCCCTACCGAGGAAACGACACGCAGTCCGGTCATCAAAAAAGCTTGCGCTGGATTCCCGCGGAACTCCGAAGACCCAGAAAGTTCGAGAAAAAGGAAAAGGGGAAATCAACCGTCGGAGGATAGCTCCCTCAAATAAAAACCTCTCCTCGGGATGCGAATTGGAAAGGAAACATTCTCAGCGGTCATCAGGAACCTCAGAACCTCGGGCAGGAACGCCCAATTCCTACGAAAAGGAAGAGGGAGTGAGATTAACTCCCAGAAAAGGGGAACGCGCTACCTACAGGCCATCGACGGATCCCCAAGAGGCGGATCGGGGGAGCTGCGGATACTCTCAATGAACTCCGGTACCAGGCGAGTTAAGAGGGAACAAGGTACAGAAATTTAGAGATCAACAGATTAACCCGGCGTTCCCTTGACACCTATAACCACCTCTGGTTAAATTATCTAGGAAGAGGAGACTCCAGCCTGGCTCACAGGGGAAAACCAGAGGAAACCACCAACACTGAAAGGCGCGAATTGAAAAAAAAAAACTTCACTGAAAAAAAGCTTAAAGGGAACTTCTCGGCTCGATCTTCATCATCGGGGAACCCTCCAAGTTCGAGCGGCGAGCGCAGAGGAAGACGAAATCCTCGTGCAGGTAGGAAAAAGAAAAAATAGACTGTCGAGCGGGAAAAAAAAAAAAGCGATGCGGGACCCATCAGGAGAGAAAGGAGGGACAGCGCTCGTAGATAATCCGAAAACGGCGGAAGTGAAATGCAACCGAGCGACGCAAGAGACTGGTAGCGGGTATCTGCGCAACCCTGTACTTGAAAAAAAAGACGAAAAAAAATTGGGGAAAGGGGAGTTGAAGTAATACTCCATAAGAAGAGACTGCCGAACTCTCATCCGCTCTCAAAGAAGGATGAGACCTCTAGGAATACCTATCCCTCCGATTGCTAGAAATCCGCTACAATGGAAAAGTCAGAGGCCATTTAGGGAGACCAAAAAGAGAGTCTTAACTAGAGCAGGCCTGATCGGGGAAAGGAACGGGGAAGTAGGGACAGATCCATGTCAAAGGTGTCATTACACTCCACGTCCCTGGTAGCTCCTGGCATCGAGCAGGGAGAGAAGCGGATAAGAGAGAAAAACGTAGACCTCCATGAAACGAGAAAATGCTATCCTGCCGGGCTTCGTGGGTCAAAAGAAAAACACAAATGAAGATGGACGAAATACAAAGAGGACTGAGTATAATTAGTGAGGGGGGGAGAGGAAGGAGGGGAAGGAAAAAAACAAAATTCAATGTGCTAGGTGGTCAGTAGCCTGCGAAGAAGGGAGTACAGCGGAACGCATCTAGAAGTCCATCTCTGCATTAAAAACGTAAGGGAGGGACAGAAATCGGTAGAGAAGGGTCAGAAACATTGGATACTCCCGAGGGAACGGCGAGAATCGAGGCATACGATATTGGGACGGCTGAAAATGCTTCTCGACGAGGGGTCCGAAGTAGAACCGGGGGAAAAGGGGGGGGTCCACCTCCAGAAAAATCCTTCAGGAAAGTGTATCAGCTCAAAAAAAGATTCTAATCTCACAAAAAAAGCCAGGGCGAGTTTCGGGAACTCAGAAAGAGCGAAGGAGGAATCCTATACGGCATTTCTTAAGAAAAAAAGGGGTCAAGCCAGTTATAAAGAAACGCCACCAAGAGCCAGTCACTGGGGATCGGACCCGAGTGCAATATGCCTATTATCCTCAAAATAGAGTACCGGAGAAGAGCAGGGGGGTCTGAACGTGGGGGAAGTTAAGAAAGGAAAAAACCCATCCATTGATCTTGGCTTGGCCATGTGGAAGAATCCACAAAGGGGGAAGATATTTCTGGCTGGTTTGGGGGAAAGGGGACTGCTTGGGGGAAAAACCATCCGGGCATTTCCTTATGTTCACATACAGTCTTGCACGACGGAATTAAATCTAAACAATTGACGAAAACTCTTTCTGAAAAGAGGCTGGGAGGGGGAGACCATCTCTTAGGAGAGCTAGGTATTTTATCCCACCGCTGGGGCTGCTCGCAAGCAGGGAGAGTCAACGGCTTCCTTTAGAGTGGGGGGGAAAGATGGGAGAGGCGGAGGGAAAAGGGGCTAAACTCGATTTCCATCAGATCATCCCAAAAAGCAAAGACTAGAAGGAACGCAGAAGGGGCAAGACGAAAATTTATTAAGAATTGCACGGGGGAAGGGGGACGCTAAGGGGAGGTTTACTCTCTTCACACAAACAGAAAATAGAGAGAGAAGGGAAGAGACTCCACTCTAGATCTAAAAACCATCGGCGACGGACTCAAGGCAAAAGCTCGGCCGGGCAACCGGAAGCATAAAAAGATTCTTGCAAATATCGGGAAAAAAAAAAAAAGACATCCGTAAAAGAGCTATTCTTCTCACACGGCACCGAGCAATCAACGAATAACGCATGATAGGGCTAGGAAAGACGTTGGAGGAAGACTTGGAAGAGAGGAAGCGCTAGGGGAAGGAGAAAGATAACTACCAACGGGGAAGAAAAAGGCTACCTCTCACCTTGAGGCGCTTTTAGAGCCGCGAAAAGTGGAACCTCCTGTATTTGGACGGGACCGACGCTAAGGAAAAAGGGAAACTCGAGAGCATTAAAGCAGTGGCTAAAGGGGAGAGGAGGAGAGAGGAAAAGCAATTAGCTTCCCCGGTCTCTGCAACACTGCAGAATGATCAGAAAGAAAATCAAGACTGGTCAACAAACTTTTAACAAGTCTAAAGGCAAAAAAAAAAGGAGAAAAGACGCCTCAAAGGGGGGAGGAATGTCCACTGAAGGAACTCTACTCCTGACCCGGGGCGAGCCGCACTGGGCGAGTGGTGGCGGCTCTAAAAAGGAAAGCGGAAGAGGGGGGAGAAACTTGCGTCGAGCATCCTCGGAGCGTCGCGCTGGCGGAGGACCAGTATAGAACCTCGGGGCGGGCGAGAAAGGATTAAAGATCCTAAAACAAAAGGCCAAGGAGAAAGGGATGTGACTCCAAATTCGCCGCGGATGGAATGGTGACAACTTCTCCCAACGGAGGCCGCCACTACGAGAGAGGAAGAGAGAGAAAGTTATAAACTAAGCCCTGTGAAAGTAGCGAAGAGAACGCAGGTCCAGAAAGGGAGAAGCCAACTCTCTTTACCGGACCTATTCCTCTCGCACGGCCGGGGAACGCACTAGGACCGCAGAGAAAAACTCAATGAAGGGGGAAAAACGGACATTGGGAAATGGGGGAAGAAGGTTCCACCAGAGAAGGAGGACACAACTACCTAAAAAAGCCGAGAGGCGCGGTTCGGAGAAAGAGAAAAGTTGGGGTTCGTGCCGAAGCCGATCAGATATGTGAAAAAATCGGCATTGAAAGGGCATAGACTTGGGAAGGGGAAGGGGCGGAAAATCTCGAGTCAAGATGAATGAGATCGAGTTCCCGAAGTTGCAAGGGAGTGTCAAGGAAAAAAAACCGGGAAACAATATCTGATTTGGATCTAATCCGGCCGCCAGACAGGGAGCGGCAAAAGAAGGGGGGGGAGGAGACGGAAGACTACGCTTTCATTCACATGCAGGGGAGAGGGGCGACACAAAGGTCAAGAAAACGGTCACAGCTCGCAAAGGGAGGAGGGGTAGGGGCGAAGAGTCGAAGCCTTATGAGTATTCGGCGAAAATTAGTTAAACTGGGAAGGAGCGACGGAGTTCGGTCCTCACTGCCGTTCTCATTCCCGTAAAATCGAGTTGAAAAAAAAAGAAAGCAAGCGAGAAAGGAATTAGAGAGAAGAGAAAGACGTAAGGTTGTGACTCCGAACTGCACGACTCTTACTGGTCCACTAATGGAAAAGAGGAAGTGAAGACGAAACGAAGAAAGTAAGAGAAGCATGCGGCTGAAATGAGGAGATCAAGACGGCACAGAGGGACTGCGAAACGAAAAATCAGGAAAAGAAAGATCTAGGGGGGGGGGGGGAGGGAAACAGAGGGTCGCTATACGCTAAGAGAATTCTCCTCGAGGAGGACGCAGTTACGCACAGAGCCCGATCGTCAAAAGAAGCGTTCCCGGAATGGTTGGGGGTGAAGGTAAGAGGGGACCAAGGATGGTGGGGACAAGCTCTAAGAGAAAAAAGAAAAGGATAGGGGGATCTCTTTTTAAGGTAGAGCGCAGAAAAGTCATGAGGGAGGAGCAAAAACGTGCAACAAAAATTTTTAAGGCAAGAACTCCGAAAATAAAAGCTCGCCAAAAAAAAAAAACGCCTAAGAAAAAAAAGAAGCATAGGTTCTGGAGGAAGGAACTTGGGACGTATTTTCTTCAAGGCGCCGCTGGCACATTGCTGCAGGGAGTCAAAGGCGACGGGACCTCGAGCGGGTGACCCGGGAAAATTGTTTAAAATACTACTGTTAAAAGGTGCGCTGACTGTAATGGAATCAAAAAAGAAAAAATAGAAGGGGAAAGAAAAGGGCGAGGGTGCAGGTGGTGGAAGAAAGAGGACCGACCGGAGGGATCCGTCGCGACACGTCTGAAGGGTCAAGACGTCAATCGGGGCGCTGCGCCGGGATTCAGAAAAAATTTATTGCGGACGGATCTCAACCTCAGAAAGAAAGGAAAGGGGGAGAAAGAAACGAAAAGATCGCTGAAAGAAAAGATCGACGACAAGTTCTAATGGCCTGGCACATGATCGCGATGCAATACTCGGCCGGCGGTGAAAGGAATAGACTGGGGGACCTCGTGACCGAGCAAATTACAGGACTGAAATTTCCTCGGGGTAAGGAAAGAAACCGAGGGAGAATGTAAAACGTTCATCCGAGGGGATTGTCGCCTATGTTTTCGCTATCCTCAGCCGGCAGCAGAAGGTAGCGGGGGTGGGGAACTGAACGAAGAAAAAGAAATGTGAGTAATCAAGTCGGCTCAAAGACGATGGTCGGCTCTTCAGCGCAAAAAGTTAGGAGAACAGAGCTGGTTCAAGCTGAGGAGAAACCGGGAAAACCCGAGAGGGAGGAGAGTAATCAGAAGCTCAGACAGGAGTAAAAAGAGATTCCTATCCGACTAGAGATAAGTTGTCAAAAAGGGGAAGAAAGGATTACCCAGGTAGCAGGGATATAACTCGAAGATTACTAAAAAAAAAAATGGAAACGGCTTTACAGGGAGGAGGGGGTTCAGGGAAATCTAGAACTGATCACGCGCCGGCCGAGAGTCTAACAAGGAAATCGCAAGAAAGGAGGAGCCAGGAGGGAAAGAGTAACTGCTTCCCACGCCTGAACCCGATCACCAGTCGAGAATCCAAAATCGTCTGGGAGAAGAGACGAAGTCCGCTAACATAGGGGGCGAGTCCGTCAGCTATAATTCCTCAAAATCTCGATTTCGAAAGAGGAGTAGACAGGGGGGGAGAAAAGACAAGTCCGTTCAGACAAGTTCTTCTAGACGTTACAACGCCCAAAGACCGGAGGACGCTACGCGGAAAACGTGACGCGCCATCAACGAGGAGCTAAAACACTGATCTGAAAAGAACTGGTGAGGGGGGAGCGCCCCTGAATTATCATAGTGCCACGAACTACCCCGATGGATAGATCGAGTCAAAACATGATCAGCTACAGCGCAACGGAGAGAAAACTAGGGAGGAGAAGAAAACCATGGCCTCAGATCAACAAATTTCGAAGAAAAAACAAATGGGGAAAGCCGGAAAAAAGAAATAAGGGCCGAAAGGGGGCTCCCGCCGCTCCGGATCGAGTAGGGGGGAGTAGAGGAGCTACGAATCTCAAAAACACTCAGAGGAAAAAGTTCGTAGAAAGAAGCAGAACGTGGGGAGAAG
>Ga0179593_1577191_pt1 | contig 19438 bp, 23 predicted proteins | sample CZODoug2_1_08_16_FD_185931 | JGI IMG/M metagenome (GOLD analysis project Ga0179593, IMG submission 185931) | Vadose zone soil fungal communities from Angelo Coast Range Reserve, California, USA - CZODoug2_1_08_16fungal (PacBio error correction) | ecosystem: Environmental > Terrestrial > Soil >...
GAGTTCGTCAGGCGTGGAGTTATGAGGAGGGAAGGGGAAGATCGGATTTTTTTTCATTGTTGCATCTACCGTCGAAAAAACCCCTTTGAGTCGACTTCCAATTAACAATCCAATGGGAAAGAGAAACTGACCTTCCTCCTGCAGAACCCTTTATAGTTAACTCAAGCACCCTCACTCAAAAGAGTCTCACATGTAGAATCACAACAGATCGGGATCGAGCCCATCAAGGAAAAGAAGAGGACGCAAGATCAAAAACCGCCAGCCCCTTCCGAAAAACCACCTTCAATAGGAAGGAAAACTGTCCTGAGGGAGCGCCCAGATGGGGAAATCGCAAACGTAGTGGAAACACCTCAACGGGGGAGCCATTCCCCCAAGGAGAGAGAAACACGCCACCCTAAAGATCTTGAAGTTCCATCGAGCGCTCATCTCCTCCCCCAATGAAGAGGAGGGTTATCAATCAGAACTTTGCTTCCCCCACAGGTCCCCTCCCCCGTGGGAAATGACCTATCGATCTTGAACTCTCAGCTGCTCCTCTCTCTGGTTGGAGGGAAGAAACTCTTCATATCCAAGCTGGTGAATGCGTAAGGGGAAAAAAAAAAACCTCCCTTAAATGATTGAAACCTCACGTCGATTCACATATAAAAAAAAAAAAGACAGATCACACTATCAAGTCTAGAACGCCATCGTCCCCGGAAGGAGGGCGCCCGAGGAAATAATATTGAATTACAAGGAATACACCCCGGGGGGGACCCATTGGACTGAGTTCTTGAGTCACCTGGAAAGGAGTTCGGGGAAGCGATTGCCAACCGGTCCCGAGGGGGAAAGGCTGTTGAGGGCCACTTCTTTTTGCTCTCAGGGAGGTGGGGGGACTGCTCCTGTTGGGTCTTTCAAAAAAATTTCCTTCTAAAGGAGAGGTGAGGGTAAAATCAAGCAGCGTCATCATCAACAAGGGAACGTTGCTCTAAGGGAAAATCCATGTTCGAGAAGTGAAGACTAGGGGTACCATTCTGACCTCGGAGAATCTCGGGGAGAACGGCCACCGTGCCCCTCACCTTGGCCCCCAGACTGCGCCAAGCGCTTTATTAGTCTATAGAAGGATCCTATTACCGAGCCACAACCCCCCATTTCGCCTTCTTCGTCCAGGAAGTCTCCTGTCCGATTTTCTTTCAAGAACGGCAGACACAATTTGGAAAAGGTCCGATAACATCCCTCCTGTGTTTTTTTCCAAAGGGAGGGAGGGGGGCTTTCCCTGGACGTAATCTCTGTTAGGGGAGACGATAATCGAACAGCTCTTGGACGAAGAGTATGGTAGACTTCGGTCTATAGTGGGCTTAAACTCGAGTGTTCTGGCAAGCCTGAGTTACCCCGCCCCCTCTCCCAGTACGAATAATTTCCGTCCCTTCCCTTCCACCAGAAGGATCAGTGACTCTCGGGGAAAAGGGTACCGATTCCAAAGGGACCCCTTGTCGACGGGGGGGGACCTCCCATCGGGGAAATTCCCTTGCCGACCCCTTCCTCCGCGTCTCAAAGCCAATAAGGACCTCTGCGGGGGGACTTTGCCCTTAAGCTGATCGGTGCCCTTCTTTCTGAGTGGGTAAGCTGCCCTTCACAAAAGAATAGCTCGCGTTTCTGTAAGAGCCATTGCTCAAGAGAGAAAGTCTCCGGACTTCTTCCCGGAAGGAGTATTCTCACGATACACTGATGGTCTTCCCTTTCCATCGAAATTACGTGTCACAGCACCTACCGTGCTGAACGCTCTACGATGGTGAGAGGAAGAAGGATTCATGCATAGAATGCGACCCCCCCCCCATCGCACCATGGGAAGATCACTCTTGTACATCCCTCGGAATAAGGGCCTTTTCCAGAAAGAAAACGCTTTCCAAGTTCTTGGACGACCTGTGTACCCTGGGATTTCGCTCGACCGCGCCCAGGAATCATATTGCCACCCCCTCCTTCCCAGGTCCCCTTCCTCTACTCGAAAGAGACACAACCCAAAAAAAAAATCCCTTCCATAACCGGGTTCTCATGGAGGAGAAGCCCAAGGGGGAGGTTGCCCTCCGGTAACTTCGGGTGGTACTCGGTCGGTGTGAAAAGGAAATGCTTCAGATGAGAAATCACACCACCTCCCTCACAGGGGAAAAACTTTAATTTCAGGAAGGAGTCACCTGTCTTGGCAGCGAAAGAGAGGTAAGAAAGATCTTCCCAAAGCAGGAGACTTTCTCCGCTCGCTGTCAAGGAAGTCTTCCCCGGAGAGGGGACCTTCAAATCTTTTGCTCCATTTCGGACATCTTGTTCTTCCTTTTCCCTGCAGCAGAGAAAATCTCTTGACTTACTACGTCTCGAACTGGCGTTTGTGCCCAGGGGAAAGTTCTCCGAGGAAGGGGGTGACCTACCCTGGCTCGTTTATCAAGCGGGAATGTCTCGAAACCTCCAGCTACACCTCAGGCCATGTGAGTCTCTGTTCTCCCTCCCGGGCAACGAGCCGGCATCCCGCCTAGGGAATACCTTCTCTCCACTCTCCTACCCACACCCCCCTTCTTCGGAGAGGAAAAATTCGATGAAAAGAAACGGTTGGTCTTTGTTTTCTTTCGTACAGAAAAGGGGGGGGACTAGCCTTGCCCCCTACTTCCTCTCTTTCTGGCCATTCTCTTCCAAAAGTGCCTGTCCCCACAAAGGCTTCCACAAGTCTCGCGATAGTCCTCCCTCCGCTTATCTCTCCTGCGTGAAACGGCGAACAATCCTACGACTTTCTCACAGGGTGAAGGGTCAAGACTCAAGGGTCTCGAACGTCGAGTCGCTTGAGAAAATTCGACGAGTTTGGGGCAGAGAGGGGGGGGGGGGAAGAAGGGGGAAAATCTACTGAGAAAGGGAAAGGAATGAGAACTTTCATGACCTTCAACTTGGGGGCAGTGTACGGAGGTTGTGAGGGTAAAAAGAGGGGAAAAATTGTCTACACCGAAAAGGCTGAAATCCTCTATTGGCGAAAAAATAAAGAGAAAACCGAATGAGAATGTTCGCTGGATGGCAGGGGACGTCCCTTCTTGCCGGGGGGAAATGGAAGGATTACTTGAGAAGAGCGGACCCGGAACCAGCGAAACAAGAAAAAAAAAAAAGGAAAGGAAAAAATCAGAGTGTCGTACCACTTTGAGAGAAGGCGCTTTTTTGTCGAGTCGCGGAAAAGCATTCCCGTCGGACGGTAGTACCCTCGTTAGAGAGTTGAAAAAAAAGGGGAAAAAGGGGGGAAGTAACGTGATCTGGGGAAGCATCTCCCTATAAGCGGCTCAGCGGAGGGTCAGGAACTTGCGCAGGAAAAAGGGGAAAAGAAAAAGGGGGGCTTGCAAGATCCTTCTCCTCGTCGCGGGACAGCAACTTGGAAGGCCATGAATCTCAGAGAATCTTGATGGTTGAAGATCGGGAAAAAGGGGGGAAACTGGTTTAATGCACGCAAAAAAAAAAGAGGGTGCCTTTCGGTAGTGGGACACTTCTGGGTCTTGGGGGGGGGGGGGGGGTCTCCCAATTCCATCATCTTGACTGTCCCACCGAAACGGAGGGTAAGAAAAAGAAAAGGGTCGTCCAGTTGGAAAAAAGAAGGATGTGCCGAATTCGACAGTGCCCGTGGGGTAAGTGGGGTAGAACCTGGGGGGAGAGAAACAAGCTGCGGGAAAGAAGGAAGTGCACTGCTTCGTTAACTCGAACGTCCTTCGAGAAAGATTTTTACAGGAGAGGAAGAAGAAAAGTGGAGGCTCTTCTGCGAGCCGACCTTGTTGACATGCCGAACTGATTGCTACCGCTCAAAGAAAAGGGACGCAAGAAGTAAGCCAAACACCCTTCTACGCAGTCCACCAACAAGAGCACCAAGTGACTTCTCAGAGCCTCTGGAAAGAGAAGGGGGGAGGGGGGGAAGGCGAATCGATCAAGTTTGATCAAAGAAAGAGGGGCGGGATGTCCTTCAGATCGTCCTCGGCTAGAGGGGGGAACGGAGATGGGCGGGGCGTACTTGCTAGTGATACATCGGTCTTGGGGAGAAGGGGGGAAGAGGGACTTTTATGTTTCAACTCAGGAGGGTTTCGGGGGGTAGGGGCTTACGAGTCCCAGCTTTTGAGGGGAAAAGAAAAAGAAAAAGCGTCTCTGTTACGAGAAGGCTACAAGGTGGATTTTCCCGTTGGGCGATCATGGGGGGGGGATAACTCGCATGGGTCTGATCTGAGGTCATGATTCAGAAAAAAAAAAGAAGGATGTTTCCCGCTTACGTGAGGAGGTAGGGGGCTCATCGACGGTTAAGTTTCCATCTGCGTGGGGTGGGTGGAAACCTCGGCCTGGGGGCGGGGTAGTTTTTTCGCTAGGGGGGGAGAAAGGAAAAGAGAAAGGGACTCCGCTCGAGCCTTTAGTGATGAAAAAGGGGGATGGTTGCTTTGAGGAAACTCCGGGGTTGAGGTGGGGTTTGGTGCAGGAGAGGTCTACGGCAAGGGGGGAAGGGGGGGGGAATTGTACGTAAATGTGCTCAAGGGACGAAAGAAGACCCAAGAGAAGACCGGGGAGAATGACTCCTAACTCCAAAAAAAAAGAAAGGAGATCTCTCAACAACGGAAACGGAGAGATCGTCGTCCAATGCGGGGGGGAGAAGGCATTATAACAAAGCCTCTGCTCTTTGTGGAGGGAACAGAGGAAGGGGCGCCGCCACCACTTTCGACCCCAATTCTTCGAAGCCAATTAAACAATCAATTTGGAAAAGAGGAAGGAGACCTTCCGAAAAAAACCCTCAACCATAGTTATCCTCAAAAAAAATGAGGAAGTCCATCATCATCAACTAACGGCTCGAGCGAAAGCCCCTCGAGTCGGAGAAAAAGGGAAGGAAGAGTCTCTCCCTAGCTAAGACGCCCCCAAGGCCGATGAAAAAAAGCACCCCCAAAGGGGGGGGGAACAACTCACAAAAAAGAGCTGAATCCTCGCGCAATTATGTATAGCCCTTCTAACTTAGGGGGGGGAAGGGGATCCAAAGATCTGAACCGACATCGTGCCTCATAAAAAGGAAACAATTCATCGGGGTGAAACATTTCTACAACGTAAAAGACACCTTTGACAGGGGGGAGGAAGGAGTCCATCTCTCTTGGAAAGCTCTGCAAAGCAAAGGGAGGTCTTCATCCAGGAAAAAAAACATCCCGTCACAATATAGGATTTGAAACCGAAAAAGAATAAGGAAGACACTTAAAACAAACAAGACACCGAGGGAAAAAGAGAAAAGCCAGGGAACTCTCCCTTGTAAGGAAAATCGTTCCCGAAATTTCAGTCCCAAGAAGCCGCCCTCCCATGGAGTTCTTGATCATTGATCCGATTCGCCTCACGGGAAAATGATCGTCTCGAGTTAACAGCTGCTGTCGATCTGAGGGGGCGCTCGTGTGTGGGGAAAAATGCGTCAAGGTGTGGGGGGGAAAAAAAAAAAACGTAGACAGGAGGACAGCGTCTCTCGTGGTATCAATCCATCGGAAAGAAAAAAAAAAAAGGGGAGCCCTTGAAAGAACTCCAGGTCTCGAAGGGATGTAAAAAGCTTCTCGAGGACGGGGGAAGTCAACGGTCATAAAAAATACTGCACCAAATCGCTTGGTGATGTCCAGGGAGAAGAGGACAAGTGAACCTGACGGCGCAGGTCTCCTCTGAGAGGTTCAAGGGGGGGGGGGGGGGGGGGGGAAAGGGGCTGTCCCGTACGTTCCGTGGTTTTGGGGAAAAGGATTTTTCCCTTCCCCCTCTTTTGCTTACAAACGGACGGAAGCCCCCCTCCCCCAAAGACCACCTACCGGAATCCAAAGAGGGTCCATGAGGAAGAAAAAAGTGCCTGGGACTTGGGGGAAGAGAAGAGAGGCAAGATCTTTCCCTTCCCTAAAAGAGGTCGATGTGAGACTTCAGGCCCTCGGGAGGGGAAAAAAGGGAAGGTCCCTCTTCCCTTAAAAAGGCTCTTGAGGTGAAGCCATTGAGCAATATCAACTCGAAAAAAAGAAAAAAAATTTCAAGAGCCCTGATAGCTTCTGGAGTTATGTTCATGAGAGGAAAGATTGACTTCACATCAAAATGTTCGGAAACTCTCCTAAAAGAAGGGGAGGGAAAACATCCTACTAGTCAGAAAAGACGCCGACTGCGACCGACTCGACCATGGAACGCAAAATCAAGGACACGTAGCACCCGTCTCCTCCCTTGTTTTACTATCTAAAACTGACCGTAAGGTACCTCCTGAAATAAGGCGTTTCTAAGAATTTCGTAAAAAAACGTCTTCGCTGGGGTACCGGGGGGAGAAGGTCTCCAAGGGTAAAAGGGGACAAAGAACGGGCCATAAAGGACGATCGCTTCATAGGCCATCCAAAGGAAGTAGAATGAAGGAAAGGTAGTCGTATCGCAATCGAGGATGTTCATCCGGAGGGTGTGGTTCCCGTCTTTTTCGTCCTCCTTCTTTTCTCAGCACGGTGCCCAAAAAAAGAACCATCCTACACTCTCCAAGAAGGGAGGGAGTTCGACTCCCTTCTCCAACCTTTCTTTCCGCGAATGGGAAGCCGAGGTTACCTCCCTAAAATCGGCCCCCCCAATCGTTCTGCAGGTCTCAGTCACTCTTTCGAAAACCTGCGTCTGTGCTTCATCTAATCTCCAGTCTGGAAAGAGGTCGTGTTGAAAATGGCACAATCTCGAAAGTATGCTTTAATGATCTCATTAAGACCACGACGGGGGGAAGGGTTCTCGGGGGTCACCATACTCGAAAAAGTCAGGGGAAAGTCTCCCCAGAAAAAAAAGCCCAAAATCACCCAAAAGCAAAACAACCGTCTCTACATGAGGCAGGAGGGACAACACCAACGCGGATTAGGAAAAGAGAAGGAAAAAAGACGGTTTTGCTTGTTGGGTGATTCGGGAACAGAGCGGTGATGCTATACTTGACAAAAAAAAAGAGGAGGGGGGATGTCACAACAGGAAAAGGACCAATGGAAAACCATCTTGGTCTTCCTGGGATCCGCAAGCAGATTTCGAAGAAAAAAAAAAAAAAAAGCGACGACGTTCTCAACAAAAAAAAGGTCAAGACGCACTGGTCCGATTAGACAGGCCTTGAGACCTTCGACAGGGGAGCGTTTGCGTTCGAAAGAGAGCTGCATCTAAAGGGAGAACGAGACTTCATTACCTTCAAGGGGGGGGGGGGGGGGGGCCGGCTTTTTCAGGGATTGAGCAATAACTCTGTCGAACAAAGAAGAAAAGGTTCCTGCTGGAAAAGGGGGGAGGCGTAATCTACCGCATCAGAAGAAAGGGACGCTGGATGACTATGAAGAGATCGGAGGGAGGGAAAAAGGAGGTTTTTCCAGGGGAAAAAGGAGCGGACCGGTACCGCTAAGACAGACCGAAGCGTATAAACGTCCCTTATCAGAGGGGGAGGGGAAAGGAGGGGAATGACACATATATTTCTCTTTTGGGGGGGAAAAGGAGAACAGATGCATTCCTCTTTCCTGGAGGAAACTCGCGAGTTCAGCAACGGGTTTCTGTGCAGTACGGGAGATGGAAAGGAGGGAAAAAAAAAAGGGAGCATCATCTCGGAAAAAAGGGATCTTTAGCATGGGGCTTTGCAATCATCTCCTTCTCCTCGGAAAGTCAAGGGAGGGGGATTTGCCGACGATTGCACAAAAAGGAGCTTGTTTGCTCTTGATGTTGAAGATAGGGAAGATGGGGTCCTCAAGATGAACTGGTTGAAGAAAAGAGAGAGAAAGGGGGGAGGGGAGGTCTGTCCACTTGGGAGTGTCGCCCCATAGACGTGACCAGAATAGTGACTGTCAAAAGAACTTCTTGCGTACTTGACAAAAAGGGAAAAAAGGGACATCCATGGAGAAAAAAAAAAAAGGGGGATGGTACTGGACACACCAACGCGCTTTGAAAGTAGGTCAATGATGACGTTGGGAGGAAGAAAAAAAGAGAAGAAAGTGGTACAGATCTTCCGGAGAGGGAAAGGACGTAGGGACCTTGTTGAATGATGAGAAGGCTTGGAGACGACCTCACCGGGAAAAGGAGAGGAAAAGGAGACCCCACAGAAAAGAACAACAACGAGAGCACCATCAGTGATCCAGAGTCATCTTGAACCTCGGACGAAAAGCGACGTTACCGGGAGGATAAGAAAGGGGGGAAAAAGGGAAAAAAGGGGATTTTGTCTGGATTTCCTTTCAGAAGAAAGAGGGCGGAAAAGGGTCTATTGCGGTCGACTTGATGGTCCATCGGCGGGGACGTCTTGACGTGTATCTGTGAATCGACTGTGGTGGGAAGGGAAGAAGAAAGGGGGGTCTGGGGGTATGCTTACGCTTCAAAAGAGGGGAAAAAGAAACATCGCGCTGTACGAGTAGAGTCGGTCAGGGATTTTACAAGGGTTCGAATGGGCGTATAAAAAAAGGGGGAGGAGGATTTCATTCGATCTTTGAAGGGGGGGGAAATTACGTTCTCGTGCGATCCATCATGAGATCTCGAGGAGTGAAGTTGACCATCAAAAAAAGGGGGGGGGGGGGGGCTGAAACTCGGCCTTGGAAAAGGAGGGGAGATGGCGAAAGGAGGTCTCTCAGACTCGAGGGCCGGCGAGCTGGTGAGGGGATGATGGACTGGCTTGCGACCAGGGGAGGGGGAAAAAGACAAGGTTGATGTTTTTGGTGAGGAAAGCGAGATCGAAAAATTGAGTTGGGAAAGTCGAAAATGGGGGGGGGCTCACGTGGGGCGGCTCCGGGGGGAAAAAAAAAAAAGGGGAAAGGGCCGTACTAATTCCTCCTACAATCGAAGATCTCTCTCAAAAAAAAAAAAAAAGGGAAGGGGGGATTAGGGGAGATTCTTCCGTCAAGTCGGGAGTTTGAAAGGGGAAAAAATTATTCCCGGCTCAGAAGGGGGGGGTCTGGGGGGGGCTCTTAAGGGGAGAGTCTTCCTCCAAAAAAAAACACGTGAGCCCCCAGGTCTTCGACTTCTCAATTAACAATCAAGGAGGGACGAGACGTCTGTACCTTCCGGAAAAAAACAATACAACTTTGAGATTAGAAAACCCAAAACCCTCTAAACTTCGGAGAAAAAGTCCCATCCAACAGAAAGCTACTATCGAGCCCACCTCGAGTGAGAAGGGAAAAGAGTCTTCAATATCGAAAAACTAAACTAAAACCTCAAAAAGAAGGAGGTCCTGCAAAACCCCCGGCACCAGGGACTCTTTCCCCGTCCCACCCGTCGATGAGAGAGAAAAAAGAAGGATCGCCAGTAAGTGGTACACCGAAAAGCTCACGTAAGGGAAGAAGGGAGAGTCACCCGAGCATTCCCTCAGACAGACACCTTAGCGGGAAAAAGAAAGAAGGTCCAAAAAGGGTTCCCCCTTTACCTCCTCCTCATAGTAACGTAGGAAGTCTTTTTACTAACACCCATAGATTCGCCGTCCCCAGAAAAGCGGTGATCTTAAGCCATAATCCCCCCCATGGAAAAACCGTCCCTTCACAGGGAGAGGGAACGGCCACCGACCACCATCCCCTTCGAGGCGGAAAGAAGCATTATCCAGAAAGAAAAAGACCTAGTATCCCTGCTCCCTCGAGACCGCCATCTCCCTGGAAGAAATGCTGCCTAGGTGAATGAGAACATCCCGCAAAAGGAAAAAAGGTGGGGGAATGTTCGGGAGGAATTTTCTCTTAGAACGTGTGCCCTGGTTGGTCTTGCCTTCTCGTGTTAAGGATTACATTGAAAAAAGCAGGTCTTTGCCCCTTTTTTTTGACGTCTTCGAAGAAAGGGGCAGACGAACTGTGCAGGCGCGGCCTCGTGAGCGTAGCAAAAAAAAAGGGGAAAGAAAAAATCACATATCGACGTTGCTCAAGAAAAAAGCACCTCCCAGGTCGAGAAAAAAAAAGGGGGGGGGGGGCTTTACCATCGGTTACGGAAGAGAGGTCCTTCACGAAGAATTTCCCCCCTCTCAGGCCAAAAAAGTGGTTTGTCTGGGGAAGGTACTACCTCATACAAGGCAACTGTCGCATGCGGGGAGGAAAGGACCATTGCTGTGTCTTTGAAGGAGGGTGCTTTCAAGTACGCAAGAAAGGCCTATCTTCGTTTTTGACAAGCAATATGAGGGGAAATCCGAAAGGGGGGAAGAGAAAAATTCTTGTCTCATGAAAGGGGTAAAATACCACAAAGACCAATCCTTTTCAACCTCAGGACAGAAATTGCACGAGGGGGGGAGGGGGGGCTTGATCTTTCCTGGAAAACCATGTTCAACAAACAGGGAAACCATCTTCGAAAGAGGAGATACCGCCAGAAGCACAAAGCCTCATTAATCATGGACGCCACTCTTCCCGTCAAGTCTTGGAAAGGAAGGGGAGGCCTATTATCTGAAAAGGGGGAAAGACAATTGCCAAGATTCAATCAGGGAAAAGACTTTTCCCTCGCTTACGGAATTCCTCGATGGATCATTCCCCCGGCCCCTCTCCCATTGACTGGCAGAAACTTTCGAAAACTCCTCTTTTCCTACCAAACCGACTAATTCATGCATAGGGGGGATAAAAAGGGACTGATCCAAAAAAAGCTCGCTCGCCTGGTCCGTCGGCAATCTGGGTACCAACATCTGCCTAAAGGCGACGCTTTCGGGACGTTGGACTTCGGCTGTTACGCGGACTGCGAACACAACTCAAATTCCTCATGCATTGGCCCAAAAATAGGGGAGGAGTACTATCTCGGAAAAGGACATACATCTTAAAAGTCTCATGATGGGAAGGGGAGAAGAAAATCTCTTCGGGGAAAAGGAACATTCTTGGTCTCAACGAGGAAAAGGGACCATTTCTTGGGGGCTCAATTCGGGGGAAAAATCACCCTCGCCCCTGGGCAGATTTCCTTTCAGGAGCCTCTCAAACCTCCTCTTTCTGGACAGAAAGACTTCGGAGAAATTCTCACACGATCTCCCACCCTCCTTCTACCGGTAGAAACAAAAGCCTGTCGCCGTCGAGGAGTCTTGCCTTGCACAAAGCCCGGGAGGAAAAAAGTCGGAGTCGCTTTGCCCCCGGGGGGAAAACAATCTCGCAATCTCTTTAGGATCTAGGGAAGACCACGCGGTGGGAAAAAATGGGTAAAAGGGATCCTTTTGTGCAAAGGCCGCGATCCGGCGTGGAAGGTCCAAAAGAAAAAAACGGATCTGCTTCGAACTCACCCCCCCTTTAAAAAACCTCTTCTCGACAAAAAAAAAGTCTACGATAAAAAACCTTCTTCGGAGAGAAGAAAAAAGGGAGGGACGGTTGGGGCTTTGTTGGTTGATTCCTGAACAGATCGGTGAGGGCTAGACTTGCCACCGACGGAATAGGGAGGGGGAAAAAGTTCATGTAACCCATTCTGGGGGAAAAAGGAGGAAGAAAGCCAGGAAAGTCAGATTTCGAATTCAGTGCAAAAAAAAAAAAAAGGGGAGAACAGACCTTCTATTAATGGAAAACGCAAGGGTCCGACTTCGAAAAGCTTAGAAACCTTCGACGATTTGGGGGAAGGGGGCGTTCTTCCCTCGACGTGCACGACGGTTCTACGTGAGAACTTCCATGGAAAGAAAAAAGGGGATGGTTCTTTTACCAAAAGGAGGAACCACCTCTACAAACTAATGTTACGGCTGTAAAAGAAGGGAGAGGATAACTCTCCCCATCCTTCTAATGGGAAAAAAGAAAGATGGAAGAATCGTTCCTTCTTGCCGGGGACCTAGTGGTCCCTGATTCTGACTGGGGGGGAGGAAAAAGGAAATAAGACACGACGGAAATGAAAAGGTAGGTACCATATTTGGAGAAAACAACTGAGAAAGCTTGGGTGTAGAGAGGAAGTAATCCTCTTCTTCTTGGGAAGGAAAATAGGGTAGTTTCAGCAAACGGATCAAGTGGTCAGGAACGGGGATGGCAAGTTATACCATCATCCGAGAAGAGGAAAGAAAGGGGGAAGAATATACTTGGGAGAGAAGCTCCTTCTCCTCGAAGGAAGCGACATCAAAAAAAGCAAAGGGGCCGACGAGTGCAGGGGGAGAGGAGGCTTGTTGCTCTGGAGGGGGGGAGAGGGTCAAAGATGAACTTGTTGAAGGAAGCCGAAAGAGACTGACCCTCGTGAAGGGAGGGGGAGGCACAAAAAGCTTGGTCTTTGGGTTGAAAGAGGGAAGAAAGGGGCCATCATCTTTGACGTGAACACCGGGGAGGAAGCTTTTGCGTACTTGACAAAGAAAAGGGGAGGAAAAAAGGGGGAGACCTGATCCGAAGTCGACAGGAAAAAGAAAGGGGAAATCACCAACACTTGGGGAAAAAGTAGGTGGCCATGATGACGGGGGAAGAAAAAGGGGGAAAAGAGTGGTCCAGCTTTCCTTCGAAGAAGAAGGGACGCAACGGTGTTGAGAGAGAGGCTGGGAGAGCATCACCGAGAGGCTTCGCAGGAAAGAAAAAAAGAAGGCACGCACACACCTGCAAACAAAACACGAGAAGCACCATCAGTGACTCCAGAGCATACTGTAACAAATCGGACGAGAAATCGACGTGAAGGGGAAAGGGGGGAAATCATTTCCAATGGTCTTTAAAGAGGAAGACGTAGGTGCAGATGGCGTACAGGAAGGCGTCGACTGGAATAGTGATACATCGGTCTTGGGTGGAGAGGGGGGAAAAAAAGAGGGGGGAGAGAAAGGGGGAGGTTTCAATCAGTATATGGGGAGAAGGGGGGGGGGATCTTACTCTTCACCAGTTGGGACGGCAAGAGATACCATCGCGCTGTAACGGGAGAGTCGGTCAAAGGAGGGGGGAAAAGGGGGTGACATGTTCGATAACTCTCATGAGGGGGAAAGAAAGATCTTTTCTGAGTCTACAGAGTTCCACGTAGTTCGCAGGGCGATCCATCAGTGCGTCGGAAGAGAAAGAGAAGGGGGGAAGGGTGGTTGTGCTTGAACTCGGAGGGAGGAGAGGGGAATATGGAGGTTCTACAACTCGAGTGCGAGAGACGAGCCTGTTAGTGATTATGACTGCGACGGGAGGAAAGGAAAAGGAAGGGAAGGATAATCTCAAGGTTTAGGTGGGGGACGAATCGAGAGGTTGAGGGGGGGTTTAAGTGGAAGGAGGAAAAAAGCACGTTGGGCGGAACGCTCCTGCAAATAAACCAAAGAGAGTCCTTCCTTTAATAAGGAAAGGGACACTCCTTGAAAAAGATTCAACCCCCCCCACCGTAGGGATTTAAGGGGGGGGGGGGGGAAACTCTCTCTCTCTTCGGAAAAGGGGGGGAGGGAGGAGTCATTATTCCAGCCTCTCTCTCGGGGGGGGGGGGCATCGAAAAAATCATTTCGGAAGGGGGGGGCGAAGCCCCACTTTAGAAAAGAGGGAAGGTCCAAGTAAAAAGAAAATTTTTCGAATCTCCGAAGTCGACCTTAAAAAAAGGCACAAAACACTCAAACGGGGGGGAGATTATCCTCAAGCAAAAAAAAAAGGCGTCGCAAAGCGGGACGAAACATCTCGAGCGAGCCAAAGTCTGATAATAACCTCATCTCCAAAAAAAAACACAAAGGCCTATTTCAGCAACACACAACCTTCAAGATGTAAAGAAAAAGGGAAAAAAGGATCCTCGGAGAACGGACACACTTAATTGTACACCGAAAAATGTAGCCCCAGCCACGAAGAAAAAGATCTTACCTTCCATAGATTCCCGCAAAGCAGAACCATGGCGGGGGGGGGAGAAAGAAAAGACCGACCCCCACGGAAAAAAAAGGATTGAGACCGAGCTCTAGCCAGCGCGCTGGTAGAAGGATCTTCCTCAAAAGAAAGGGGGCGGAAGAAAGACCCCCTAAAAACCTCTTCACATATAATGGGGATTAACCCAAGGACAAAGAGACACTTCAAGACTAAACAAGAACGATGGAGAAGATCAAGGCGGAAAAAGCCACTTAGGGACAACCATCTGCAGACTAGGACTACCTTAGGAAAAAAATCCCGAGGGGGAAATGGCTTCGGGAAAGTCAACTGGGAAAAAGCGATTCGCCCGGGAAAGGAGGGGATTAAAGGGTTACATCGGCGTAGATTCTCCGGGGGGGGGGGGAGGGGGGGGTGCTTCGTCTTTTTTTTTTACTGGCGGTAGAAGGTGGGGGGGGGGAAGACCCTGGTCCTCCTGGACAGAAGCTCGGTGATCTTATCAAGCCTTCGGGAAAGCATCAAAACAAGGTCCGAAAAAAAGAGGAAGGAAAACTCCCATTTCGAGAAGGAAAAAGAAAGCTTTCTCGATTACAGAAGAAGAGAACACAGGACATCCTTGCCAACCATCCAAGAAGAAAGATTGTGTGCTTCCAGGAGACCCATAAGGGCAAAGGAGCCTTCGTCTCAGGTCTCCAAGGGATTTTTCACGTTCCAGAAGGTGCTGTCAAGGGAAGAAAAAGTGTTTACAAGTCAAAAAGGCTATGGTCTACAATATTCAAAAACGTCAAAGACCAACAGTGGGAAAACGGAAAGGAATTCTCGTTGAGCGGCCTTCAAAAAGAAGACTGGAACCCAAAAGAAGGAAAAACCAATCATGAGGGTGTTCCCAACAATACGAAAAAGGAAAAGAAAATTGAAAAATCCGTCACCCAAGCATTTCAATGTAAAGGCTAGAAGAAGGTCTTTGATCAAGAAATTTTTCACTACAAGAAGGACTGAGGATGGATTCTCGTCGAATATAGATGGTCATCGAAAATTGCCCTCCCCCCGACTTGAGGCTGTTCCCCCAGAAGAAGAGACATCTCCTAGAGAACGAAAAGGGGTCCTCAAGAAGCGATTCTTCATCGTGTAAAAAATCTACCCCCGTAAAAGGCGTCCATCTACCTTTTTTACGGATCCCCTCTTTTTACGAAAAGACGGAAAAAATTTTTGGGAGTGCTTGTCGGTCTCCGCTGTACCCGGAAGGAGAAAAATCCAATTCCTTTTCAGTTCCCCCAAATAAAAAAAGTGCCAGAAGTACAACACATCCCTTCCAACCATAAAAAGAGAAAGGTCCTTCTGTTTAGGGAGAATCATGCTGTGGCCCCTCCTTTAAACCATGGGGGGGCTCTGTTCTTAGAAACAAGGTTCTTGATCAAGTTCTGTTTTAAAAGAAAAGAAGACCCTGTAAAGAGGGGGAAAGGAATTTTTTAATCGAGCAACCTGTCCGGGAGAGAAGAATCGCTTTGAAGCCCACTATCTGGAAACCAAAACTCCTTCGAATGGTCAAAAAAGAGGCCCTTGAGGGATCATTCTGGTTAGCAATTCTTCGGGGAGGGGGGGGAGGCACTTTCCAGAAAAGGGCTTGCCTTCTCCAGGGAGGAAGTACCACGGAAAGTCCACTTTAATGCTTCCTATGAGTTTTGGGGGCCATAAAGGGGCCTTAGGGGAGAGATCACCCCGTCTTGGGCTGTCCTAAGATCACAAAAAAGGGGAAGGCATTCTCTTCACCAGAACGAAGTGGGGAGTTCTTAAATAGATTGCGATAAGGGAAAGGCGGTTGTGCTTGTTGGGGGGAGGAAGGAAAGGGAAAAAGGGTGCCACCCTACGTACGAGGGGAGGGGGGGGGGAAAACAGGAAGGGACCCCATCTTTTCTTCCTCAGATAACAATCAAGGGCGAGATGCATTTCACCGGCAACAAAAAGAAAAGAAAAGCCAGACGCCAGTTTCCGACTTCGAAAAAAAGAAGGCGAGGTTGGGCAGATCGTTTGCGTTCTTCAAAGCGACTGATCGACAACAGTGAGACGGAGAAAGGGAGGAAAGGAAAGGGGGAACGGAGTTGTGTGAGTGTAGCCAAAAGAAAAGGGTCGACACGACGATCCTGTTAACGGGGCAGGAACATCCCGATTGGCTCGATCATCGAACCAGAAAAAAGAAGGGAATGGAAAAAGGAAGAGAGTCCTTCTTTCCTGGTACGTCGGGGGGAAAGAAGTTGAGACCGGGGCTCTTCGGTACCATCGAAGACACGACGACTATAAACGCCCTGACATAGGTCCGTTAACATCTTGAGACGTACAACAGGGAAAAAGGAGGGAGAAAAAGGGGGCGGATCCCGATTCATGCCTAGGAAGAGAGGGTCAGCACGTATTTCTTTGCATTAACGTAGCAAGGGGAAAAGGATGACCATCATCTCGAGAACGCAGGAAAAGAGAAGGAGGGACATGGCTTTGCCAGAAAGAAAAGCGAGGGACCATCAATCTTCTAACGAGTTCAAAATGATCTCCTCTAAAAGTGTTGCTCTTGATGAAGGGGAAAAAGGGGAGAGGGAAGGGGAGGGGGGGAAGGGGGGTTAAGGCCGGCTCAAGGGAAGAGGGGGCACACGGCTTTGCTGTGGGTGAGGAAGTGTTCGCCCCATAGACGTTAAAAGAGAGAAAAGGAGGGTGGCGACTTGACCAGCACATTGTCGGGAAAAAAAGGAAAAAGCCAGGAGGGCGACAGGCCCTTTAATGGGTAGAACCTGGACATCACAAACTTTGGGAGAGTGGTGTCAATGATGACGTTGCCGGACGGGAAAGAGGGGGAAGAGATTCCTTCTCTCCCTTTAGTTCGGGAGGGAGGGGGGGGATGACGACTTTTGATACCACTAGAGCACGAAAGACATTCCCTCGTCTGGACGAAAAAAAGAGGGAAAAAAACGACGCACATCATTGACTCGCGAGGGAAGAGAACGTGACCGGGCTACTCGATTCAAGTGGGATCAAAACATTTCAAAGGAGTTGCGGAATGTCCTTCAGATCTTCCTCGGGAGGGAAAAGGGAGAAAAGGAAAGAGGGGGGAGACATCGGTCTTGTTCGTCTTGAAAGGAGGACAAGCAGTAGTGGTCATCGTGACTGTTTTTTCCTGGGGGTTGGCTGGAAGCCTTCACCAGCAGGTGGGAGCAGAAGGATACCAGCGCGCTGAACAGAGAGTCGGGAGGGGGGGGAAAGAAGGGGAAGAGAAGTCATGTTTCTGATCTTCGGTCAGGGGGATGAGGCACAGTTCGTGTTTCCACTTACGTTTCGTCGGGGATCCATAAAGGCGCGGATCTCATCGACGTTGTAAGGGGGAAAAAAAAGAGGAAGGGAAGGGAAAAAAGAAGGGGAGGCGTGGTAGTTTTTTCGCGCCGGAAAAGACGAGGGGATCGTCTCGACGGGGGGAAAGGGGGGGAAGGAAGGGGAAAAAAAAAAGGGGGTTCGTTCTTTTTCTTTGCGGAGTGGTAGCCGTCTTCCGGTTCGACTCTAAGAGAGGGGAAAAATTGATTGGGAATTGGAAGTCGAAGAAATGGGCTCACTGGGGGGGCGGAAAAAAAAAAAAAAAAGGGAGGCCGGTCCTCCTGACGACGAGAAAAGGGTGACGCCTCTCTTCTCTCAAAAACCACCCCCCGGCATGGGGTCCCTCCTCTCTAGAAGGGACCAAAGATCGTTGCTTAGAATTATTGGCACGGCCTCTCTGAGGGGGGGCTTGGCCAAAGCTCTATCGGGGAATCTTTCTCAGGGCAAAGGGAAGCCCCAGGTCTCGACGTCCCGGAACAAGCATGGTTTTGTTGCGGAGGAACGAAGGAAAAGGCATCCTGCACCAAAAAACGAAAAAACACCACACCCAAACTTTGAGAGTTTTCAGAAGAAACAAAAAGAAAGGAGCCAAAGCGCAGTCCATCATCCGAAAAAGCCGGAAGGGCGGAGAAGGAACCTCCATCTTTCGGCAAGGAAAGGAAAAAAAACGACCCCGCCTCCAAGGCCGAGGGCAAAAAACAAACGGAAAAAAACAATCAGTCACACCTTCGATGAGAGGAAGGGGAAAAATCTCCCTTCGCACGAGAACCTCACTGTAGCCGCTAAAAAAAAAAGGAGAGAAAAAAAGGACCTCCAGCTCAGAAATCGCACGGTCGAACCACGGAAGGAATCCCGGGAAAAAAGAGGGACAGCGCGCTGTTCTCCATCCTAGGCCGCAAATCGGTGAAAGAGAAAGAAAAAAAAAGAAACCTCCCTTCCCATATACTTGATGGGGAAAGCACAGTCTCTTCCGATACACGGCCAAGAAAAAACAAGACCGATGATCACTAAAGAGAAAAACTCCATCTCAGTACTCCCCTCTTCCACAGAAAGATCTGAATGACAGGAAAGAAGGGGAACCACTCATGGGGGGGGAAAAATTGAGCGATTCGCAAGGTCACGGCAAGGGAGAGGGAGAAGGGGGAAAGCTGCTCTGCGAGGAAAAACGCGGTTTATTGGGAAGGGAGGGAGGGGGGGAAGGGCATACCTCACATGGAGGGAATATTTTAGCGTTATCATCAGGCCAAATCATCAACATAGGTCGAAGGAGAAAAAAAAGGAAAAAGAAGTAATCTCTTTACAGAAAAATGGAAGAATCTCTTCCGTCAACGTCATAAGGGGACAACCACTGAAGGGGACAGTTCTACCCATACTGTCCGCCTTCGGCTGATTTCACCCCATGGCTGGGGAGGGTCAAAAAAGGGGAAAGGGGGGGCTTTCAGTAGCAAAAGGGTGTGTGCCCAAGCCAAGAGGATGGAAAACGGCGGGGGGCGACCAACTTCTTAAAAAAAAAAAAAGGGGGACCAAGACCGAAAAAAAGGAGGGCTCTTGGGATCTTGCCTTCAGTTACAAAGGGGACCCAGCAAAGGAAAAGGGGAGAGGAAAAAAAAAGGAATCCATCAAAGGAAAAAAATGAAAAAGATCATGGCATGGAATTCTTCTTCAAAGTCCGCTGTATCGGCTTTGAGGCACGCATTGCTAAGAGGGAAAAGAAAAGAAGTTTCCTGGCCCGAAAAAAGGGGATGAAAGGGGTCCCTGAAAGATCCCTTTCCTCTTGGCACAGACTACCGTGCTAACTCATCTAACGAGTGTCCCCAGATAAAGGGAGAATCCTCTACTGGGGGGAAAAAGGCAGGTAACCCCTCTCCTTCTCATGGGGAAAAGATTGTCGCTCGCCTGCTTCCCTCCGTGGCCTTTTGGGGGATTCATTTCTTTTCTGGGGGATACCGATGGTTCCTCTCCTTTCTCAAAGGAAGGAAGCAATTTCAGTTCAAAAAAGACCCAGTCAAGATGGACTATCGAGGCCCACAGGCCATCAGAAAGTCTCATGATTTTAAAGGCAAATCGAGGATTTTCCAGCCGGTACAGTCGTGGGTCTCGGAGGAGAGGGAGGGCTCAATTCTTTTAAAAAAGAACCGACACTGCCACCAAAGTGAAGGTCCTGAAGGGAGGAAAGTCGTTCATCTATCATCAAAAGTGAAAACGATCTGCCACAGAGGAAAGAAGGTCTCAAGCGAAGGGGGGGGAAGGAAAAACACTTGCGAAGGAAGGGCATGTTGGTATCACGTACGGGGGCGCTGGTGCCTGGGAAGGGAAGAGGCCTTGAAGTATCGAAAAAGAGGGTGTTGCCATTGACTGGGTCACCCAAGGAATCCGTTGTGGCCATACCGAGAAAAAAGAAGGAAGAGATCATCCCGCTCGGAAAAAAAAAAAAAAGCCCCCCCTTAAGAGAA
>Ga0179593_1578251_pt1 | contig 19438 bp, 18 predicted proteins | sample CZODoug2_1_08_16_FD_185931 | JGI IMG/M metagenome (GOLD analysis project Ga0179593, IMG submission 185931) | Vadose zone soil fungal communities from Angelo Coast Range Reserve, California, USA - CZODoug2_1_08_16fungal (PacBio error correction) | ecosystem: Environmental > Terrestrial > Soil >...
GAGAAAAGTCCGTATTGTAACGGGGGAGACGCGGCTTCTTATATCTCTGCACTAGGCCCTTCTGAAGAAAGAAAGCAGTTGATACCGTCACGGAACCTCAAGGGAGAAATGCAGTAGAAAGACGGTACAAATCATGGCGGCCGGGGCTCCCAGGAAAAGCTTGGGGAAAGGAGTCTACCGCCAATATGGCGGTCCGTTGGTCCATCGTAAGGAAAAGATCTTCAGATAGATAAAAAGTGGAAACGGTAGTTGGTGAGACAAAACAGGTAAATCCAAAGGGGGGTCCGCCACGTCCGACTTTGTACGCCACGTTGCCACACCAAGGAGAAAAAAGAGTTGGGGGAGTTCAGTCGGTAGCAATACGAGATTCCCCTAAGGTCGGGCTCGAAGTAAAGGAAAGTGTAAAGAGGTGTCTCCCGCAATACAAAGAAAAAGGAAATCCTACGGCTAAAACCAAATTCTCCTCTACGGAAAGCATTGGGGGGGAAGCCGTAGCAATCGTCAACTTAATACCCGGAGGGAGAGGAAGGGAAAAAGAAGGCCCCAGGTGTAACCCACAGTCAAGCGCAAGACACATCCCTCCCGGGGTCAACGGTCAGGGAACTACTCTGAGGGAAGAAAAATCAGGTAATGAAAAAAAGCATTATGGGCCACAGGGATCTATATCCAGAGATGTCAGGGGTCGAAGAAGAACCTTTTTGAATCAAGAGAAGCCGGTAAGAGGATATGGTCTTTTGAATTAAGACGGGGGGAGGATGGGGGACGCGTCTAATTGGGGATTGAAAATTGTAAGTCTAAAAAATAGTTTCACAATCCAAGTGCGGGAAGGATCTACAAAAGACAGGTGTCACCATCTATCCCAGCGTGCAAGGGGAGAGGGGGCAGCAGGGTAAACCCCGAAGAACGCGTCGCGACAGCGGCTGATCAAACGAAAGCCCTTTCATGCCAAGGTAAAGGGGGCCATACCGGAAACGGCCTCCAGGGCCTCAACGTTTTGGGAGAGGTTAAGGCAGGCCGAACATGTTTACAAGAAGGGGAAGAGACGGGGAAGCCAGTGCGCGAAGCGGAAACGTCACGGATGGAGCTCGCCTCTATAATCGCTTAAGGGAGCTGAACGTGAACCCGGATCACTCACGTGAAAATACCAGAAATGAAGGGAAAGGAGGGGGGAAAAGTTCGGTGAGAGGAGTGACTGGCGAAAGAAGCGAATGGGTTTGGGGGGTGGAAGAACGGACCTTTGTTCAGTCCGGGACGGGAAGAGGGGAGAAGCAAAGAACTTGAATGTCTGACGAAAAAAAGGGGTCAAAAAGCATCGTCAGAGGGGAGGGACACGTCAGAAAGTGGGAAGCATCCGTCAGTCTGCCCGTATCGAAAAGCAGGAAGGAGACTCTGACTATTCTGAGGGCATCTCTGAAGACAAGAAGGGAAGAAAATGATCGCGCTCGGAATCAGATCAGCCACAAAGGGGATTATTTGGACGGAGGATCAGGGTCAAAGTTCACGCGACGAAAACTCACAGGGGAACAAGAAAGAGGAGTCTCTATACCATAATAGCTAAGGACTGAGCCACCTAATTCAAGACTGAATCTATTCTTCTTCGGACAGGTTCACGAAGCACGTCGCAAGAATAGGGGGTAATTCCGACGGTTTTGATGGGGGAGGTGGGCATATCCAATACCATTAAGAAAGACCAGGGGAAGCACTGTAATGGCATCTTAACGTAGGGGTGGCTGGAAGAGTTGTGTGTGAAAAAAAAAACTCTCGTTTCCTCTTATGATACGGGGTGGCGAAGGGGGGTTGGACCCGCGCAAGGAATACAAGCTGGGAGAAAGGTGCGACACCATCCAAAAACATTATCATTGGATAAAAACGAAAGGATTACCAGATGCGACTGGCGATAAATCGAGAGGCCCGTGTACTAAGAGGAAAGGGGTGACCAATTCGAGGAGTATACAGGGGAGTGCGGTTGATGAGCTCGCGCCCGGGGGTGCTCGAGGGACCGGGATCCGAGACGCATCCAGGAAAGAAGACGCGAAAGCGACCTTGGTGGGACCCCGAGCTAGGAGCTTGCAACTGAACATGAACTTCTAAAGTGGGGGTCGAACTATTCGGGGAGGGGGGTAGCGTCTGTTATATGGAGCTAAGGAAAAATACAGGAAGGGAACTACTGCCCTTCGTAACTGGCTAACACCAGACCTTCACTACGAAAAAAGAGCTGCCGGGTCCGGAGCAGGGATCAGGTAACGGCAAGGAGTCAGGAAACGGGGCGCGCGGACCAGTCGCATAGTCTTTGAAGTTGCACTAAGAAAGGGGCGGGAACGAGCTCTGGAATAGGATAAGGTGCGAAGACTTGTGATCTCTCTCACAAATGAGGAAGAGATTCCAAGCTCCTCCGCCAGTTGAAGCTTCGTCTCGTTCCGTCTGACGAATAGTGGGTCACCTCAACTTTCATAAGGGCCGCACGGCCGTCTGGAAATTTAGGTTACCCCGAGCAGCAAGGAAGCCTCGTAGCGTGGTGAGGAATGCAGACTTTCGCAAAAGAATGACCTGAGGGGTCAGGCCGTAAAAAGGGTAGGGGAAAAAAGAAATCCCCGGATAACAGCCGAAAAACATAATTACATCGTCGAGTCGCCGTCCGTGGCCGAGGGGGGAGGGATGCCATCTCCTCGAACAGTAGAAGGCGAGGAGAATGGGCCGTCTCGAGCGGAAAAATAGAGGACACCGGGAGCGGGGGCAGCATCAGTCGGTACGTTTACTCAAGACTTATTAAAAAAAAGACGCGACAAGGCAGCGCGATGGGGACCGAGACAGGCCAAAGAAAGTCATGGAGGTGTCCTCGTCTTGAGTCCCAAGAAGACTGGGTTCGGGCCTTTAGAAAACAAAAAACCGCCTTGTGAAATCTTGGGAGGCAAAAAAGCTTCAATCGGAAAAAGAGAGGTCTTCGCCGTTCAATACCCAGAACGCGATCAGGCGGCAAAAAGAAAAAAAAGATAAAGTGGTCATTGGACGGTGAGACGAAGGGGAAGGCGACCACGCAATAGGGAAACAAATTCCGTCGGCCTTCCCACGAGGAAGTGATTCAGAGACATATGGGGAGGGGGACGAATCGCATCGCATAGTACCGTAGGCAATCGTGATGAAGGAATTCCTTGCCAATGCGCTTTGGACGAGACAACTCGAGGGGACGGGCTTTCAGGGGAAAAAGGGGTTCCCTCCTCTTTAAGCTGGAGGAAAGACCTAGAAAGCACGGCAATTCCGGGCCAAACATAGATCAGGGGTGGGGGGGTGGGTGGCTGATCAATTCTAGGAGAGTGGAATGGAGTCGATGTTCTGTTACGTGAGATGCAAAGCGTCCACTAAGTTGGACCGGGGAGAGGCGCGACCCTCTTCTACAGTATCAGTTACAAGGGGGAGTGCCTGGGGCGTCCTCCTCTTTCAATAGAAAAGGGAAAAGGGGGAAGACAAATACAGTAGGTTCGGGATACATATTCAAACCGAAGGGGAGCATTTGGGGAAAAACAAATGGCTTCTGTTTCTCCCCAGAAAGAAACAGAAACCTGAACCTCTGCACTAGGCATAGGGTCAGGGAGGTGCTTACTCCGAGACGTATAAATAAAAAAGGGGTTCACTTTGAAAAGAGATAGCTTAATGGAGAGGCATCGAGAACGGGGGGATAAAAAAACTCGTCATTTAGGGGGGGAACTCGGAAAGGGGGGGTCCCGCCCCTTCTGAAATTTCTTTGAGAGAGGGAACGGTCAAGGGGGGCGAGAACCCAAAGGTTAGTGAAAACTTAAGCCATCCCAAAACACAAACCCAACCACCAAATGTGGATGAAATGCCAGGGCGTTTTGAAAAAAATCCGGAGAGGAAGGGGGCGTTGAGGCGGGGCAAGTTCAAGGCTCGGGGGTTGAAAAGTGGGGGGGCTAGGTGAAATGTAACGATTTGAGGGTAGAGTCGGCGGGAACTGTTTAGGACCTTTGGCCAGACGTGTTCAAAGAAAAAAAGTGGCAGCGTAACCACAGCAGACTTCAAACTACCCTAAGCCTTGACTATCGTTGCCTCTCCCCTGAGGGAGAAGAAGGTGGAAAAAAAAAAAAGGGACTAGCGGTGATTATAAAGACGGAGGCTTAAGCTAAAGAACTAAAAACAAGAGGCGTACCGCGTAAGACCAAGGAAAGGGCTGAGACGTGGGAGCGCTAAGGGGAAAGGACTGAAGATGACTCCCTACGAATCATTTTAACGGGGGACGATTGCTGGACTGGAGTGGACAAATCTGACCCGTACTTATGAAGGGGAAAGTAGCTTGAAAAAGAGTGGGAAAGTTATTTTGCGAGATCCACCAAGAGCGTCAGAGCGGGAGGACGCTCGATGTCGTACTACGGGGAAAAGGAAAAAAAAACGGGGTAACGGGATCCATCGGGTGGGGGCGGAAAAATCGGGCATGAATCTGGGGCAGGTTTTCCTGGACATGGGGACTTCGGGTAGGAGACCAAGAACGTTTTTGTTCCCAAGGTTGAAGGAATAGGAGGCGATCGGAGGAAAAAACCACGACAAGCACGATCATCTTGTCATGGGACATCAAAAAGTCCGCCCTGCGTTGTAATACGGCATGGCAGTCTCAAGGTCTGGTCGTGAGTCGATGAGGGGGGAAAAGAAGAGAGGCAGATTAAGACGGGCGAACGAGGGGGGAAAAGAACAAGGCGGAAGGAGAGGGTCCGTCACTCGAAAAACAGGAGGGGGGGGAGTATTAAGGATTACGAATACGACGCGTAAGTGTATCTGTCTATCAAAGCTGAGGGGGGGGACCAGTCTTAAAGAAGGAAGACGGGACTCGAGCGAAACGCCATCAACCAGGAAACAAGCCTTCGGCGAGAGGGAGACAGCCATTCTTTGCTAAGGGGGGGGAAAGATAGTGGGTTCGGCTCTCGACATACCAACGTGGGGGCAACCGCGGTGGAATTATATCTGCTTCATGGCACGGTAAAACGGAAGTTTTTGGTCAGGGGAACGAACAAAAAGGAAAGGAAAGCCCAATGGCGCCATGTGGACGGGGAAGGTGCAAACTAGGGGTGGATCCATAAAAATCTGGGGATCGGATTCAAACAGTGCAGGGTAGTCGGAGGCGCGGACTCTGTTCGCTCGAAATGGGAATTGGGAGGCGTTCTCAAAAAAAAAATACCGGACGAAAAAAAAAGGAAGCATACGAGAAACGTGAACGGGACAGATTTGGGCGAAAGGTCGCAAATAAAAAACGGTCATACCCAAGTCGAAAAGGAGGAAAAGAAAGAGCCCCGGTAACCTAAACACCCGAGACAAGTCTAACCTAACCTGGGGGGGGGCTTACAAAGAAGGGGAAGAAGATTCAGGAACGCCACTCGGAGAGCTTACGGAAATAAAAGAGGGGATTCTCCCCATAACCGGAAAAAGAAGAGTGAACAAGCAACGGGAAGCAATATCTGATAGCCGTAATTCGAGTCGTGGGAAAGGAAAAGAGGGGAAGGAGGTGTACGCGAGGGAGGGAAAACAGAAAAGGTAGCCAGCCAGAACAAGTGGATCCGACTGACCAAAAGTGCACATTTTTCACCGAAATGAAAATAGGCCACTCTGGTAAAAAAAAGGGAACGGGGGCAGGCTAAAAAACGAAAGACAACACGCCGGACCGGAAAGCCAGCGCGTATGGAAAAAAAAGCGGGGACCCAGTGGATGTGGCAAAAAGGAGTGGTTATCAAAACGCAACCTTTGGGGGGGGGGAAAGAAAAAAAGAAAAGGGGTTCAGCCGCCGCACAATGGGGCAGAGGAAATGGCGCGGGGAGCGTCGCCGAATGACGGTCTCCGACTCGGCCACCTAGGGCATTGAATCTTCTTTGGAAAAAGTTATCAGGCCAGAGTCAGTGACCGAAATGGAAAGAGTGCATCAGGTTCGCAGGGTGAAGGAGCATTTAGCGAAAACAAGAGAAAGGGGGGGGTTGTGCACCCTGAATCCTGACAGCAGGGTTTTGTTGCCAACGGGGTGTGACATCTGTTCGAGAAAGCCGAATGTCTGACCTATGGTCGTCATGCAGCAACAGGGTGTGGATCGACCGGAGGGTAAATCTACTCGCTCCAGGCTTCGGGATCAGGAGAAAAAGGCGACATCGCGTGGTCAACTTACAAGAATCAGACGAGAGAAGAAGAAGCCATGGAAACGCGGAGTGGGGGGAGAAAAGAAATTCCTGCTACGGGCGCACAGACAGAATAAGGAGGAGGGGGACGGAGAAAGCAGAGCTTTGCAAAACTGGAAGCACACAGAAAACAAAATACTAGTGCGATTCATCTAAAAAAGGAAAAAGGGGAAAAGGCTCACTCCATGCAATGCCCGGACCTGCCCTGTGACATAAAAAAAGGAAAGGGATGCTCTACCTAGTCCAATGAAAGTATCAGGTGAAGCCGTAATAGCTGTTGGAGGAAAGAGGGGGGGGCAAAGTCGACGAACGAGGTAGCTACGGGACGGGTTGCGGGTTTGCCTCTTCAATAGAAAAAAGCGGGTGGGGAAAGACAACCTTCCCGCCCAAGGGGGGGGAGAAGGGGGGTAACGGCTTACCATGCAAAAAGAACGAAGCAGAGCTCACTCGGGAAGGGCCTTTTCTGAATCTATAAGAAGGGAAAAGAGTGGAGATTAAGATAAACCCACTAGGACCGATGACCTCGCGGGTAAAGTGGGTTCTCTAAGGAAAAATTGATCCGGAACTCACCCATTCTATGAGGAAGAAAAGCGAGTCATAGGCGATTTACATCGAAACCAGCGATGTCTATTTCATGGGGGAAGAAAAATGCGTCCGTATTTTGTGGTATAGGATTGTTTTATCCCGGGGATAAAGATAAAAAGAAGGGTACCGGCCCGGGACGACGAAAAGGGATGTAAAAGGGAGTAAAGTACTGCAAGAAAAACTCCAGAGGAGCCGTATTCTTAATCCTTGAAAAGGGGCGTCAGGGGGGGGGGAAATGCGGCCGTTTGGAGAAACGTCTGCGCAACTATTATTCTTTCGCGAAGAGATTCTTGGGACTATGCAAAGATATTGAAAAGAAAAAAGGGGGGGAGGAATGTGTTTCGGAAGAGCGGGGGAATACTCACAAAGGGTATAGTAAAGAGGGGAAGTCAAGGCCTTCCGCACAAGATTGCTCGGGCCGCATAGAGTTTAGAGGATTGTCAACCGATCTTCGGCAGAACGAACTTCTAAATGGGCCGAAGGTACAACGAGACGGGAAGCCTAAAGTATCGAAAGAAGCGAGGACTGATTGGGAAGTGCCGGCAGTAATATGGTATGAATAGTTTCGCGAGAAAAAATAAAGGGCCGTTACTTTTCTTTAACTCCTCGAGCCTCCAGCCATCCAACCCAGGGAAGAACGGGGAGAACACTTGAAATCGCCAAGGTGGGCGATGCTTCACATCGGCCGAAGGCGCTAGGAGTCCATTATAGGATTCGTGAAGAGAATTGAATTCGATCATCAAAAAAGGGGGGGGGAAGAGCAGGGAAAATCGGAAGGAATAGAGTAAGACCGAACGATAGGCGCACCTTGCCCTCTAGTGGAAGAACCGCTCATAGGGACATCAGGGAGGGGAAAGGAGGTAGGGGGACCAACTGGGGGTCGTGCACGTTTCAGCAAATAACTTGTTATCTTGTCATTTCAAACCTGCCGTCGCTCACTAAGAAAGGGAGTCAAGGGAATGCAAAACTCTAAATCAAACAGAGTCACGAGATCCTACTGAGGGGGGGGATGGGGGGAGAGGTCAGAGGCAGGCCGGTACGGATGAAAAGCACTTCAAGAAAACGGCAGGCACCACGATCGTATATTTGAGGGAGGCAGCGGGGGGGACATCGTTAACCTTTGACCAAAAAGGGAAAGAAAGGGTGTGCCGTAGGAATTGTGGCGTTGCTTGGACAATCTCGAAAGAAAGAGGACGTTGGGCCAAATGTGCACCAGAGGGGGGAGCTGAAGTCGTCGACCAAAAAGAAAGAGGAGGTCAAACGATTGGATCGGCTGGATATAGCGGAGAAGACCGTAGGTAGGTACTTCAGACAAGAAAACTCCTCAGTCGCTCTCCCGCCCAGGGAATTGGACCAGCGCGACTGCCGGAGCTTCCAAGGGAGTTAGAAGGAAAAGAGAGTGACGAGAAAGGACCTAGGCCGACTCAAGGTTAGGGGCGGAGAACATGATGGAAGACGGCGGAGGTCAGATGGGACAAGAGAAACCAACCTCATTTCATTTAGCGCTAAAGCGCAATAAGCACCAGGAAAAGACCATGTCTTACCGTGAGAGGGTTTCCATTTCACGTAAATCACATTTTGAGAAGGAAACTGGAGAATCTCGAGGAAGAATCAGGGACGAGGGAGTAGGACTAATAGTCGAAGGCTCCAAATCGGATTACAATTCGGGGGGGCTTCTGAGTGAAAAAAGAAGGGGGGGGGAGAAGACCTCAAATTTGGAAAAAACCATGGATACCACTTGGGTTTTTTGTTCGTGGAACCATAAAGAAGAAGCTTTGGCTTATGCAATGTGGGGGGCGAAAGGCGTAAAGGAAGCTTCTGCTGCGTTCCGGGCTTGTCGTCACGAACGGGAAAAAGGGGGGGGCCTATGGGGATAGAGAAATTTGTTATCGCTTTAATAAAAAAAAGGGGGAGTTCTAAGAGGGTGTCAAAAAATTGGGTAACATAATAGGCATCTGAAAAAGAGGGGGGACAGCGGCTCTGAACCTATCCCAGACCCGGCGTCAGATCGGGCGAAAACTGTCCTTCTCCACCTGGGGATAGGAGATCTATTGGGAGTAAGCAGGAAGCTCTCCGAGTGGCGGGAAGGGAAAAAACGTCCCTAGTAAGCCGTTGGAAAAAAGGGAGGATGAGACTTTCTTCGGAAAAAGGGAGAAAGGGGGGTTAAGGGGGACAGGAGGAAAGAATCCTCGAAGAGCATTGGGGTAGGGTTGCCGTTCGGACGGAACCCACCCCCCCCCAAACCCCCCCCCCCCACCCCCACAAAAAAACCCCAGGCAACCGTGGAAGAAGTAGCTGTGAAAAGGAAAGTATCTTCTGCATTCTTGAGTTGAGGGGAAGGTGGGGGGGGGCGGGAGAACCGAGGAGACCGGGCGCTACAAATGAGACATCAGTCGGACGCTGATGTCTAAAAGGGGGGGGGAAAGCAAGAATCATCTCTTGGGAGGGGAGAAAAGGCGGGGGTGGGGGCAACTCGGCGAAGTCGGCGGGGACGCTGGGCAGTCCTGAGTCTATGGTTTCGTCTCGACAACTTACGTTGAAAAAGGACAGGGAGCAGATATCTTAATACAGTGCAAAGGAAGACCAGGAAAAGCAAAGGGGGGGGGCGGCGATGAAGAAGTGTAGGCCAATCAGCCTGGGCCAAGGGGATTTGTTACAGACGCAGCTACCTTCCAGAACGGGCAGGGAGTTGGGAAGTTGGAGGAGGAGGGAGGGGAGTGCTGGAAAAAGGGAAATGAAGATGAAAATTAAGAAGGGGTCAGATACTACGAGATTCCTTCATCTCGAAAACAAAAAGATTAGGCAGGTAAACTTAGAGATTACTGAATATCGGAATATTTTCTGTCGATCCGCGTTCGCTGACTTAAGAGGGGAGGAAATCGAAAAAGGCACGCAGCGGATGACCGAAGCCCTTAAGCTGCCGTATGAAAAGCAGACAGGCGTTCGAAGGAATGACCCATGATGAGGGAGCCATAAAAAAAAAGGCGGGGGAAGAAAGAGACCCGGTGCCGAAGGTCAGCAGAGTCACGTGGTCGAAACCACAAGAACCCTGTCCATTAACTCCAGGGGTTGCCAGAAGGGTCGCCGCGTTGCAAAAACCAAACCAAGGGCGGATCTTGAGTTCAGTAAGATCGAGCTTCAAAAAACTCTGGCGCTCTAAGTAGGGCGAGAGAGACCGCGGTTTCCCAAGAAAAAAAAAAGAAAAGAGAAAAAAGAGGAAGAAGCCAACAACGGCTCAGAACAGAGAGGCCATCCGTTCGCAATCGGCAAACTTAAGAAGGAGGGGTCGCAATTCGAAAAAAGGGGGGAACCTACGAGCAATTATAGCGAACGTCTCAAAATAATCAACGGGGGGAGGAATCCCTCAGGGGAAAGGAGGAAAAACTCCAATCTGAAGGATCTGGCTTCCTTGAAGAAAGACAGAAACCTATAATGACCGGAAAGGGGGGGGTGAATAGATTTAGTCGCCTTTCACTGAGGGGGGGGGGTCTTTGAAAAGGAAGCCGCGCTCTGGAAAAGGAATATTATTGAGTTATTGTAAAGGGGGGGGGAAAAAGATTAGATCACCGGAGTAAAATAAAGGTCGGACATTTGTCATCATACTAGACCCAAAAAAGGGCAATCTGGCAACTGAAGCCAGGAACTACGACCGGGATCTAGCGTCCTCAAATCTGCTTCGTCAACGGGAAGGCAATAATCACAAAACGTGGAAGGTGGAGGGGGGGGATCCGGAAGTGTCGGCAGGGCAAAATACCCTTTTGTGCTCCCTCAAAAGCGAGGTTTGGGGGCCGCCGAACCAACAAGATGGGGAAAGGGAGAGAGAACGGGGGCGAGCCGACGGCTACCTTCTCTCTCGGGGCCTTAGTAATCCTTCTTTTGGAGTTTATAAAGGGGGGAAAAGAGCGGGGAAGCACGGGGGGAAGAAGATTGAAGGAGGAGGCAGGGGCAGGGCTTTAATCTATAACCATAGATACTGGGGTTTGGCATACGGGAAGCTGTTCCATGTCGGGGGGGGACATAAAGTCCCACGCCCTACCCTTGAATGACCCTCTGGGGAAGGACGGCGAGGCAGCGGAAAGGACGAGAGAACGGTGTGGAAAAGATCAAAGGCAGGGGAAAGCAAGATACTTTCTCTAAAGGCACCGGGGAGTAGGGGTCAGAGCGGTCGACTAAAATCCAAGGAAGTCAGGGAGACGCTAGAGATAAAGAGAGCCAGAGAAGGGGCCCGATTGCCAAGTAGGTTCGAGAATGTCACGAGAGGAGGTCGCAGTTTGGCCCAAATCATGAAAGAGAAAGAACTACAATATCAAAAAAAAAAATGGGTCTCTCCACCAGGAAATTCCTCGAAACGTCACAAGATATTAAACAGGAGGTTCACGATGCGAGTCCGCAATGAGAGAAGGGGCCGAGGATTGGGGCCGGGGATTGGGAAGACTCCATACCAATGACTAGGAATCGAGAGAATGAGAAGTGCGTAAGGATGAAGGTGTAAAAGGAGAGTCTGGGGGAGGAAGAGTTTGGGAAAGGCCACGTTGGAGAGTATGCGCGACGCGAGCGTGGGAGAAAGTGTTTCCTCCAATATAAAACTGGAAGATACACCCTGCGATAACCAGAGCCGGAAACGACTCGTAACTCATTAGACTCGAATCTCTCTAAAGTGTCTCCGGTAAGGCAGCCCCCCTGTGGGTTAGGGAAAGGGCCAGAGTATTAGGGACCTGGTTAAAAAAAAGACGCGGCAAAGGGACCCTTTTGTTTCTCTAATTCAGGGCCTCTTAGGGGAACCCCCCCAAAACACGGGGGGGACTGAGAAGAAAAAAAGGAGAAGAAGCAGAAAGAGAAAGGTCGAGGAGACGATCGACGCCACCCGAACCTCGAGGAAGGCGCGAATGCGGCATTATGGGGAAATGAGTAGGGCGGTGTAGCAGGAAGGGCGGAAAAAGTACACGGAAGTGAAGACCGGAAAGCTAAAAGGGATGGGCATGGCTAAGCGGGAGGGGGGCCTAGACTTCTTACGATTCAGAGGGGGGGGAGGAAATTCAGGGGGCCAGGTATAACCGCCTGCGCAGGATTAGGGCTGGCGATATCTTAAGACATGGGGGCCCTATCTCCAATATATTGGATTCACAAAGGACGAAGGGGGTGTGCGGAAGAATAGGGGGAGATAAAAAAAAAATAAACGGGGAGGGAGAGAACTCTTAAAAACAAAAAAAAAGGGGGTTCCTCTAATTGCTGGGAATATTGCGATAGGGGGGGAAAAAGAAGACGCGCGCAAGCCTCCTAGGAAAAAAAGCAGGACCGGAACGAATTCAAAAACCCTGAAACGCGCAGGCCGAGGAAAGTCCTCTCGCGAGGGAAGTTGACAGACAGCGAAATGGCAAAAAGTCAGGGCCCAGGATTGTTCTTGCCCATCTCGGGGGGGAAACGAAAGGGAACGAAGCCATCACCACAAGAACTGCAAGGACACAAAGGGGGAAATCGCCGTCGCGGGGCGAAGGGGAGGGAAAATAGAAGAGGACGTCGCGGGGGGGGAAAAAAAAAAAGAGGGAGGAATGGCTGGAGCTGGATAAAGCAAGGAATAGGAGCAGCGCACCTTTCCGCGCGGCAATTAGTACGCCTTATACAGAAAGAGGGAAAAGAGACCGGAAGGAAACAAAGGAAACATGGCGCCGAGCATCGCGCTATCAGAATGTCAAGGTCGTGTATGCCCCGGGTCAGGGGAAGGCGGGGTCCGCCGTAAACCAGAGGGCAAAGGAAAAGAAGGCGCCACAAGCTCGACGGACTAAAGAAAACGAGGGAGAGCCTTGCAAAAAAACAGAGGCCAAATCAATAAAAAAAAGAACGAAAAGGACATCCTTCACCTCTTAAATTGAAAGTGGGCCGCCTTGGTCAATTGCGATGACAAGAAGGGAAGGGGACATCCGAAGGCGAATTCACCAAAGAAGGATGAGAAGGAATCCTCAAAAAGCAGGGAAAAGTAGTTTTTCCTTAGTAGAGTGGGAGTATACGTGGGCAAAAGCTCTTGTCTCGGAGCAAGAGGAAAAGTAGGTGGGGGAAAGGTGCGCAGCAGAGCAGACCAATCCGACAGAATCCGGCATTGTCGGGAGGTGCAGGAAAGGGAGAGCGATCATTGAGCGCTGGGGACAATGCCTCCTCCTCGGAGCGAGAAAAAAAAAAAAAGGGACGAAAAATAATTGGAGAGAACCGCGGCGAATGCCGGATCTTCCAAAAAGGAAGCGGGCCGCCGCTGCCCTATAAAGAGGAGAGAGGCAGACATTCAGGGTAGGGAGGTATAACAGGAGGGAAAGACGGGGAGGGGGGAAGAGGGCATATTGAAAGTGGCAAAAACCCAGGGAAGCTTCGGTTTCGCTAGCTCCAAAAAAAACCAGCGGGGCCTTAACCTCGAGCTTACCGAAAAGAAACAGGGTTAAGTGCTTAACGGAGCCGATAGGGGGGGGAAGGGAGAAGGGCCAGGAGTACCTTAAGTCGAGTTCTCGACCGCGAAAGGAACAAGAGGCGAAAAAGCAGAGCGGCACTAAAAGAGCGCCTCCGCTTTAACCAGGTGGCTGGGGTGTCGAGACCCAAGGGGTTAGGGAAAGAAAAAACGAAGGGGGGATGGCACATCAAGAAAAGGCAACTTTGGCGAGGCCAGGAAGAAGCCGAGGACTGGGGATACTCTTTCTGAGGGTCTGGGGGGAACGTGCGTCACGGGAAGGGAACATGGGGGGAAGAAGGGAGTAGAGGGGACAATGTCTATTTGTTGAAGTAAGGGCGAGTGTGGGTCGAACGATTGGGGCTACAGAACTTTACAATTTCGAAACGTCAAAACCGCAAGCGGCTCGGAGGAAAAAGGAAAAGACAAGAGCAAGGGAAAGAGCTCAAGGGCAGCTGAGTCCAACGCTCCTCAAGGGGACAGAACATAGGGAATATCTCTTTTAGGTTGGATTATAAATCAAAAATACTCCGAAGTGGCGTCATAACTACAAGGGAGGGAAGAAAAATGAAAGAGGAAAGAACCAACCACGTGCGCGAGAGAAAAAGGTTAAAAAAAAGGGGGGGAATCCCGCGAGATCAGGGTACTGGCCGATTGCGAACGGCTGCGCAAAGTGAAGTTATGCGTTCCGGAAGGATCGCTGAGGGGTTTAGGAGTTGAGGGAACCGAGGAAACGGGCCGAGAATACAGGCCGAAAAAGGGCGAGGAGAAGGCTACACGAGAAACAAATCAACAGATCATCTGGGGACCGTCGGGGGTACAACGCAACAAGTCGAAAAAAGCCCAATCCATAGTTAGGGAAAGTAGGAGAGCGGGACCAACTACCGTTGTGGGGACCAACAAGTGAAAAAGTCTGAAGGTGGCAAGGCGATCGGAATGACAACCAAAAAGAACACGGAGGGCGGCGATCCTAACACGGACTTTGGGGTAAAAGAAAGGGAAAAGCCCGAAAAGCCTGGGCGCCCTGTGGTTGAAAAGGGGGAAAAGAGGAAAAAAAGCCAAAGCAGGGTTGAAGGAGAAAGGAGGCGTGCAAGAGTTTGAAGGGTCCGATGATAGTAATACGCAAGAAGAGATAAAAGACATATACAATAAACTGGAAAGGAGATCAGGCAATCAACAAAAACACTGAAAGAAGGGGGGAGAGGTCTAACGAACTGCGGAGTGTAGATGTAAGAAAAAAGTCCTTTCCGGTCTTAGATGCAGATGGGGAAAAAAAGAAGAGCAGCTACTTGCGACAGTACGAAAAAAGAAAAGGCCCGAATTCAGGTAGCGGTCTTGGAAAAAAGGGGGGAGGAGCTTGGGAGAAGCTGAATGCCCAGTACGATCGGGGGGGGGGCGGATAGCCGGGGATGCGTCTTTAAGAAAAGGGGAAAGGGTGCCATATCTTCATCTAGTCGGAGTGGAAAGTGTGGACAAACGGTATTGGCGGACTAAAAAAAACAAGTAAAGAAGAAAAATGGATGGGAACGTCAGGGTCGCTGAACCCACAGGGGAAGTGGAAAACAAGCGTATTCTTAAGTGTAGGAGACGAGAGCGTTCCGCCGCCTTAGAAAGGAAGGCGAAGAGAAGGGTCACGTGGATCCAAAGTTAAAACGCAAGACCGGCGAAAAGCAAAGAAGAACAAAACGCACAACGTCCTAAAATACGGTGGAGATGGGGAAAAGGGCCAACGCAAGTCAACAGGCAAACTCGTAGGGGAATAGTTCGCAGGCCGACCGGTAAGAGCGCACGGAAAGAAAAAAAAAAGGGGGATTAAAGAGGGAAGCATCTTGGAACGGAAAAAACGAGAGAGAGCTGAAGCTGAACCTAAGGGGTACGAAAAATAACTCTAGATCAACTATCTGAAGAGAAGGACCGTGGGGAGATGAAGAAAAGAGGGAAAGAAGGGGGTGGAGGGAAAATAGGGGGGTAAAAAAAAAAAAAAAGTTGAAGAAAGCACAAAAAAACTCGGGGGGGGCTGTTTACAAAGGCATAGGGGGTCTTGGTACCGTAAAAATGTTATAAAAAGTGATACCAAGTGTGAAAGGCCGATTCTAAGAGTAACAAGCGTCATTGGCACCTAAACTGGCCACTCTTTGAAAAGTGAAATGAAGACAGCAGTCACACACAGAACTCAAAAAAAGGAAAGTCCCTCTCCGCTCGGCTTAGGTCAAAATACGGGCCGAAAGTAAAAAGAAAAAAAGTGGGGGATGGGGGCCAAAGGGGTAGCAGGCACTCAAAACCGGGGAGAGAAAACAAGCCGTCTTGGGGTTCAGAAGAACATGTTTGGACTTCAGGGGGAGAAGGGGGGAGGAAACGGCGAAGAAAAGTGGGCCTAAAAGAAATCGGAAGGAGAGTAAAGGCTTGGAAATGGATAAAAGACCGGGGGCGAAGGCAAAAGCAAAAAACATTTAACCAGAAAAGAGTTCAAGAGTGACAGTTCAGGGACTAGGGGGAGGGGAGGAGCCTTAAGAGAACCGAAGGGGGGGGTTTGCCCTCTGAAGGGAAGGGGGAATTGTTCATTCTTTGGAAGTGTGGAAATGGGCTACCGCCACTAACTTGGGAGGAGGGAAGGGAAAGGAAGCGAGAGGGCAGCGTCGGACGCGAGCAGCCATGGTGGGAAAAAAAAGTGAAGAGGGCGCGAAACGCCTTAAAAAAGAGGGAGGACGAGGCTGAAGTTAAGTCGACTAAGAAATGGCGCTCGCGAATCAGATCCACCGATCGAAAAAAGGGGGGGAAAATTGCCGCTGATGCCAGAGGATGGGGAGGAAAACGAGTGGAGCAATTTGGAAAATACCAAAAAAGCGGAAGAAAAAAAGAGCTGTGAAAGATTCAAAAACTTACCCTACGGCCTATGAGAGGATGAGGGGAAGGGGAACGGGAGGTAGGCCTCAATTCTGGAGGGTGAAGGAACGGCTAAAAATTGCTTTTTGAAAAAAAAGTCGCCAGAAAAGGGGAAAGGGGTCGACCGAACCAAAGAAGGGAGAGAGAAGCAATCATAAAATTGGTTCTGTGGGGGATGGGGGGGTTAAGAAGCGCTAACTCTCTTTAGCTGAAAGCGATCGTGTGGTCGGACGTGGAAGAAGAAAAGAAAAAGAGGGGTGGACTACGCGAAAAAACAAAAAAAGTGAGTGGGGGAAGAACTAAGGAAAAAAGACCCTCATTTACCATATTACGGGAGTCTGCTCACAAAGCGGATGGCCTTGGGCAGATGAAGGCCGAATATCGGGGGAGAATTCTTCCGAAGTTTAGGGGGAAGCACATCTGAAACGTTGGCTCGATCAAGGGGGGAAATTCTGGAAAGGGGCTATCCTTATACAAACTCCGAAGGCGCGAAGAAATCGATGGGGGAGGGAAGGAAGGGAGAGTAGACTTAACGAAAAATAGTATCAGGGGAAGTTTTCTAAAAAGTTACTTATAAAGTATGGGGGCTGTCTGGGCGGGAAGAGGTAGGGGACGAGAACTGTAAGTGACCTTCCTTTACGCCGGCCGTGAAATTAGCGGGGGAAAAGCGACTCCTGGAATGGGAAGCGCGAACATGCGAAAATCATGGGAAAGAAGGTTGAGCGGGTCACTTCAACTATGTAGGTGAAAAACCGTTGCGGGCAGAAGGGGGGAGAGAAGAAAAAGGGCAGGGTAATTTTTCCAATAGCGAAAATTAAAGGGGGAACGAGAATAAGAATACTAAATAGAGGGAAAAGAGAGACAGGGGTAAACAATCACAAAAAAAACAAGGGTCAGGATGTGATAGAAATTCCAAACATTCGCAACATATAGGGAAAAGGTCGACCTAAAGATGTTAGATAGGGGGGCAGTACCTATTTCAAGCCCAGCAGGCAAAAGAAGAACTTCAGTTTCATCGGAAAGGGGGAAAGTTCACTAGCATCGCCTCAGGAATGTAGGGACAGGTAGGGGACTTGGGAAGTGCCGGAAGGGAAATGAACTGGCTAGTCGTCGGGGGTCCGGTGATTTTAGACAAAGATTATCTCCATATAACAGAAGACAAACCACAATAATGAAGCTTGATACAACGGAAAGGTGCGGGAGTAGATAGGTATGGGAGGAACATCAAGAAAACATTCGAAATTAGGAAAATCTCGTCTCCAGGGAAAAAGGCGTGCAGGAATGAGCAAACCTTTCAACAACTCAGGGAAAATAATCATTCCTCAGTAATGAAGTGAATCCCCTCGCCTTTACTGGAATGCGGAAAGGCATCTCTATGGGGTTAAAACGAAAGGAAAGTCGTTACATTAGGGAACATCGTGTATGGAAAGAGACGGTGTTTCGGGGGGAGGGTAGAAAAAACTAACCGTTTTGAAGTAAGACAACCAAGTCGGCCAAAACTAGGACGTCTCTCACCCTATAACGAGAAGGGAGCTTGAAAACTCTTCCAGCACCAGCTCTATCCGGATGAAGGAGAAAATTCCGAGGGATTGGCGGGAAGGTCGAAAGAAAGAGAGTGTCTTGGGATGAAAAACTGGGCCGCATCCATCCTTAACCTTACGAGAAGACATGAGGGAGGCGAAGAGGGGAAAACATCGCAGATAGCATGGGGGGGAGAGAGATGGCGTAACATGCAAGGGAAAAAAGAGATTCTGGTCCTAAGGCCGCCCGTCAAAAATGGTGCGCCAGCGGCTGCGTGAAGGAGAGAAAAAAGGGGCATCAGCGGAAAGTCCGGGTCCAAAAAGGGGGGGGAGCTGGATCTGATAAGCGAGCATCAGGTGAGGGGGGGAGGGGACTTCGACCGCGATCTCCGCCTCAGAAACCCAGCCAACCTGGAGCGCAGTGATTGTCAGAAAAGAAAAAGGAGAAGAAAGGCCAAAAAAAGGCGTGCTCAGAAAGCCGCTGCAAGGGAGAGGAAGCAGGAAGGGGGGGGGCGGAGAACTGATTGCAAACCGGAACAGACAGTCAAAGGGAAAAGAGGGTGCGGGCAAAACCCAACCAGAGAAGAAGTTGAGATAAAAGGGGATCAATCACAGCGCCTGAAAAATCTCAAAGGACTAAAAAAAAGGGCACTTCTGTTAAGGTGGCGTACGAATGGTTCAACGTGATCAAAAAGGGGGAAAAGGAAAGGGAAGGGAGATTCTCGAGGGGAGAGCGAAGGAGGGTCAAGCGACGCGAAAGAGAAAATGGAGCCAATTCCCTCGCAAGCGGCGTGCGGCGGCTTAAAAGAAGGGAGGGGGCTAAACAAGTTTAGGGGGAAAGGAAAGACCAAATCTATGAACAGAACTCTGTACTGCGTGGGGGGTCTGAAAAGGCGTTTGAACTAAGACGGGGAGAGGAGGACGAGGGGGAAAAAAGGGATGAGGAGGAATGGCTGACGAAGGTGAAAGGGGGAAGAAGGGGGGCATATTGAGGTGACAAGGTTCCTGTGGGTAGAGTCCGGCGCTTGGGAGAAAAAAATCGTGGCGAGGAATTGGAAATTGAAATCACTAATAGGAACCACTCAAAGGGAATAAAAGACGGCTTCTCAAACGAAAATATCCGCGAGATCGGGAGAGGAAAACGGTCAAGGGAGGGTCCTACCAGATCTAGCGTTGGGGAAAAGGATCAAAGGCTACTGCTCAGCTCTCTCAACGACAGGAGTACCGAGTAAGCCGGGCCCCCGGAAAAAGGGGAGGAGGAAAAAGGGGGAAAAAGGGTTAGGTAAACCGGGGGAAGAAATGACTAAAAGATCATTTGGGATTGATGGGAAGGGGGCAAAAAGATTGCTCCAAATCTTAAAAAACGGAGAAGTTGGGGTTCGCCGTGATGAAGCTTCAAAGGGGGATTTTTGAGACGTTGTGGGTTGATTCGATCCAACCTTAAGGAGAATACTTCGAGCCGAAACAGCGCTGAAACACGAAGGAAAGCAAAAAGAATCAGCCATGCTGTGAGGAGGGGGTGAAAAGGACTGTCTACAATTCCGAGGGCGGCCAATAATGGGGGAGGGGGAATTAAGTTCGGTGTGGCGGGAGCAGAACCTGGGGGGGTCTCACACGGACCAATGATCTGAAACAAAGGCGATCGGATGGACCCACGAAAAGAAAAGGGGAGCGAAAAACAGAAACGATCTTTGGGGGGAATGGCATGAGAAAAAAAAAGGCATCCCTGGGTGGCAACGCAGCTACCTAGGGAAGAATTTGGGGGGGGAAAAAGGGGGCAAGGAGAGTTCCCGTCGATGGAATTTCGAAGGAAGGGGACTGAAAAGGATCGACAGATACAATACGACTTGGAACGGAGG
>Ga0179593_1558865_pt1 | contig 19436 bp, 21 predicted proteins | sample CZODoug2_1_08_16_FD_185931 | JGI IMG/M metagenome (GOLD analysis project Ga0179593, IMG submission 185931) | Vadose zone soil fungal communities from Angelo Coast Range Reserve, California, USA - CZODoug2_1_08_16fungal (PacBio error correction) | ecosystem: Environmental > Terrestrial > Soil >...
TCGAGCGCGGGTAAAAAAGAAGGGTTGAATATACCGGAAGATAAAGAAATCAAAAACTTTCGCTCTTTCGGCGAGGGTAAAAGGAACTACACGAGGAGCAATTCCGAAGTTGAATTAAGGCCCAGAAACCAAGAAGAGAGAAACCGATAAACCAGCAGGAGGGGGGAGGGAGGGAGGGAGATAAAACAAAAGGAGCAGTCGAAGAGCATTATCGTTCACAGGGCCCGCAAGGGATGAAGGATGGAAAGTTCTCAACAACAATCGCTGGCATCGAAGAATCAGAAATTCGTCTCAACTCTAGGGAATAGGGGGGTTCGGGCTTTCATGACTCTCATTAAGAAGAAAGGGGGGAATCGGGGGTCGAAAGGAAGAAGGGGGGTTTTTGGGAAGCGCCATTAATAAACGTAACGGTCAGCTTATGCAAAAAAGGTACTATAAAGGATATAGGATCTGAAGTCGGGGAATGCGTCTTTTATGGCAAAAGAAGGGGGGAGCCAACCTTATATGGGAGAGGGTGAGACGCACGGTTGTGAAGATCGTCCACCAATCTCTTCATTTGGGAAGGACTGGGGTAGCCTGGGATAGAGTCCTCAAAAATGAACGTCTATCCTTGATAAAAGGAGGAAAAGGGTTTGGCGTCGCAATGTACTAAATTGAATGTAGATGCAAAAAAGGACATACTATCCACGAAGGCCGGGTAGCGCGTAAACAAAGGTCAGGTCGCGAAAGGTCCATCGCAATGGGGGGGGAGAAAAAAGCGGATGAATTTTCAATGTTCGGACCGTCATCAACTAAGGCGCCGGAAAAAAAAATCCTTCTCCCCGCTGGCTTCTCTCCGCGGAAAGGAAGGGCACCCCGATGAAAGAGCGGGGACCTTACTTCTTTTCAAAAAAAAATATGAAGGAAGGGTCGGGCTTTTTTTCTCCTCGAGTGGGACACGATTTTCCGCACAAGGATTCCAAGGAGGGACAAGGGGGGGCACATAAATGTTTGGTACGAGGGGGGGGGAAAGGGGCTCGGACAGCAAGGCAACGTATACAATGCAGTCGACAGAAAAAAAAACCGCTCAAAGAGGGAAAAAAGGGATTGGTCACAGGGAAAAATCATTGAAATAAGTTCGAAGGGGAGGATTTTTGAGCCAAGGGGGAGAAGGACGTGGAACGTCAACAAAAAACGATTCGATTGCTCCCGATGGGGGGGGTTAGATGAAAAAGGAAGAGCCAGAAAGTGAAAGGGATTGACAAAGCTTATGGGGATTTTTTTAGAAAAGGGAGGGAACGGCACTGGACGGGCAAGCTGGGGGGCAGAAACACAGGCAGGGACTGCACTGATAGGGACGAGAAAGGGGGGGGGTGGACACCTTAATATTATTGAGGGCGTGCGTGGGAAGTCTCGTGTCTTTTGGGGGGGAATAAACTGTTTGAAGAAAGGGGGGGGTCGGGGGGACGCGACGGGGGGAGAAGCGTTGGCCTGAACAAGAGTCAGTAAAAATATACGCCAAAACGCCTTGCGGAAAGTGGCCTTGACGTGGCCGAAAGAAAAACTTCGTACAGGCATGGGGAAATAGATGGGGGGGCGTTGTTATAGAAAAAAGGGAAAGGGGGGGGGCGAGCGACGTTCAAGCAGGCGGCGGCGCGTTGGGAGTGGGTCAGGAGAGGGCGAAAAAGATAGGTATTTAACAATCGAAAGGGGGTTGGAAACCAGAATCGAAAACTGATCTGCCAATATAAATGCAGGGAAAAGAGTAAGCGTGGGAAAGTCAGAAGGACTTTTCTTCAGATGGGACGGAGAGTAGGGGAGTAGAGGGGGGGGGAGGGTTAGCTTTAACTTGGAAAGGAGGGGGGACATGTTGTGGGTACAAGTTTAAACTCGCATGAGTTCCGGGGTGTCAAGAAAGATTTCCTTAAAAAACGAAAATGAAGGAGGGCGAAAGAAACCGACGGACGGAAGGGCATTAAGCGAGAGGAAAAAAAAACGCATGGAAAAGAGGAGCGGATAGCAGAAATACGTCTAAGCAGCGGAATAGCATATTCCGGGAAGCGTACACGAGTCACAAAGACATGGGAAGAGAATCATAAAGAAGAAAACTTCTAACGAGACTGATTATCCAAACTCAAAAACAAGGAGGAAGGGTATTTCCTTAATATATGGACAAAGCCATGAGGACTCTCCATTGGGCGCGGGGGACTCTGAAAACACTCTTCCTCTACAAGCATAAGCCGCGACTTCGTAGGTGATCGGTAGAAAGGAGCCGAATTGGGGCCAGGTCACCGAATAACCTCTTCTGAATCCAAGGAAGGGGGCCACGGGGATCCGACGAGGGGACGATATCTCAGGTCATCAACACATTTTTTCGATATTTCGAAAGAGGGATTATATAACGACAGCCCGAGAAGGGACGAGAAGAAAAATGCCGTAACTGTGATGCGGAACAGGGTTTGCAAGCTCGAATCTCAGGGAGCTCGGCTTTGCAAAGGCCGAATGTCGAACCCAAGAGAGAAGAACGACACGGTGTGCGGGGATTGTAAAAAGACGCGCTGGAATCAATGCAGGAGAGATGCTGCACAAGGTTAAGGCGAAAAACACTTACCGGTCTTGGAATGACTGCATTAGGGGGCTATGGGGTTTTGGATCATCACAAGGAGAAAGAGGGGGACATCGGGCTAGAGTGGATTCTGTCCTAAGCGAGGACAGACTACTGGTCTTGGCAGGAAGTTCGCTGAAACGAAAAGAATGTCTTACTTGCTAGGAAAAAACGAGTGGAGAAAGGAGAGGGCAAGCTTGGAGGGACGATCAGCGCGCAATTGGGGGGGGGGGATTTAGCGCCAGGGAAAGGATTCCATTTCCAAAGGGGGGGGAGAACGTTTCCGAATTTCAAATAGAGGTGAAAGCTTGACTTCGGGCGGAGGCAGAGGATCAACAAAAACAAGGAGGAGGATTAAAAGACTAGGGGAGGGGTAGAAAAATCCCACCTTCGACCGAGGACGGGCCAGCAAAAATAGGGGGAAGGTTCTCTTCCTACCGTGAAGAAGGAGAAAGAATCTTCATAAGATCGGCAACAAACCAGTCGTTCCATCGCCTTGGATCGCCGGGCAAAGGGGGCGACGCTCTCGGGTGTAGAAAAAAAAGTGGGAGCGTTCTTTAGCTAAGCGGTCACGAAAGTCGAGGAGCTCGGAAAGAAGAAGGTATCGGGTTGGGGGGGGGGGGGTGTCTAGGAAAAAAAGAAAGTTGGTGATGATCCCGGGGGTCTAAATCTAGAGGAAAGGCCAAGCCCGTCAGTTTGCCTTGATGGACTCCGGCTGTCAAGAGGAGGAGCGAGCAATGCGCTGAAAAGAAGGAGGGGCCAATTCTCCAACAACATTGCAACGAGGGGTTCCCATTATAGGGAAATCATGCCGAAGGACGATATAGGAGGGGCCTGCCGAGCGGAAATAAACGCAAAAAATTCGAGTAAGGATTTACTCGGTCAAGGACGAGGTTCTGCGTTATAGTAGAAGATATTTCGAAAGAGAATTACAAAAAAAGTGGTCTGCGGAAATTCGTCGCTTGAAGGCTTTCTTCTGGGGAAAAAAATGGAGTCAAGCGGGGAGGAGGGGGGGTGTTGGGTCGCGCGGCCTAAGAAGATTGTCATCGGGTCATACGAATACCATGGAGGGAGGGGGTCTTATCTTTAGAAGAAAAAAAAAAAAAGGTCGGGGTTTTGGCCGTGACAGTTCCCAAATTGCGGGATTGCGTGTCACGACGAGAAGGAACTTGTACTTCGCGGGTTGGTTTTTTTGAGGCAAAAGGAAAAAGAAAAGAAAGTGAAAGTTCGGCAATTTCAGTCCTGCAGGCAAGGATATGGTTTTTTGAAACGAAAAGCTGGAAGTCCGAGAAGAAATAAGGGAACCACCGGGCGAGGGACGCGTGATCAGCTCCAGGTTTTAGAATTTTTACAGCTGGGGGCCAACGTAGTGCAAAACCTCGGGGGTTTGATGAGGGAAAAAAATCCATCCGGAAAGCGACCTTAACTACAAGGATAGAAACCTAAAAATGTGTCCCGAAGAAAGCTTAACGAGAGGCCCACCATCGCGCGAATCAAAAAATAAAGGCTCTCGACTAGACGGGTGGGAACCGGGAAGCCAGCTCCGAGAAAGTTACCAACGATAGAGGCGACGTCACGCTCGCGAAAAGGGGGAACAAAATCAAAAAACCGACTGCAATACCTATCGAGCGACGCGATCTCCTGTTGGTGTAAGGAACGGGAAGTTTAAACGAATCGGAAGAAATCAAAAAAAGTTTTTGTGGTTGGTTTGTTTTTTGTGTTTGGGGGCTGGTACCAAGAAAAAGTTTGGGTTTTTTGTGTTCTTCTACTTCTGTTATCTCTTGTGGTGCTCCGCTTGGTGTTCAAAAAAAGACAATAGGTTCCAAGTCCCGGTAAGAAAGAGTTGGACCGGTTGCGGGCGAGGGGAATTCGAGGGGGGGGTTCGCAAGGGAAGGAGGCGAAGTCTGTTACTTTAATCTTCGGACACCCACGTCTGCGGAGGTCACAACCGTTGGGCGGCACCAAAAAGAGGGAAGGAAAATAAAGCCGCACATGGAATCGGGGAAAAGACCCAGGTCCGATTTCATCAGTGAAAAGGGGTGGGATGAAAAGCAAAAAAAGAAAAAAAAGGGGGTCAATCACGGGGCCCGATCACGGGAGTTGCCTAAAAAAATTAGAAGCCTTTTGGCAATCAGAAAGGCGCGGCGCGTGTCAGCCGGGCTTCCATAAAAAAAAGAAGGGACGCCATGCGTTTGGGGAACACAAGCGGGCGAAATTAGGACAAAAAAAACCGTCTAACATTCTACAAGCAGGCGCCAATACGTTTCTCTGTCAATCGACGTCATTGTCGACGGGAAAGTGCGTTTTGGACAAAGAGACCGGGGTACTTCCTGCGGACCAATACAGGGTGCAGGTAGGCCTTTTCCGCCTTCTGGGGGAGAAGAAGTCTTTCCCAACAAACAAAAATAACGCCGGCCGGGGAGAACAGGAAGTCAGTCAGAGAGAACTAGGAGGAGGGACTATCGTGTCGAGGGGAAGAAAAGGAGGATCAGAAAGAGATTGAGATGAGTCGTGGGGTCGAACTGTAGCAACGAGATGAAAATGCAGGGGCGGGATGTGCCTGGGGCGCAAAAAGGGATTTTCTCTGGGACGAAGGGCTCGTGTAGACGAAGGGATATCTATTCGGCCTTTGGAATATAGGGAAACAAAAAAAGGAGGTATTCAAGAAACTGGACCGACTGAGGCATGGGGTCGAAGCGGGAAAGAGAACCCGGGACCGTAGAATGGTAGGGGAAGGAAGGGAGAGAGGGTTCGAGAACCTAAGAAGTTTCACACCGGAAAAGAACACAGGGGCACCATCCGGACATGACGGGGCGTAGACCTCATTAAACGTGAAGGGTGAAAAGAAAAGAGTAAAAACTCTTCCGGGGTTTGGAAGAATGAAGTTACTTGGGGGTTTAGGAAAGAGGAGGAAAACCAAATTGGGGGGCCCGCGGCCATCGTACAATGCGTTAGGGGAGGAAAAAAAAAGATTCATTACCTAAACATTCCACGATCCCTCAGAAAAGTTATTCAAGCGCGGGAAGGAGCGAGCTGACCGACGGGGGATTGAGAGTACTGGCAAAGAACGCGCCCATGGTGAACCGAAAAAACGTCTACTTGGAGAGGGTAGGAAAGAAGACTGTAAATGTGTTGGCTACGTGGTCGGGCGCGCGGGATGGGTGAACTACGTCGGCAAGGGAGGGTCTGTAAGCTTGTAAAGCAGAAAGAGTTAAAAGACCTCACAAGCATAAATTTCGAAGGGATCGGGGGAGGGGTCGGAGGTCTTGCCCCGGAGTGTGGGAGGGACGATGCATCCTCTCCTCAACAAAGGAAGAGTAGATAGGGCTAGCGCAAACTACGGCCATATAACCTAAATAAGAGCAGCTGGGAGATTTTCTTGAGCGAACCGAGGGGAGCAAGGGCGCCGCTTCAGGGTTACTTCCCAACCCCAGACGAGAGCCCGAATAACTGCGGAGTTATTATGTTTATCCCTCAACTGGTAGGGGGAAAAAAATTGAAAGTATCGACCCTGCCCGGGGGGGAACTGTCTTGGCCATGGATGGAAAAGCGTGGGGAAGGACGTCAAGCGACATTCTAAGAACGAGGATAGTGTTCTAATTTTTTAAAAGGAGCGGGAAAAGAGGGAGGGAATCTTCCGATAAAACAAAGGGGTGCTCTGAGAAAGCGATAAAAAAACACTTAAACGTACAGGATGCACCACGACAGAGGGGAAGTATGATAGGAAAGGATTAGAATGAATTTTTCGTAAACGAAGAATGCAATCAGGGGATACTCTGGTGATCGGAGCAACCGGGGGGAAAATCTTTCTAAGGTAAGGCGAATCTCTTCTGGCTTGCAGCGGCCAGGAATTCAAGTGGGGGAGAAGTAACTAGCAGTGAAGAAGGGGGGGGGAAAAGACGGTTTGAGTCCTAGTATAAATGCCCGGGAAGATATAGGAAAAAAGGAAGAAGATAACTCTTGATAAAAGGGGGGTGAGAGCAAATGAAAAAAAACATGTGGGCTTAAACGTCCAATAGAAAGGAAGCTGATGTTATTTCTACAGGGGTCTGAACGTTGAGCCAACTCCTCGACGATAGGGGGTCGGATAACTAAGGGTTTACTCCCAGACGCGAAATATCGAACGTAGCCGGTGAGGTTTAAGATTCTGAAAAAAGAGATGAAGGGCCTTCCTTCTTTCGGGGTGTGAAAGGTTTGTAAGATGAGGGGTAAAAAACACATAGGAAAGAGGAAACGATTTTCAGAAATGGTATTGGTACGTTGACCTATTCCGTTGAAGGGTGAAAAAAAAAAGAAATGACAAACTTAGACAATGACAGAGTTTAAGTACACCAGAAAAGGGGGGGGGTCTATATCACTTGAAAAGAAGGGCGTTGGGTAAGGTGTGGACGAAGAGATCCGGAGGTCAACAAACTCATTCAAAGGAGGGAAAAAGGGTGGGGTTGGGTTAGATGAGAAGAATTACCGGAAAAGACTAAAGAGAAACGGACACCTGCGGTTTTTCTGGAAACGGAAGAAGGGGAGAGTGCACTGGGCGGGGAAACGGGGGCGGTTTTGTCGAGCAAGAGAATCAGAAAGCAGCGACCAAGGGGTTTTTCGGAAGATGCGATTTTGGCGGTCTCTTTGGTGACCGAAAAAGGGAATACGTGGGGTGGCGACGCCAGATATTAAAGAAGCGTTGCAAGATACAAGGGAAAAAAAATGTAACCCGCTGGCAAGGGAAAACAAAGAAGAGGGAGATTGTGGGAAAGGACTGCCGCAAGCGCTCGAAAGAGCGGGGTTGGGGAATGATTTGGGGCGGTGGGGTACGAGACGAAGAGCGGCTTTGCCAATGGAAGGGGCGGAATTTTGGGTCGGAAGAGCGGAAAGTCGATATGTAATTGAAAGTCGATTGGTGCAAAAATCGTCCGGAGCGAGGCCAATATCAAGCAGTAAGGCAGCTTGGGTAAATCCCCCAACCGATAGGGAGGGGTAGGGAGTTGAGGAAAAAGAGCGCTCTAGGAGGGTCCGATGGGGGTAGGGTAGGGTGAGTCGTTTGCCAGGTTGAATTTAAAACTGTCTAAGGAAGTGGGTCAAAGGGGAGGGGGAGAAGAAGAGAACAAAGAAAACTTCCGGTCCGAAACTAAAAAAGAGACGAAGGAGAAACGATCTTAAAACAGTTCATAAAGCTAAGGGAAAGGAGTTCTGAAAAACGATCGCTGCGCAGGGGTTCCTTATAACTATACTAAAAGGAAAGGTCGTGGAAGAGAAAAACAAATGCAAGAAAGGCCAAACTGAACAGTCGAGCGGAGGGGAAAAAAAACAGCAAGTTCCCGTTAATAAAAAAGCAAACACGCATATCGCGAGACGCGATGGGCGAGAAGATGGAGAAAACGTCACAATCGAAGGACGAACACGGAAGGTATACCTCACATCTATTGAGGTGGCCGCTGAGGAATAACATCCTTCTTCTAATCCATCAGGGGGGGGGAAAGCATAGACCAATTACATCTGCGATATATATGGGCAACTACCCAATTATAGTTCGTTAATCTATTAAGCATAGGGAACATCACCAACGTCTTTCGATCCCAGCTGACAGGCCGGTTAAGGAAAGATGGGTGTGGGCTAAGCATGACGAGTATTAATATAAAAGAGGCTTAAAGAACCTCTGGGCGGGGACAAAATCTCCTTTAAAAAGAAGAGACGGACATGGGTTTGCTGGATCCAGGGGTTAGAGACGTACATTTTATCGAGGTCTCAAAAAAAAACCTATAAGAAGTTAAAAAAAGAAAACTTAAGCGCTCTTCGTGGAGAGAGTTGCATCCGGGTTGGGATCATAGAATATGCCTCTAGGGAGCGTGAATCCGTCAGAAGCAAACCGCTAACAGGGCGGAGGGCTTTACTTAGAAAAAAAGAGCAGGTAAGAAGGGGGCTCTTGATAAACAGGAAAAAGGAGCTGCGCTTTGCGGCGATCAGGCGATGGAAGGAAGGTGGGGGGTCCGTCGTTTTATCACATGAATGATCCATGTCTCAAGGGGGGAGCGGAATAAGGCGGCGAAGCGGGGAGAATTTTTCAGGATACGGAGTATCTAAAAAGAGAGATATATATGTCCTTATCTAAGAAAAAGTGAGGGAGCTTTGCAGGGAAACCCCACGCAATCGCCGGAGCCCGAAAGGCGGAATCATAGAGAACAGAGAACGGCCCAAACAAATTGCTTCCATGGGGGGTGAGACGCCGCCAAGAGCGCTCCAAGCGGGAGAGCAAGGAAGACAATGTGTTACTTACAGACGCACTGTTCTGGGGCACCCGACTACGAAAGGGTGGATGAGCGAATGTATAGGGTAGTTCTAATGCAGGAAAAAAATTGCGCATTGCGGACTTATGACATTGTGTTCGGTGGATGGCTCCCAAAACGGATTCGTAAAAGGGGATCTAGGGAGGAAGTCCCAAGTGATACTTCAGAGAAACGTTATGTGATAATGAAGTGTCGGAGGGGAAATTCAAAAGACTATTCTGGGGGGGAAGAAGCATGAAATTGGCCACATCATAAGGATAGGGAGTGGGAAAGACGTGAGGGGCTGGTGATTTGAAGCAGTAAGAGTGCGATCGGAAAAAAAACGAAGTACAGTGACTAAGTCCAACAACCTTGGGGGCAAGGGTGGGGACGAGCGTTCGGGGTTCTGGTGGGCATACGCGGGAAGGGGGTTGCGGGGGAGGGGGAAATACACGGAACGGGAATGAGAGGGTCCCATACGCATGTCACGAGAAGAGCAATAAAAACCAACAAAAAGATCCCCGTTCGGGATTCCGCCACATACAAAGGGTAAACACGAAAAGGCGTCGTGAAAATATAATGTCGCGTTTCGAGGAGGTTTCCGCGACTTGTTCGAAAGGGCAGGGGAATCTGGGAAGGTGCCAAATGAAGATCCTGTTCATGGAATGCTGGTCTCACGCTACAAGAGCGAAGGAAGTTAAGGAAACTTGTCAAAGAATACAGGGACGTGACAGTGTTGTGCTGACCGTACACCGAAGGTAACAAAGGTGAAAAAAAAAAAAAAATTGAGGGGAGGGTGGAGGCAGGCGCTGGGCGGGGATTGAGTCGTGTGTCGAGAGGGTGGTGGCGGGGGGGGGGGGGGGGGGGGGGGTGGCTATGAGGTCAGCGGTAGTGTCGCGGTTGTGTGAGCGAAAGGGGAAGTGTGTATTTCGGCTGAGTAAAAAGAATTCGTCTCCCTGAGGAGCATGAAGTAAAAGGTACACAAGTGAAGGAGAACAAGGTCTTGTCTCAAATTAAAAATATGGAGAATCGACACCTTGAAGGAGTGCTCAGGTGAGGGAAGCTCGGGGGAGGGTCTGGGTCCCTTATGGGGGCGAATTACATTACAGAAAAGAGGCTCCGGATCGTGTAACGGATGCCGGAGGGGTAGTTCGGGAGTATGACATACAAGACAAGTCAATTATCTAGTTCCAGGGGGAAGGGAAGCTATTTCTTTGGGGGACGGGAGGGGGAGGTAAGTTCATCCGCTTATGCGGAAAACTCGTTAGGAAACCAGACCGACAGAACAAGTGAGACAACTGAGGATGCAATCAAAAGCCAGCTCCACGGTTAAGTGCACGACAGAGCAGATGACGTTCGGTATTGTAAAACCAGCGGGAGCCAATACCACTGAGTGGGGTCGACAGAGAGGTGAGTGATGCTTGGATAGCCATCTTCCAGGGTATTGACCCGACAATTGAGAACAGGCTAACTCAATGCGAGCAAATATTGAACATATTTGTGAAACAACGCAACGAAAGTGTCCAAACTAACGTGTAAGCAAGAGGGAACGCAACAACAACGGCGGCAGCATCGCCGGTGGAAAAGATTATCAAAAAACCGAGTACAGGGCAAAGAAGAGATAGGCACACACGTACCCAGATGACATGCTCTTCACAACTGTTCGTGCCAAGAAAAGGACCGAATTGATCTTCCTTGATGGGAGGCACTTGTATTGACAGGCGAGACGACCGTGTAAACACAAAAAGTCGAGACCAAAGGGGAAAAGGGGGTGGTTAGCAAAGAGAGGGTACGCCAACTCCAGCAAGCCGCTTTGTGCATTTGTCGTGGACGACAATCGGCGCGGACAAACACGATACAAAGAAACCCTCACAACATCCGTGAAGCTGGGGTGAAATATCGGGGGTAGAAGAAAAAACATTCCAGGACAATACTCTGGGAGGGGGGACTTGGCCATGCGGGACGTAGAGGATTTCTCAACGTTGAACAAATATCCCAATGTCAAACGATAGAGTCGTAAAACGACGGCTCGGCCTGCGTCTTGTGGACGCATCACGTGAGTGGTAAGCTACATATAACGACGAAAATGATACGTACAAAGAGTGAAACTAGCCCCGGGGTAATCGGAAGAAAAACAGCGGATAATAATCTTGGAGACGAAGAGGACACGAATTGCCGACGAATCAATAGTAGGAGTCAAAAATTGTTTCCGCAGACAAAGAGGACTTTCAGTGAAATCAAAATGCGATATATAGTCAAAATGGGAAAGCGTAGGGGGGGAGCAAACCGGGAGGTATAGGTCTGATCTTAAAACAGGTATGTGACTGTGCAAGAAGTTTCCTTTGAACCTAGTGGAGGGGTTTGTTACGGCAAAAATAAACGGCCATTCTGGCTATTTCCGACTACAGAAAAAGCGAAAACAGCGCAAGAGAAAGAGATAGAGAAGCAATCCCGGTTTATGAGTTGGGGGGCGCTTCACAAACATCTACTGCGGGTCAGGGAAGGGAAAGGGTGGTTCAACGTACCGGAATCTTTCAAGCGCAAGCTGTACACCCGCATGTTAGGGGCAAAAAATAGGCAGGACAGTCCCGGGCCATTGGACCGAGGCGTGGTAACAATTCCAATGGGTGAGCTTTGAACCACATGAGAAAACGCCCTAATCGCCGTCCAGGTAAAATAGGGGTCGAACTGAGTCCCACGCTTCGTACCCATCCTGCTCGTAGGGGTCCATGGGAGTAGCTTTTGCAAAAGTGTTGACAGAGCAAGTGCCGAGAAGACTAATCGAATGCGGGACACCGTTCGTGGGAGGGATTTTAGCGGGGTCTTGGTAATAGGGTGTATCGCTGGAGAAGGAAGGCGGAGCGCGCTGTTGGGGAAAAAGGGCTTCTAATGCGGACAACAGTGTTCACATCCATTAAATAGGTGCATTTTGAGAAGACTAAACGACCTTCAAGAGTGTAGGATCCATTGAGAAAAGATCAAAGGGGAGGACATGGAATAATCCGAGAGACACCAAAACCGAGGATCAATCACTCATGAAAAAAACCGCAGCATGAGGGGGGGGGGGAGGACAGCCCGCCACTCCGCATAAAGTAGCCCTGCTAAGCAGTGAAATGCTGAGCCACGTAGGTGAGGCACGCAGAGATCACAGAAACCTAAGGACCACCAAGACAACACCAGTCCACCTACTAATTTCCAATGACAATTACGAACGGTCTGCGAAAAAAAGGCGACGGTCAGTTAAACGTATGACCCGGGAAAGAAAATCCTCCTACTCTGGGGAAGAAGGGTTGTACCAGATAGGTGTAAGGGCAAACGGGAATTTGTAGCGCTGGCATGGCGGAGCAAACGGAGTTGTTTCCACGGTAGGCGTATCTACAATGGCTACGGTGATGACTTATACAGTGGAAAAGGTGGGAAGCTTCAAGGGAAAAAATGAAGAACCCAAATGGCCACGCGAGAGGGGGGGCGCGGCTATGCACGAAATGGAAGAGGGGGTGGTTTCAGAGTAAATGGCCAAAAGCTGAAAGCGGAGAGCATGGTGAACAGAAAAAAGTGCTGGGAAGATACTCCCCCCACCCCGGTGGACATCGACAAGACGGATGGGGTGAAAGAGGGAACTGGAATTGAACGAAGCCATGCTCGGTTATCGGGGCAAAGGGGGAAGCTGACCTGGGGGGAGGAGGGCAAAACCCCCAGGGAAACGTACGGCAGAACATGGTGGGGAAAGAAGAGGGGTAGCGAAAAACCGAATTAGGTATGCCGCGGTGATCCAAGCACTTCATCAAAAGAACGTCTGGTAATGAATAGGCAGAAACATCAATCATACGGAAATGATCGCTAGGAGCCGCGAGCAAGATAGGAAATAACAGACAAACACAATATGTAGGGGACGGAAAGGACCGGTTGGTGTAAAGGAGCTCCGGGGGGCCAGAATAAAAATCAGAACCAAGTCGCCCTATCCTAAAGCACAAGGTGCTGGGCCTCTCTACCGCGGCATAAGAAGGAGATCATGCTCTCAGAGTCTGGAGATCAAGAACATTGAAGCCAGCGTGTGGGAGACGGGTCAGACCAAAAAAAGAACCTCAATCAGAGTAACGGGAGGGATTGTAAACTTTCAAAGTACTGATAGTATGCACAGAACGGAGGGGGGGTGCCCGTATCCAACAGCTGATGTCTGTAGGGCCATGCCCGTTTGAATGAAACAAACGGAAAAACGGGACAAATAAGATCAAGCGGGGCGCGTGCCCATCACGCGGACTGATTGTTTCTGAATGGTTTGCACTGGAAGGAAGGCGCAATGGTAAAAGGTCTAGAGTGACACGCAGCAGCGGCACGAGAGGATGTTTGTTTGGGACTACCGATGTGAAAGAGAAGAAAAAAACAACAACTTGTAGACAGGCGCAAAAAGAGACAGATTATATATATTAGGGACAATTTGACGGAGGGGAAAGGGGAGACGGAGGAGGGTAAAGCCTCAGGATCGCAACAAGACGTCTCTGAAGAACCACGAAAATGAAAGACGCCGTGACTGAGTCACCGGTGTGTTGGGAGGGTAGAAAAAAAGGCGTCGCTCGCTCGAAGGAAAAGTGCTGCAGTCAAATAATCGATCATGCCTGGGGTAGAGGGGCGAGTATCTTCGCGTTGACTTAGAAGTCTAATAATTAATCAAAGGGGGAAAACGTGCAAATGCTGTCTCGAAGGGATGGGTGAAAGAATGGAACCATTGGACAGATTTAACGAAAGTTCAAGGAAAATGAAAGGAGTGGACCTTCCAGTGTCACAGAGAAAATCTCTCAAACTCCTTATCACGGGCAGCAGCTTAAAAAGGCGGGGATTGCGCGGCAACCCGGGGAAGAGTTGGCGTTTTCGAGGAAATAAACGGTCACCACAGGGGCTCTACGTGTCAATGGCCCAGCCACATGGAGCTGTGCGACGAGGCTGGTAAAATCGCCTCACCCTGGGGTGTAAAAGAACGTGGGCCCCAAAAGCGCACAAATAGAAAATGAGGTTCACGTTCAAAAGGATGATTATCCAACGCGGCATAGCTTGCGTTTACTACACGATCGAATCTCGTTCGAATGAGACGTGAACTGATTTGTATTTAGGTTACGACCCACGTAATTCCACTGGTGAGCAGGGCGGTTGATGAATACCCTAGATGCAACAGCAAGCGTGAGAACGACTCCCCCTGTCCACACCAGCAAACAAAATCACGATTGGGCTTGGGGGGACAGGCGCAAGTCCAAGACATCAGAACTATCCTCTTCTCGGGAAGATCGCAACAGGAAAGGGGGGGGGACGCATGAGTGTCACTTGGTAAAAAAACGGCTAAATCAGGGGAGGAAGTAAGTTGACTTGAGCTATGGGTGGCACCAGGGCTCAGGCCGCTGGTGTCCTACATGGCATAATCGTACTAGGGGTCCCGCCACGTGCAAGGTGTAGGTAGAATGGAATCCGTGTTACCGGAGCTCGCAAAGAAAATACCGGATGTGTAAAAAAGAAGACATGTCAGTTTGGTTGTAGCCACGATCAGGAAAGCGGTTAAGGAAACTGCGTGAAAGGGTGCTTTTGAGAAGAACTCGCAATTGATACTAATCAGGGGATGTGTGGGTTTTCCGGGGTGAAATTACCTGGAAAAAAAGATCAGGATGGCATGGCGGATACGTCTTTGTGAAAAAAGCCGGAAGTTGGTAAGAACGTGCGGGAGGACGAAGTGAGTTTAGCCGCAAAAAAGCTGGACGAGACCAAGTATTAAGATTACACGACATCTTACGCCGAGGGACTGGGGGGGGAACAAATTCCAAATGGTGAGATTGGTCCTAGGAACCCGGGGGAAGGACGCATGCTCGTAATAAGCATCTGAAAAAGTTTTTAATCTGGCTTTTTCTTTTTATGACGAATGTGGACGAGAGAGTTGAAATGGGTTCCCCGCCTTCTGCTGCGGTAATCGGCGGCGGAGTGGGGCTGAATGATTAATTGGGGCGACATCCTAGGTACGAGACTGAAAAAAAAAAAGGCCACAAACATCAAACCTCGCGTGGCAGATCTGCGTGGGGGAAAGGTCGAGTCATCTATCGGGGGCATGGATATGGGGGACAAGGAACGCTATGTTGTGGGGTGATCCGCGAAGATGTGGTGTGGAAAGTGACGTTAGGCTAAGCATGTATCACGTTTGGACGACGTGGGGGGGGGGGGAACCGTTTAAATATTAGTATAGAAGCTACGGGGAGTGTAAAAAGGAAGTCAATGTGGTGAAGGAGAACTCAGAAACACGAGAAAGACTGACTCGCCGACAGGCGAAGATGAAAAAAATCAAGTCACAAAAGAAAAAACATTCATCCGAGAACAGCAGGCCAGGGAACACTCAGAAGGAGTCTCTCGTGTAAGACTCAGGAATACCAGGAGAAGGATGATACGACTAACCGATTCGAGTGGACAAGGCTTTGCGGAAAGTACCTCGCTACGACACAGATAATTCCAAAGAAGAGACATGGAAGGAATAAAAGGAAGCAAGTGCCCAGGTGGAAACAAGAAAAAAAAAGACTCCTTCGCAAAAGAGAAATGTCAGGTCGGGGGGGAAAAAAGCAGAGATCCACGAAGGTGTTACTGTGCACAACAGATGCGGGCCAATGAAAAGCATACGACTGTGGCACGTCACAGCCCTGATTCCGAGTGCAAGACCGATTAGACAGGGGAAGCTGTCGGGGATATGCGTATGCCCTAGGGCTTTACCGGAAATACCATGTTTCTTTTCTATGGAATATGCGAAAAAAGGCGGAGGAAGAATACAAATTGCGTAGTAGACGGGGTGGGGCCCTGCAGACTGCGAGCAAAATCAGGGAAAACCGCAGAACGATCTTGTCACCGCACCGTCCCAGGATAGTTTTGGAGATGCGTGTGCGATCAGCGAATCCCCCTCCTATCTGCGGAGAGTACAAGCCTAAAAGAAGACCAGCGTGGCGTTTAGAGGGAAAGAAGAGAGTGGAAGTCGGTGATCTGCCTGGGCGTCACGATAGATCGAAGTCGTGGACGGAAAATCACTGGGGTCAAAAGTGACAAAGAAAGAAGGAACGCGGGCGTGTCAAATATTCAACATCACGTCGAGTGGGGATGTAATGTAAATAACCTAGAGAAGGGGCGCGAGTTAAGAATGAACAAGCTGGAAGCTGCAAAAGGGGAATGGTTCGGAAAAAAGAGAAGTGAGGAATTGTGCGTCGCGCCATCACCAAAATAAACCGGAGGGAAGTAAAAGGCTTGGGTCAGTTCGAGGGATTGGGCGAGAGAAGGGAGAATTAGAAAAGTCGGAATAACAGAATCATCTTTTTTACGCCGGGAGTCCGAGCTCGCAATGCCGAGTGACGACTTAAAGAGAAAAGGAAAGCCTCTCAAAGGAGGTCCGTATAATGGTGGGGGGACGGAGGCGACCGTCTCGCTTGTGGCGGCGGACCTTAAGGGGAGTACGTTTTTTGTGCGGGTCTTGCAGAATATTATTCCAGTTGCGCTGACGGAACTACATTGCTAGTGGTAAAGAAGGAACTGCGGGAATTTAAGAGGGCAGATCTAAAAAAAGAGCAAAAACGATTAGAGAAATTAGTGATACAAGGCCGTACGGGGAGTAAAAAGTTGCTAGTAGGGGGGAAAGGGTCGCTGTGGGGGCGCGTGGGCGAGAGGAAAGAGGGGGGCGGGGGGTCTTCTGTTGGGGGTGGGATGAAGGTAACGGCGGTGTTTAGTTGGGGACTGTCTGGTCGAGTTCGTCGTGAGTTGGACTCTGGGGCGGGCGCTTGGGGTGGTGACCGTCTCGTGGTGCAGAGGAGGGGGGAAGGGGCCATCGGGTTGGGGTGGGGGCGGGTGGGGGGGATGGGACTCCTGGGGGGAGAAGGCTCCGTTGGTGGGCGAAGGGCGAAAGGTATGGAAAGAAAGATCGTCAAGAAAGAAACTACGCATTCTTAGCAATTTCAAGAAGAAATGTCAATGGTCGTAGGGGGGTGAGGGGTGAGAAGGAAAGGGGGTGGGTCTGGGGGGCTGGGGTGGGGTGGTGGTCTCAGTGGAGGTGTTAGGTGTTAGTGTTTAAAAGACCGTGTTGAATGCTGGGGATGGGGATGGCTGCGCTGAAAGTGCTCACTGGCCGGGAGTCAGGTCAGTGGTGGGCGGGGAGGGAGGGGTGTGGTTGGTGTGATAGGGTTTGCTCTGTAAGGTGGTGGGGGGGTGGGGGGTTGTGGGTGTTGGTGGGAATCACGAGGCATGAAAAAGAGCCGAGCGCATAACAAATGAGAGGATTGTGGAGCTCTAGAAAACAAAGGTCGTTATGGCGACATGAATTAAAAAAAAAAAAAAAAAACAAAAAAAAAAAAAAAAAAAAAAAAAAAAAAAAAAAAAAAAAAAAAAAAAAAAAAAAAAAAAAAAAAATACACAAAAGGGGGGGGAGGGCGGAGGATCGTCGCTGGCGCGGAGGGATCAGGTTCTTCTTTTGACAAGCCGGCGAGGGAATACCACTACGAGCGGCAGGGAGAGAGAGCGGAGCAGCGATCAAGCGGGGTGGGGGGGGGGCAAAGTGCTGAGGAGGGGGGAGGGAGAATGCAGAGATGCGTAAAAAGGAAAATACTCCGTGTGTCGCCGTGGCGAGGATTTGGTTTCGGAAGAAGAAGAAGGAAACGGGCTTCGATTGGGAAAGCTCTGGTGGTTGGTGCCTAGGGGTAAATCAGGTGTGCCGGGGTGAGGGAAAGGAGGAGGAAAACCTGATCCTCGCGGAAGCTCTCTTTTAAGAGCGATTGTTGATTTCCTGAAAGCCACGTCGAGGAGTTGGAAAAGGGGGGTATGGAGTGTTCTTTTGTCCATAAAGGGAACTGAAAACTACTCGCAAGCAGGGTTAGTAGTCGTTTGCTATACCTAATGTAAAAAAATGGCAACGACGCGGGAGTAACGCTGCAAAAAAAAAAAAAAAGCGCTACTCTAGAGTGAAGAAAAAAGGGATCTCGAAAGATTATTTAAAGGGGGGCCGACTCCGGGATAGGGTGAACCATCACGGGGGGTCGGGAAGAAAAAGACGGGGTTGGGGGGGGGGGGGGGGGGGGGGGGGGGGGGGGGGGGGGCGCCGCCGATTTACGCAAACACGAAGCTGGGGAAATTCTTCAAGAGACAGATCGGAAAGGAAAATGGGGGAAAATGCGGAAAGAGCTTTTCCTCTCGCGAGGAAACAAGCCCTTGAGTCGAATCTTGTTTACGTCGGGAGTAAAAGAAGAGTGGGACAGAAAAGGGAAGGAGAAGCCAAAGTTCTGCTAAAAAAAAAAAAAGTCGAGTCTTTCACACCAAAGTACGCAGGGGGAACCGATCGCTACACAAAGAAGACGACCGACACAGAATTGAAGAAAAGGGTCCCGCTGGCAAAAGGAAAGGGGGACCATTGGAAGAGGTCAGAAGCCAAAATTCAAGCACGAAGAAACGAAGATGGTGGAGTTTCCAAGAATTAATAGATGGGGAGGAAGTCGGGCTCGGGAGAGGAACGGGTAATCTGGAGGACTAACAATTTTCTTTCAGGAAGAAAGTGTTTGAGAGACTTGAGAACGGCTACCACACGGAGTTCAGCTGATCGCCAAGACACCGGGGGGGGAGGCCGGTTTGGGAAAAAAAAGGGGGAAAAGTAAAAGTCTTTTTTTCAACCTAAAAAAGGGAAGTCCAAAAAGAAGAAATGGTGCAAAACAGGGGATACTGGGGAACGGCGTGATTTTGTCGGGAACCAGGGGATAACACAACGAAGAGCCGGGAAAGGGGGTATTGTATGGTTCAAGAAGTACAGGAAAACCAGCTACCCTTCGAGAGGCGGGAGTGGAGCTCTTTCAAATCCGAGAAGATTTCTGCGCGTTGGGGGGGACGGGGATGGAAATGTCTGGGAGAAAGCAGGAAAGCAGCTAAAGGCCATTTTTCTTCTCTGGCCGTGGGCAAGCCCACAGGGTCGCTAGCGCTAAGATTGGGGCATCAAGGAGTTATCGTCATTGAGTCCTCATATGAGCACTTTTAAGAAGGGCGACGACCAACAATGCTTTATAAATACCCGTCGCCGTTCCTTGGGAACGCGAAAAAAAAGCGCCTTCAGACGTTCACTGGGCAGCCGAGCGAGGAGAAAAAACTTTGCGACGAGATTTCAAAAAGGTGCAGCAACCGCGACAGACCGTATTGTCGATTAATCGGTCGACCGATACAACGCATGAACAAAATCGTTCCGATCCGAAAGCTACCTAAAAAAAAGAGGTTAAGCAGGACGTTTACGTGGGTGTTGGGTATGCGAAAAAGGAAAAATATGTTTTTTCAAACCTATAATGAGTAAGATACTTTTGGAAACAGTCGCCCCCCCCGATACTCGAGCAAGGGAAGGAATCGATTGATCTAGCTGAGGTTGGGGGACGCGTAAGAAAAAAAACACCGCTCTTCCAATTGGGCCGATCGGAAAAAGGGAGGGTATAATAAGGGGTGCCTCCTCCCTAGGTATGGCTGACGCGTGCATTGGGAGGGACGAAAGACTGAAGGGGCGGTGCTTCTATCTTAAAGGCTTTCGCAACGAGGCATAAGTTTCAAAAATCGGTGCGGGGGTCGGAGGT
>Ga0179593_1228759_pt1 | contig 19434 bp, 22 predicted proteins | sample CZODoug2_1_08_16_FD_185931 | JGI IMG/M metagenome (GOLD analysis project Ga0179593, IMG submission 185931) | Vadose zone soil fungal communities from Angelo Coast Range Reserve, California, USA - CZODoug2_1_08_16fungal (PacBio error correction) | ecosystem: Environmental > Terrestrial > Soil >...
CATCTGCAGGGAGTAGGGGACGGGAAGACAAAGGGAAAAATATCAACGCGAAAAAAAGAAAACCTGATAGGAAAGACACAACAGAATCACACCTAAAACAGAACTCTACGTAGAACAAATCTATCTTGAAAGCAAGAAGATAAAGGAACGCTCGAACCGAACCAGCGAGGAAGGGGTTCAGGGCAAAGAATCAACTTCGATGGGAAAATAAAACGGGTCTTATCGGGGTATAGAATGCAAGAAAAGGAAGAGAAAAAGAAAAGCAACATCGAAACGTGACTGAACAGGTCGCTCCGATTACAATGGTTCAGTGGTAAAAAGGGAAAATTGAGTCCAGCATCACCCACGGGGGCCGTCGAGGACACAAGGTAAAGAAGAACCTGTCCAAAGGCGGGAAAAAAGGCGAAGGAAGGGTCCGACTGTTGGGAGTAAGGGGAAAGGAAAGAAGCAAGGTACAGGCACAGCTATAGGAACCAAAATTGGACGCAGGGCATAAAATGGGAGGACATTTCTGTGCGAGTCTTGGTCCGGCTAGGGGAAAAGAAAGGCAAGGAAGGAGTGGGAACTCGGGGGGAGGACAGTATACTAAAGCGTTCGGCGAGAGAAAGAAAGGGGGGGCTCTTCATCATCCGGCTCGCGGGGGTAAAGGTAAAAAACCAAACGCTTTGGGACTTTGGGAGCAAAGGGGCTAATAGGCCGCGCAAAGGGAGGGGAAGTCCAGCAACACAGGAAAGAAAATGTAAGGGGAGTATCGGAGAGAAAGAAAGCCTCCAAAGAGAAAAAATAGGGGGGGAAATCCGAATAGCAGTTGAGAAAAGGCAGAAAACGAGCTAAGGGTAAAGCTACTCAGAGCAAATAATGAAGAATCCGTCCAGATATCAGACATCAATTAAAAAAAAATAAATGGGATGAACTTTGTAGAGTAAATGGGAGGGGAGAAGAACGGACGCACAACTAGAAAGGGAAACCAAGGAGTCGGGGCAAAAGGAGCAGATGTCACTGCTAGACTGGGTAGTGGAGAAGAGTAGCTGCAGGATGTGGAAAAGCAGATAGTGCAAGGGGAAGGGAAAAACAAGCCTAAGCAAAAGTCGGAGGGAACGGGCAGGAACCCGAACCTGAGTAGAAAAGCCGCAAAAAAAAAGATCAGGCGGCGGAGATCGCAGAAGGATGAGAGAACTAGGATTCGTTATATACGGGGAAGACGTCAGGGGCGAGGAGACGCGGGAAAAAGCCAACCATGTTCTGGTCGAAGCGAAAAAGGAGGGGAAGGGGTGAGGAAAACGAGAAAAAACATCGAACGAACAATGGGGTGTCTGAGGGTCAAGACACCGACAAAAAGGCCGAGAGAAGGCCAGAGCTTTACGCAGTCAGTCTGAGAGGAGACTCGTTGGGGGGGAAGTACGAGTGAGGTGGTGATCTCCAGAAAGACAAGGCGGGTACCGCCTCCGCTTAGGCTTCGGTGGCTACTGCAGCAGAAAAAAAAAGAGAGAGAATAAGCAATTTAGATATGGAATCATGATCATGCCCAACAACGAAGGGGGGAAGAAGGATGGAGCTCGTTTCTCAGAAAGACGCAACGAAGAAACAAATGGGAGAAACCATGTCTAAAGAGGAATCAGGAATGGGGGACGGACGGGGATGCGGCAGCTGCAAACAGTCTTTCGGAAGAAATGGGGGAAGGAAACGTGGTGTGTACTAAACTCGGCGAATGACCACGAGTCAGTGGGGAGGCTTGGATGGCAATAGGAAAAAGGAGGAGAGAAGATATAATAGTCCTCGCGTAACGAACGTACGCCGTGGGGGACTGGGGCCGCAAATGCGCGCCATCGACAGAGCAGGCCAAGGGGGGAAAGCTGAGGAATGAATATTAATGGGAAAAGGTTGCTCTTAGCGCAGAAAGCGTATAGAAAGCCAGTTTCCAATACAAGCAAAGAAGAGATGGGGGAGAAAAAGGAACAATTCGTCAGGCGACGGCAGACCATTCATAGGTTTGCACGAGGGACTTAATAGAGATGCTCGGGGTCTGGAACTGTCAAGGATAGAAACGAGGGGGTCAGAGGGGGCGAAGAAGAACGAGAAGAGGGGAGTTATTGGAAGGTACAATGGGAGAGAAGGCATGTGATGCTGAACGGGGACCGGACAAGGTAAAGTGGGGAAGGGAGAACTAAGTAAAAAAGATTTACTGAGGATGCTAAGCTGAGGGGGGGAAGACTTATATAGACCAGACAACGTTTGTTGAAAAAGGTCGTTGCGAAAATAGACGCGGAGGTTGGTGGGATCTGATGAGAAGGGGGAGGAGGGTGAGATCGGGCTTTTAAAAAGAAGAGGGGTACGAAAGGAGGATCGTTAAGGAGCGGGTGAGATCTGGACAAGGTGAGAGAGTGCTTGGGGGGGCGGAGAGAACGTTTACCTAAAGAAGGGAGTGAGTGGGGGGGGGGGGATATCCTGGGGGTGAATCTTCGTGAAGTGGAGTGAATACTTGAACGCCAAAAGGAACATTGAACTTAGGTGGTTAGAGGGGATAACGGCTAGGAGAATCGAAAAATGGGAACAAGGGAAGGGATGATGAGCTGCGGCAATGCAGCTAGGGAAATAGTAAGGCTTGGGTATGAAAGTAGAAAGAACGCCGCCATAGCTGAAGGAAAAGGTCGAAGGTGGGTCCCATTACTGTAATTATATGGTGGGGAGAAAAAAAAAAAGAGGAACAAAGAACTTTCCGATCCTACTGGTGTATCCAACAACCACTAAGCGCCGTTGGGAGGGGAAAGGAAGGTCACGGGAAAGGTATCCCCTGATCGCGGTTGGACTGAAAGAACTTTCAGAAAAAGAGAAAAGAACAGAGCAAACGAAGGACTCAAAAAAACTCGCTAATATAGTTTGCTAAGGGGTGCGGGGGAGCAAAACGATAGGAAAGAGTGCCCGGTTAGGTTATAATGTATGGAGGAAGAAAACCTGCGAGACAGCAGCGCCAGGGTCTACTCTAATCATACTGGCAAAAATGAAAAGTAAAGAAAAAAGCACTGACGAAGGAAAAACCAACAGGGGGAAAAACCGGAAGAAATGCACAGGACAAAAAGAGGACAGAGGCAAACCAAAGAAAAAAGGAGTTGGGAGGAGCAAAAGGAAAGTGGACTCTCGCAATGGGCGGAGAAATGGCCGTAAAAATGATACAGCCTCTTGGGAAGGGGAAGGGGGGAAAATCACAATCGTTCGTTCAAAACGACCAGGAAGACAGAAGGAGACACGACGAAAAACACGGTATCGGAAAAAAAAAAAGGGAAACTTAATGAAAAGTACGTCCCGAATGAAAAAAAGCGAAAATTGAGTGAGATGAAGTGAAGTAATGACCTCCAGTCCCGCCAAGAGGAACGGGAGAACAAAGAATCGCATAACCCACCGTAAAGAGGAAGTGGAGTAGAACAAGATGTATACGTGGGGAAGATAAAGAATACTGAGGGCAGGAGAAGGGGGAAAAAAAGCGTTCGTAGCGTGCACAACTGGGCATGACAAAGGGTCGAGAGTGGGAGGTGGGGGACGTCCGGGCCAACCGCTAAAAAAAAGGGAGCAAGAGCTTTGACCGAGAGGATGCACCCAAAAGACTCAGAGACCAACTCCTTTCATGGGGGGGGGGGGGGGGACACGCGTTCGGAGGAAGGGGACAGACTGATGTGGAAAAGAAAACTAAGGCGTTACCAAGCCTACAAAAAAAGAGAGGGGAAAACCTGAATAGCGGGGAGAAGAAAAAACTGTGGACCGCGCGACTGAACGGCTAGGACCTAGGCTCTAACCACAAGAGAGGGAAGGGAAAGGAGAAATGCAACGGGTCCAGCCACAAGCGAGGAATAATTTAACGTTTAGGGGACAGAAGACAGGACAGAGGGGAAAACGGGAAACGCTAGTTGGCGCGTAACAGACAAGTAGTAGGTCAAGGAAAAACTTGGAAAAGAACTGGGGAAGGGGGAAGGACGAAAAAAAACAAAAAGACAAGGAACTGAGGAATAGTCGGGGGGGAAAGGGAAGGAAAGGGGGAAGGTTACAAAAAGCGTTGGGGAATAAAAGATATACAAAAAGTTATGAAGGAGATGAATGAAGAGATGGGAGACAAAGCTTCAAGATCGGCATTCTGTCGCCAAAGAACGCTCAGCAACATCAGATCTTTCTAGAGGGAAATCGAACCGGAGGTTTCGCTCGGCAAACGCAGACGTGACCATAGCATTGAAATAGAGGGGAGACCGCTACACAATGAAGCGTTAACCGGCGTCTCACGGGGGGAAGGTGAGGCGCTAAGTAAGGATGTCGGGGCAAATAAAACAGGAGCGGTGGGGGAGGTCAAAGGGTCTCAAGGGAGAGATAGAAGTCACCTGTAGAGCCCGACTATGGGTGGGGAGAGAGAGGGAACAGAACGTCTCGGAATTCCAAAGCCGGGGGGTCAGTGTGGAGAAAAAAAGCGATGGAAGAAAGGTTTGGTAAAAGTCCGGAGCAGGGTTCTGCACCAATGGAAGAGAAGTCAAATGGTCGCAGAACATCATCCTCAAGAGAAAAAGGACAGAAATCAGGTGAAGACGGGGGAGGGGTGGCAAGGGAAAGCGATCCGGGTGACCGAGAAGAGAAAGTCAATTATTAAACAAGATACGAGGTGGGGGTGTCCTAAGGGAAGATTCACAACCCACTCTAGGAAATACAAAAATCACTGATAGAAAGGGGAACGAGGGAAGTGACATCGCCCGCGGGAACGATCCTCTAGAGGAAATTTCCAACGAGGGCAAAAAAAGGTACTGATTTCCTGAGAGGAATACAAATCAAGGGAGAAAGAAATCAGAACGGGGGGTAAGGGTGTTTCTGATCTAACATACTGGGGGAGAAATGTGAAAAAGAAACGTTTTCCACTCGTCAGAAGGAAGGGAAAAACGGAGGAACTTCCATCGCGACAACTGACATTTTCGCATCAGAGGTCACACAGGGGAAGGGACTGAGGAAGAAAGAGAAACATGGCTGGAAGAAAAAACAACATAACGATATTCAAAAGGAGAGACTGACAAAGGGACAAGGGTGGGGCAAATACCACGAAATAAAAGTGCGGAAAAAACAAAGGCGCCACATCACAGAGGCGAAACAGAAGACAGACTCCTCTGACGCATAGATGCAAGTTAAGGAAACAAGGTGCTGTGGGAAAGAGAAAAGGGCAGCAACTCGCGGTTGGCAAAAATGGTGTCCTTAGGGGGAAGGGGGGGGCATACGAAATTCAAAGAAAGGGCATCATGTGAAGGAAGTGGGCGTTGACGAGGCCTGGTGGGTCATAATTATCCGAATGGAGAAGGTGGAGCGCCTGACACTGCTCCGAAAAGAGATTCTGGGAGCTAAAAAGGGGCTTGAAGATGGAAAACCCGTTCTGTTCTCTGGAGGAAAAGAAAAAAGGGGGAGAAAAAGGGTCGGATAAAGGTACACCGAAAAAGAAGATAAAAGGGGGGGTCTACTAAAACTCAGTCGCGCAGGCCAAACTGGAAGGTCAGAGAAAGAAGGAGGAAGAGTCGCGTGCGAAGCCTCGCCTACACTACTGAGGTGTTGAGAAAAGTTCAAAGGGACTTCAGGGAAAACAAAAGAGAGAAAACTCCCATGTAAACAAGTAGGGGAGGCTGACGAAAAACAGGGAGGGAAAAAGGGGGAAAAAAAAAGGACAAGGCGGGAACACGGGCCTTAAGTAAGGGAACTTCAGGACAGGGGGAAAGGGGGCGGATCAAGGCTGCTGGATGGAGAAAGCTAAAAACGAAGAATATTCAGGAAAAAAAAAGAAGTAACTAAGAGTCGCAGGGCAAGAAAAAAGCGAGGGAAAGAAAAAAGTCGGCTACACGGCCAGTGGGCACTGGGAAGCAACGACGAGTCGGTAGTGAATGAACCTGAACCAGAGAGAAGCGAGGTGTCGCGTCACGGGAGAAAAAAATTGAACCTCAACTGAGAGGGAGGAGGAAAGAGAGAGAAAAACCATCCTGACACTACCTGAATTGGGAGGGGGAAAAAGGGCCGAGCGCCCATAAAAAATATCAAACAGAGACACTGTTCAGAACCTACAGCCGAGGAACGAATCCTCAAGAGACTGCTTAAACAGGCGATCGGAAAAAAGCCTGCACATCCCAAACTAAGTCAGATGGAATACGACAACCCAAGACCGGAAAAAAAATGTTCGGAAGCACAATGCGATTTGGGGAGAAGAAAGGGGAGTATAGGGTGGGAAACGACAAACAATTCCAGGAAAGACAACACTGACCATCGTCAGTCTCAATGGAGGAGAAAAAAAGGGCGTTTCAAGGGAAACACAAGGGGGGGAAAAATTGTAAAGACAAAGCATCAAAAGGCCGGAGGGACCGAAAAGGTCTAAAAAGACCTACAACCTTTTCCGGATCGGAAGAAATCGACAGGGCTCAGATTAAAAAGGGGGGAAAGGACAGGGAAAGGAAAATAGCCAAGAGGACTCTTAGATCGGAAAAAAAAAAATGGGGACGAGGTATACAGCTGCTATGAATGTCGGCATTGTCTCGAATAAAAAGGAGAACCGGGGAGAGGGGGGAAAAAACGCAGATTGGAGAAGCGTTCTGAAAAAAGAGGAAGGAGCTGGGATTGTTCGCGAAGAGGGACTAAACTGGGTGTACTCCCCCTTCGACAATCTGCTGCGTCGGGGGAAAAGGGGAAGTCAGTCGTTGCGCGTCGAAGGAGCAAGGGGGGATTGCGGAAGAGGAAAGCAAAAGACTCCTAGTGGAGGATTCGGAAACGGGAATTCTCCGGGAAGAGTACTAAAAAGAAGAAGCTGGAGAGGACGGGGGGAGAAGGGGTTCGCAAAGGGGGGCAGGAAAAAAAGACGAGAGAGCCCAGGGCTGGGCAAAGAATCAGAACAAGGGGAAAATACTGAGTTACATCATGATCAGTCAAGAAAGAAAAGAGGGACTCTGTGACTAACAAGGTGCGGGCCAGTGGCAGGAGGAGAACGTACGTAAAATAAATGAAGGGGGGAAACAAAACTGTCCTGCGGGGGCAAATGAAACTATAAACAACTTTGTTTAGGTATCAAGGGGAGTATAGGTGAAACTGAAGGCCGAAGTGGGGGGTCACGGTCTAGCGGAAGATTAAGAAACAGAAAACGAATAATCCAAGTGGGGAAAGGCGGACCAAGCCACGGAGACGGAACCGCCAAAAGAAAAATACTGAATCAAAGAGACGAAGAAAAACTAAGAATGTCGGTGGAATCTGAAGGGAGTAGGAGGGCTCAAATCAGTGACCCTCACACCACAGTTGGTGTGAGGTTCTAGAGAAAAAAGCAAAAAGGAATTGAGAAAGAAGAGATCGACAGAACCCTGTGTGGTTCGGAGCGCTAGGAGAGAACTGAGAACAGAGTGGAGATACAACACCCTTGGGTCCGCAGGGAAATCTGCCTCAGGGATAGGGGGCGAGGAGGGGGCGCGTTGGACCAGTCCGAAGGGGACGTAAGGAAGAAAACAGTGAGGAAAGGCAGGTGAGGGGGGGTGAGAAAGAGAAAGACCCTCTCGAAGCATAAAAGAAAAGAACAGCTAGTGAAGAAAGGAATGAAAAATGCCCCCGAGACAGTGTTGGAAGGATAAAGATTGTGCTGCACTCTTCGGAAGAAAGAGAATAAAAGAGGGCCTACAATCTGGGTGAATAAAAGAAAGAATGGCGAAGATGGAATAAAAGATTGGAAGGGGGAGGATGAAGGTCAGAAGATGCTCGAAAACAGGAAGAGATTGTATGTAACAACTGGGTCCCTCTGCAAATACGGTTGCAAAGGAAGGAGAGGAGAATTAAACGATCAGTGCATAAGGAGGCGGAGGCTCAAAGAACGCACAGGGCAGGGCGAAAGCCAACCAAATGATACAAGGAAACCCGTCTGCGTTTGGGGAGGGGTCTGACGGAAGAAGGGGGGGACTGAGGCCAGACAAGGAAAAACGCGTGTACAGCGAGCAAAACAAGAGGTCAAGGGGAAAAAAAAAAAAAAGTGTTACAGATAGCGAAGGGGAAGAGGGGGAAAAGAGTGATAAAAGACGAATGAGAATGGTAGAAAAAAAAGTTCTAAACGTAAGGAAATAGGAGGAATTGAAATAAAGGGAAATTGATGGGATACATGCTTAAAGTGAATTGCAGAGAAGAGGCTTCAGGACGGGAAAAGAAAAAGAAAAGCAAGTGAAACCGGGCACACACGGAGCCGTCCGATTGGACGAAAGGAGGGAGGAGGGTGAAAAGTCACCCACTTTTGATGTAGGGACGCGAGCCTGGGTGATGGGCGAAAGAGGTTAAGGGGGAAAGAAAAGAAATCGGAAGGAAAGGAGTACGGGCCAGACTCCCTTCGGCATGCACGGAAAGGGGGGGGCGGCCTTATAGAACTAAGAAGGTTATTGAAAAGAGAAAACGGATGGAAAGGAAGGAAACCTGTAGACGCTGGAAAGGGGGTGTGAGGGGAAAAAAAAGAATGCTAGGCGGGGGGGGAGGACTAGAAAAGAATGGATTCTCACGATCGGCACGTATTGATGGACGTGAGGGAGGGAGGGGGAGAAGGTAAGTCCGGGAAGACGTTCGGGCGAGCGCCAGGGAAAAGCGGGGGGAACGTGATTGGGTTGTCGATAAAGGAGGTTGGGAAGCCCTATCAAAGGAAGAAAAGGGATATCAGAAGATTCCATACTTTCACACGGGGACACGGGTAGAGGGAAGGGGAAGAAAATACGCGCCGGGAGAACCGACAATGGAAAAGAATAGAAGGAGGGAAAGATTGGGAGGAGAGGAGTGCTCGCGGCCCTGCGCTGATCGTAAGCTGGCAAGAAACCGATTTACAGAAAAAAAAAAAGAAGGAATTGGGGAAACAAACTGAAGGGAATCGTTCTTGGGGGGGGAGCGAGGACAGGGAGGAAGGGCGAAATGGTTGTATTCCAGCGTAGCGCGCGGGCTGAGTCTGGACGAGGATGGGGGAAAAGGAGAGTCGGGAGGAAAGAACTGGGAACTGTTTCCAACGGAGTGGCAAGAGCCGAAGAGAGGAGCTGCGAACTTAAGAGAAGAAAAAAAGTAAGCGTATCCGTTGGGGAGGACGGACATCTCGAATTCGGACTTCAGGCAGGAGCGGGGGAGAAGGGTCGCCAAAGGTAGCAGAGCCGCGAGTAGCATCGCCAGTCATAAAGGAAACGGAAAAGATGATAGAAAAGAGAAACAAGGAAGAAGTAATGCCCGTTGGGCCCAAAAAACGGATATGAAAAAAGGCACCAGACGATAAAAGAAAAAAGGGGGGGCGACGCGCGAAACTCCACGAGGGATGCGCTATTTCGGCTCTGGGGGCAAATGGACGATGAAAAGATGGTAAGGGGGGGAGCTCGAATTCTAAAACAGAAATTCAAGTCGGCAGGAAACCAAAGGAAGGCAAAAAAGAGCGGAGGGTGTCACTGATGCATAAGTAGCTTAGAAAAGACAAGTCAAAGTCGACGAAACTGGAGGAAAAGGGATGAATTCGTGTCCGACATAACCCGAGAAACAAAAAAGAAAAAAGGAAAAAACAACGTAATTCCGGCAAAAAACCGGAAAAAAAACTACACGCTTATGGAGGAGAGGCGTGAGGAGGCCTCGAAAGTGCACTCCCTATTCATAATGGCCATCGTAAGGGTGGGGTCCTCGAGTTGTCGCTACACATTGAGGATTCACGCTACGCAGGGGGGGAGGGGGAAAAGGGGTCAATACCTAGCCAACCTCAGGCCACTGTAAGCAGAGACGGAAAGAGGGTAGAGGGCTACAAGACTGGCGCTGAAAACACGTCGGAAGCGGACAGCGTGCACAAGGCATTTAGAAGGAATGGGGGTGGAGATAAGCGTCTTGAGGGGAGGAAAAGAAAGATCAAAGGATTTCAGAAGGACGGGCAGAAGCTGACAACAAGAGAAACGTCACGAGGGACCGTGAAAAAACGGTATGACAGAGAGCGCGCTAACCACAAAGAGCGTGCGGGAAAAGTCGGTGACATGAGACTTGGGAGTCAGCGAACGGGGGAACTAGAAACTAAGAAAAAACGCAAGGCGAGCCGGGACACCAGTTAAGGGGTGTCTGAGGGGGTAAAAGAAACTCATCGAGGGGGGGCGCGAATTGATCTGGGAGTCAAGAAGTAAGGAGAGAATAAAATAGAAGAATAAAAAGTCTGAGAGGTCGTCGAAAGGGGTGGCAAAAATGGATTGAAAGAGGGTGATAATCTAATCAACATCGGAAAAATAGATAAAGGGAGTCAAAAAAGGGAAACAAATCGAATTCGGTCCGAAAACAGAAAAAGGATCACTCGCGACGTGAGTTGATGAATAGGGGGGATAGAGGCTCCCAGCGAAGTCTATATCAAATTACAACCAAGATCTGTTATGGACACCCAGAAAGTGACAACGTGTTCCCGGCGTAAAGATGGTGGTAAAAATGGGTGTCTTCGCATAACGGTAAGGGAAGGTAGAGGGGTGAGGTAAAGCGAGGGTAGAGGCTTGGCCGACCTGACAGCCGAAAGGGGGGAAGAGAGGGCGACGAGAACGTTGTATTCGCAATACTGGAAGGGTACGAATGCTCGTGAACGATGCCCGCGACCGGAGGAAGGGTAGAGCAGGAAGAGTAACAAAAGCGAAAGACACATTAGGGAAAGAAGCCTGTCGAAAAAAGTCAAGAGAATGACGAACGTGAAAAGGAGGTGGGTCGCATTAAGGAAGGGGGGAAAGATTGGTGCCGAAGAAATATTGGGGAAATAGGGATTAAAAAACAGGGCAGCGCAGGTTAGGTTGTCTTAGGGGGCGTGCGACCCAGGAAATTTCAAGACACACGGCGGGGCTCGCAAAGGTGAAGAAAAGGAGAAGCGCGCCTTTCCATAAAAAATTCCGAGGGCATAAGTAGTTATGGGGAACTTGGAGAGGCAAAGGGGTGAACGCCGTCAGCGGAAAAGCACGGAGTTTTGGGGAGTGGGGGGGGGGTCTAGGAGATCCGACTTTCTCAGGGATCTTATTGGGGAAAAATTAGACAAAACGGAGGGTGACGGACATAGCACAGTCAGAGCACAGAGTAAAGGGCGCTATTCGGGTAAGGCTTTACGCGGTGTAAGTACGAAAGGAGGGGGGACAGAAATGTAAGAAGTGATCTTGCTTGAGGGTGAACACACAGGAAAAATGGCGCTGGTGGGGGAACGAAAGGGAGCGTCGTGATGGTGAAACGAGAAGTAAAAAGGAATAAAGAGGGCGAGAAAAAAAGGGCAAACCTGCATAGAGAAACGAAAAGGCGAAAAAAAGTGAAAATGAGGGCCGGGACATAGAACCCTAAACTGGTGCTTGGGCCGGAGGCTGTGTTTGAAGGGGGGAGAAAGACAACGGAAACTAGGGGCATAACTGTTCTCACCAGGGTGAGTTTGGAAAGGGAATGGTCTAAATATAGAAGGTCAGGATGGGGCGAGACGGAAGGACAACTATGAGATTTGCGATAGAACGTGGTACCGAAAAGGAACCGGGAGAAGTTAAGAGGGAGAAGATCCATAACTCAACGGCTAACAGCACCGCAGACAAACAGGGGGATCACTTGAAAGAGAAAAACACAAGTCTACTTCACCTAAGTACATGTCAAATAATCAACCCTCGCCAGGAACAGAAGGGGGTGCAAAGACAAAAAAATGTCCCGGAAGTACTGAGGGGGAAAAAAAAGGACCAATAAGTAGTAAAAAAAGAAGATACAGGGGAAATAGGGTTTTTTTTTTGTTGGGCAACAAAAAGGGGTAAGCCCAGCGCGCGAGTCGAGAACTACACATTAGTATCGGAGCAGAAGGGGTAACGAGAAACTAGGGCTTAAAACGCGTAGGGAACTTCGAAGTAGAAGTATTCAGAGGGAAAGGGGGAGAAAATAACAATCGACGCGTCCTACTAACAAGGAAAGGGAATCAACCAGCTTAAGAGATAATCTACAGGGAAGAAGAGACAAAATGAAGACCGAATATAATAGAGGCAAAGGCGTAAAACATTGTTCTAGGGGGGGTTACGTCGCGTATCTCTATAAGGGCGAGAGACCCCGCCGGAAAAAAGGGAGATAATGGAGAGTGGATTATTCAGTTCGAAATCAAGGGTGATAAATGTAAGGAATAACAACAGTCAACGGCGAATATAGGAAAAAAAAAAGAACCTTCATCAGCAAAGGACTTGCAGGTCGCATAGGGGGAAAAAAGATGAAAGGTACCAGACTTAGAAATGAACTCTCTAACGATCCTACGAGTATGTAAAGAGACCGAAGAAAAATCCAAGAGCCATAGAAAATAACGAGAGCCGAAGAAAACGAAAAAATAAAAGGGATAAAAAAAGGGGTTCTAACTCATTAACGAGGAAACATTTCAAGAAAGGGAGGGAGCTTGTGGTTGGGAAAGGAAGAACAAAGGAACTCTGAAGCCAAAGGGAAAGAGGAAGATCACGGGGCTCATAAGTAACGGGTCCATGGGAAGGGGTTTAAGAAGAATAAAAAGGCAGAGAAAAATTCATCAATCAGAAAAGGGGACGCTCGGGGTAAAAATCGCTATGGTAAGAGGGAATGGGCCCGTTTCTCAAAACGGGGACATGGCCATCACTCTCCATGAACATCAGAGAGGCCACAAAAGTGAGCGAAGGGCTGCATGGGAAGGGGTAGGGCATGGAGGAGATAGGGTAGGACGAGGCTAGATACAGGCAGAACTGCGGGACTTTTATAAAAAAAAAGAGAGGGCGTCTATTAGAAACGATGTTCCAGAGAATAAAAAGGGGAGAAAAAGGAATCAATAAGGATAGCTGTTAACGTTATGAAGTTGTGTGGGAAGAGGAGGAGAAATTTTGCGAAGCGGAGGAAGAAAGAGTCGAAGTGACCTAGAGGGGTCGGTCCTCGCGAAGAGGGGGGGGGGCCGAGGGAAGCCAATAATGAAAGAAAGTGGAGTGCAAGCCGAGCATGTGGGAAAAGGAAAACTTGTCGAGACCTTGCTCTAAGAACCGAGGCTAGATGCCAATCCGACTCCGTCAAGAATGATGACCATACATGTAAGGGGGACAGAGGGATGGCCACTGGTTGAGAGGTGGTAAAGTGTAGAAGAGAAAAACGGGCGGACTAAAAACTCAAAGGGTAGGTGAAAAAAAAATGTTGCAGTCTTTTTCATGATCATGAAAAGATCGAAAAGGGTGGCCTTTTGGAAATCCATGTTACTGGAGGGAGGTATATTTTGAAGAAAGCGAGCGACGTATAAAAAACCGAACTTTAAGACAGGGGGGAGGGGTGTCGGAACTCCCCCGCCCGTAGCGAGGTAAACCGCCTAAGAAAGTAAAAAAAGGAATAGAATCCTAGGAACTGAAGGGCTTGACTGCGCGAGACGTGATTCGTTATAAATCCCTTGGGCTGAAAGGCTAGAGTTGGTAAAAGAAAAACAAGTTTTTCTGGGGGTCTCTCGCAACATAAAGGGGGGGGGGGAAAGAAATAGAGGGGAGAGACATAAAAGGGGTTGAGGGGGAGGAAGCCGAGAAAGGAGATTATAAACGCTCCAAAAGTGGGGGAAAAGAGGGGGGGTCACATAGAAGCGATCGGATGCCTTCGCAGCAGGGTGGAAGGAAAAAGCAGAAAGACTCAAGAGAGAGGCCCGGTTACGTGGTGACTACTGCTCTAGAAAACCCAGATAAGCGAGGAGGGATGAATAATATGGTGAGAAAGAGGGAGATATCCATTACCCCCGAAAACAGTGGTGCCGAGGGGGGGCCTGTTCTCTCCCTCACTGGGCGGGGGAGCACTGATGCTGATGGCAGTAAGAAGAAAGATGAGAGCGAGGACAGCTTCTGTAAAGGGTGGGCAAAGGTCAAAAAAAGGGTGAGCAACTGGTCTGAGGAAAACGAGGGAAGTTAGTGGATGCTAGGGAAAAAGAGAAGACGAAAGAGAGTCGGTGAGGGAAGAAATGCGCGCCGATCAACCACAGTCCATTGCACAGCTAGAAGATGATTATTAGTCACAAAGGTTTCGCTGGCGCGAAAAGAGGGGAATATGGTTCCCAAGAAAGAGAAATCGGAAGATGCATAAATCTTCGAGCGATGCCAAGAAAGGGAATGAGGGGAAAGGAAAAAGGTCTTGGAGAGAAGAGCCATTTAAAGAAAAGAAAAAAGCGATTTCACCTGTGGCTTAAAGGTTGTTATGGAACGGGGAGAGAAACGGCCTGGGAGAGGGGAGGGGTCACCAGGTACCAGGGAAAAAATAGGGAAGTATACTGCCCGATGTCCTCGGAGAGGAGATTGGTTTGTTCGGCAGTAGAAACCCGATAAGAACGTGATGGACTAAAAAAGAGGGTGTGGAGGCCTAACCCCATGGACGAATGAATGGGGGGGCGGTATACTGGCCGGGGCGGGAGGGGCAGGCTCATGGATAATTTGGGACACGAAGAGGGGGCGATCGGGATCGTCTACGCGTGTAGGTTTGCTGGGAGAAGGAAGGGAATCTTTTTCAGTAGAAAGCACGTGCACATAAGGTCGTATTGGGGTTTTCGTAAAAGAAGTGAACGGGGTTGCGCGAACATGAGAAGGTGTGAAAAAACTAAAAGAAGAAAAAGTGCAAAAGGAAACAGAGGGGAAGGGTATCACGAAAAGCTGTGGCGAAAAAGGAACCCGACAATTTGGAAGAGAGAAGATGTGAAAGGGAGAGGAAAGACTAGCGGCCAATGAAGGAAAATATAAGGCAGGAGAGTCATGAATGGGGAAAATAGGGGTGGATTGCACCAAAATGAAGTCCGGCGCAAAAACTGGGAAGGAATAGGTGGGTATATAAAAGAGGTGACGAATCCTAGACCCTGGTGTATAGAGGAAGAAAGGGGAGAAAGAAAGAACGATGAGGTAGACAAGATATTCTTGGGGGACGAAGCCTGGGGCTTTTACCGAACGGAGTATTCGAACAAGGAGACGAAAGGAAGAATCAGACTAGTTCAAATCAGTGATGAACTCGCAACGGTAGAAGGGGGGGGGGGGGGTGTCCACGATCTGACTAACTTGAGAAAGGGTGGAGGGGATAAGTGGGGGCGGACAGAAAAGCCGGAGCAGTAGCAGGAAGAAAATAAAATATATAAAAGAGAAAAACAAGGACGAAGACCCTTTGGGAAAGAGTGTTCCAAGCAAATACGTCCACCAGCAAAAAGGTGGAGAAAGGTGGGACTCAGGCATAAAGGCGGAGGCACTGTGATCTAATAATGAGGTTTCGCTAAAGGGGGAATAAAAAAGAAAGAGTAAGGGGGAAAAAAAGTCAAACGTAAATTCGAGAATAGGGGCGGGGAAAGAAGTTATAAAAGTAAACGTCCGCATACGAAAAGGAAAGGAGATATTGATTATCGTTCGAACAATAAAAGTCGAAACAAGAACCAAGGAAGAAGGACCAGAACCGTAAATACGGGGACGCGGAGGGGTCACTGGCAAGAGAGCACCGAAGGGTCAAAACTCATACTTCCGCCGGCGGAAGGTTAAAGAGAGACTGGGAAGGGGAGGAAAAAAGCGATAAAGCGAGGGAGTGCGTGTGTAAAGAGGGGGACGCAGAAAAAAGACTAAAAGGTTTTGGAACACGGGAAAAAAGAGTGCGACAAAGAGAAAAACGTGCCTTCAGCGGACGAGGGACATTGAACTCAAGGGTAGCGAACAGGGGAAAACGAAAAAAAAAAAAAAAGTGCGCACTAATCTGAAAAGAATGGCCGGCAGAGCTGCTTATACACTCTGAATATGCACATCGAAACCCGTGACGAGGAACCTAACGCGCTACGTACATGCCTGTAAAGAAAAGAAGTGTTTCAGAAGGCCGGACGGTCGGTGCGGGGGGGGGGGGGGGAGAAGGAGGAAGGGGAGAACACAAAGCACAAACGAAGTTCACGTTCGCCACTCAAGATCCAACGACTATCAGAAGAACAAGGGTCCGCAGGGAAGGACATACAGAGGTTAGGGAGAGGGGAAAGTGAAGAGCTGGGAGTATCGACCGTCCGGCGAGAATGAAAGTAAAAGGTGAAGGAGGGGCAGGCGCGAAAGGAGGACAATTTGAGACATGGGAGGACCTCTCTTATAGTCACTCAATAAAACGTGGAAAGGGGAGATATGGTAGACCGGCAACCCTCGGCAAGAAGAAAGGAGGGCGCAACCAAACTATACATAGACACCGAGGTGGCGACTGAGCAGAGGGACGTTCTTCCGATAGACGCAATAGAGATGGGAGCGAAATGAGCACGAAGTCGAGACGGAGGTAAAGAAACCAAACCCTAGGTTGAGTGCACCGATGGCTAAAAATGTGAAGGGGGAGATAGTAGATAGGGACAAGAGTACGAGCGGGGGAGGGGAAAAACCGGGAGCAAAAAGGGAAGACCTAAAGGGGTAACAGAGAGAAAGGTGGGGCTTAGGCTGGTATGGAAAAAAAAAGGAAACTCGAACACCCGTCTAATAGGAATTCAAGTCAGGGGGCAGTAATGTCCAGATCGTGGTAAACAAAGAAGATTAGTCGACTGAACGAGAAAAACGTGGAAGGAGACAGGGATTGGTAGGAATAGAAGAAAAATGCCAGACGGCCACTGAAAAAGAACAGGAAGGGCAGGAGCTTGGGGTAGGCTCAGTGGACAAAGAGCGGCTGGATTATCAAAACTGAGTCAGGGTTGGCTCTCGGCGGGCAAGCAAAAAGTGAAAGTTGCTCTATAAAGAAGTAGTGAAGAGCGGCTGACCAGAGAGAACTGTAAGAAGTAGTCTAAAAAAGATGGCACGAAAATTAACTGAGGTGAATGAGATGGCACCTCACTAACCGCAGAGAAAGCCCAGCGAAGGAGGAGTTTTACGGTGGGGTGAGACGGAAAAATGACTAACTGAGGAATGAGGACAAAACGTGGGGGAACGGTAAAAAGGGGGAAAGAAGAGGAGAAGTCCTGGGGGTGACAAAGGGGAGAGACACTAAATGTCATCGTCATAAGCAACAAGGGTGGGAAAGAAAATGCGGCAGCGTGAAGTTGGGTGGGGGTAAAGAAGAACTTGGCTATTGTAAATAATCACCAAAACGGGGTCCCTTAGAAGGCCAGAAATGGACAATACACGAGAAAACCTGGAAGGGGGAGATAAAAGGTGCCGGATTGGGAACAAATTGGAGTCAGGGAAGAACTCTCAAGGCGGAGGGCGAGAAACATAAAGTGAGTGGTCAGAAGTAATAAAGAAAACGGGACAAAGTATCTGAAGGGCATCAGAAAACAGCCACGAGAAATTGTTTGAAAGGACTACGTCGAAAGAATTGCGGTGGTCAGTATCTGGGGAAAAATTATAAAAGAAAGGACACAACCATATCTGATGAACAAGGGCATGGGGGATAGGGGAGAAGGAATGGTAGCTAAAGTTTGAGGTGGGGGGCCAGGCCAAGTGAAAGAGAGAAAACTGGAAGGGAGAGATGCGCGCTGCTGCTTCCGGAAGAAAAATAGAAAACAAAGGGGGAAACTAAAAGGTATAGATTGCAGGGAATTCGGAGTGTGCCTCAAAGCATACCATCGGCTACGAACAAGGAACTAGGGGTGAAAGTGTTCGAACGAGGGGGGGGGAAAAAGAGGGAGCGCAGAATTCTCATACTGGAGGACAGAGGAAAAAGAGGAAGGAAAAAAAGGGACTTATAGGGACACGGGGTTCAGGTCGCCACCGAAGAAGGGATAGCCTCATAGGTCGCCAATACATCGAAAAAAGGAGGCGTAGAGGAAAAAAAATGAAGGAGAGGAATAAGGTGCCAGCTATAGAAAAACTATTACCTAAATCACGACGGGGAGTACTTCTCCGTCACGGAGTAAAAGAGTTTGGCGTCCAACCTACCCAAAACCGGGCGAACCGTCAGGAAGAGAAACAGCCGTACGTAACGCAAGGCCGCGGAAAAAAGATGCAGCAACGAATCTAGGGAGAATACGAGGCCAAAGTTTTGGAGATCAGGCAGGCAAATCGGACCACCTGTCGAACGCACAACAGGGGAAATGAGGGGAAAACGTTGGGGCTGATTCCAGGGGGACTAAGGGAGGATAGGGGGGGGAGATCAACACAACAGCAGGATATATAACAACCCAACGAACGGGATATGGGAAAGGAGAGCGCAAAGAAAAGATCTCAAAAGACTGACTAATTAATCAGCCTAAACCAACTAGCGAGAAAAAGGGTAAGTAACCAGAGAGAAGAATAAAGTAATTTAAATCCCTCTCATCAAAAAGACGAAAGGAACTCGACGAGAAGGTTAGGCCGAAAATAAGGTTGGCGATGGCAACTAACGTTCGGGGGAGGGTTGGAGAGACGTGGCCGAAAAAAATTCCAGTAAAAGCCGCAAGGGAAAGACGGGGATGAAAGTACGGTCAAAGTCACGATTTCAAGGTGGAAAAGGGGGCAAAATGGAAAAACCTGTGATAAGGGACAGCCAATCAAAAAAGGACCGTCGACAAGGTCAGAAAATCACTAAAACACTCTGTTCAGAGAGGGGCGCTCGAGGGGGCGAACTTTAGAAGAAATGAGTTCCTCGAAGCCTGAAGGACATCACGGCAAACAAGTAGGGGGAGACTCGAGGGTCTGCCAAAAAACTTGACAAGAGGGGGATAAGAGGAATGGGGTCCGGTAATTTAGATCAAGGAGGAAAAGTTTCGACGACCTGGACCGCACCACGCGCTGAGAGAGGAGGGGGAGAGAAAAAAATCGTCGTCTATCAATCGGGGATTGCGCTAATAAAAAACAGGGTGGATCAAAGGAACATAACAACAGTGACAAAGCCGAAGGATGGGAAAACAGCTGGCTCTTGAAAAAGCAAATGAAAAGGTATTTATCAAAAAAAAAACCGAGAAAAGTTCTAAGGAAAGGGCGACACTAGGGAGAATGCGAGATCGGGGGAGACGCATCCAATAATCCTCATGATCGGTGGGATCGCCGGAACAAAAGTTTCGAAAAAGGGCGATTACCGGCTCGAGTCAAAAAGGGTGAGTCCCGGATGACCAGGAAGACTGGAAAAGAAAAGGATGACATCATGATCAACTGAGTCAGGGGGACTGGATCAAAAAGGGGGGGAGGAAAGTTGCGGCGGGAGAGAAATAGGCACAAGAAAGGCCCCAGGGAGAGGGGGAGAGTACACTATCCTAGGTTATTCATACCTTCTACATGAGACATCATGGGTAAGAAGCACTGTAGTTCATTGGCTAGGGAATGGCCGGAAAGAATTGATCTGAACCCGAAATACAGGAAGAACGAATGGGGGGGAAAATGGGGATAATAAAATGTCGGGAAGGAGACCATGGCCGGGAGAGGAGCGCGGGACCAGCGGAAGAAGAGACGAATGAGAGTAATATAATGCGGGAATATTGATGGAGCGTTGTAAATAATGCGAAATGGTAAGCACATATGAAGGTGGGCTGTATAGACGACAGTGAACACCAGCACAGAAAAAATTACAAAA
>Ga0179593_1550943_pt1 | contig 19434 bp, 17 predicted proteins | sample CZODoug2_1_08_16_FD_185931 | JGI IMG/M metagenome (GOLD analysis project Ga0179593, IMG submission 185931) | Vadose zone soil fungal communities from Angelo Coast Range Reserve, California, USA - CZODoug2_1_08_16fungal (PacBio error correction) | ecosystem: Environmental > Terrestrial > Soil >...
CATCTGAAAAAAAAAGGGGAAGTGACTGAAGGCAGTGGGATTTAAGAAAGCTACAAGGGAAAAAGGCCTAAAGGGAGGGGGGGAGCTGGTGCCTAAAGAAGGACACTGCTGCCGTCGCTGGGTGTCCATCTCGGGAAAGGCGGTGTTTGGGCAACAAGATAGGGGGAGGGGAAGCGTGGGAGAGCGGAGTTAGGGGCTGAGCGGTGAAACGGGGGTCCAGGGGGAGGTGGGGGGGCTTGCGGTCGCTTAGGAGATCGAACCTTCCGGTTTCGGTGTCTGCGGGATGATCTCAAGGATCCGGTCGAAAGTAAGGGGAGAGGGACAAACATCCAAGAAAGAAAAAGAGAGAATAAGATACACATCGGTTATAGGAGAAGAAGGAAAAAATCGAGGAGGGAGCAAAAAAGGTAGGAAAAGACGACCCAGCAGTCTGAAGGGCAGCTTCCTGCCAGTTGCACTAACCATCGGGAAAAATTTCAAAAGAGCGTTGTGCACGGAAGGAGTGACAAGCCATTCTCGTCCGGGCAGGAGGAAGAAAATGAGGGGGGAGGTAGATGAAAGGGGCCGGCGAGGACCATCGTACCGAGGGGCTACCTGGCAGTAGTCAGAAGGACGTGCGCACCGAAGAATACCTAAATGGAGAGAGGAAAGGGGGAGCGGCGAAAAAAGGACCGGCGTGTAAGAAAACTCTTCCTAATGGGTAAAGACTGGAGGCAGAAGTGAGAACACCTACAACGTGCGAGGGGACGTTTGAGCGCCGAATCTACAGACTCACTAGCGAGGCGGACAGCAGAAGAAAAAGAGATCAAAGTGGGAAAAAAAACTTCCGCAAATGTTTAAAATGCAGGAAGAGGAGGGGGGTTGGAGGAGAAGGAAGAGAGGAAGATGTTCCTACTTGCGGGCGGGGGATCGCTGTTCTGGTGTTTCAGTATCTCTCAAAAGCGGATGAAAAAGCCCATCAAGGAAGCATAGTACAGCGACGACGCGGGATTCAAGGGAGAGGAAAAAAAGAGTAAAAGCCAAAAAAAAAGAGCGCGCAGCCGATCACCAGATCGAGATAGGGGATCACGTTGGACAGGGCTTGTCGAGATCGAGCAGTGTCAGTAGGAGCACGAAAGGCCACGCAAGGAGAAAAAGGAGGGAAGAAAAGGGGATATTCTAAGCACGACACCGATCATGAGAAGGGGGGGGTAGAATAGGAAGGGAGATGGGACCGGAAGGGACACCCGACGAGGTACTGGGCGGTGCGCCCGTCCCGAAAAGAATTACGTACTTCAACCGAGAGAGAAAGGCATAAGTAAAAGGCATCCGGACCAGAGGAAGGGGGGAAAGCTGGGGGGAGCTTGCGTCGAAGAGGAAGAATCCGAAAAAGGAGAAAGAGAGACTAAGGCAAGACTGCTTTACAAGAGGCAGTTTACAACGCGGCAAAAGTTTGGTGGGAAGGGAAAAGAAGGTCCGTGTGGGAGGGAAGGAAAGAGATAGGATTTGCAGTCTTTTAGGGAACAGAGAAGGAAGAAAAAGGCCGAGGGGGGAAAATGGGAAAAAGACTCTGTTCTTCTGGAGAGGACAGCTCCTTGAATTGCCTTGTGGGATGTCCTGTGCCCGCTTCGGGGAGTCTCAAAAAGAGCGTCGAAACACGACACGAATGAAACCACGCTTTGAAAGGGGGAAGAACCATGAGAAAAAACAAAGGACAAAATCCTCTCTACCCAGGTAAACTAAATGCGCTTCAAGGCTATCCGGGACCGTAGATCAAAAACCCACAAAAGGAGAGAAACACCAGGATTAGAAAAGGGAGAACTCCGTCTTCCATAGACACGGAAAGAGAGAGAAGGAGCCTAAGGTGGAAGAGATGGGAAAGAGAAGCAAGAAGAAACAAAACCCCTAGCCATCTAAAGACCATATCGCCCCCGTTGGGTTAAATCCTGAAAGGCCTGCGGTATCAGGGGAAGGGGCAGCATGGAAATGAAGAAGCGTGAAAATTAGGTACTACCCCACAAGGGAAAAAAGGGGGACACGGAGAAAGGGGTGTCATCCATTAAAGGAACTCAACAACCCCGGTAAAAGGAGGGTCATATCCCGTATTCAGTACACGTCGCTTGAGATAAGGGATCAAGGATGAGAAAAGAAACGTGAAAGGAATAATGCAGACTGGAAGTCGGCAAAGCCCCCCCAAAAGAAGCAGGGAAACAATAAAGCCGAGGGACAAAACCACCAGCTTCGGCATATCCTGACCGGGAAGATAACAGGGGCACAGGGGACATCCAAGGGGAGGAAGAAAAAGAGAGGCTAGGGTTTGTCTTTTAGCCGTTGAAAGAGGAAGGGGGACCTGCCGCTAAAGGAAAACTGTTCGCCTTTCAACCGAAGTTTTTTCAGGCCGTCCTGCGAAAGGATCGATCGAGTCGAAGGTCAAAGGTAAATTAAAAAGCCTAAAGAGGAGGGGGTAGGAGGGAAATACACGGTAAGGAAGGGGAAAAAGAACGCCTATGCGCTGAAGACCGGGGGAGAACTTGGACTTACCGGCGTGAGAGGAAACCCCTACCACGTCCGACACGCGACAGGTAGGGGAGAGAAGGGGAGCCTCGAGGATGGCAGGGAGTGGAACCTGCGGTGTCCTGGGGTCCGCCTCTCGGAGAAAGGGGGGAATGCCGGACGGCGTAGAAATACCTAGACTCGGTCGCCGAAGGACACCGAACCGGGGGGGGGTGAGAGCTGGTGAGCTGCAATGGAGGAGAAAGTGTGGTATGAGGTTAGCTTCACTGGAGAAGCTTTTAAAAAAAGAGTGCACGGGGACGTTCTGGAGGGACTTTCCCTCCAACAAACACCAAAGAACCAAAATCTTAATCCGGGAAATAACCTGCCCAGGAAGGAGCAAGGTGCTCAAGAACTGAGGGTAGGAAGGGTGGCAGAGACCTTCACAACACAAAGAAGAGAAAAATTGATTGGGGAGTATGCTCTGGGGGGGGAAATCCGTACTGTTCTCCTTTCAAAGGGGGGTTGTGGTTGTTTGGTCGGGGGAAAAAAAGGAAAAATGCCTTTTGCAATGCAGTTCAGAAACACGAAAGGGGTCCTGCCGGCAAAGCGCACAAAAACAAGAGAAGGGGAAGGGGAGGGGGAGGTGAGTGAGGGGACTGGCGGGCCGTGAAGAATCCAACGTCCAGCCTTTTCCGTACATGATCGAAGAATGTTAACAGCGGGGAAATCAAAACGCCGGAAAAGAGCACACACCCGGGTGAACGCCCTGAGCACTTGTGCCAGACCTACTGGGAGGGGAAGGAAAAGGGGGGATCACTCCCAGAGCAATTTGCAGCAGAGTCACGTTCGAGTGCAGGCAAAAAAAAGGAAAGCGGGGTAATCGAGACGCCGACGGCCGCGTCGAAAATCATGAAAGGGGAAAAAGGAGGAGAGAAAGAGAGCAAGATCTCGAGCAGGGGGAAAGGAAACTTCAACAAAAAGAAAAGTAAAGAGGCGGTCGGGATGACACTGAGGTGTTTTTGATTTCCTGTAAGATCCTGGAAGCAGTCAAAATCATTGAAAAGCAAAGAGGGGGGGTGCGGGGCAGCAAAGCGAAGAACTCGCGGGGAAGGGGAGCTGCAAAGGGGTGTGGGCGCGTTGTACAAGGGAGACTACGGTGCTCCTAGGCATGTTTGAGGAGGAAAAAAGGAATCCTTTTCGGGAGGAGGCCCTGAAAGGGCGGTGAGAAATTCGCGGGCGGGTGAAAGCCATCACGTTCTCAGCGGAAGAAAAAAAGAAAAAAGGCGCTGGGTTCAAGGAGTTCGGCTATCTGCACGCTGAATCGTTGTTTGCCGGATGGGGAGGGGGAAAAAAGCTTACCGGGAAAGGGAGAAGGGGGGGACTCGTACGGGCGGTGGGCTGCCGACGAATATCACATGGTCGGAAAAGTGGGGGGCGGAAGGGAAACGCGGGAAAAAAGGAAGAGAGGGATGAGCTGGTGAGCGGACGTGGGAAAGGAAAAGTGGGAACGAGCGTGCTCGAAAACGCGTCCGGTTTTCGGGGGCGGCGGGAAGTTATGTCTCGCCTAAGGAGGCAGCAGGAGAGAAAGGAGAAAGAAAGAAAAAAAAGAAGCGAGACAGGAAACCAAGCGTGCTGTTAAAATCGGCAGGACAGTACGAAGGAGGGGAAGACGACTGGGCCGAGAAGACAGTTCACGACCATAACCTGGTTGAACCCCAAAACGCGTTTGTCACCTGCCGGGGGACTCAGAAGTGCCTCAGCTTCCCTTCAAAGGAAAAAAGAAGAGTAGGGCAACTGGCCGCTGAGGAGAGGGGGGTCGTAAGAAAAAAGGAAGGAATGGAGAAATTACCTCGTCGGGCGAAGGGGACTTGATCCTGGTGACACGCGAGAGAACGCGGGGTAAAACGGCATCAGGCCGGTGAGAGGGACGTCTGAAAAAGAAAAAAAAAAAAAGGACTGGAAATCTCTTCTATCAAAGACATCACCAGCGGAGGAAGGGCATTTGAAGGGGGACCGGATAGACGAAGGGAGGGGTCGGCTCCTTCTGGAGCGCCTGTTGATCGCAGCCTTTTGTCTGTGGGTAAATGAATCGAGAGTGATATAGCTGTCCTAAAACCTCAATCAGCGGGAAAAGGGAATCTGAGGGAAATTCACAAAACAAAGGGAGGGAACATAGAAGAGAGGAGGGAAAGAAAGACCAAGAAAGAAGAGGAAATATGGAGCCCTACCGACGCGATCATTTGAACGTCTCCACCATTAAGAGAGACACCATCTTAGGAAAGGAATGGTATCACCAGAATGAAAGGGAATCACGGGGGAAGGGATAAGAGGAGGTGCGGTGATGTCTGGAGCCGCGCTACCGCGACTAAAAGTGACCGATGGTAATAAGAGAAAAACCCCTGCGGATCGCTTAAGTCCTCATCGCCTGGCCCCCTGATCCCGGAGGGGAAAGAACTATGTAAGGAAGGGGCAAATATCAGCGTCGAGTAACGTATTCCATTAAAAGCCTTAGAAAGGGGGGGAAGTAGAAGCCGCCAATGCCCGTTCAGGCGGGGACCTTTAAGGAAAAAAACAAGGCGTCAGAAGAACGTGAGGAGGACGATTGCTTCTTTAGAAAATACAAGCGGCAAAGTTACAACTAAAGGCACACGTGGGGACTGTGAGAGGAAAGAGAAGGAAGAAGGCAGCCAGTAGAGCTGCGGTCGTCCTGTTAGAACTGGGCACAGGGGGTTAGGGAACGAACTCCACAAGATGGGAAGGAAAGAACTCACGCTGGAGAAGAAAAGCTACTTAGGACGCTCCGGGAGGTTTCCAGGGGGAAAAATGGGAGGCAATAGAGAGGACGGCGTAAGGAATCCACGCCTCCTCCCCCGAAAACCGGTACTCTTTAGGGGCCATGACGGAGACGCAAAGAGAAGATAAGGAAAAAAAAAAAAGGACACCACAAGAAGGTCAAAAAAGTACCTTGAAAAGCAGAAGAGACTATCAAGGAGATCCTAGATCCTAAAACAAAACACTCGGGAAACGCAAAGGAGACAGGGGGGGAAAAGAAAAAGAAGACCAACGAGTTATCGGGTTAGAAATAAGGGGTCGTGCAAGAGAAGGGTACCGTCCACGGAATGGAACAAACATCTCCTTCAAGATAAGGCTCTTCAACATCATCCCGAAAGGACTGGCCCACCGGGGGCAAAGAAGGGAGAGGCCTGCAGGAAGTGAAAGAAGGGGGGTCAAAGGGAAAGGCCTCTCCAGTCTCTTAAGTAGAAGGGGAGGGGATTTATGAAAAAAGAAAGGGGGGGGGCAAAGCAAGACTCTCTCTACTTAAAGAGTAACCACAGAGGGTTCAGCGGTGCGATCCCCTTTCCTAAAATGTAAAACTTCAAAGAGGTAAAGGAAGAAATTCGGGAACGTCCAGGGAAATGAAAATTAGAAAAAGGGGGCGGGAGAAGAGCACTGTATCGAAGAGTCCTGTTCTTCCTACCCCCACATCGTTGCCCACTCGTTGTGAAAACAAAGGAAAAAAAGGAGGAAGCCACTGCAGGACTTTACAATCGGTGCTGAAGGAGGGGAACCTTAAAAAACAGTTAATTGGAGTGTGACAAGACGGGGGGGGGGGAAAAATCAAGGTGCTGTTTGCCTCATTTGCCTGTTCGCTTCCTGGGGGAAGTAAGACCTGGGGGCGATCTTCCAGAAGGAAAAACTTCAAAAGGGGGACATTCAAATGCTTGATAGGAAAAGGAGATTACCAAGGGAAGGGAGGCCGGGAAAAGCCGAACGGAAAAGACGAGCAACTGCTCTGCCTGGATTCTCGGGGGAAGGACCAGAATAACACACCAAGGAGAAAGAGGCAAAGAGCGAAATGTCCTCATCTCGAGATCAGAGTGGGGGGAAAGGAAGCCAAGAGAAAGTGCTGTCCAAAAAGGCGCGAATCATGACATGTGGCTGACGGGTTTACTTTCAAGAACGCGCAAAAAGAGAGAAACACAAAAGAAAGAAATTAAAGATCTGGATTTCTCGCCCGCAGGGAGTGAAAAAAGGCAAGGATGTTTAAGGACGGCCGGAATGCCTGCCCGAGAAAACGTGCCCGTCCACACAGAACACAACCACAACAAAAAAACAGCAAAACGGGAAGAAAGAAGGGAGGGAGGACTTAGCCGTGATAGGGGCCGGGGAAGGGGGTATCTCAAAAAAAAAAAAAAACGGAGAAGGGGAGAGAGAAAGGGGGGGGGGGGGGAAATATGCGCCGTGTTGGAACGGGATCGGAACGTTCCTAAGGAAAAAAAGGCGGGATAACAAGGGGGGGGTTTGGTTTTCGGGAAACGTCGGCCGACAAAAGGAGGGACTTCCGAGAAGGATGCGATAAACAACAAGCGTAAGTCCGAGCCGGCAGCTCACCCAGCTCGCACGCGGCGCTTGAGACGCGTCGAAATCAACTGAAAAGGGGGCCCAGAAGAAAAAAGGACAGCAAAAAAAGGGGAAAACTCAGACGAGGAGTAACGACCTGGAGCAAGAAAGGAGCTACGCAAAAAGGGCTGAGGGGGGGCAGGCGCTGTCACAGTCGGCGGCTGTCCAAGTGGATGCGCCTGTAATCTGGGACCTACGAACGAAAAAAGATCCTCATGATGAAAGAAAAGGGAAGGCTAGACCGTTCGGGCAGATCGCGGACTCAGGGTAAAAAGAAGGAGAACGTCAACGGAGAAAGGGGTCAGGAACGAGGATGAAATACCTCAAAGATTGTTTTGAGGGACCTTCCGTCGAGAAAGAGGGGCCTCTGGGTCTAACAAAGAAAAAATCGCCGGAATAGGAGCCAAGAAGCGAAGTGCGGGTGGGGAGGGGGGGCATAGGGGGAGGGGAGTCAGAAGAAAAGTTCTGTTTTTGGTAAATAACGCCTACGTGCTCTTCCGGAAAAAAGGGTACGGGGGGGCAAGAGGAATGGGACAGGGGAGGAAGAAAGGAGGCGTTGGGGGGAAAAGAGAGGGGGAGATCTGGGTCAGGAAGTCCATCACTTCACAGGAGGGATTGCGAAAGAGGGGAAGATCCATTGGCTGAGCTAACGATCGCGAGTAATTACGCTGGCCATCGGTTGAGGGAAATGCTGTTGCCGCGCTTAAGGGCTGCCTTGCGATGGTGAAATGGCGTGGAGGGAAGGGAGAAGGAAAAAAAGATCGGGTCGCAAACGGCGGTGATAAGGGAGGGATCAAGAAAAGAAAGGGAGGGGGTGACACAAAAAGGGCGTGGGGTTGGTGGAAAATGTGTTCAATGGGGCGAGTCGGCGGTTCTCGGGTAAAAGCGAGGAGGGAGTTGGAAGGGGGAGGGGGGGCGAACTGGTTATATCAAGCGGGAAAAGCGGGGGGAGAGAGACAGGACAAGGAAAAAAGCACTTCCGCTGAGGAGAAAAGCCTCCCGGCGTGCTAAGGAAGACTGGCATCAAACAAAGAGGGGAGCACCCAAGCTCCCATCAAAAAGAATGAGAGGAGGAAGACAACGCAGAAACGGGCCTTTTACCCCAACGTGCAGGGAGAGGCAGTGTACCAAAAGGGGAGAGGGGAAAGAAAAGAGAACGGGATGCCGACATTGAGGACCGCGTCGCTTCCGTCCGTCTGGGAAGGAGAAGGCGAACCGGGTGGGGGAGACCGCATTACGGATAGAAAAGAAAAAGCTAGGTTCGAACGTTTCAGTCCCAGGGGGTCGTAGAGGAGGAAGGAACAAAAAAGGAAAGCGGAAACCGCACGGCTGTTTCGTCAAGGCAGGCCCATCGTGAAAGCGTTGTGGAAAAATAACGATAGAATAACGATCTCTAACATTACATGGAAAGATAGGAAGAAAGAGAACTGGGGGAGAGGGCGCTTGGGGAGGAGCAGGCGCGTTGTACCTGATCGCGTCTAGATGTCCTACCTGCTTCTCTTGTAAAAGCGGGGGGGGGAGGAGAAGGGGGGGGGTGGCTGGGTGAATCAAGATATCTCTAAAGAAAATATAGGGGGAAGAAAAAAAGAGAACGCAGAAAAAAAGCAAGGAAGGAAAGACCGAAGAGTCTCGATCAGTTACACGAGGAAACAAAATGTGAAAGAAGGAGAAAAAAAGCTAACATTGATGGGGAAGAAAAAAAGGATCAGTGCGTTTGGACAGGCTCTGTTAGAAAAAGATTTCTTAGAAAGAAAAACGGTCAGGTGTGCACTGAGGGTCGCCGTCGACGAACCGGGCGCTTCGGATCGGAAGAAAGCCAAGAACGGTACAAACCTACAGGAGCACTACGTAGGAAAGGACGCGCTTACTTAACCATGTAGCCTAGGGAGCAAAGTACCCTCCGAAGAAATCAGAAAGCCCGGAACCCGTTGGGAAAAAGCCGAGCTGCTCTTACAACGGGCAGGGAAACAACGGACTTTTACACTCAGGAAGGGTGTTCAAAAGGAGGGGTGCGAAAAGACGAAGCGGGCAGAGCCTTCAGGACTTGAGTCGGGGGAACTGCTGGGTGGAAAAAATGAATGAAGTGGAACAACAAGACGGGTCCACTTAGGTTTCCTTACGTTCGAATCGGCAGGGACAGCGAATCGAAACCCGAAAAAACCGAAAAGGAAAACGGAGCCAAGAAGAAAGAAAAAAAAACACACCCAGAGAAAACCACGACCTTACTCTCACGAAGCCTGGAATAAGCCATGAAAAAAAATCAAAGAGGAAAGGGAACCCTACTGGGAAGATGAGGAAAAGACCGAACCGCCCATAATGTCCAACATCCTCCAGAAAGTGGGGAGATCAAGTCCAACGAGGCCATCGTCACTCCAAGGAGTAAGTTAGAAGACTAGAAAGAAATCAAAAATCCATCTATGACTTTGCGACGAAAAAGGAGGAAAAACCCAAAGAAGGGCAAGAAAACGAGTGCCCTGTGGTGTCAACCGGGCCATCTAACACGTAACAGGAACATGAAGAGTAGCCGTAAAGCCACAAAAGAAGAGAAAGAAGGAACGGCCTCCCAGCGGCTACCCGGGGAATCAACAGCAATGGAGGGCCAAGTCAGGAAACCAAAAAACGCCCTAGTCACGTGAACAGAAAATCGAGGAACAACAGGATGAGAATACCCGGTACAGCTCGAAAGTGTTTCCTCTTTTGTTCACGCGAAGAGGTAGAGGATACCTGCTCCTGCTATCTCCAAACCCTGAAAACAGTCTGCAGGAGGCTGTCCTTCGGTCGAGATTACCGTGCGGCCTAAGTTGGTAGGGGAAAAGGCGCCGGAAGCATAGTGGAGAAAAGGGGGGGGTTCCGAGAGAAAAAGAAGGGAAAAGGTCGACGAGGTCCTCCTCCGCCAACGATGGCCTTACTGGGAATGCCGAGAAATCCAAAGAAACGGTAACCGGAAGAACGTTGATTGCCGAAAGCGGAGCCCGAAAAAATCGGTGAGGCGGTGGCGGGCTTCAGAGGAAGGCGTTTTATGGGGTTTCGTTCAAATTTTAAGAAGCATGTACGGGAACGCGCAAACGAACGCCCACCAAACAAAAAAAAAGAGGGGGGAACCGTCCGGGATCAACACGTGCTCCTACTTGCAGGATAACCAGAAGGACAACACAGCTTGAGGGGGGGGAGTAAATATATATACAGTGAGGGAAAAATTGGGTCTGGAAGGACGGGTCTCCGTTGGTGGTTGCGGTTGGGGGGGGTGTTTGTTTGGCGGGGCAAGGGGATCTGAGGGGAAAGAATGAAGGGCTCTTAAAGTTACGAAAAAACACGCGGACTTCAGAAAAAAGAGGCCCGGGAAGGGAAAGAGTCCAGTAAAAAGACAGGGGCAAAGGTAATGGCGCGGCAGCGCTCCCTGACCTGCGAAGCAGGCCAGCGAAAAAAGCGCCTGTAGAAAAAATCAGGGGGGAAACCGATCAACAGAGAGCATTTCAGCGCTGTGCACGAGGGGACAAACTCGAAAGGACGAGGAAAGAACTCAAACCTTCCCAACTGTTTGCGGAGACACCTGGTCAGGGCAGTCGCGGCGCCGGGACAAAAGGAAGCTACGGGGAAAAGATTAGAAGAGTAGGTCGTGAATTTCCTCATAAATGGGGGGGTAAAGAAGGGGGCAGGCTGGGAAAGACCGCCGTCGTTCCTGGGCACGCTGTCCGTCAGGTGGGTGTCAAAGAAGCTTCCGAAGCGCCGCTGGATCAGTTCAAGGGTGGGGGGGGAGAAAGACAAAGGGCAGGACGAATTTGCACGTCTTTATGATATTAAAGGGCTGACCCCACGAACTCGTGGATCCGGGGAGGAAGGGGTTCCATCACGTACCGCTGAAAAGGTCGGAAGGGAAGTGGACGCCAGTTGGACTTCTACTCCGGATCTTCGACGGGCCACGCGGGCCATCGGGGTTGCTTGATTCGGGGAAAAAAGAATTACTCTTTTACGCCTGCTCTTGTGCCATCTAAAAAAAGCGGGAAGTCGGGGGAAAAGTCTGAGTGGGCTGAATAGATGCGCTGAGGTGCATCGTCCGTCTTGACCACCGCGTGGAGGGGGGTCTGGGAGGGTCACGCACCATCAGGTGTATCACCTTCCGGTTTAGGAAGAGATAGGGCAAGAAAAGGAGGAAATCTGGAAAAAGAAGAAAAAAGAAATGAACTTCGCAGGCGCATTCTCCTACTGAAAAAAAAAAAAAAAAAAAAAAAAAAAAAAAAAAAACCGAAAAAAACATCTTAATTTTAGAAAAAAAGCTTGGGAAAAAGACGAGAGAAGATCCAAAAGACTGGCAGAGTCAGGCACGACCATTCACCGGGGTCAACTTTTAACCCCAACGGTGGCCAGTTGTCACTCCGTGAAAAGTGCCAGAGGAAGGACCAAGTAACAACGGTCGGCCTCCGTTACATTCGCTGACGGCAGAAGGCGGAAGAAACGAAGAACGTTGCTTACGGAAAGAGTGCAGGTAACATCCAGTACTGACCGTCCGTTGAAAGGGGAAACTCGATAAACGAAAAGCGGGATGATGGTCAAAAGAGTGCCACCAGGAGAAGGAAAGGCGAAAGGACATAAAATGCGGTGCACATCGACCTGTCCACCTAACGATCGGTATCACTGGTGAGAGAAGAAGATCCGTGCGCTGGGGAGGGAAAAGTTTCTCCTGGGGAAAAGACGTCTTGTCTATGTCGAGCTGGGCCTCTCGCTGTTGTTCAGATAAGAAGACAACAAAAAAGATCTCTTACCAGCAAAAGGCATCGCCGCAGGTAGGACATAAACGACGCGATCAGGGCACGACCACAGTAGAGAAGAAAAAAGAAAAGGAGTGATCACAGGAATCGATCGGGATCCAAGGGGACTAGGGGTCGTAAGAGAAGAAGAACCGGCAAAAAGGTTGTCGGGCCACCTATGGCGTTCGCCGTCTCCACACAACCGAGAGAGGGGAAGCTCCGGGAAAACACCGCGAAGGCCGTGCGTGGGAACCCTCACCGGCGGGTCATAAAAAAAAAGCTGAAAAAGGGGGGAGACCGTCCTGTGCGTAAGGTGCCTCGGTAGCCTGTACGACGAAGAGGGCGGAAAAAGGGGAGCCTCCCTTGAGGCAGAGCGCGGCACTGCGGACACGGGAAGTGACAAAACAAAAAGGGGGGGGGGAAAAAGGTAACCGGGATGTCGAACTGAAAAGAAAAAGAGTCTTTGGAGGGGGGGAAGGAGGTTTTGAACGAGGGCAGCTGAACAGCACTACTGGGCGGCACATAGCAAGAAATGAAGTTAGGTGAGAGCCGACGCGAATCCTGCCGGACGGAGAAACAAAACCGGAAAACGTGAAATAAAGCGCTACGACCTGCCCACCACCGAAAACAACAACCCACTCCCAACCAGTTGAAACTACTCGGAAGAGGAAAAGACTGAGAAAATCAGACGCACTCCGCTCGGCCGAAAAGGTGGAAAAGAAAAGAAGGAAGAGAAAAAAGTTAAAAAAAGCCGGCAAAAGGTACGCGTTCACCATCATACCGCCCACAAATTGCCAGCGGGGGAAGCAGGTAGACGCTAGAAGCTGACTGGCCGGGGGAAACAAAAGAGGGAGGGTGCCAAAGAAAAGTTAGTACTCCGACCTCCCCGCGACGGACCGAAAAAAGCGTGAGGGGCAGCCCTGGCCCATCTCCACGAAAACGGGGACCTTAAAAACGCCAGAACACAAAAAAAAGAGAAATTAACTGCTCAGCGGCCGACACCTAAGGCCGGGATGAGAAACCTGGAATAAGAGGGGCACCATTAAACGGCGCCAACAGAACAGTAGAAAGAGAGACAACAGATGATCCCGACCGAAAAAGGCTTGGAGGGATTTGACTCGTGCCTGTTCAACTGCATTTCTAACAGAAAAAAAGGGCAATAAGGGAACGTTGGATGCCAAGTTATCGGAGGGAGGTCAGAAGGGGAGACCCACCGGTGGGGAAAAAAAACAGCCGAACGTGAACAAAAAAAAAGCTCTTCACGAAGCCTTGGAATGGGTCCCAGTCGTCTGCACAAAAAAGGCAGACTAGGGTCCGAAGAAGGAAGGAAAGGAGATGCGCCTGTCAGTTACCTCTGTCCACGATCATGAAGTCAAAGCTGGATGGGGGGAAGTGAAGAAGGCCCTACAGAACCTCCAGGCTAAAGGTGGAAGCCGAAGGATTTTGAGGGGGCGTCACCAATTCAGCGACGTCAGTAAACGGCCTCTAACTTTCCAGCCACACACAACCCAAAAAAAGAACCGAAAGGAAAGGAAAGAGACGGAAGAGCAATAAGTGGCCGTTCCCATCAGGAAAAGAAAAAAAGGGAGAAAAAAGAGAAGTTAAGAAAGAAAGGTTAACCGTTGTTTCCTTGTCGTGATCCCGTTCAGGGTACGTGGTTTGTGGGGTTGTGGGGGGCAACGAAACACTTCCTCCGTCGCGGGGAGGGAAAAATTAAAAAGAAGGCAAAGGCACCCACTCCGACGGTGCTGTTCGTGGCTTAGGGTTCGGCAAGTACCAAGGCACGTGCCCAGCATATCCTCTGCAACGTCTCAACTTAGGAAACTGACAAGGCGGGACCGACCTTTCAAACTTGTCAAGAGGCTCGAAAAGAAGAGAAGAAAAATCACAGGAGGAGGGGCACGTTTAGGAGGCGTTCCCAACGGTCGCAGGGTAATCTAGGACCTACGGGGCATCAAGAAAGGGGGAAAGCCCAAGGGGGACTGTGAACGGGAAAGTCGGCGGCAGGGGGCGGGAAAAAAAAAACTAAGGCGGTAGGATTGGAGAGACTCACCGGTTTTGAGTCTTCCGTCTATCCTTGGCAGAGGTCACAGGAAAGGATCCTGGGGAACGAGGAGATGTGGGGGCGACCGCCAGGAAAAAAAGGTCGAAGACTTATAGGGGTGGTGGGAACCGCCTACGTTCGATGACCTCATGTTTCCGGTTCGTGAGGAAAGGGGGGGGAAAAGGCGGAAAAATCTGTGTAAAAGTCCGTCGCGCTCGGGTAGAAAAGATCCGAAGGCCCAAAAAAAAAGGAAGAGGTTGGACCTTGTCTTGTCTTCAGGTTAGCTCGTACGCGACCGGCTTGCCGAGGGGGGCAAATAGGGTGGGAGGATCCGCAATAGACTTGCAAGGCCGGCGCTTGCCAAGGGGAAGGCGTGCGGGGGGGGGAAATAAAACCGGGGGGATGCAGCGGCTTTGTTATCTCGGCGAGGTAGTCAGCTGTAAGAGGAATGGTCGCGGGGGGTGGGTCATGTGATGCTGTCGCTGCTCTTGTATCAACGAAGGGGACAGGAGGCAATCCAGGGTCGCATGCGACCTGATCTCAGAACACTCCAACAACGTCGCTTGCCGCATTACCCTACCAGCGGTTCAGAAATCCCTCGCAGGGGAAAAACCATATACCGACGCCCAAGACGGGGGAGCTTACGGGAAAGGCACAAATGGAAAAAAAAAACCACGACCGACGTTGGAACTTGGTACAGAGTGGGCCGCGCTAGTCCCGACCGACGGGAAGCCCGCGTCTCCACCTTGAAAGGTACAGAGGGGTAGAAAGGGGCATGAAAAGGGGGACGCACCGAGGACCTCGTCTTTCTTCCCTAAAGGGGATCCGGTGGACACGCCGGCGATTAAACGCGTACCAAAAAAAGCTGTGGGAGAGAAGTCCAAAACAAAGGCTTGGCCGTTCGCCGGGCGATCGAAGCGAGGAACAAAAAAAAAGGAGCGAAGAAAGGGGGGAAAGAAAAAGCTCAGCGAGAACCTTGTTGGGAATGTGTATCATCCTGATCTCTTCGGAGGCTCCTAAACTGGGCGGCCATCGCGGGTGCTGGGGGTTAGAAAAAAAAAAACAGGAAGGAGGAGGAAAGAGAGATATCTTGACGCGATTCCCAAAAAAAAAAAGACGATCAGGAAAGCGAACAAAGGACGCATCAGCGATCGCACTTAGAGAGCAAACGAGATCGGGATCCACGTGGACAGGTCGCTTAAGCATCTAGCAGAGTCTGTAAGAGCAGGAGAAGGTCTTGGGCCCGGGCGGTCGCCTCGACGACACAGAAGCCGGTAAAAGGGAGGGAAAAGAACCTGACTGAGCACCAGGGGCTGTCACGAAAAAAGTTACTGCACGGGGGGTGGGGGGGGTTGCGGCCGTCAGCTCGCCTCGTTACCCCGTTAAAAAGGGGACTTCCGCCGCGTAACGTGCAGAAGAGGAGACGGGGGCAGAAGAGGGAAAGAGCGCGTGCAACTGGGCGACGGTGAAAGACGGGACAGGGGGGGGTTCAAACGAAGGGATGGTCGTGAAACTGGAAAGGAATCTATCCGCTGCTAGGGCGTGAGGACCGAGTGAGAAAAAACAGTGAAAACACTCTGTCGACTGCGACAGCGGGTTGAGGGGGGAAAAGAGGACGAAAGTGAAGAGAAGGAGTAAGCCTCACACTCGAACGAACGGAGCGTGGATACCCTACGGACTCTACCGAAAGAGACAAACCACCCGCAGAAAAGGGGTACGACTGGTCACTCTCCTCAAAAGGTCAGCCCCCACACAACCTCTTGCCGACCCCAGAAGGGAGTCGGCAAAAGACCTAGAATGACAGAAAAACGGGCGCCAAGCAAGGTAAAAAGCTCATAGCAAAAAAAGGCCAGCGGACCGCGAGAAAGGGACCACGGAGCCACTCAAGGGAACAATAGGAATTCGATACTGTGCCCGCGAGAGGATGGGAAGAAAAAAAACTCTCTACGACAGGAACAAGTCGTGAAGGGGTGTTCATCCAACCCTGGCCCAGCGCAAAATAAACAAGATCCCGAGCGGGTAAACGCTCCAAAACACCATCCACTATCTGCATTAAAAAACTGAGAAACCGACCCGCCTGCTTAAAAGAAAGAAAAGAAAAGAAAAGAGACCATTAAGCTTGAACCAATCTGCGCCATGGAGAAAGGGAAGAGACAACACAGAGGTAGAGGGCATCTTGGTTTAAGGGTCCTGTCGGCCTCTCCTGCGTGCCCAAGACCTGAGACAATAAGCTGCGTGAATAGGGAGGGAGATTAAGAGAAAAGGGGAATCACCTTGTGCCCGCGCCCTCCGAGGACTGGGAAAAAAATGCTCTTGCCTTGATACAAGGGGAGGGAAAAAAAACGAAAGAAATTTCGAAAAAGGGGAGAGACGTCGATTGCCTTAGAGCGCAGTCATGGAAACGTCTGCACAAAGAGAGTCGGAAAAAAGCGGCTGGACGTTGGGACTTGGAAAAGAAAGAACCGAAAGCTGGGGCTAGCTTTTTGCTCACACAGGAAGTCCGCGTTGTTGCTGTTCGGAAAAAAGGTTCAGCGACAAGAAGTGAGAGGAAAGGGAACCAAAAAAGAAGGAAAGGATTATAAAGAACGGAACCAACTCACGTACTTTGCCGGATACCCCTAAGATTCTCTCTCAAAAAAAGGAAGAGATAGATAGGGGAAAAGGGGGGAAAGGGTGTTTGCCGGGAAGGACGTTCTAAGGGGTGTGGGGGGGGGAAAAGGGGGGACTCTAACTTCAAAGGTCGCGGGGAACAAGCGGGAAAAACACACGCGACTGGAGAAGAAACCAACTCGCACGCGGAGTTCTGGAGGAGAGAAAAAAGTCCACAGAAGACCCGTAAAGAAGCGGTTACAGGGATAAAGGACTGCAGACCCAAGACCAAGCGAACCGGTCGGAAGAAATAACCTGATCACTTTGACGTGGGTGGGGTGAGGGCAGACCTGTCAGACCCAAGGAGCTCCCAGGCAGCCAGTGTGGCAAGAGTTCGGAGGGGGGGAAAGTTAGAAAGACGAGGACAATAGACGATCAAGGACCGGCCTTCCTCAGCGGGTAGGAGCACCTTGATAGGCATATCGACCAGCGAACTAACAGCGCAAAGGGGAGGGGGAAGAAAAGGGGGGTTTGGGTGAGCGTCCTTCTAAAAAAAAATGGCCCGCTGTTCACTGGCTCAATGAGAGGAGCGGTACGGACGTGGTTGATTCCGCCAGCGGGATCAAGGTGGGTAGAAGGGGGAGTTTCAACTGAGGGGGGGCGCAGGGATCCTCCAATGACCCTCATGGGACGTGTTCCGGGAAAGGGCCAGCCGGAACGGGCGTGGCGGGGCCGTCGCGCGTCGGTGGGAAGAAAAAAGAAATTCTCCGAGGAAGAAAAGAGCCGGAGAAAGGGGATTAAGATCTCTTCTTCAGACATCTTGTGGGCGTGGCAGGTTTTCCAAGCAGAGGGAAGGATGTGACGAGAGGAAGGAGATGGGGCTGTGTTCTGGTCCTACGAAAGGTGGAGGAGGAGTTGGGGGAAGATAAGTTGAGGGTTTCATAGAGGGTCGTTACACTGCGTCGGGAGGGGGGGTCGGGGAGGGGCGGAGGTAGCTCGGGTATCAATTAATGGGGATGCGGGGGGGGGTCCGAGGGGAAGGAAAATCGGGAAACAAAGAAAAAACAAGAACGTCTAAAAGCGGCCATTCGCCGAAGCTTGGGGGTGACAGACTGAGAACAAAGACCACGGGAGGGGGGAGGACTGCGAGAGGTCTGGCCCGCTTCAGGACCATCACTACACACCGGGAAGGGAACCCCAAAAGTGGCGGGGTCAAAGGGCCTTTTACCATTCTGCACAGAGGGAAAAACCAGAAAAAAGAATCAGGGGGGCCAAAAAGATATGACGGCAGGCTTCGAGTACCATTAAAAATACCTGGCCATTACGTCATAGCGGGGAAATTGCTCACACTGTGCATGACCGAGGATAGGTGATCAAGGGACCGCCTATGAACTGAGGAGGAGAATCAAGAGCGGGAGAAGAAGAACGGAGGGCAAAAAAAGGGGGGGGACAATAAGTGAAGGGACTCCTCTAAATACGACATCAGCTCGATGTCTCGGGACAGAGACCTGTCACCGGTATCCCGATAGGATCCTGGGGTCACTGCTCTTTTGAAGAAATGTGCGCCGTTCCTGACTCTCGTACTTAAGGGAGCTCTGACAGGGGGGCATCAGAGAAAAAAAAAAGGGAGTTATAGAGAAAATTCTTGAAGGAAACATCAAAAGGATTCCACGCCTCCAGTTATGAACTACCTAAAGGAATCCAGGACGGCGCCAACAGAAAAGCGTAGAGCAGGACCGATCACCAATCGCGTAGGGAAGAAAGGGGCATTTCGCTGGGGTGAGGGGGGAAGAGGAGAAGAAGACCCGCCGTTGGGAAAACCGAGGCGGTCAAGGAAGACACCCTGCTTATCGAAGTAATGCGGAGACGCGGGGGAAAACCACCGGAGGACAGCCGAAGAGGTACTCTGTCCCTGTTCTCCGTCACGGACCTCTTACGGAGGGGACCGGTAAGAAAAGGTAACAAGACCTCTGCTGAGAAAAAGGGGGAGTGAAGGGAATCCGGAAAAGGGAACTGCGCGGAAACTGGGCTGGACACGGCTTGAACTTCAGTGTGGGACTGCAATGAATGCTTTAACTGCCGGTGAGAAGGCTGGGCGGATGATTGGGGGGGAAAGCTCAAACGCTTGGCAGGCGAAAGCACTCTTTCTTCGGCGTAGAACAGCTTGAATTGCTGGTTCTGGAGGCAACACTGTCAACGAGGATCGCTGCGGACGGCGACAAAAAACCTGAAACGGAGGTACCCACTAACCCTGCCAGCAAAAGACAACACCAATCCCGCGACGCAGTGTAAAAACTACAGAGGAGGGCAAGATCCGCGCCGGAATCCCAGAAAAAGACGCTGAAAAAAAAAAAATGAAAGAGTCCATCACCCCAAAACGAGAATGGACAACATCGGCAGGCATCAAGTCCCGAGAGACAGCTCAAAAGACCCCCCTGCAAGCACGCCGAGATCATGAGTCCGGAAAAAGGGAGACGGGTCGGAGTGCCGAGAGGAAAGTGAATTCCTCCACCAAAAGCGCGACGGACCGAACCCCGCGTTCAAGGAATCACCCTGGCACTAAATGAGAGATCCCTGTCGAAAGAACACGAAAAAACAAATCAGCAGGGATAACTGCGCCTAGAGGCTAAAAATTTACAACGGCGCCCCACCATCAGGGGAAGGGAAGGAGGACGCCGAGCAAAGCGGAAAGATCGACCCAATATAAACACCCACTTTAAAGTATCATCCGACCAACAGCAGCGAGAGGTTGCAGCTTTTGCGTTCGGAAGGACCTTCGGACATGGAAGAAGGAAAGAACCCGTTGGGCAAGGCAAGTCTTCTTTCAAAGCGATCCGTAAGACGAATCTCTCTCACCGGGGTTACCAGGGAAAGAACATCGCAGGGACTTCAGAAAGGGTTACCGGAGGGACGGGCAACCCTACCAATACCGGGGGTGCTTTTCCGCATCCGTCTATTTCCATTTGGGTAAGAGAGAAAAAAGAAAAGAAGGATACGGGAAGCCTGGCTGGACTGGTGTTGCCGAAGCGCAAGCCAGCACCGAGCTGTGGTCAGGCCGGCATTCGAGTGGTTACACAGGGGGGGGAGCCTTAAAAATGCACGACGCTACGTGAAGAACCACACACCACCAAACAGGGCGACGTAAGTCCGATACAGGCAACCTTCGCATACTGGGCAGGC
>Ga0179593_1691389_pt1 | contig 19433 bp, 22 predicted proteins | sample CZODoug2_1_08_16_FD_185931 | JGI IMG/M metagenome (GOLD analysis project Ga0179593, IMG submission 185931) | Vadose zone soil fungal communities from Angelo Coast Range Reserve, California, USA - CZODoug2_1_08_16fungal (PacBio error correction) | ecosystem: Environmental > Terrestrial > Soil >...
GTGGGATCCACAATCCCACAAAGTTTCCTAGGGGGGGGGGGGAAGTACGAGTAGAAAAGACTAAAAAAACACCCAAAAACCAAACACCAGGGTCAAAGCATTCGAAATCCTCGAGGGGCCTTCATCCTCGGGGCATAAGAAACATTCCGGGTATTTCCGGAACACTCTCGATGATAAAGCACTTGGATCAAAATAAAGAGACGCCAAGGAAATCCACTCCAAGTCCCAAAGGGAAAATCTGTACTTGCTCTAGAATCTCGGGCTCTGCGACAAAAAGGGGAGAAAAAAAAAAAAAAAAGAGATTAAACACTCACTCTACGGCGACAAGCCACAAGGAGGTCGAAGGCGCGGCAGTGCAAATCTCAGAAAATTCAAACTGTGAGCCTTTAGTAGTCAAAGGGGAGAGAACAGTCCAAATCAAGAAGGGTCCCCCCGGTGCTCATGCTGACCGGAAAAAGGGAAAAAAACACAGCCCAAAGGGTCAGAAAAAACCGTGACTCAACGAACGCCTACTCGCCTTAAGAAAGGGCCCCGATCCATTCGGACCCGGCGTCTGATCTTCAAAAGGACAGGAAAAAGCTTCATTCCATAAAACGTTGGTTGAGGAAGAAAATATACCCCATAAGAAGGCCAAAAAGGGAGGAAGGCCGGGCTTACCTCCTTTAACAAAACGCAGCGCTTGTGAGGAGGGGGGGGGACTAACTAGGATCGGGGTTCTGGTTTCCGCAGAAACCTGCATCGCGAAAAGGACTCGAAAAAGGAATCAATTAACGGCCAGTTTCCACTTTCGAAAACCTCATGGGAAAAAGATCGATCTCCCCCCCGAGCCTCGGGAAAGGGGTGGGAAAAAGGGAAATCACGAACACGCTCCAGTTTAGAAGTGCAACCTAAACAAAAAAGGAATCTTCATAGACTCGGTAAGAGGAAAAAAGTCCTCAAATGCAGTTTTTGGGGTAGGCCCCGATTGGACTAAAGAAGACTCAGACAAGGAAGGACTTCATAGTAGGGGCTAAATAGAAGAAGATAGGAACTTCTCCGGTCCTAAACCGGGGGAAGGCTTGAGAAGGAAACACAGCCACATAGAGATAGAAACAACAACAAACGGGAACAGAAAGGGGGGGGGGTTTTTCAGGTTAAAAGGAGGAGTGGGCGGCTTTTTGGGGGAAAAGAATATTCAAGACTAAAAAGGGGCTCGGGGAGCTGCCTACTACGATGACGTACGGTCCTTTCACGTGGGGGGGGGGGAACTGGAAAAGCTTTAAAACCTAGTTCCACCTGAAAAGAAAAACTATGATGCTGCGAACGTTCTGAGAAAGGGGGGATCTTCGATGGCTCTTGGAAGTCGCGTCAGAAAGGGGAGAACATTGAGGTCGTTGGGGCGCCAGTCGCCAAAGGATGGGGGCAAATCTTTGGAGATGACCTGAAGGGATAGATTTGGGCGCATTCTTGAACGGGATGGAGATTGATGCGCTTCCCTTTTAGAGGCAGGTTTGACTTAAAGGAAACGAGATAAGACTAAGAGTTCTCTGGTTTCTGCGCGGCGGGGAAATTCGGGAAAAGGGAAGAGACGTAGATGGAAACATTGGTTCTTGTGGGAAACTTCCAAACATAAATCAGTAGTGCGATTGGAAAAGCGGGCGCCTAGCGATACACGTCTGATAGCCGCGGCGAATGAGAAGTTTGGGGGAAGGGCTGTGGGAGGGGGGTAGTCAAGGAAGGGTGGGATGTTCCCTTTCAAAATATCAGAAGCTCTGGTAGATCACCGAAGAATAGGTCGGGGGAGCTTTTTTAAGATAGGCGAATACTGGAAAGAGGCGCAAAAGAAATTTTTGGGAGGGGGGGGGGGACGATTCAACGAAAAAGGGACGGGAAGCCGAAATCCCAAATGTTTGGAGCCGCAAGGAGCGGGGAGGTGGGAAGGGACGAAAAACAGGGATGGACTTTGGGGGGGGGACCAACTTTTAAGAGCCCTGAGAAAAAGAATCACAGAGGCTTCAGGGGGGAGGATTTCGGGGGATATTGGGGGAGGCGTAGGGGGGAGAGGAAGGGGTGGTTAAAGATCGTAGATTGGTCCTTAAATAACGCCGCGAAGTAGTCAGATTAAAAGGGGGGAGGAGGAGATACTGGATGAAAAGAAAGTAGGGAAACTGACGTGGGTTTGAAAAACGTTCGAGAGATAGCTCATGCCAACTCCGAAGGGGGGTGGGGGAGAGAAGGTGGGCATACCCGGGGAATATCGAGACACTTAGGAGGGGGAAAATGCAGGCCGGGAGAGGGATGTTCTCTGCGAAAATCCAAGAGGGAAAGAAACCGAGGAGTTTTTGAGGCATCTCTCTCAGGGCACACACGCGGGAAAGTCCAACCGCCAGGGAGCGGAAAGGAGGCAAATCGCCGCGCTTATTTAAGGAAACACTCTAGAGGAAAGCGCCTGAGAGGTAAAAAATAAAAAAAGCATCTCTCGCAATAAAATCCCCAAAAGGAAAAAGGGGAGATTAAGGGGACACGTTGTACAAAAAACTTAGGGCTCTCCCTATATTACCAGAAACTCTCCGGAGAGGCGCAAACTGGCAAGTCCGTGCGAGCTTTTTAGTGCAAAGAAAATTCACTGTTAGTAGCGTACAAAGTGGTTAATCTCTAAAAGACCACGAGCTCAACGGGACTAAAAATAATCTAGAGGTTCGGAGGTACCTAAAACCTAAGGGAGAAATTCTTTTTGGGAAACCACCGCCCAAGGGGAAAAAAGAAATACGAATCGAGCCAAGGATCCAGAGGCAGATTGCTAGCGAAGTAGTATCTCAGGCGAAAAAACTCTCAAAAACGAAAAAAGTAGACATCTTGTGAAGTCCGCAAATATGAACCGGAAAAAGACTGAAATGGAAAGGAATGTAAAAGACATCGTTTAGAGGGCGGGTGATTTCAGAACTCCTCGTATAGGAAGAATGCTTGGGCCGCAGGAAGCATCAACCGAGAAAAAGAAGGGGAAAAAAAGAATGCCAAGGCTGTCTTACCGGCCGGGAACCGCCTTGAAGAAAACTGACGAGAAAGACAAAGAATCTCCCCCAAACGCGGCAAGGTTAGAAAAAAGGGAACGGACCGTGGTCGGTCAATCCAACACGCTCGACTGTAGATCCGGAAAAGAAAAAAAAAGAAGTCTTCGAGAGGGATCCTCATCCCATCAAGAAGATCATCAGCAAGTCCCGCAGATCGTATCAGAGATTCAGAGAAATTATGGGAAACCCGCTATTAGAGCCGCCGCTAAACCCTGAGAATCGATGCTGGAACCCTATAAAAAATAGAAGTGCCGCTTCGGAAAAAAGCTGGCAGTGTAAATAAACTCTGAAAAACAAGGACTCAAAACAACGGGGAGATGAGATAGGTTGGGGAGGACAGAGCCTCTTTTTCCGGGGAATGATTCTAACGGCGCGCATGGGTCGGGGGAAGGGGGGTAGAAAAGGATACGGTTGGGAATTGGAGTTCTTCTACTAATGTGGGGAAATAGGCCTAAGGGGGATGAGGGATGGTGAAGGCTCTTACTCTGAGTATCCGCGATGTGACGATTAGGACTATTGTACGAAAGGGAGAGAGAGTTGTGTGGGCCAAGCCCCGGAAGGGTGAGCCAGGGTGAGATGCGCGAAGAGAAGGAGGAATTAGGGGGAAGTGGGAAAAAAAGTGCGGAAAAATTTGAGGGGTCATCACGATGCAAATAGAGCGCCGGAAAACCTTGGAAAAGTGGATTAAGCTTGCCTAATAGTCCCAAAACGCGATCGAGGAGGTATCGGCGGACTTTGCGGGTACGGAATAAAAAAGAAAGGGATCCTCGGACGGGGTTGAAGTTTTCTGACTTCACCAGAGATAGCGCATGCAGTTTCTCAAGGGAACAGAATAGCTTGAAAAGAGAGAGACGGCGGAGAAAAAAGAATTGGGCGGAGAGGAGGGCGTCGTACGGAAGTAGGTGGGGAGCGATCGGGGTCGGGGGGAAGGTCCGTGCAAAGGCAGATTCTAGGGTGCACCTGGGGGAACTCCGGAGATTGGATCTCGGATGGGGGGTAAGAAAAGCATTACTTAACATCATACTGAAGTTGGGATTGTGGAGGAGCGGCGAACGAGGGAGGTGTAAGAGGGGGGCGCAATCACAAAATTTTTTGACTAGTGAACGAAAGTATTTGTATAGGGGAAAGGGGGATCCCCAGACAGGGGTAAACTGTGCTCGAAAAAACGAGAGGCATCTGAGGCAGGGAGGTCAGTGATGGGAAGGAAGTGGTATATTGGAGGCTGGGGGTTCAGGGAGGAAGTGGGGCAGGGTCTTGGGGGAGATTTTCCTTCATAAAATTCTATGTAGTAGACTGATGACTTGCAGACGGGATGGTCAGTGTAATTTTGACCTCCGGTGTTCCAAGGGGATAATGAAATCGCGGGATTTATGCATTTGAGAGGAAAAATTGTGCATAAAGTAAAGACCGCAAAAACAAAGGAAGGAGTTCCGAGAGATTTCCGCCTGGATCGAAAAAAAAATCGTTGGGGGGGCAGAACACAACACACTTCACAAAAATCGGGGGGAGTTAGAAGATATCCTGAAAAAGACTAAATAAAAAACTCCTTATCGCCTCCTTTCATAAGCGACAATAGTCCGGAGGGGGACCTAAAATATAGATGACCTGAAATATACCTCTCCTTGGGTGATGCCAAGGGAAAAGCGACCGGAGGGAAAAAGAAAAAACAATCATGCACACCGAGGAGGTTCCTTGCTCAGCGCGGGCTAGGCACAAGTTTGGCGAATAGGACCGAACTAATCTCCTTCGAGAAGAAAAATTTGGTGAGTGCCTCGGGGGGGAAAACCCACCCAGGGAGGGGGCGAGGGATAATTCGACAATCTTCAAAGTTTATAGCGAAAAGGAAAACGCGAACGATTTGCCCAGCTAGTGAAAGAGGGGGCTAGGCTATCAGAGAGGGCCATGGGACCATCCAAAGACCTATCGCTGGACACAAAGAAGAAGGGGGAAGACTAATCGCAGAGCAGACCAAAAGAAAAAAATTCTTTAAGCGGGAAGCCGCCTTCTTCTCGATCCTCAAGCTTCGGAAGAAGGAACAATGCTCAGAAGAAACATCGAATGTTAAGAAAAAAAATAGAAAAAGTCCTCGACGTCTCTGAAAAGGCCGCGTGAAAATCCGGGAAGCAGGGGGAAGGGTCATACAAGGTCGCGTTGAAGGCTTATGACGCTTCCGAAAAAACCTGCAAAGACGAGAATGCATCAGAAGCGGAGTCTTCCCGTCCCTCCTTTCGCGAAACGTAAAAAGTGCAGAAAGTCTAATCTGGAGACATCTCAACAGGCCAAAAAAGAGGTTTGTCTAAAGTGCAAACCACCAAAGACCGCTGTCGACTTCAAGGACGGCGCGAAGCCCGTTCGTCGAGAGGGGGTACGAAAAAAGTCCTCAGATCAGATAGAATTGTTAAATGACTGCAAGGACAATCAGGGGGGCTCAACCCTCCTCCAGGACTTCCGGGGAAGGTGAAAAGAAGCAAACACTAAGATGAAGGATCGAAAAGACCTTTCATCCTTTACAGAAAAAAAAAGAACAACAAAAAAGTAGGAGGAAAAGTATATATATCTGGTGTAAAAAGGTGTAGGCCTTTTTCGGAAAAAAAGGGCGGGATAGGGGGGCTAGAATTCGAACGATACTTTCCCGAAAGTCCTGGCGGAGGGGAAGGGGGACGCTAAAAGCAGTAATTGAATTCCACCATGGCTCTAGGAGAAAGTGCTGAGGGAAGAATGGGGTGAACGGGAAGAGGGCTTCTCTGAGTATGAAGGGAAAAAAAAAGGAGGCTGGAGGGGGGGTGTGTGCCACCCGGCAGGACAAAGAAAGGACGGAGCGGAAGGGACACGGTTTGAGGAAATGCTGTAACCTGCCGCACGCGGATGCACCGTCTTAGGAAAGGGAGAGGATTGAGTCTGCCTAAGCCCACTCGGAGGGAAAGGGATGCTGCTCTCATCAAGCTGCGCGTGGGAGGGTCAAGCGTGTGAATCAGACGATAAGAGGGGTTAGATTTGGGGGGCACGTACTTCACCATCGAGACATGTGTTCGGAAAGAAGGCGGCGAGTAGGAAAGAGTCGGGGAGCGGGCCTAATGTCTAAGGGGTTTCGAGGAAGGCGGCTTTATGACTATTCTGGAAGGGGGGGCTTTGGAGAGGGTCGGGGGTTCCATTGATGTTAATTTCCGAAAGATATCTGGGATAGGTGTGGAGAAGAGGGGGTTACGGTTCTGCTATAAAAAAGGTTGTGAGGTACTGGAATTGGGAAATGGTGCGCTTCTGCACTCTAAAAATCTAAGTCATACAAAAAGAGAAAAAAATTGAGTAAAGGACGTTGGTTAGGAGGGTGGGGAAAAAAAGTCTACTTGGGGAACCTTTTCCTCCTCTATCAAAGACTGAAAGAGTGGATGGATGGAGCGAGATTGGCGGCTAGTTGATCAAGGTCAGGGGGGTAGGGTGGATAGTGGCCTTAAATCAATCCAGGCATGTAGTCTCTGTGAACGGGAAGCGGGGAAAGTGTATTTTCTACTTGGTGACTGCACCGGTTTTCCCGTAGAAGGAAAAAAAAGGGAGGGGGTTTTTGTATTGGATCAAAGGGGGGGGTCATATCCCTGCGATATAATCTCAACACAAAAACTTAGTATGAGGGGTAGGGGGAAAGGTAGGACCCAAGAGGCTCTCGAAAAATCCCAACAACGAAGGAAGGGGGGTTTACATTGGGGAGGCTCTCGCCGGGCACCCTAACAAAAGAAAAAAAAGAAAAAAAAAAAAAAAAAAAAAAAAAAAAAAAAAAAACCCCAAAAAAAGGAGGGCAAATTCAACGAAAAGAACCTCGACATCGAGAAAGAAAACGGTTGATCATCGTCCACATCGTCAGCGTCCGGAAACTACGATGCCCGCTTGAAAAATAACACCGAACTTTAGGGGGGAAGCGAAGAAAAAGAGATCAATACTAAGATGGCCAAGAAAAAAAAGGATTCCAGGAAGAACGGGTCTGGGCAGACGGAAGGGGAAGAACCTTACTCCTTTTAACTAATTACACGAAGAAATTAACTGCTAGGGGTTATGGGGGGATGGGCAGAATTTAGCGTGAAGAAGCTCCCAATGATCCAACTGTGAAAAAGTAATGCAAAAAAGGGGGTAGTGAAACCTAACCAAGACTAGGGGGTCCCCCCGGTGCTCACCCCATAGCGACTACGGTAAATGGGAAACAAAAAGAGATAGATTAAACACAATATACCGACGCCTAAAATCTAAGTAAAAAAAGGAAAAAAAAGCCCACGTCAGAAAGGTATGATCTTGCTTAGCCGAAGGGATCTCTTAATGGGATGCTAAAAAAAAAGCAAACAGAATGGAAGCCATCTGATGGTTAATTCAAAATAGAAAAGGTCTAGAAAGAGCCGTGATTATCCAGGGGAAAACAACATCCCTTTTATCGCTGAGACCTGCATACTCCTCGTAGCTAGGGGAAAAAGGAGGCCTGGACAAAAAGGAAGCAGAAAAGGGGGGGGACGCGACGCCGCGAACGCGTTAGAAAAAAAAGGTGGGCCAAAGGGAAATAAATCCAGATATCTCTCTCTCCTCTCCAATGAGAAGGGTTGAGAGAAAACTGGGGGATCCACAACGCTCGACCGCCTGACTCAAATTAAATTAATACCGGAAAAAGCATCTAAAGACCCTCTGGAGAGAGCAGACAAGCAGCATCATCCTATCAGTGGAAATATCACGAAACTCCCCGACAGGAACGACCTAAAAGTACGATCACTTAGGATGAGGGCGTCTAAATTCTCAAACCCCCAGAAGACCAATGGGATGAAAGTTCATAACCGGTCATCCTCTCTCAACAAATGCACACCACACGACTCTAGAAAGAAAAGGGGGGGGGGGGTGAAAGGGGGATGAGAAAGAGATCCCTTTGTACCTGCTAAAGACTGGGAAGAGTGGGCTCGGGTTTTCTCCTACTACTACTTCCGGGACTTGCGGAGGCTGGAGGAAAGTAGTTAGATTTCCCATATCGAAAATATCTAAGAGGTTTAGAAGGGGAACTATGGAAAGCTTTCGATGAGGATGTGACGGGCTTCAGGAGAGTTGGGGAAAGGGGGGAATAGGGATTTTGCCATCCCCTTCCTTAACACTGTATAGAGCTGTTGAGGTGTCGATAGAAAGGGCGGGGGGGGGGGGGGGGAGTCTGCTAAATGAAAACCCTGGAAGGGGCAGCAGCGGAGGGAAGGGGGGCGTGACCTGTGAAAAGGAATTAAAGGGGGAAATGAAACTTCCTAAAGACTTCAAAGATAACGATTGATAAAGGAAGTTCTTGGAAGGGAGGAAGCAGGGCAGGGCGGGATCACGATGCTTTCGATTTCTATTACGTCTAGAATTGGGGGGGTATTCAAAAAAAAGAGAAGGCAGGGAGACCTTGTACTATTATGCATATGAGCCTAAAAGGGGAAGGAGTCCATACTACTGAGGGTTGGGAAAGGGCTTCCTGCGGAGGCGTCGTCGAGCGGTGGGGGGGGGAGGGTGAAAGGGGTGTTCCATGGATTAATTTCCTACGATGAGAATGTTATATCGGGGCTCGCGGAGGGGGTCGTACTAAACCCTTTGGCTTATTCCGAAGGTACTTCACGCGTCTCAAGGGATTTTAGGGGCGAAAAGAAAGCGAGACAGCCGAATCAAATTTGGCTAGGAAAAAAAAAGGGGGTTCGGTTAAAAGCCTCGTGGAAAAACGGGAGCCCGCGATTCAAAGGAAAAGCCGTGGTCATGAAGGAGGATGTCGCGAGGCGGGAAAGGGGGGGTTGGAAAAAAGGATCGGAAGGGCGGGGGGGTGCGTCAATCATAAACTTCGATGTAGTCCGAGGGGGGGGAACCGTAGGGAGAAGGAAAAGAGGACGAATTACAGCCGTGGTGTGCCCGATAGAAGAAAAAAATGGGAAAAAAAAAAGACCTGCGGGGGGGGGGGGGGGGGGTATTGAGCAGGGGGACAAGTCCCTTCTAATATCCTCTTCAACACAACAGGGAAAATATAGGGGAAGCCAGGAAAAATTCAGGAGATTCACAGCCAAAAAACCTTAGAAAAAGCTGGTTGAACCGGATCTACGTTCGGTCACACCAGCGTTCAAATTAACAAGGAGAGACTCTAGAAACGCCGAAAAGCGAAGACAGCCGGCGCTTATTGCCCGGCCCCTCCTCTTCCGAAAAGAAAACTTGGAGGGAAAAAGAAAAAAACCCGCCAAGAGCGAGAAGACAGAAGGAAAGCCTCCGCTGGTGCTCTAGTACGCGTGCTCGGACAGGTTGGGGAAGGGGCGAAAAAAAATATTACCATAAACGCGCCGGCGCGCTATCGCAAACATGGGATGCAACGGTCAAATCGTGGGGGGAAGAAAAAACCATAAAGCGCGAGAGTATACTACTAAGCTTCCAACCTGGGTAGGCGAAACGTAGAGCGAGTTCCAAAAAAAATAAAAAAAGTAGGAAAAGTGAAAAAAATTTACCACTACCGACCATAGGAGGAAAAGAAAGGAAAAAGGAAGAATGAAGATCGCTTCTAGGAAAACGAAAAGCAAGTCCGCTAGCCCCTCCGGACTCGGGCGAAAGCTCGGGACAGGCAGGAATCCAAGGGAGATCGATGTTAATTCAAATAGAAAACCAGGGTCCCTCGCGGCTCGGGGGTGGAAAAAAAAGAAAGAAATCGCAGAATCCCTGTATCGTCTACTAAAAGGAAAAAAAAGACCAAAAAAGGGGGGTGAATAGACCGAGGGAAAAGACAACCAGAGAACGACTCCTCCTCCGAATCCGCCGGAGATTCCGGGGGGGGGAATTAGCGAAACTCACCTGCCACTGACCGGAAAGAAAGAAAAGCTCCTAAGAAAAAAGGGGAAAAGCTTCTAGAGGGGGGGGGTCAAGGGTGGGGCTGGCAAATCCACCAAGATTCTCCGAAGGTCATCAATCGAGACACAAAGAGTATCATCGAAATAGAGTACTCTGAATAAAGCCGAGATCGGAGGAGTTTTAAATATTACGTACGCTAGCGATTTCAGCAAACATCTCGGAGAGCCAGATCATCGGTAGACGAAAAATTTGCTAGTACAAAAAAGAGACTCCAAAAAAAGGAAAAACCTCAGAAGGGGAATTAGATCTCCGTTCAATCACTCAGTAAAGAGCAGAAATTAGAAGAGAGAGTATCGGTGGTGTGAAGTTCTGAGCACGTTTGAAGAAAAATCTATGGGCAAGGGGGGGACTGAGGGGGGTCTCTCATTTTCTGCAGACTATGACGTCCGGTGTCAAGAGATTGCGGCGGGGGGTTTAGGGAGGAAGTTAGATTCAAACCGGCTCGATGATGCTGACAAATTAGGGGGGGGATCGGACTAGAAAAAATAGGGGAATGTTAAAGGGGAGAAGGACGAGGGGTCGTCTACAATGGCGAGCGTGTGTATGTGGCCAGACCCGGAAAGAGAAAACTATGCAGGAGAAGGAGATCTAAGGGACGAAGAAGGCTTCCATTTTGTTTCGCGAATCGGCCCAAAAAAAACTCTGATTAAAGGAAGGAAGGTTTCGCGATGCGGTTGGAGGAAAGGGGAACTTCCACGCGATACGAGGAGTAAAAAAGATTTTCTTCAGACGAAAGGGGGAGGAGGGGGGGGCGTGCTTGGTCGGGAGGGGCTTGAAGGACTAGAAGTCAGGTTTTCTATTTTGCTGACTGGCAAAAAAAATTCAAGGAAAGGAGTAAAAAGTGTGCCAAGAAAGCCATCTCCTAATGGAGTAAGTTTGAGAATGCGGAGTCTAGTACGGGTGAAGCATCGGGGTCCGGGGGGGAGTTTTAAGGGGGGAAGTGAAAGATAGCGGGGGGGATATGGCACCTGGGAACTAGCTGAGATTGGACTGTTAGGGGAGGAGGACTATATAAAGCTCGTCTCACATTGGATTGGTTCAGAAAAAAAGCTCAGGGAAAAGCAGAAGAAACAAAAGGTGGTGAAGAGTCGCGGCCGGAGCGTGAGGGGGTCATCTCGGGGTCGCCCAAGGAGTTTCAAACCGGCGATGCATAACCACGGGGAAAACTTTGCTAGAGAAATGGGGGGAGGGTTAGGGGGGTTCCCTCAAGGCCATATCCGTCCTAGGACGTCTAAGGTGAAGGGATATGGAGGAGGAAAAAAAGTGAAGGCTCATTTCGAATGAAATGTCACGTGGGGGACTCTGACAGGGGTGTCCCTTCGAAGATAGTGAACCACTCGGGGCAGGGGAAATGGGAGAAAGGGTTTTAATATCCCGGCGAATCTCGGCAACAAAAAAGGATTAGGAGGGAAGGGGACGTCCAGAAGTAGCCCACAGACCAACACCTTTCAATTAGCAGAGGGTTTTTGGGAGACTCCGCACAACCACCCGGCGTCCAGTGAACTGTCGAATCCTCGATCCGCCTTAGATCCGAGGAAAGAAAAAAAGACGGAAAGAAAGGGAGAAATTAGGTGAATGGTAGAGAGATGCATGGAACAGATACACCGCGCAGGAGGGATGCCAATACCTCTCCTCCAATACTATCTCCAGAACCTAAACCAGGAATAAGCTAGGCACCCGTTGGAGCCCCTGTATCCTGAGAAGAAAATTACCCGAAGAAAGAAAAAGACTAACCACGGGCGGAGGGACGTCGCTTTTTATCGTCAGAAGCGCCCAGAAAATCAAAGGTAGGGGCAGACAATACAAAGAAAAGGGGTGAGAACCTTCCCAATCCTCTCTGGAAAAAAACAAAAAAAAAACCAGGGGCTAAAAAGAAGCTCTAGGGAGATCGTCGGAAAGGAACATCCATGGACCACGCCACCGACCCCTATCTGGGCCGAAAGAAATCGAAGGAAAGACGAGTCGCAATTCTGGGCAATTCGGAAAGGGCTATCCAGAAAAAAAGGAAGAAAGGCGAGAGGTCAGAGACATAGAGCACCTCCCTTCATGACGAGATTGTGAAGGAAGCAAAAGAACCCAAAGAAATCAGGGAGGGGTCCTGTGATTAAACTCCTTTACAGACCACGCGCAGCGCCTTTAGGGTAAAAAGAGAGGGCCTGAGGGCGTCCGCATGGAACCGGACATCGCGAAATGGACACCGCTGTCCATCCCGCGCCTGCCTGAAGGAGTGACGACAATCACCTGCCGACTTCCAAGAAGGGAGAGAGCCAAAAAAAAAAAAAATCGTTCAGCAGGGGGGGGACTGCCTTTTCTTCCATCAAAGATCGCCGTCCCTGGGAGAAGGAAGAAAATCGCGGAAATCAGAATAATCCGAGAGAAGAAAAAGCCTCAAAGCTCCTCATCATCATCGGGGGGGACTGCCGCGAAAAAAAAAAAAAAAAAAGGGAAAAACCCACGAGGAGGAAAACCATCCGGACGGTCATCGTAGCTGCTAATGCTCTAAAAAAAAAATTAAAAAGAGTCGGGGCAGCCGAAACCGTTTCATTCTAGGGGGAGAAAAAAAAAGGGGGAACCAAAGTCGAGGACAACACAACCACTGAGGAGTAGGAAAAGAGAGATCTGTTGGGGGGGGGGGGAAAGCTGCCTCGGTTCGGAGTCGGTCGACTTCTATGAGAATGGTAGAGCCGATCAATTCGCCAGAACGAAAAGAAGGGGGGTTGGAGGGTTGCTTGGAAGAGCGTGGGGTAAGACACTGGGAGAGATTGGAGGATCGATAGAGGAGGACTTGCTGACTCTTAATAGGATTGAGGAGATTATGGGGGAAAGTCCTGGGGGGAAGTCTAAGTTCTTCTATCGTGTTTTATTTGGAAAAAAGGAAACCACAGGGGGGGGGGACGGGAGGAAGGACAATTAAGGCGGCAGGTTGATTTATAAGACTTTAAAAAGAAAAAAAAAAAGGAGAGGAAAGTTCGCGATAATTTTTATGATGAAGCATAAATCCAGGAGGTTCGGTCGTTCTTCGCTAGTAGAGCCTGGCGTGGCTTTGAATAGGGCCCCGGCAGGGGTTACGACTCAAGTCTAGTTGGCGGACGTCACCATAGGCGCATGCAGTGGAGGTGCAAGGTAAGAGGAGAGGGGAGAAAAAGAGAAAAAGGAAAAAGGGAGGAAGCGGCTTCAAGATTCTTAGAAAGGGGGGAGTCGGGGGAAAAAAGGGGTGGGACAGATGGGGGGGGGGGAGTGGGACCATGTATTGCCCCTTCCGAAGAGAGAGTAGCTAAACGGGGGAAGAAGGGGAGAGGTGAGGAGCTATAACCAGGTGGGCTTAGGGTCTCATGGGGAATCTAAGTGGGATTATTTGAGGATGCAAGAATCTCTTCAAACCGAAGCATCAAATGGGGGGGAGCTATTCGCGCCGGAGCGTTGAGGTTACTATGGAAGGGAATCCATGAAAAAGAAAGGTTCCAGCTGAAGGAAAAATAGAAAAGATCGGAGGCTGGGCATGTCTGTATGGCTCTATATTAGATTTGGGATAAACGGTGATGCCTCTTCATCGAGAGTGGGACCCTCAGCGAAGTGGGGAGTCTTATAAAGGGGAGGAGACTGAGGAGGGGTTCAGTTCCTTTGACAAATGTGGACGAAGAGAGAAGGCACCAAAATATCGATTGAATGTGTGTATTTTTAGAGATCAGGGGAAGACCTAGAAAAAAAAAAGGGGGGGAATAAAGGAGTCAGGAGTATGCCCAATATTTTGCTCTCACAAGAACGCGGGGGGGAGGGGCTAGAACGCCGGGAAAAAAAGTCGGCCAATTCAAGTCGAAGAGATCATAGAAGAAAATTTTAAAGAACGACGAAAGCTTGCCAACAGCGCGATGCCCGCCGGGAGAAACCGCGGAAGCCAATAAAAGCCGCCATCCTCAAAAAGGGACCAGCCCCATCTTTCATCTATTTGAGCAGGGGGGGGAGAAAGGGGGGTCCCCGTGAAAAAAGAAAAAAAAAGGCGACCCCGAGGAAGGGAAAACCGACTATCCCTTCTCTCCTACAAAACATTTTGAAGGGGGAGTGGAGGTCTTGCAAGGGGGGCAAAACAAAATCCAACTGTGAGAGATGTAAGTGATGACGACTAGAAAAAACAGGGGGGGGGGGAGAACCGGCCGGTTCCCCCCTGTTGCTCAGACCCAAGCAGAGAGGAGAATCGTCGGAAGGGGGGGAAATAGAAAAGGAAAAACACAATACGACTACCGCCTACGAGCTGAAGCAGTCGGAAAATCTCCGGAAAGAAGAGCCGACGTCTCGCGAGAGCTCTGATCCGCGTAGCACACACGAAGAAAGGGAAAAAAGGGAAAAAAGAAAACAAGGTCCCGGCTCGGAATAAAGCCCGGACTTAAAAAAAAAAAGCGCCTGGATCGCGTTGTGAAGATCGTATCGCGGAGGGCTTAGGCCGAGGACCGGGCAGAAATCGGGGGAAAAAGGGGGAACGCAGAGAAGGCCTCCGCGTCGGCCTGAGCAGGGGGAAAAAAAAGTTCTCGACCGAAAGGAAAAGGACGGCGCGGAAGAAGAGCAAAGAGAAAGATTCCCTCTTTCTCGTGGTCCTGAAACGGGGCTGGCAAGACCAAAGGGGGTCGACGAAAGGAAGACTCTGTCGAAAGCTGAAGATCCCATCGAGTAATCATCACGTCAAAGAAGAATGCGGGAAAGGGGAGGGGAACGGAGCTCAGAGGGCCGATCTTCGGGAAGCCTCCGCCAGGAAAAAAGACGTCAGGGATGAGGAAACCCCGAGAACGCTCGAGAAAAGAAAAAGGAAAAAAAAAAGTCAGGCGCCACGTAAAAAAAGGATCTAGAGCACAACAACTTAGTATGAGAAAGAGAGAGGAAGGGGGTTTGCATAGGGAGAGATTTGGAGGGTCAGGGAGATATTCGCATGGTCGGACGGGGTCTGCTGCAGTTAGAGGACGGGAGAAAGGTCGGGCTCGAGAAGAGGTGGGGAAAGGTGAGCTTCCGTGCCTATTTACCACCTGATCGGGAGGAAGACGGAAAGGGGAGAGGGAAGGGGATTCTTCGAGGAACGATGTGACGGATTCGTCTTGTAAAAAGGGGGGGAGGAAAGTGCTGGCGAAAGGGAAAACCCGCATAACCGAGAAAAGGGGGGGCAGGATATTTCTCGGGCTATTCGAAGGGGGGAAAAGAAGGCATGGAAGTGAAAAAGAAATCTGGGGGAAGTGTCCCTGGCATCACTAGGATTTCATCGGGCACTCTCCATAGAGATAAGGGGGTTGACTGAAGCGTCCTAATCATTAACGATACGAGTCGGAAGGTCTTGAACGAGAAAAAAAAGGGAGGTCGGGAAAGGGAATTGAGGGGATGCCGAGTCAGTTCTAGGACATTGGCTATTTTCGGGAGACCCAATCGAGGATGGAAGGGGGAAAAAAAGGAGAAGACCTTGGGAAAAGTAGAGAGCTACGTCTCGAGCAGGAGAGGGAGGAAAAAGAGGGGCCGGAGAGTCTATTGCAGAAGGAGGTCGGGTTTCATCTTTTCGGGGAGTTGGTACCAGGGTAGTCGATTTCAGAAAAGCTGGGAAGGAAACGGGGGGGGACAGCACGAAGATTTTGACGGTTCTTAAGAAAGGGGGGTTGGGAAGAGGAAAAAAGGACCGTGAAAGAAAAAAACATGGTTTTATTTGCTCTTCTAGAAAAAAGCGTAGGGAAAGAAAGAAAAAAATCCAAAGAACTCGGGGAGGGAGAGGGTACTATTTCCAGTTACTACAAAAAAAAGAGGACTGGGGAAAAAAAGGAAAAAATACTCCCATAGAAAAGGAAAGCTATGCTTTTCGGAGGAGTAGGCGCGAGAGGTTGAGGAATCCAACAAGGAGGTGTTCGGGAGGCTTGCAATCGATAGTTGCCTTATAGCTGTCACTTAGGGGGAAGGACTTCGGGAAAAGAGGGAGAGAAGGAAGCGATTGAATTTCGGTAATTTACCGCAGTGGTTTGGTTCAATAGGGCCAAATCGGCAGGGAGGTGTTGGGATTGTATATGCTCTTTCTTAATCTAAAGTCCTATACAACGTATTAGGAAGGAGAGATATATAAAAGCAATGTCTGGAGCTCAAAAAATGTCGCTCCGCGGAGGTTTAGTGAAAGATCGAGTTAAAAAAAAAAAAAAAGGGGAAAATAGTCTCGAAAGCAGGGTCGCCGCCGGGCATCAGCGACGACATCGCCGAGATTAGGGAAAAGATGCCAAGAAAGAAAAGGCCTTGAGTGATCAAAAATCTGCAAGCCAAGAGGCGAAGAAAAGAAGAGCCTCCAGACTTTCGAGGGGAGAGAAATGGGAGGGGGGGATCTTCATCGGGGTCCCCCAAAAAAAAAAGACCGGGGGTAAGGTGGAAATGTGCCCCCGCGTTTGGGGGGACCCGTACAATTTGCGTAAAAGAAAGAAAGCAAGCACCTAAAATAGCTTGCCGCCGCTTTTAGGGGGACAGAAGCGCATAAAAAGAAAGGGGAGGAAGCGGGAGAAAGAGGACTGGGGGTAGTCTAAAAGGTGTCCACTCTCCTCTATTGAAAAAGGATCAAAGAGAGGGGTTCGGAAAGAAAGACAGAATCAAAAGATAGATCATCAAAGCGACGAAAAGAAGTGCAAGGAAAAAGAGAAATTCGCAGACTAAAGACGTCGTTCTCTCTCGCCATCTAAGAAGAGAAAAGGGTCGAAACCGAAAAAAAATCGAATCGGGGGTGGGGAATAAACCCAACCCAAGGACTGCTTCGGAATCGAAGCCTCCGTGAAAAGCCAAGAAAGACCGGAGAGGGGGGAAAAAAGAACTGATTGCAGACTCTCTTATAGGGAGGGGGGAGTATCCTCGGAAACAAAGAAGAGAGAACGGGGGAAGCGGGGAGGAAGACAGGGGATGTCCATGGTGAGCCTTTCGCTAACTCACATCCTAAGCAGTTCGTCTCATCTTTGTCCTCCTGAGAAGAAAAAAAAACTCAAAAAAAAAAACTGTAGACTTCAGAAAAAGAGCCTAGGAAGTAACATCTGTCCATAAGAGTCATTCCCAGAGTACGAGCAACAGCACTTCCAGAAAGGCGAGGGGAAAGGGAAACGGACGCTCCCGATTTCCCCGCTCTTCGAGGAAAGATCCATAAAAAAAAAAGAATAGGGTGGGAGGAGGGAAGACACGCTAGACCATACATATCAGTAGCGCATCCGAAAACAAGGGGCAAGTCGGAAAACTCACAAAAGAATCTCAACAAAACACGGAGATTTACAAAGAAAAGGTTGGGGGGGGAAGGAAAAGAACAGGTATCGATCGTCGCTTCGCATGGTCACCCCTCGCTAGGGGGCTAAGGAAGACTGGATGGGAGGATTGCTTCGGCTAAGATCTGGGGGAAACGTAGAAAGGAACATTTCCCCTGCTGGAAGGAGGAGCGGTGCAGAGAGAGATCATAGGCGTGATGACGATGTGCCGAGACGCGGCGATTGATGATCTTACACAGGGGGGAAAGAATATGTAGAACGAGGCGGGCTGGGGATAGGGAGAAAAGAGAAACTTCCTTAAAAAAAGGGGGAGACCCACCCACAAAAATCGAAAGGCGGGACTTTCGTCAGAAAGCTGAAGTCGGCGCGTCCCTGGGGTTAGGAATGGGGGAGGGTTTCGAAAAAAAGCCTAGTCCACAAAAGAAAAAGGGACGGAAATCAGTTCGGAGAGATAAAGGTCGAGGGAGAGGGAGGTCAAATTGAGGCTGGGAAAAAGGAAGGGGGGGGGGGTCCAGGGGACCTTGTGTTTCTATTTTGCGGTCACCAGATAAAGAAGGTCCTTTATAGAAAAGCCGAGAGAGACACTGGGGCTAGCCGCTGCAGAGGGAAAGTTGGGGGGGGAAAAAGTTTCTATTCAAGGACGGGGGCGTATGGCTGTAGTTTAGGAAACAAGGGAAATACTAGCATGAAGAAAACTTGTGTCACTCTCTGGAGGACTGTTCGCTAGCAGTTTGGGGAAAAATCGAGGAACAGGGGGAATTTATGGGCTCTTAGGAAAACATAAAAATCGGCTTCATACCCAAGCCCCACTGGGAGGGGTGCTCGAAAGGGGTTAGGGTCTATGGGGGGCGCCAACTTTTCCCTGCAGATTCCCATATATCAACTTGGAGTCGAGGTATAGGGGGAGCGGCTAGTTATTGTCCGCTCCGGAAGAGGGGGGCTAAAAAAGGAAGGGGAAAAAGGAAGCCAGTAATGTAGAGATGAACCTTTCGGGAGCTCATGCTATATCAGGATTTGCAGAAAGGGACCGGGGGGACCAAATAGGGACAACTCCTCGGCGCTTAATTTTTTGGGGGGGGGGGGGGGAAGATTCAGGAAAAAAAGGAAGAAAAAAAAAAGGAAAGGGGGTAGGGAAAATGATATTCGCCGTGATTGCCCATAGTTGCTCTCAAAGCACAAGAAAAGCGAAGGTGGGAGGGGAGTATTGCCGGGCACACAAAGACGGAATTCAAGTCTCGAAAAGAAAAAAGAAGGAACTCCTTAGCCAAAAAAAGGGGACAGCGATAATCGAAAAGGGAAGGATTTGACATCGGCCTCGTCCGAGCTCTTAGGGGGCACAAAAACCAGCCGATCCGCCGCTGAAAAGAAGAGGCCGGGTCTCGGAGGGAGAAAAAAGAGGAAAGGTGGGATCCCAAGACTGGTCGCCCTCCCGATTACCCGCTCACGAGAGCAAACATTTGGGGGGGGCGCGGGGGGGGGGACTGGAAACGATTTTTTTAGCGTGGCAGAGCTCCATAACGAAAAGGGGAACCTCACGGGGGGGACGAACGAAGCAAGGGAAAACAGTAGATCGACCGTCCCACTCTAAAATCTAGGGAAAGGGGGTGCAGGAAGAAAAGAGAAGAAATGCTACAGAATGACTCCAGGGAAAGCAAAAACGGGAAAGCCCAGCCTAAAAAAATGACTAACGGTACTAATCCGGAAGGCCCTGATCGCCACTTCGAAAAAATTTGAGGGAAGCTGGGGGCAAATCGGCGCCATCGTATCTGCTCAAAGTACAAGGCTCAAACGAAGGAATGCAGGCCGGGGAAAAAATAGAACCGAATGGAAGATGGATCGTGAAATCTAATCGCCGATTCCCCGAGTAAACCGCACGAAGAAAAAGAGGGGAACTGATTGGAAAATCAGTATCGCGTGGGGGAAAGGACTTAGCGCTTCAGGAAAAGTCATAAAGAATCGCCCGACCATCCGGAAAACGTCGGTCAAGCTTTCTCGAACAACCTTCCTCCAACGAGCCGCGGCCGAGTCTCAATCGGGGGGACTGATGTTCTTGCACAACCATTCTCGAGGGGAACTTGAAAAAAAAACCCGACATGGTACAAAATAGAAGAGTACGAGCATCGATGACGCGCATAGAAATGGGGGGGAAGAAAACGATTTCCACTCTCTAAAGAAATCAGACATAAAAGAAAAAAGAGAGCAAATAGAACCGATACCATGCTCATGGTCGCCTCAGAAGAAAACTAAGGTCAATGGAAAATAAGAGGGACCG
>Ga0179593_1423567_pt1 | contig 19431 bp, 10 predicted proteins | sample CZODoug2_1_08_16_FD_185931 | JGI IMG/M metagenome (GOLD analysis project Ga0179593, IMG submission 185931) | Vadose zone soil fungal communities from Angelo Coast Range Reserve, California, USA - CZODoug2_1_08_16fungal (PacBio error correction) | ecosystem: Environmental > Terrestrial > Soil >...
AACAACAACAAACAAAAAGAAAGCTCTTCGACTAGTCACCGCGCTCAGGAAAATGAACAGAAAAGGGGTAGGTTGTTGAAAAAAGTTACGGCTCCTGGGGACTCCCCCAGCCCGACCGCGTGGGAAGATGCTGGTCCCTGGAGGGGGGCTTGTGAGTGTACTCAAAAAAAGAAAAAAAGCAACGCGACAAAGGAGGAGAGAAGTACTCTCTCAACGAGCTTCGTGTCGGCGAGGGGGGACAAGAGGGGGTTGGTTCGACCGGGGACAGACGGATTCAAAAGGGGGGTGGAAGGACAGCCCGAGCGCTGAGAGGACTCTTCTTTAAGGCCGTTGATCGGGGCTTGGACAAAAGAACCGATTAACGAAGTGGCTTCCTTTCGGCTCATGGGGGGAAGGGAAACTTAGTCACATGATCTTGGGTTATTAAATGGATAGTGCTGGTAAATCTGATCTGGGAGGGAGAAATCTCTCTGGGCAACGTAGCTGTTGGAGACTTTGGGGACTCACCTCCTACGAGCCTAAGTAATGAGCCTTCAGACATGCAGTTAACGGGGGGGGGGCGCTTGCTGCTCAAGTCGAGCGTGGCGTCAGCCAGATCCCGTCAAAGAATGGGGCTGGTTGCACCAGGCTCTAGTTGAATTCCTGCCGAACGGGGTCCTCGTGTCGGCACATTCTCTCCGGACCGGCGGTTCTACAGCGCACGTGAACTTGGTGACGCGTCGCAGTCGGAAGGTCATTCTTCCCTAGGGGGAGACACCTGTGTCGGCTGGCAGCAGTGGAAGGCAAGCATATCAATTGGGGCGGAAAGTATCTGGGCCCAGAGCGTACAATCTGAGCAGATTGCGTGGCCGTCGCAAAGGCCTCCGGGGGCGCATCCTAATCCTCACGAAATCGACTAGTATCGGGGGAGTGCCTTTCGGTGGTGAGTCTTCCGGGTGTGAGGGGGTGACCCGATCGTCACGGAAGTGGGGGCAGAAAAGGGTACGGGCACGATCCTCTCTCAGGGTCGAATAGAATAACTCTAACGTTCTGGGGGCTGGTAGAGAAGAACCGGAATCATACGGGACGCCAGTGTTGCGTGCAGGGAGCGAATGACGCGACACGTAAAATGTGGGCGATCGTGGGAGAAGAAAGAGCAGTCCCTAGATGGGGGAGAGGGAGAGGACCTTTAGAAAGGAAGGCCATCTACCAACGTCTGAGCAGGGAGGGTGGTTTTCACGACAAGGAAAAGCCTGCGGGCTTGGGCGGGCCGGAAGAAAGGACCTTACCGAAAGGAGGCAGAAGGGAAACCTTTGCGTGAGACGCACACTACTGACTTGGGAAAGAAAATAGTCGCAAAAAGGTGGCTAAGAAAGTACTGCGCCGGCCCGGGGTCAAATCATTGGGGACTTATCAAAAAAAGGTAGGTTGAAAGGGACTGAAAGAGTTCACACGTAGGCCAATAATCAGGCGACACCTTGGGTCAGAAGGGAGGGACGATCTGGTGGCCTATCAGCGGGTCTCCATCACGGGAGATGAGGGGGAAAATTGGCCGTGATAAGGACCTATCAAAATGACGGTTCGGGAAAAAAACCAGCAATAAAAGAACAAGACTTAAAAGAGTATCGTTCTCGTTCTTACATAGGGCACCGCTTATCACTACTATAGAGAAACGCCGTCCGAGAGGAGGACTGATTCTGGAGAATATCCCCTCAGAAGAGACGCGCCGAAAAAAAAGTGGAAGTCCTCCCATGTGTTAGGGATTGGCGAAGCTTGGAACCCATAACCCGTAAGCACGTACCGCTTATAGGTCTGTTTCTTATGGCTAGAAGTGGTCTATGGAAATCACTTTAGGTGATATATTTGAGGGGCCCTCTGCGAAAGATACGTCTCGGAAGACTCTTGCCAAGGGGATACTTTCTCGACCAAGTAGAAAAAAGACATTATACTGTTCTTCGGAGGGCAGAGAAAAGGGGTGAGGAAGGTCAAACGTCTCCAACTTAGTTAGATGAGAGGGAGATGGGTTAAGGTTGCTCTTAGATAAGATTTTCTTATATGATAAGCAAGATCAGATAGAGTGGTGAAGAACTAGGCACAGGGGTTGAGGGATGCAAAAAAGAGGACAGTTGAAGCGTAAGTCATATGGAAGGCGAGTGTCGGCCGAGACAATACTGGAAAGATTGAGTTCGACAAACCGCAGCAGGTCCATCAAAAGAAAAACGGTGGGAGATCCACCGGGGGGTTGAAGAAGGAACTCTAAGGCGGGGCCGTACGAGGGTTATTAGGCCAGGAAATGCTCATTTCAGTCCTTAAAGAAAGGAATAAGCGTCTGGATCCTGACAAGTCTGTTGAGTGAAGGGGGGGGATCAGGGGAGCCTGAGGTAGGAAGCGTGCCGCGCCCCTTACAACAAAGGAGAGAGCTGCGCCTGTCAGTCTGGGGAAAAAATAAAGGAGTCGAAGGGAACTACCCAAGTGGAGCTTCCGGATAGGGTTTGGAATATGGGACTTGATAGAGGGAAAAAAAGACCGGCAAATAACCAGGATTGTCAAGGAATGCCCCAAAGTGTTAGAATAGGGAAGGATAAAGTTCCATGACTAGGAGAGAGCCGATTACGTCAGGGAGAAGGCGCTCCAGAATCATGCAGAAGAGGGGGGTCTGCGCCTGGGGAGTGGAATGAGTTTCGCAGGAGATGGAGAACTCCCACAAAAAGGGGGATGGGAAATTAATACCGATCAGGTTTAAGACCGAATGGTCAATGTAGCAGGAGATCTAGACACAACAACAACGGAGGAACGTTAAAATATAAAGAAAATGTTTTCAGGAAGTCTTGGAAGGAGGGGGGAATTGGTCCGTGAAGTCCAATACGTGGGTGGGGGGGGGAGGGGGTACGTGAAATACGGCGACAGCAAGGTCGGAGACGCTGAATACGAAAGGAGGAGTCGTCATCTGTCAAAGCAAGAGCCTCGGAATGCGGAAAAGTTGATCGTGCACCAATGAAGATGAGAGACACCTTGTGGGGGGACAGCACTACTGTCTTGGGGCACACGGAATTGGTGGGGAAGAGGGGCCGGGGCATTCACAAGACTCGCTACGGGGGGGGGTAAAGGTCCCGCGACTGGAAGTAAAGAACTCCAGAGAAGCGTATTGGAAAGGGAGCAGGGCCGATTACCTCCGGGGGCAACGTGGGGTCAGGGCGAAATAAAGGTGAAAAAATCTCATAATAGGAGGAATTGGAGGACTTGAGAAGGAAGGGAAACTCGCAGCATAAATGTAAGGGCCGTTGCGGTCGATAAACGGGGATAGCCACCATTGAAGTAAGCTACTGCTGCTTTGGAATAAAATATTCAATCAGGTTAGAAAAAAAAAGGGGAAATAGCCTAGAATGCAAAGCTTTCAAAAAGGACAAAAGAGATTCGTTGCAAAAAAAAGTGGTACCAAAAAAGGAAAAGGGGGGGCCAAGGTGTGGGATCAGAAGTTGCGTAGAGGTCGACGCCTTCTGAGGAGAGTCAAATCACCAGACTCCAAGAGTATCCTGATTCGCCGTTGCAGGGCGCACATGAGAGAAGAGAATTCTACGCCCCCTGGGATGTGGCTGACACTTGGGGGCTTACTGGGCAAAAGGGGGCGCCCAGCTCTGCAGAGAAGACGGACTATACCTAAGGAAAAATCAATCTCGACTGCCGATAGTCCCATAAGGGAAAACAAAGGCTCGCATCGAACCAGAAAAAGGGGGGCAAGAGTCGGAAAAAAGGAGGTTTTTGTCTCAGTAGGAGACGAAATATGCCTTGTCGCCCGTCCTGAGCGGATGCTGAACGGGAAAATAAGGCGAGGCATCACACGATAAAAGAACCTCGGGGGGACTCATTGAGGCAATTTGGAGGAGGGGGGTGCGAAGAGCGCGAAGCGCCCAAGAGGGAAAATATGGGGGGCGGCTGAAAGACGTCGTGGTGAAAGGAAGGACGGATAAAGTTTTACCAGCAAAGAAGCCATGAGCATCTTCGAGGATCAGCACCGGCGACAGGTATCAAACGACCACTTTACCGGGATGGAAGGCTAAAGGGATACAGAAGATCTCTTCACATGTCAAAGAGTTGGGGGGGGAGTAGCATGCCCACTGGAAACTCAGGAGTAGAAACTACTTGCGGTACACGTGACAAAGCATGTCGAAACCTTACGGGGGGAGGGAAAAACGTCACAACCGGACGTAAACTCCTAAAGGGAACGTCAGGCCCTGAACTATCTCGCACATAACATAAAGGGGTTTTCCGTGCAAAAAAGATTGCGCGACAGGGAGAGAGAGCTGACCAGGGGGGCAGGAAACTGTACACCATCTCGGGGATTCGCTGGAAAAGGAGAAAGGGGGGAATAAATTACGTTTCTTAAGTGGATTCGCGCTCCACCGAGAATTCTTCAATTTCGAGAATGGGAGGGCTAGAAAACGCCTAAGAAAGTCGAGAACTATGGCGCGCCGACTCGACGTATCGCAAGAGGCTTTCTACTTTTAATCGGCCGCAAAAAAACTGGAGCAGGATAAGGGAACGGGGTGTCTCTCGAGGAAAATGAGAAAGGAAACGGATGTGCGCGGCCCGCAGGCATCTCGATGGTGGTAAATGACGGGTGGCGTCTCGAAAAGGAGGAGGTCCATGGAGGTTAAACCAGTTCGCCGCGAGAAGAATAGGGGTAAAGAGAAACTCCTGATAGGAGCGTCTTAAACGAGACCAAGGTCTCAAAAAGGAATCTGTGGGAAAGACCGGTGCTTAAGGGGGGATCGCAGAGCCACGATAAACGACAGCTACTCTAGAACTAAGTTCTAATGCGAAGGACTTAAAAGAGTCAAAGCAGGAAGAGCGGAAGAAAAGGCAGAAAGGTCTAAGAGTCGGATCGTCGAAAAATAAATAAAACGATTTCGGCATCTCGAGAAGTGGGGGACCAAGGACAGTCCATTCAAACTAAAAAGGACGGTAGCCTCTTACCTTCAGACAGCGTCAAAGGCGCCCTCGCGGGCGACTCTACTTGGACGGTGCTCAGAGATGCACTGCCGAATGTAGAGAAGGGGAATGAGAAGTCTACCCAAGAGATCGACAGAGGGGGGGAAGAACTAAGGTCTAATAAATCCTCGTTGTGATCAGTTCGTGGGATCGTGAGGGGGCTCGCGAAAAAGCTCTAAGAGGACGAAACGAGAAAAAAGATCCTCATCTCGCGCCTGGTAGGCGTGGTCGGGGACAACAAAAAGCTCAGCTAAAGAGCGTAGGCCTTCCCGGAAATAGTTGAATGATCTTCTCAGCGGGAAGAGGGCCAGATGAGGGGGGATGTATATCTAAACAAAAAAAGACTGAGTAGGAATAATAGAGAAATAAACCTCGGCACGCCGGATCATTGAAAAACATCTTTAACGGAACCGGGCATAAGGGGCGTGTCACGAGCGCAGCCTTGGGAAAAAAATCGCCGACCTAGGGGCTCTGAGCATGACGGAACTGGGGACTTTAGGTTGGTATCAGTATTCCGGTAGAACGCCACCGAGGTAAATGCTCCCATAGCTAAAAGAGGAGCTTAGATCGGCCTTCGTAGGGGAGGCGATGGGCACAAGGGAGGAAGGGGGTCCCGACAGGAGGATATGTCGCCGACGCGTCAAGAAGACTGCATAAAATCACATCTGACAGCGAAGAGACGTATAAACACGAGTGATCCGCGGCCGGGTTCTACTGAAGGAAGGGGTGCCTGGCGTCGCATGGTTTTTTCATGAGATATAGGAACTACGACGGTGGGGTCTTGAAAGGAGAACTCATACTATACTTCTATAATCTGGGCGCTGGTAGCGCCAGTCAAAAGAAACACTTTAGGAATAGGGGAGAGTAGGGGATGCGATGCGGCGCAGCGAGAGCAAGAAAAGGTGCAAAATTCAGGGTCGGGGCAAGGCTCCTATCTTTTCGAAGGACACGCTATGATCATAAACTTCAGGGGGACACTAAAACACCGAAATGCTCTGGTCCAGGCGATCAGGAGTTACCACCGGAATAGAGAGAGGAATTCTGAGTGAAGGAAGTACGTGGGGGAACATGAGAGAAGGGCACAGATGCAGGGCCTCGCAAGCCGGAAGAAGTAGACGACAACAGGACGATATCCGTCCAATCGGAGCAGGGGGATGAAAATATCTTCGAAGTTACGCCTAAACAGTCCGGCACGAGGAACGGGCGGCTGCGGCTCAAGTCGGTCGCGACGGTGCTTTTGGGAATCTAAAGAAGAAACTGAGCAACTGCTATCAAATGCGGTGAGCGCCGACAGGATTCTTCTTCAATATGGATGCAGCTGTGGGATCATCCGGCCCGAGAGTGGGGAAAGCACGAACCTGGAGACGAAGGGCTACCACGGGTCGCAGGAGTTGTTTGGAGAAAGGGGGAACATTATGGAAGAACGCGAAGCAGAAGGCCATAAGTCCGTTCGGCATGACCGCAGGGGGTTCTTGCTCTCCTCAGAAGAGCATAGTCGCCAAAGTCGCCGCAGGGGCGAGAGAAAAAAAGACGTTTCCTAAGTGGTAATTCATATGCATTTGGTGACGTTTCCGGAATAGGGCGAAGGGTGACTATCGAGGAAAATGGTCGGGAATCATCGAAGAAACAAAGTTCGTTGGGAAGGCATTCGGGGAATGATTGACGACTGAGGGAAAACCAGACCAGAAAACGAGGTGAATGTAGTACTCCATATACGGGGAAAGTCGGGACGCCGACAAGACAACAAGCCGGATATGGGGAGTCCGTTCTCGTTGGAGAAGAGGGGGGAAAAAAATATAACATACCACCGGGGAAGTCGAAACTTTGTTTTCTAAGACGGGGCTGAGAGAAGCGTCTACGTCTGCAGAAGAGAAGAACACAGCTGAAGAAAGGGGAAGGTGGGAGGGACAGCTGGACCCAGAAAAAAAAAAAACTTGAACAGCGAGAAACTCTTTTGAAGGGTCTATCCTCCTTGAAGGGGAATCCTTGCGCAAGAAGAGGGAAGGAGTACGTCTATGCGTTAGGAAAAGTTCCTCGGGGTCAGGAGACCGGTTATCGGGGGACATACCGTTGACTAACCATGAGAACGGATGCGGATAGAGGTCAGATTCAGAAGGCGAGGGACAATTCAGGAAACCAGGGATGACTCTCTTTAGATGGGGGGATGGGCGCTCAAGCTTTTCTTGACGCGACTGACGCAAGCGGGTCTGAGGCAATTGACAATAGTTGGAGAAAGGTTTCGGCTGCAAGAAAGGGGCTAAAGGGTAAAGGTTAGCGATTCCAAGGGAGGTCGGCAGAAAAAGAAGAAGGTCTCCCCATCAGCGTAGCGGAGAATATGGGCCTTGAGAAAAAAAGAAACTTTTATCGACCGCTAGAAAGGCAACGTACGCAGGTCATGCTGCGCGTGAAAGGCTTAAGGGGTTACTTCTAGACCAATTAATAAAGATAGGCCTCCAAAAAAGCTGTCGACGCTAACCGGGGGGGAAAATAGGAAGTCGTCGGAAAAGAAGCAATCATCAAGCAAGAAAACTTGTCGCCTTGGCGGAAGTCGTCGGCGAAACTTCCTCAGCGAGACTGGAAGAAGGGTTGGAAATATGGAAGCAGGAAAAGCCGCAAAAACTAAAGAAATGCCCAAAAGGGAGGAAGCGATGTTTCCCAAGGGATACGAAGGCGCGCTCTCGGGGGAGAAAGCGCGGCTCTTACCGGGGTCTGACGAAAAGAGACGGGATGCGCTTTAGGAAAGACTGGTAGAAAAAAAACCACCTTATGTGGACAGGGACAGAACAATGCAGGTCGCCAAGGCCAGGGGGAAGAGAATCGATCACGGGGAGAGGAAAAGAAAGAGGTCCTTCATAGGAAGTGGGAGACTCGGAAGGGGGGAAAAAAAAGAAAACGTGAATGGGTCCCATACGGGGGGGGGGGAAAGGATTAGCGGACTGGAAAAGGAACGTTCGAGCCCGTTCCGAACGAGCGGGACGAGGCGGATTGTCGAAGAGCATCAGTCCGAGACCATGACCAGGGTATAGGGGGACGCAGGGTCTATCAATTTTGGGGGATGTTGACGCGCTTGGGCCAGGAGGGAAGCTGGCAACCGGTGCAGAATTCCACCTAAAATAGCCTTGTAAATTGGGAGCCTATGCACAGAGAACTGGCTAACGGACTCCGGAGATTGAAAGGGCGCGGCCGGAATAGAAGGGCCAGGCACCGAGCAGGATAAATACAGGGGGAGGACTTAAAAGCTCCTTGTAAGGGGGGGGAAGGACATGGTCAACGGACGACGATTAGCGGTCAGAAAAAAATTGTCTCCAAAGGGGGGGTTGGGTTACCTACTTCGGGGGGGGCGGTGGAAAGTTCCGAGGAGGGGGAGACGGACTGCCGGCAGCGACTAATGCGAACGTACACGAACAATTGAAAGCAACAGCTTACCCTCATTTGATCGGATAACGAAGCGTATCTAAAGGAGCCGCCAAAATCGGCGTCTGAGCGCATCACCACTTCCAGCGAGAACAGGGAGAGGGGGCAGTCTCCCGGAGCGCAATCGCCTGTCCGATTATTGGGAGGGCAATGGGGAGATCACAAGCCAGCAGCGGCATCGAACTGCAAAGAGCAACGCGAGGGCTCGCTCGAATGGAAAGAAAGTCCGACACGGCGGCTACATACGAAAGACGCAAGGTCCTCGGGATAAAGAAGCAGTCTTTTGTAAAACGTGCATATAGAAACCTGGTCCTTCCTGGTAGCTAGAGAGTGAAGGCCTCTAGAGAGAAAGGGGAAAAAACCGGAGAAGAAGAGTTTCTAAAGGGCTGGGAGAATGTAGTAGGCTGGGGGCCCTTCGTCGCCGCAGAGGGGCCAAGCAGAAAGGACAGGATTTGATTTGGGATTCCAACGTAGGTAGAGGTAAGTCAAGGGCACTTGGGGGGGAAAAGACAGGCAAAGACAGGCTAAGATGCTCGCAACACCATCTTTCTAACTAGTCCTACAGGGCCACTTGTAAGTATTATTCCTGAATAAGCTCTAAACATAGAGGGTCTCCCACCCCAGAAGGGGGGGTTTGTTTTGATATCAGGCAACTAACGGTCGGAAACTTCTGAGCAGAAGTGGCGTCGCACGGGTTAGAGGGAGGAAAAGTTACATCGTTGTCAGGCACTCACCCCTGCACGCAGAAAGACTGCATTCCTTCAGTCAGGAATCTCCGAAATAAAAGGGTGTTTCCGGGGGAGAAACACACTCTGTTTCCTCTAACGCGAGGCGGGCTCGAAAACAATTTGGCGACGTACGTAGGAGTCGACCGAAGGATGTCAGGAGATGGGTATTCTCAAAGACCGCATCCATTAATGTGGCCTCTTAGGGAGGAGCTAGAAATCAAAGTTGGGGCGGAAGGCGAGTCATCTACCAATCCATAACGTAAACCGCTGAAAAAGAAGGATAGCCGTAATAGAGGGCGTGAAGTAGAGGATGACCTTACTTGAGCTCGCCTGCCAGCCCTGCAAGAGTGTAACCTTGTCTCTAGGAAAGGCTCTAAGCTGGACTTAAACTCAGTCTAATCTCTTCCTAGCCTGAAGGCATCATAGAGCATGCCGAGAGGCTGGGGGCATTCTTCACTCCTTTATAGGGACACTGGAAAGTCTAAAAAAGGAGGTGGCTACTCAGGGGGAATGAATGCCTGACGACAAAGAGAAAGCCTTATAGGGGCCTAACTTTGGAAAAGGAAGGGTCGGCACTAAGGGGAGGTGTAGATCTCAAAGGAGAAGGAAAGACTATCACAAAAATTCTAATTCTACGCGGATAGAACGAAGGCGCCGCGATGAAGAAAAGAGGGGCTTAGGGGCCTTCGCCGTCAAGGGAAAAAAAAATATTAGGTCGATCATCTGAGAACTTAGCCGCCAGTCTTCAGAAAGGAGGCCGCGATCAAAGATCGTCCACGCCGAGCCGGGCTTAGGCTCTCGTTAGAATCTCAGTCGGTTCTTAGGAGACACGTCTCGAACAAAAAGCTCAATACGCGACACGTAAGACTTCAGGATCTGGGGCCGAATCGTTTAGCTGCAGTATTACGTAAGGGGGGGGCGACTGACGGACTAATTCTCACAACCTAAAAACGCGCGCTCGCGCACGAGGGTGAATATTGGAGGGCGACAGGCTTCTCTGAACAGGACGGGGACGAAATGGTCCAGAATTGTCCTAGAAAGCGTCGACTGCTCAGGGTGTTAGGAAGGCACGCAACAACGGAGGGGAGAAGGAAATATGAGGAAAATACACACAACATCTCTTAACAGGACTCTAGGGAAGACGCGCTTACAAATCGCCGGCAGAGCGTTCCGCCGAAAGGGGGCCGGGGGGTTTACCTAAGCACCTCCGTGAACAGCTTGGCGAAGATGAGGGAAGGGGTGTGGAGGGAGCATGGAAAAAACAGGGCATGCGTAATAGTCACTACGCTTCAGGAGGCGTTAGATCTGGGCTGACGGCGGCGTGGCGGTAAACTTGCGGTGGTGGGGGGCAAAAAAACGCGTGATCGTCGAAGCGCGGCAGCACGAGGCAAAACGAGGCGCGACGCGGAAAGAGGCAGGGTCGATAACGCGGTGCGGAAGCGGGAATAGGTTCCGGCAGGGCCTTCCTAGCAATTGGAAAGAAAAAAATAGAGAGCGGGTGTTCATGGGGGGGGGAATAGAGTCTCCTAGGAATAAGCTAGATGGGATGGAGTTGGTCGCCAATCAGATACGGCTGCGACGAATGGGATCTCTCGAGGGGTCTCTAGACTCGAGCGAGCCCACAAATGCGGAACATGTCACAGCTTCTGTGCCGAAGCTCGCGGGTCTCGAAGGAGAAAAATGCAGATAAGAAAGTGTCTGTTCTTAGAAAAACACACGAACATTTGTGTCCGGGGGCGATAAGGAGGGGAAGGGGAATTATCGGAGACATCTTTAATTCGGAGAAAAAAAGGAATACTTAGTTAAAGCAGAGAATTCTTGGAAAGCTAACGCCGTCAACGGGTACCCTCTAGGATGACCCGGGTCAAAAACTTCTCCAAAGGCTATTCCTAACCGTCGGAAGTGGGCGCCAAGTCAGCGGTCACTTGTAGAATAGGGGCATAAGGGGGGAGGAGTTGTTTAGGGGTTACTACATGCCTGTCGAACTGAATACCAGCTTGTGCAGGGGGGGGGGGAGAGTCGTTAGATGGGTACAAGGTGAACCCTTTCTTTCGTCAAAAAAGAACGGGGGGAAGGCCCCGCTGCAGGCAAGGCTTGGGGTGCGCGGCGGGGAAAGGGGGGGTCAGAGCGCCGCGAACAACGGTAGGAAGACAGGTCGAACTGAACATGCTGACGGGGCCGAAGGGCCTCCATTCCAGGCGTCGGGAAAAGGGTGGGTTGTTCGGGACAGGACAACCAGTCAAGATCAAACGGAAAAGGCCGTAGGCGATACAAAAGGGTCAGAGGGGGAATGCCCCTAGAAACACTCAAAACTCATGTACGGGAAGGGAGAGTTATGAGTGGCTTGCAGAATGGACTTTCAGTGGGCATGCCTCGTTGAGGCGAAAGTGCTGGTTGGGCAACACTGTGCGCCTCAGGGCTGAGTGGGGGGACCTGATTTTCAACGGGGTGGGCAGTCTGGGAAAATAGAAAAACTAAATCAGGCAAGCCCTACTAAAAGACTCTCGTGTAGGAGCCATGGGCGGACTCACTAAGGGACACCAGGACGACCTTCCTAAGAGGACTATGAAAAGAAGGCTGCTTGATCATCGGAAAATCTAGAAACTCTCGAGCGAAGGCCGACATGGAAATGGAAAGGGCGTGAGTCTTTACACGGACCTCCTTTCCTAAGAGAAGCGGGTGTCGGGGGGGGAGAGCCGACGAGTGGGAAGGCGCAACGGGGGAGGGGGCCTCGGGAGGGAGAGAAGAAAAGCAGTGGCGAGTCAAAGGGGGAGATGGGCCGGGTTGATTGTCTCTTCCCAAGTGGGAGAAAAAAGTGCGGCTACTGGCTATTTTTGAGTCGCCGGGAACGTCGTCTGATGATACATCAGTTTTCGTCAGAGGAAAAGAGCGTGTCGGTAGGAATAAAAACGAAAGAGAAAAGCGGGTCGAAATAGATGTTTGCGAAAATTATGGGGGGGCAAGTTTTTTCAGGTCAGGGGGCAAGAAGGCTTTCGGGGTCTAGGGACGAGAGTTCAGGGTGGAGCTCCCCGAGGAAATCTTCAGCAAACGAGAGGAGGATCATGAAGCGGGGAAACGTTTCGATAAGTCGAAAGGCGATTCACTGAAGCGAGGAAATGCTCAGTTCCATGCCAAGTTAATACTCAAGTGATGAGCACTCAAAGGGGATGAGCAGGCGCCTTCCTCGGGGCAGAAAAAACAAAAAAAGAGAGAGCTCTGCGCCGTGAGGAGGGGAAAAGAATTCGTTGAGGAGAAAACCCCAGGCGCACTCTGAGAGGGGGGTTTAAGATGGAAGAAGCACTCTGCACAGGGGAAAAAAGAAGGAGTCTGCCCAAAAATTTAGAGAAGTTCAGCGGCACATGACGAAGGGGGATCGTCTACATTAAATCCGGCTCTGGGCCGCGAGGAAGGGAACGCGCGCTTCACTTTGCAGCCGAGGTGGAATCTACGTATTGGAGGGGGCGTCAATACTACTGCATACCGAAGGGCCTATACAGAAAATAGCTCACAGAAAAGGGGGGAGAATGAAAGATTCTCTCGGGGGGGTAATCGCGAGGCATTGGTCGGAAAGTTACAAGACGTTTTTGGCGAGTGGAGGAGCGTACTGCGAAAGGATCGGACAGACCGACTAGAAAAGGGGGATCGTCAAAGCGGGCAAGCGCCGAGCCGCGGAAGAGCCATTTGTATCTGCCTAGCTTAGAGTCCGGGGGGGGGGAGGGTCTTGACGCGCTTGTTTGGACCTGCTGTTTTTGACGCGTGCCGGAAAATATTCCAAAACGTGAAGAGCAGGACACTTTACAGCTCCATAGATAGATAGTCAAACCCCAAAGGGGAGGGGGATGGGGGGAGGCGGACGGCAACGGGAAGCGGCAAAGTAGCAGGAGAAGACTTTGTTAGTTCAGAAGCGGAGTCCGTGAGAGAAAGGAAGGGAACACCATCTCCTGCCAAAAACGTGACAGATCGGTCGATAAACCGGGGGGGGGGGGATCCACAATGATGTAGGACTGCTGGAGGGGGGAGAAAGATTGCCAGAGGATTGGAAAAGCACGTAGAAAAGATCTCAGCTTTCCAAAAAGGAAAAAAGACATTCTTCATGCAGAAAAACAACGTGAAACGAAGGAAAGCCATTTCGACCGCGGGTAAGGGCTAGCACACGCGACAGGAGGCGCCATCACCATCTACCATCTAAGAGGGGCCGGGCAAGGAGCCATCTAAGGGGGGGAAAACGGTCCAACGCCCTGGTTAGAAAAACACGCTGTTGTAGAACAGGGCACAGCTCCCTCTCTGGGTGAACGAATATATAAGACTCTGAATCCTCAGAGAAAGTGACGGACGACAATCAAAAAGGCGGGCGCAAATCCCCTCTTTAAAAAGGCGAGTAGAGTTGGGTTCGAGCGGTTCTCAGGGGAGAGACCCTACTGAATGAGACTGAGAAGAGGAGGGTCCTACTAGAGAGCAGACACTGCTCCTCTACCGATGTCAAGAAGTCGGCATTGAGAGATGGTTGGAAATATTCTCTCAGAGCCCATGACTGATTCATTATGTATTGAGCATTCCTAGTCATCTGTTCCGAGGTCCTACTCCTTTACAAAGCAGTCCTCGACCAAGGATGACTAACTTGACCAAAAAAAGGGATAAACGAATGACACTTTACCGAATTAAAGGGCGAAAAGCCAAGCCCGATCCTTCAAAAGTCAACATCTTTTGATATCATGCAAAATCTGGGAAAAGTTCATAGAAACCTGGAGGGGTCGCACTGGGGGTGCATGATTCTCCGTCGGGGGATAGAAAGCACAAATGAGGAGAGCCTCCTAAGTGCATTCCCTTCGGGCCGGTCTCCTAGAATTGGTGGAAGGTTGGAGAAAAAGGGGGAAACTTTGGGAGTCAGCAGATGCGGCCGCGGAAGAAAAAAAAGATGTCCTTCTCTTATGGACACAACTATCGTCAGAAGAGTTACAGGACAACGGGCTCCTCACAAATCAGGGCGGCCGTTAGCGAAGGATTCTGAGAGGACGATAAACTGCGCGACTATGAAAAAAGAAATACGTGACTTACCGAATGACGCACTTTAAAGACTAGAAGTACCAAGCCAGGAGAGGTGTAACCAAGGTGATCTCGACGACGAGGTCCAAGACCGCGACATCTCAGGTGGCAACATAACGGGCTGAGGGGCTGACATGATGATAGGGAGTTCAAAAACTGATCTCCCTGAACGCAAATGAGGGGTTGGAGACGAACGTATAGCATTCTCGGGCAAACCGCGAGCCGCCAAATCTGTTTGGAAAAGAAATCTTACGGTCTGGGGCGACGCAGGGCGTCTCAACTCGACGCCGAGCACTAGGCAAGCGCCGAGCGGAGCAGCGGACAAAAGCGGCCTCTCACCTAAGCACGTAGCCGTAACATGAAACAACACTATGTGAGGGACTCAGCCGCGGCCAAATAGCCGGGCACAAACCGGCGGGGAGAGAGGAGGCCTCGGAAAGACTTCTCAGCCATCTCTCTCTCAGATGAGGTAGCGGAAAAGGAGGGGACACGAGGTGGGAAAGGAGAAAACGATCGCAGCCGCCTGACACTAAGAAAAAGGCTATCTACGCGCTCCCTCGGGGGGAAGGGGGACAAGGATGAAGAAACGTTTTTAGGGAAAAGGGGGAGGACTCAAACAATCTAACGAAGGCGCGAACGAGGGTCAGGTTCGTTGGCCTTACAAATGCCGTTAGCAGGTAACTAACAGGGTAAGAGTACGAGGGTGTCAGTCAGCACGCCTGAGAGGATCTAAGGTTACTGACAAACCTCACAACACAACAGGGGGGAAGTGAAAAAAAAAATCAAAAAGAGGCTCGGCGGCACAGAAAAAGGAAGTGCGAAAGGAAAGTGACCGGCCTACCGTGAGTTCCGGACGGCCTGTTGTGAAGACAATACCCAAGACCTAGGGGAGACGACTGGCAAGGGTGGCATTGTGGACAAGTAAACAGGAGACACCGAAGGGAGTCATCCAGGAAACTAAAAAAGGAAGGCGTCGAGGCCTAGTCGTGGCAGACTGGGCAAGCGAGAGGGGGGGTCTAAGGATTATCGTCCCAGGAAAACTGAGAGAGATATGGGGAAACCGGAAGAGCTCGGATCAGATCTGCCGAAGTAGGTTATCGGGGGCAGGCAAGAGGCCACGGGGAATGCCTGGAGCGCATGGAAAGATATGCCTAGGGGGGGGGGATTCGGGTGTTCATGGGGGGGGCTAAGGCTCGACGATGACTTCTTAGGACTGATTTGCGACGCAGAGTTTCACTATACGTGAGAGCTCTCCTGGGGTTAAACTCTGCTCCGAGGGGCAAATTAATCTCGTCTGGACACTGAATGAGGGCCCCGCTTGGCCTTCATTCATTCTAATAGGGTCTTGAAAGACAACACGTGCTAGGCAGGCCGATCAGAGGGACAGCCTGACGGAGAGAGGAACATGCGCGAGCCTACGGGGAAATTTAAATGGAGAATGCCCGCGGCGACACTGCATCCTAGTATCCTTTGAACTATGGTGCTTCCGAGTGGCAGTTTAGGCTGGTTACGGTCGAAAGGGAAAGCATGGGGTCCTTCAGAGAAAGAGATTCGGCGCAAGTCAAGCGAAGGTTCTTGAGTTAGAGACTCATCCTTAAAGACGAACGACGAAAGAAATTCTGGAAGCGCACGAATTACACGGGTCATGAACGTGGCGCACCAGTCGGCAGAAAGATATGGTGGGGGCTGACGCGGGGAGCAGGTAGAAAAGCAAACAGCGAGGAAGGGAGGTGGGGGGTACCGGCCCAAAAAAATCTCCGGGTAGGGGAATGAGGCAGTGCGGAACGTCGAGGTGCCTCCTGGTTTTGTTTCTCTACCGACGAGACGCCGGCGGTCAACTAAAAGTAAGGCGCGCGCGAAGTTGGAAGAAGTGGGCCGAGGCACCAGGCCAAACAGAATGTGAAGTGGCAAAGACTGGGGGGACCGTGACGGAATACACGGGTCGGCGGACGCGACGTTCTTGTGGCCAGAAATGTTGCCAATCGGGCCTGGCCTGCATGTCAAAAGGTGTGCGGAGGAGGAAAGATACGACCGGCGGCCCCGAAAGATACATTCTGAGAAGAGTGCGCTGGAGCGAAGCTAAAAATCTGCAGAACGGCCCGCCTTTGAACTATTTGACAGAATGCTGAGACCGGGGCTGGAGGCGAGCGGCCAGGCCGAAGCTACGCGAAGGCCTGAAAAGGCGAAGACAGCTGTACAAACCGACGTGCCGTAAGAGAACGCTAGGGGTCGATGGAGAAGTATGGCCGGAAAGCAGTCGGGGGAGAACCGCTATAATGACGGTTAGGACGGCGAGTTCAGGCGCCGGGGTGATCGTGCGCAAAGTGTCAGGAAACTCGGGGCGTCGAACTGAGGAAGGTCCGGTAAGGTAGAAAGGGCTTCACTTGCAGAAGTGCGGCTCAGGGGGGTTTAGATCTCACTGCCCGTTTTAGGTCTCGAAGGACTCAATCGGAGAAGCAATAATGAGGGAGAAAGGTCCAGTTAGATTAGCATTTTATGAAGCGGAAGTAGATGCCTTAGAGGTCAGTCGCTCCACTTGGATGTCACTCCAAGCAGCAGTAAACAACAGGAAATCCGGGGGGGAAGAGCCAGTTTATCTAAGAAGTAAGCGCCTTACTCGGATGCGGCGCGGAATCAAAAAAGGGCTGAAAAGGAAAAGTAATTAGAATGATTGGCATCAAAAATGGATTTTCGAGGGGCCTTTTGCTGCGGATCAGTGTCAGAATGAACCTGTAAATCATCCGGATCTCAGGGAGCCGGAGCAGGGAAAGTCTGGTCTGAGAACCTGAGTGACAGGCGCGACGGGGTTGGAATAGGAAACAGCAAAGGGGCAAATCCCGAACTGAAAAAAGGGAGAGGGAGATGATGGTTCACGAATGAAAGGGCCGCAGGAAAGCGGCTGGCTCTGATTGAAAGGCAGCGCTCGCCACTACAGCAACGCGGAAATACAAACGGGATGTCGAAAAGGGAGGACCTAAATCAGTCACAAAAAGTATGGGGGATTCAATTGGAACAAATCTCAAAAAAAATTCCCTGAGACAGGAATTATAACAACTGGGTGTAAGAAATTCTACGGAATCTCCTGTTAGGGACTTGAGTCATTTGTCCTGTAGTGAAAAGGACGGTGGTTGGGAACATATTACTACAAAGGGAGAACTTCTTCGGGCAGGGCTATAAAAGCAGTTATCGCCTGGAGAGTGATGGAGAAGCAAGAAGAAAAAGAGTCAGGGGACATTGGTGGAACAAGAGAGTCTCATAAATTGGGTTACTTGGAAAAAGCGACTTGGGGTGCGAGTGTTTGGGGGGGCTTTCAACCGAGGAATATTGTACCACTAGCAAGAAGTGGAAGGGCTTCGCGTAACGGGAAAGACGCACGCGCATGCTCAAGGGGTGGATGAACGTAAAATAAAAGCTGGAGCCTGGTAGGAAATACTTTGGTGAGGGGCTTCATAATCTGGGCCTTGGAAGAAGACGGAAGACATTTAAAGGCAGAAAAGAGGGGATAGCGTGCCGGAAAAAAGTAACCAACATTATGTCAGGTACGAGAAACAGGGCTTTTGGAAGAAGTCCCTTCAGGGGCTGGAACTAACAAAGATACCACGCTATAAGGGTTCCACTGGCATGTCTTAAATTTCATGGAAACCGGGGAAATGCGGAGCAATTGATCCCCGTTGCTTCGACAGCAAGGTCGAGGAAGCTAAGAAAAACTCCACGATCAATCAAGGGCTCCGTGGGAAGGAGCTTGCTCAAAAGACGCATCATTGTTACTAGGTGAGAAAACAGATGGAGCGAAAGCCGGCCAGTAAGGGGCAGAAGCGAACGGCTCCGGAAGCTCAATTCAAGACCGGGAGGGGATCACCAAGAGGGGTCTATTCTTAATCTAGGGAGGGGGGAAAATTCTACCAATTACCTGGATCCTAGAGGCGCAAGAGATCTCGGACACATCACCGGATCCCCAGGAACATAGGTCACGAACGAAATAGTGATAGCGGTGCACGAGTAGGAGAAAAGAACAATCAGTATGGAGGTGGGGGGGGCGGAGGGCCACGACGTTAATCTTAAGGCACGACATTGACATCAGGGGCAGGCAGCCAGGATACAGCTGACGGAAAACAAGCAAAAATTAGAACTATCGGTAAAGGACAAGTGAAGGAGTTCACTGGGCAAAATCGGAAGTAAAAAAAACTGTCCAACATGTTATGCATTCAAAAAAGGCTTAACACAGGAAGTAGAGGTGACAGTGTTGCGGAAGCCGTGGGGTCTCAATAAAACTGCAATTAAGGCAGTAAATCTTAAGTTCTGCTCATAAAGCAAAAAGGGGGGTCCTTAGAAACAAGAGTCACGCTTTCTCGACAAGAGTCTAGAGAGCGTCGATCCATTCGGGCAAGGAGACTGGGATTCTACAATCGCAGAAAGTTACTGTGAAGAGTACACATGGTCCTTCGCACCCAAGACATCATTGGACCGTGAGAAAGATGCGTCGCGGGGCGCCAAAATTCTCAGAACGGACGCGCAAGACGCTCGTATGGGTCAAAGTACAGGAGGACTCGTAGACTGTTCTACGCGGGGGCATCCATCCGAAGAGGGAACAGGTTAAGATGGAGCGTCGTTGTCCTCTAAGAGGAAGTGTTGACTCCTTATGTAGCTCTCTCATTCCTGAACTCGATTAATTAAGGGGTCCGCCCTGAGAGAGCGGGCTAATCACCGGTCACGGTGTATAGAACAAGGTATAAGTTCTCTCAAGGTCACCGGCAGGCCATAATCGGGGGCCAGCCTGGAGGAAAGGCTAGGGGACGGGCTACCCTCTGACAGATCTATCTAAGAGAATGTCTCCTATATTTTCCAAAATCGAAGCGATGCTCAGTCCAGGCTTCGGCGAAAAGGGTATCCTTCATTGAAAACGACAAGATTAGTCTCTCTCAGTAGGGCATAGACTTCCGTTCACTGGCCAGACTTATCCAGCGGCCGTCCGAGGGAAGTCACACAAGCGCAGGCGCGGGTCATACGTCTTTAACATGCTGTCGGAAAGCGTCTTCGACTATAAAAGCGGTCGAAAAAACGAGACGATCGTCAGGGACACAGCGAGAGGTCATAGGTTATCTGGGAGGAGGGTCGGGGGGTTTCTCCTGGGGCGTACTAATAGAGAAAAACTCACACCACAGGGGACAAAAGAAGCCAAGGGGACGGGCGGATTTTCTTGACAACAGCCGCGATCAGTAAGCAACCCGTGTAACCGAGTCTAGCAGCTGAAAGTCAGAGGCGTCAGAACATTGTATTT
>Ga0179593_1700070_pt1 | contig 19431 bp, 16 predicted proteins | sample CZODoug2_1_08_16_FD_185931 | JGI IMG/M metagenome (GOLD analysis project Ga0179593, IMG submission 185931) | Vadose zone soil fungal communities from Angelo Coast Range Reserve, California, USA - CZODoug2_1_08_16fungal (PacBio error correction) | ecosystem: Environmental > Terrestrial > Soil >...
GCAACCTGGGACGCCGGGAGAAATATGAGGGGCCCAAAGGACACGCTGTCATTATCGGAACAAGTGAAGAGGGGAAATTGGTTCTCTCACCAGGTACCCGTGCAGAGTTCTTAAATCGTGTGCCAGCGTCATGGGAATACATAGCCGCTCAGACATCACCCAGTCACACAAAAAAAAAGGAGAAAGAAAAAAATATCAACAAACCACGCCGTCAGCAATTGGAACGAAACTCCCAAGGGACAGCTGGGAAAAGGGGAAGAAAGGTTTCAGACTGATGTGGAGATGGGGTTCATACAGGGATGTCATAATTAACAATCGCTAGAACAGCATTCGCCTCAAGGGACAATGGGAGCCGGAAATACGGTGGCTCTGTCCTCCGTAGGATTGGGACGGGGAAGGGGGTTGGTAAAATCCGTTGACGAACGCCTAGGAGCTGGGGGAACTAACGGATCGTGGAGTGAGCGTGACTCGAATACCTCACACCAAAGGGTTCGGGGTGCCATGACAAGCTACGTGAGCCTCACTCAGGGGAATTAGAGGGGGGGACTCGGGACGGTTTTATTTGCTGGGGAGGAATAGAAAACGAAAGTCACCGCAAGCATACCACCAATGCTTCGGAGTGCCGGAACGCAGAACTAGCGAACTAAGTGAACTACGGAAACCGAGCGTGTAGGGGAAATACCCCCGGTTGACGACAAAACAAAAGCGCGCCGTGGATACTGCAATTAAGAAAAGAGTAAAAGGGGGGAACCTCGGAAAAGACCTTACGAAGGATCGACAGACAAAAAGGCAGAAAAAAAAAAACCAACCCACAAAAAGAAAAAAACGCTCGGATGCAGGGAAATATCTATCACGAGGAAGCAAAGTCTATTGAGCAACAGAAAACCGGTAACCACGCCGAATGCTTCAAAGGCTTTACGGCTAGAGGTGGAGAGGGCGAAGAGCAGTAGGGGACTTTGCAAAATGTTAAGGAAGTGCCGGTGCGTACCTCCCGCGGGCCGAGAAGATCGACGAGTAGCACGAGAAGTTCGGTTTGGTAAAATTAAAAAACTTTAACCCTGGGTCGGGCTTGCGTGAGGGAAAAAGCGCGCGATTAGTCCGCGAGAGGGACATTAGTGACACACAAGGAATGATAAAGTGAAAATTGCTAAATGTCAGGCGCAACCAACAGGCAAAGACGGGGTGGGGAATTCAGAGGAGAAGGAAACTCGCGCAGAAAGCGTGGAGGGAGAGTGGAGGGTCAGGGTGCGAGAAGAGGGATCCATTATTCTAACGGCCAAAGGCGGGAAGGGGCGGCTCGAATCGAGGGAGCGCGCGGCAGGAGGGGACGACGAGAAAAGGGAGCGTGTCAGGGGGGAAAGTGGCCGAAGAACGGAAAAAGCTAAAAGAGGGGGAATAGAAGAACAAGCCGCCGACGCGATCGAAGTTATGAACGGGCGGTTTGGAGGAGGCTCCAAGGACACCCTGTTCGTATCCTAGTCCGCGCCGGGGATGCGGTGGCGCGGACACAAAAGGACTGCTCAGGCGCCGCGCCCAAGCATGAAAGGACAGCGGTACAACCTCGCACCGATGCCGTTCACCCGAACTGGGGGCCATAAAGGAAAAGTTGAAAGAAAGAGGAGAGGAGGGTTCATGGCCAGCTTAAACCACGAGGCATACCCACGAAAAAACGTGCAGCGCAGGGCCTGTCGCCTACTGGGGGGATGAAAAAAAGTGTTACCCGTGGGGTCTCGCTAGCAAGGCAGAAAGAACGGGAGAAAAAAGAAAGTGAAAGGCAAATGCCCTGAGCCTATCTTTCGCACCCAGAGAAAGAAGGTTGGAGAAAGAGAACCTCCGAAAATCAAGGCGGGAGGCCTATTGTTGTGGGTCCAAAAAACCAAAGACCCTCTTGAAGGGAATTACTCGTCCGTTAAATCATTAATTAGTGTTGTGGGGGGGGGGGGTTTTCAAAAGGGATCACCCTCGGACCCCTTATGTTCACAAATCTGTACATAGAAAAGCTGCCACCATTGGCATCCAAAGGAAGGGTTGTTGGAACCGGCCGGGGGAAGGAAAGAAAAACAAGACATTGAATCGGACGATGGAAAAGTAAAGGGGGGTGACAGACCATCATAGCCAAAGTTTGAGAACGGCCAGTAAAAACTCACGGGACTTCAGCGCTCGAGCTTCTCATAGTCCGAACGGAACCGAACGTGAGGCGCAGCGGGAGAAAGAAAAAAAGGCGGAAGGGAGAAGGAAAGCCAAGATACGCGTTTGCGGCAGGAACCAAGCGGCTAGTAAGGCGACAAAAAGGGTCACAAACGGAAACGGTTTTGTCACCTGGACGAGTGCTGAAGGAAAATATCCAGAGGTGGAAAAAAAGGGTCCGGTTCCCCATCGGGGGTACATCCTTCAAAGAGGTAAATGGACTGGGCAGTAGGGCGTCATCTTTAAAGGGCGAGCGCAGCACATAGTTTTTTGGCTAAGGGGAAAGCTGATGGAGAAAAGCAAGTAAGAAACGCGCCACAGATGATCCCCGCCAGAGACACAGGGTAACACCAACCTGGAGAAATATCGTTGACGCGAGATAAAGATGGAGAAGAACAAGATATACGGTTCCAGATAAAAAAAAATCAAAACCGCGCCCTGGCGAAGAAGAGATCTCTCAACACATCGATGAGGAGGGTTGAGTAGGACTTTGGCCAAGAAGAAGAAGCAGGGAAGATATCAACACACACGAAACAAAAAAGTTCGCTCGCGTAGAGAAAACCTTCAGGGTCAAAAGGAAAACCTTGTCGGGACGACTGAGTGATCGGGGCCAGGGAAAAGGGGTGGAGAGGCGTCCTCGGAGAGATAGTCGACATAACCTATGAAGCGATAGCTGGAGGGGGAACGAATTGGATGACGTAACATGGGGTCAATTTTTGCGTCAAAAGGACGAACAGAGGGGGGGACCACCCGGATGTGAACGGAGACGCGCTCTCAACACGAGCAAGGGGCACAAGGGATGGCCTGAATGACTTGTGCCGAAGGACTGTTAGCCTTGGTCCGGCAGGCCTTAGAGAACACTTAAAAAAAAGCCTTCACGAGAGGGAACCGCCTTGGCAGGAGGGAGCTCACGATGCGCTTGGCGTCCTCTGGAACTAGAAGAAACTCAAAAGAAAATGGGATGGGACTAGGTGTGAGGGGATACGCTAGGAGGCGAACGTCCGGGCCGGGGGCGGGAGGGTGCCGTATAGTGGCACAGTTCGCCGGATGAAAGGGTCATGGGCGACCTTGTAGGCGGATTAGGAAAAAGTTGTCTAAAAGCTTCGTGAAAGAGGCGATCACTTGTAAAGAAGGTGATATGGGGTGAATCGGGCATTTCGTCCTGGCGATAGGGTTGTGTGCACTATGATTGTCTCCGGGCATGTCTGAAGTAGGGGGGGGAAGTGTCGCTTGTAAAGAGAGCTAAATCCGGCGCACTGATGGGTGAACATCAGTGTAGGTGACTTAAGCGAAGTGACTGGTGGCAGCTGTGGCAATGGAGGAAGACGTCAGGGGGGTAGGGCCAGTCAATTATGGGGGTGAGGCGTGCATGCTATTCGTGAGTGTGACATTGCTGCTGGGACATACATGGTATGGTGTACCAATCTCGGGGTCGCGACCAAAGCCCTGGGAAAAGAGGGGGATGTGCGCCGGTGTTTAGACCGTCCAGTTCGGGCAGGTGCAAAAAAAAATCCGTACAGTCAGGCCGGAAAACCAGGCTGCCTGGAGGCTCAAAAGATAACAAGACGATCGCGCCAAAAAACAAAAAGGAGAAGACAAAAGGAAACCGTAATAAAATCCGTGAAGGAAAACATCGGTCTAAAAGGTGAAAAATAAACGTAAAATTGACGTCCGCGTCCGGAGGAGAGGGAAGATCATCTGCTGCGGGCGGTTCGGGGCTGTTGCGAAAACGAGGTAGGCAAGTGGACGAGAAGAAAATAAAAAAACACTAAGAACGGGGGGGAAAACCCCACTGGGGGGGAGGTCCAAGCCAAGAAAACTAACAAGGTTCCCACAGCGGAAGGTTGGTGGGGCCAGGGGCGCATCAGGGAAGGACCGGGGAGGTCAGCTCATCGGCTTCAAGGTGGAAAACAAACAGGCCAGCACACTCGGAACGGGAGCGAGAGGTCAAACACACAGCACAAAGCCCGACCCAGGAGGAAGTGCAGAAACGACCAGCTCAGCGCACCGAGAGATGAGTGCTCGGAAGATCTTATGGACGGGCGGGTACCCGCGCGGCATACCAGCGTCAGAAGAATAATCATGTACTGCAAATGGCCAGTGGGCTGTCGGGTGCCACGGCCGTCACAACGGAAGCAACAGGAATTGATTCGCGTGAGGAAACGGTCCTGCTCTGCCTGCAGACGGGGAATGAAGACGAAAAACATCGCGTCTAAAAAGGCCATACTCGAGCGGAACACCTGTTGGGTTTTCCCCGGGTTCTTCTAATCGTGGAGAAGTAAATAATCGGGGTATCTATCATGGGGGTGCAGGGGCCGTTCGAGCGGGCGCGTCGTCTGCCGGTAGGACGGGTGGGGAAGTATCAAGCTATTTAACAACAAAAACTCTCCTGGTTTGTTTCTTAACAAAGCTAAGGATGAAGGGGCGTTCCAAAAGTAGACGCGATCTGCTGTGTCGCAGCAGAATGCTGGGCAGAAGGGGAGGGCTGGTCGTGTGCGGGGGGAGTGATGAACTAGGGACACGACGAAATAAAACCGTCAACCAAAACAAAAACAAGAGTCGCAAGGAAAACCGGGCCTGGAGAGGAGATGGCAGAACGGGAAAAATATACCAATTATGTGTGGTACGTGGTATCCCGCTTGGACAAATATTAGGAGCGGACTCAAAGGGTGTCAAAAGAGGCCAGGGGCAACAACACGACAAGGGCTATCCAAAAATGCGCGAAAGAGGGAAAAAACACAAGAATGGTCACCGCAAAGCCGAGCTCACCGGTCGGCGAGGGCAAACTGGGAGGTCTAAGGAATAATGGGGGGGGGTAAAAACACCTAGGGCCATCGTCAGGTCCGAACCTGGTCAGGGTGAGCCATAAGGGAACAGAGTCAGGCAGTGGAGGACGCCTAATAATGCGTCTCGGGGCCAATCTCGAGGACTCAGATACGGTGGTGTATTGGGGAAGACGCGAAAAAGCGGAGGACGTTCGAACTACGGCTGGGGGAAAACAAAGGCGAGCCCATGCTACAGCGGGGACTGAGAACAATCCGGGGGACGAATACAGTCGAAGGAAAGCTTGCATTGCATACAGCCAATCTGATCCCCGGCGGCCCCAAGTAAGGGGCCGACCAATGGTGAAAGTACAGGAGACGTGAAGACGGATCGATCCTGGACCAGAGTACCAGACCGCAGAAGCCGATAAGAGGGACAGCGTAGATACAGCACCGGGTCTCGTTGAGGAGGACCACGGCATTGTGGGTATGACGGTGTGACCTTGGGAACTAGATCCTCTCCTCAAAAGGGGAAGCTAATTGAGGAAAGGGGCAGTGGATCGGCCTGAGAGAGAATGTGGTGGGTGTTAATGGGCGGGGGTGAATCTGCAAGTAGCGCGGCGGCGACCTCATTAAAAGACCAGGATTATAATACCTGTGAATGATGTCCTTGAAATGAGGGGAAAGGAGAGATCCGAAAAAAACGACAGTAGGTCAAAATCAACCAATAATAAGAATCCTGTTCGAGAACATCAAAAACTAGACTGGAAGACGGCGAAGCGGGTGGCCCGTTAATGAAAAGATAGCATCCACCCACAACGATGAGGGAAGGGAAGAACATTTGGAGGAAAGGGTCAACTTCTCAGCCAAATCGAAAGACTAAGCAGACCCAGATGAGGAGGCAGCGATTTCTGTAAGGAAGCGATTGCCTAGGCGCAAAGCTTGCCCAGCAAAACTGTATAGAGTGGAATGAAGGCAGAGGTGCGTGTCTCACGCGTGCTGTCGAAAACCTATTATAAACATGAGAACTCGGGAGACACAAGAAGAAAAGGTCGACCACATGGACGTAGACATCCATGGAGACCGCGCCAGGTCAACAGAGTAGCGAAGATACAACGGGGTAAGTGTGACCAGCGGGAGAAAGATTTGAAGGGATGCACGAACATTGCGGAATCGAACCAGGGATCGAAGGGAAAAGACGAAACGTAAGTGAGTCAAAAGCGGGACAGGTAGAGGTGGGAAGCCGGTGGAATAAGAAAAAAGGTACCAGAGAAGAAGATAGCGGCCTGTATGCAACCCACAGCTCACGGAATTGAGGCGGGATCGTCCTTCGGGATACTTGCACAAACGGTGGACCCGGGAAACTACGCGGGACAAAAAAAAAGAAGTACAGGGTATTCCAGAATCAGTTCAAGAAGAAGGAGAACAGACGGGAAAAGGCGAAGTCCATACAGCTAAAACCCGAGGGCGGGCCGAACAAAAGCAACGACAACCAATGCAAAGTGACGATTTGAACTCCACGAATGAAATAAAAACGAACGAAAAGGAGGGAAAGCGCTTGGCATAGTGTGGCCATGGGAAATCTCAAAAGGAAAAACATAAATAAAAAGGCGAAAAAAGCGACGAGGTGAGAAGCTTTAAAGTATGGGCGACTGCCAGTCGCGCAGGTCCGGGGTGATAGAGTCCGGGTACGCGCAACTCTAGGGTAAGGACCACCTGGGGAAAGCGGTGGGACCAGGCAGAATAAAGATCCCCCAGTTCAACAGGAAGCAAATCCTACTGCAAACCTAAAGGGAAAAAGGAGAGAAGAAGGGGGGACCGGTTATTTCGGAAAGGGAAGTGCACGTATAGTGTGAACTAGATGAAAAAACCCAGCATCGACCCCAAGTAGCCATGCAGGAGAGTAGGATCGGGTGAACGACGGACCCAAGTTTCGAGGGGATCGAAAAAGGCGAAGACACAGACAAGAAAGAAGAGGATGAAGGGGGAAACCAGTCCGACCGGGAAATCGAAATGGGCAACTACGACGGAGAAGAAAAAAGGAAGCATAGGCGTCGTAAGGCGGAACGGAGACAAAAGAGGCAGACTAACCGACGCAGGGGGAAGTGAGGCATGGATGCCGCGGGAGGTCGCCGAGAAAGGAGAAGTACTGAGGGGAAACAAAGATACGGTGACAGCCAGAACAAGAATAGGAAAAAAGGGTCATGTAAAACGCGTGGCGTTGCGGGAAGCGACCAAGGCCATGGAAAGAAAATGGGGGGGGGGGGACTAAACACTGTCATTTAGTGCTTGACAGGACAAAGTCAGAGAGGGTTGAGGGAACCAGAAAGTTTAGCAAGCACGATAGCAGTTGCGCCCGAGGGGGGGGCAACCAGTTCGGCACTTCGAAGGGGAGGGGGAGGGTCGGGTGATTCCATATAGCGGATAAAAAGGATAGAACTTGGCAGCAAAGGGGAGGGGCAATAGGCCGCGAGCCTATGAGCGTCCGAAAGCCCCGTTAAAGGAAGCCGAAAAGAAAAGACGCGGTGCACATATCAATAGGCCCTGTACAAAATGCAAAAAAGGGCGAAGGGAGTTTTTCTCAAATGGGAGCGGACAGTGTGTGGGGTCCATGGCTGGAGACTATAAATGATAAGTTTGTCGCCGTACCTCGCATGCAGTGAACAATTGAGAGCGCCGAGGCGCGCAAAAAAAACAAAACACGAGAGAGGGTCGACTGAAGAGTTAAAGATTCGGCTGAATACGTCTGTGGATTAAGGGCGCGTACCGCCGACTGGAAAAATTGGGGTGCAGAATTGTCCAATCCGTATAAGGAAGAACGCGAGGATTCAGGGGGGGGTTGGAACGGGAATAGGGCTGCAAAGGCAGTGAGTAAGCCTCGACGGTCAAAGGCAGTTTTGGTCTTGCAGAACTCCGGGACGGCTGGTCGGGGAGGACCGAAATAAAGTACAGAGGGAACCAGAGAGGGCGAAAACGGGCTTCTGAAACACCCCGACTCGGTGGTGGCCAAGAGCAGACACGGAATAAGACAGAGGTGTCACCCACAGCGCGACATGCAGCGGTTAAAATAACAAACGCTTGCCGCGCTACAGGGTCGCCTAAGGGTACAAACAAATCGGCAAAAGGCGACGCCGGCGGGGCAGCGCAGCTGGGAGAAGAGACATGGCACACGAAGGAAGGGCCCATGGCAGAGCCGTCATCTTGCGCACCCCACTCCGAAAGCACCCGGTCCAACGCACCGCACGAATCACCACGCGTGGAATCACAAAATAATATGGGCAGAGGGTTGCGCGGAGGAAAAGAAAAGGAGAACCGATATGAACGTGTCTTAATAAAGGACGGCGAACGCTGGGCCAAATAGTTTGAAAACTGGTTCAAGGGAAAGTTGAGCGCGCGTCTCACACCCACACCGACGGCGGAGGGTAGAACGACGGCAACAAACAACCCCCCTCTTCTTCAGACCGACGACACTAGAAGGACCGCATAGGAATAGGAATGCCGGAGCTAGCATCGTGAAGCAAAGGCGTATCGGGGGCAAACGGCCGACCAGGCGGGCAGTCCTTACGAAAAAAAAAAGTATTGAGAGCTTTGGGGGTCCCTTTGCTCGTTGAGAGCAAAAAAGGGAGACATATCCACTCGGGGGAAACACTGTCGGCATGCGCAAGTTTCAGCGCGGACACTGCATCATTCGACATCTGCAAAGGAGAAAATTCGGAAAGAGGGGAAAGGGGGAAACGAGCCCCCAATGGAGCCATGGCCATTCCACGACAGAAGAAGGGGGGGGGGCTCACCCCATGTGGATAAGAGAGCCGCCTCGCCCGGAGAGCGTTGAGGGTCAAACCGCAGGGACGAATGAGAAGATATCGCTTCTCAACAAACTGAGTCGATAGAGAAAAAGAGGCAGAAGGGGGAGGAAAAGAACAGCGCGATATCTCACCGCTCTCCGAAGGGCGAGAGGGAAGAGAGATAGAAGAAATGCCCCACCTCCTGTTCGGAAACGAAAGCTTGCCGTGGGGGTAAGCTCTTCTCACTCTACTTCGATCAGGGTCTACAAGAATAGAGGAAGGAAAGGGGGGGAGAAAAATGACCGAAAAATTCCATGACCGCTCGGGTTGCAAAGGGGTCCGCAGAAGGACAGACCGGGATGAGTCCTGTGAAACACCCGTACAAATGACAAGGGCCTCGAAAATGTGGGGAAAAGGAAGAAAGGGAAATTGGTAAGGCCGTCCCTTATAGACGCCGCCGGTTGACTTGATGATAGACGCCAGGTGGAGGAAAAGAGAAGCGTGGCGGAATCACGTCAGTTAGGAGAGAAGCCGCCGATCTCTGAAGCGCCGTAATCGGGGGGTTCTTGGGGGGAAAGAGAGAAAGGCTGAACTTCTTCAGGTCACCCCTTCAAAGATAGGAAAAGTCAAAGAAAAAATCCGTTTGTTCCTATCGGCCTCTTTCCGGCGGACCAGGAACAAGTCTTTTGGAAGGGCGAGAAGGGAAGAGGGGGCGGGAACAGGCTTCCACTTCCGGATAGTAAGGGGAGAGGTGCGCTGAGGGGAAGGAAGGGCCTGAGACACTGATTGTCTCAGGAATTGCTGAGCGAGGAGGGAACCGCGATTAAATCGCATCTACACTTGAGAGGGGCGTGGAGGGGATCAGTTTGTCCTGTCGACCCGTCCTTTTCAGTAAAAGAGATCCAAGAACGCTTATCGTTACGTGTAGTCTCGAAGGGCCGCATCACTTGGGCACGCTCAAAGAGTAGGGGAGCAGTGCGAACATCCGTCCGAGTTCTGGCCGGGACAAAGCACAAGGAAAAGCAAAGTGCTTACGCCCAATTCTTCGAAAGAAACACGCTTCCGCAGGGGGAACCGAGAGAGAGAACTGAGGTAAAAAGTGGAGAACGTCCAATTTGCCTGTCGTCTAAACGAGGTAACCAAGGCCCTCCGCGCGTCAAGGATCACTCTGATTGGGAGAGGGGTAAAAAGGACCGCGTTGATGGTCTAATCGTACTAGGCGAGTGATCATCACTGAAAACCCATGCGACATCGGGCCGGCAGGCGCCCTCTGAAAAAACCAGGGAGGGGGGTGAGTTGCTCCTGACCATGGAACTGTTTCAGTAGTAATAGGGCGCTGCGGAATCACCTAATTAGGAAAGTACGTAAGGCAGCTCTCGAGAACCAAAAGGAAAGACCCAGGGTACGGGGGTGCGGGAAACCGGACCCAATCTCTGGCACCGAGGCTGGAAGAGCCGATCGTAACGTGGCGGTAATCCCGCGCTACTACCACATGTAAGAATGACCAAGAGAGCAAAGCCAAGCCATGCTTCCGGGAAGATCAAACAGAAAGGCTGAATCGGAAGCAGTGGGAAAGATTCAGGGAAAGAGCTGGAGAAAACTTGAATTAGCGACCTTCATCGGGAGCGAGATTCAAAAGGAAAGCAGCGAAATTGCGGCAGGTCGCTCAAAAATCCGATAGAAGTCCTCGTATCTATCAATGGTCTGGGCAAGGTAGGTCGCCAGGGAGATTGAAAGGGGGAAAGAGCCGCGCGGGCTGGAGGCGTAGTCGCAAAATAGTTCGGGAATCGCACTGTGCAAACAGGAGTGGCACCGGATAAAGCGAGACTGAAGTGAAACCGAAGTGGGGTGTTAATTTCGGTGTCGACAGGGAGGAGGGGGGAGGGGAAAAGTAACCGGCACCATCGCAAGCAACGGAAGGCAGCAAAAGAGGAGGGAAAAGTAAAAGGGGCGGGTAACATACGGTCTCTTTTCACGAAATCAAGGGGGGAAGGGAAAAACTAGTAGCGCGTCAACCAGGCAAAAAAACGAAGGTAAATGCGGAGGGAAAAGGGGAAGAGTAAAAGAATTCCGGCTCACTTACGGAAGGAAATGCTTGGTGTCCAGGGGAGGGGGACTAAAAACCAACAACGTACCGCAGGTCCTTAAACATGTCGGGGCCAGCTGGGGGTGGAAAAGCTTCATTAAAGGCTGCGGCGGGGATTGGGTAAATCGGCCTCGGGGGGTGTGACTTGGCGTTCATTAAGGAGGAGGGAAGCTAAGATAAGACTGAAAGGAAAACGAAATTCTAAGAAACTGCTCAACGCGGGGCCACCACGTCCACCGGTGGAGAGAGGAAGGGGAAAAGAATTAAATGAACAGCGGGGTTCAGGTTGCATACAGGCAAAACAATCTCGTGAGGGGAAGTTGAAAAAGAGAAAAACAGCCGCCCGTAAGTTAGAATAAGGAAGGTGAAATATCGATAACAAAGGGAAAGAACCGCCGTGCAATCACACCTAGAAAAAAACTCACGTAAACTGTGCGAAGCGGAAAACAGGAAAGAGGAACCGATCCCTCTTGTAAGAAGCGGGGGGATCTTCTTTGATCGAAGACAGGTGTGAATGAGGGTCGGCCCGAAATAGGGGTTGAAGCGTGGATCTCAGATGAGCGGAAAAACTTCCGGAAAATGTCGGGGCGCCCGGGCCGGCTGCCCGAAAAGAGAGCTCCTCCTGTGCTGGTCTCATGCTATAAGGCCCCCCCCCAAAAAAAAAAAAAAAAAAACCACCAAAACAAAAAACACGAGGCTGCCGTTTGCATGCCAGCAATTAATCGGGAAGATCGACAAAAAAAAAAGGGGCAGATTGCGATGGCTGCGTTGGCCAAACCGCAAGCAGGAGGAGAAAGAGACAGGCAGCGATGCGGACGGCATCTCGTTGCCCGCGCCCCGAAAGAACGGAACAGGGGAAACGGCGGTCGATTTCCTGCAACGGGCACGAGACGGCAACACCGCATGACGCAAGAAACTTCCTCACCTAGGACGCAAAAAAAACGGACAGCCAAAGGGAAAAAGGGGAGAATCCTCTCGTCCAGGTCAACAGACATCAGCAAGGTTGGGACGTTGCATCAGCAAAAGAGGGGTTCCGGAGGTCTCCTAACCGGAGATAGGTCCGCAAGTCGCAAAAGACCTTCTGAGGGGAACCATTGGAAAAGGTCACCTGGGCCGCCGGGGAAAGCCGAGGGACCATACGATTTGGAACACCAACTTTCAAGAAAGGCGGAGGAAATTCAGGGGGTTCGACACCAGTGTACCTCGGGACCGCTGGAGCCGAAGAGGTTTTGGAAAAAGAGTAAGGGCGACGACGGCTCGCGATCCAATGCGACCCTCACACCGATAGTATGCCGGAAAGGCACCAAAAAAAGGAAATCCGCGTGAATATTTGAACTAAAAGCCTGACATCGGGTGAACGACAGGTCAGGGAAAAAGGGACGTGGGGGAATATGTGTTTCCATTTTACTTAAAACAAACCGAAAGTAGAAACCAAGCATAGGGTCCGCGAGGGGTGGGGGGGGGATTCAGGAATAGGGGAACGCTCCGTTCGCGCTTTTTACCTACTGACCGGGTTCTAGGGGGGACGACGAAAAATATAGATTTTGTCTGCCGATCGATTGAGAAATGACAAGCTGAAAATATTGTTGTTGTTTTTTGAGCCTCTACTTTCCAACCTCACAGATGGCGCGGAGGGAACTTGGGCAGGTTGATTGGAGAATTCAGAACAGACTAACGTTGCGAAGCACAAAAAGACTGACCACAAAAGGAAGGGTGGGAAGTCACGCGAGAAGAAAGGACCCGGACCCGACACGTGATGATAGAATTGCAAGAAGGCACCAAAGGAAGAACTTGAGAAGATCAAAGAGCGAATGGGCAGTCGAAGGGGAGCAGACCAAAGAGAAAGAACGGAAAAGAGCGACGAACCACGGAACGAGGGGGGTCGCGAAGGCCTAGTAAGGGGACGCGCGATTCAATGGGAGAGGAAAAAAAAAACAAGTTCCGAACTCTATGCGGAAAAAAGGGATCCCTCGAGAAAAAAAAATGAGAGGATCGACCCGGATCATGGCCGCTTGACGTGGAAGGGAGGGGGGAAAAAAGGAGAAAGCCCGCGTCCATAGATCTCACACGTGTGAAAAAATAGGGGGGGTGGCACCGGGTCAAAAACCTGTAACGCAAGGGGGAAATGTCGAAAAGTCGCGTGCTGTCCAGTGCGTCTTTCCTAGGTGAAAATCATCAGGAAAAGAAAAAAATAAGGGTCAGGCAGGCCACAACAAACGGTCAATGGGCCGCCGCTCGCGCAAACAGGAAAAAGAGTGGGGGAAGGGCGAGCCGAGCGACCTTCACCAGAAATTAGAAAGAAAAAAGGCGGCGAGCTCGAAATCGAGGGCGAGGGGGCTAAAGGACCGGCGGACTTAATATCTGAAGGGGAACGATGTAGAAGACTTAATCAGGGAAGTCAAAAGAGAAAAGAAGTAAAGGCCTCCGACGCCGATTAGGGGCGGAAATTTCGAGGGCGCCGGGCGTAATCCTCGACCCGGTCTTAAGGGGAATTCACAGAAGAGTAATCTAAACAAAACGCCATCCGAGGAGAGTAAAACAATTAGCCTTCACCCGAAAAAGGGAAGAAATGACAATAAGTGCAGAGCGCTCTGGCATGGCCAGCGCGACAGAAAAGAGAAGGGGTCTCAAAACGCAGGCCTCTCTAGGACTTAGCACCAGTGGAAGATAAATGGGGGCCGGGAAGGCGCACGCGCTACGTCCTCATGAGACAAACGAAAAGGAAAAAAGGACATACTTGCTCAAACGAGTAAAATAGTGAGACCTGGTATCAAAGGCCATCGAAAAATCAGGAAAAAGGAAGGCGGGCATCCCGCTGGACTTTGCGGGACAAGAGAAATACCGAAGGTCCCTTACTCGGAACAAGAATATGAGGGGTGACTACCTCTTCCTAAGCGTCTCGGAAAAAGAAAACACCGAGGAAGGATCGCTCGCCGTCTCTTCATACCGGAACGGCCGAGAAGTTAAATCAGGAAGAAAACGGGATGGAAGAACATGCTGGCGTCTATCAGCTACCGAAAAAGGAGGGGGGAGAAGAAGGGGCCCAAGGAAGAAGAAAGGAGGGTTCCCTTTTGCTCAAGTCACAAAGAAAGAGAAAAGTAGGGCCAAAACTCTTTCTGACCTAAAACAAAAATTGAAAAGCGGTCCTGTCATAGATTCATAGAAAGGGGGAGGGACCTAGTTCGAGAAACGGAAGGAGAGTTGGGGCTTCCGCCCAAGGGAGCAATGGAACGATCGTGCCGTTGCCCCGAACAGGCCAGGAGGTGGTGAACCGGGAATTGGGAAAAGATCAAAAAGTTGAATGAAGTGGGAAATGTAACGCGCGCCCGTGAGACCACCGCGGAGAAGAGAGAATCAAAAGGAAATAGAAAGCAGGCGCGTGCCGAAGAAGGGTCAATAGACCTCTCCGGAAGGGAAGCTGCAGGAGAGAGCACAAAGGAAAGGGTCAGGTGTCAAAAACTCTTTCGAAACGAAGAGCGTTGGCCATGTCTCCCTGGGAAGAGGGAAAGAGGGGGGAGTGGAGAACAACTATGGCCGGGGAGAATGGTTTGCGATGACGCCTAGCAGACCGCTTGAACAAGGGGGGGTCGGAATGAAGAAGGGTGCCCAAAAAGATGGAAATATGCGCTGTCTCTCACAAGGGGAGAAAGGGTAAAAGGGGGTACGCAGATGAAGTGTGCCTTGGTCCGAAGTACGATGCCGCCTTGGTATAGACAACAAGGTCCTTCAAAACGAAAAAAGGTTGGCCTTCACGATTAAACCCTCAAGAGGGGGAGGAGAAAAAAAAGGAATGGGGCTTCGAGTAAAGAAGATCCGGCGAGCTGAAGCTACTTGAGAAACAAATTACTCGGCGGAAACACAGTCAATAGTGACAGTTCAAGGGGAGGTCAAAGTAAACCGTTGTTCTATCGGGAACTTGTTAAAAAAAAAAAACAAAAAAAAGAGGAAAGCGTTGCAGCAAGGCTAAAAGGAATTGCGGGCGGGAGTCGAAAGGGGGAGGGGTATTGGAGAAGATTAACAGTGCATGGGCCTCGTCGGCACGGTGGTAGAAAAAAGAAGGAGGAGGATGAACATCATTTAAACATATAACAGGTCACAAGATGCCGTGGCCTGTCCGAACCTTCATGTGGGCTAGAGATTGAGGGGGGGGGGGGGGGGGGGGGCAAAGGGTCTCTGCATCTTCATAGGGGGCGTGTCAGATGGGCCACAAGGACCGGGCATGGGGGAAGGTTGTACTGCGGGCGGGAAAGGGGTTGGGGCGTCAGTTTCTAGATTCGATCCGTAAAGTGCCGGGGAGAACAGGGGCACAGCCGCCGGGACCGGGGTCGAAAAAAGACCTGTGCGCGAGAAAAGAGCCGGGATTTGAAAGATCGCTTGTTAACGGCTCAGGGACAAGAAGATTGCTTCCTTCGGAGGGCCACTCCAAAAAAACGGCAGGGAGGGGGGGGGGGGTCCCTCCTCGGCGATCAAGAGAGAGAAAGAGATGCTAGCCGAGAGAGAGGGCTAGATCTACTTTAGGACTAAGGATCGAGAACCAAAAAAAGAATCAAAAGAACGTGTTGGGACGGAGGCCCGGTAGTAGTTGTCCAGTATTTTAAGGGGTTTGTCGAAAAGGGTTGAGTTTTCTTAGGGGGCCGCCGGTGGGGGGGGAGCGTTGACAGGGGGCATCACTTTACATCAGGATGAGTCAGAGAGGGCCTACGGGACCATCCCTACCCAGGGCGTTGGACGGGCCAACGGTTAAAAAAAATCCTTGTCAGGTAGGGGGGGACGATTTATGAAAAGGTTAGACCGCGCGGGCCACTACATCTGGGTGGTTATCACCAAGACAAAGAGGTCAAATAGTCCATCCCTCACAGGGTAATCCGATGGAAAAGGTTAATAGGAGCAGGCGTTGGTCTCTGCGAGTTTGGGATCTACCGGTGAAAGACTAGAACATCGGCTCTTGCATCCATGCCTCGAGAGACTGAAGTCCTGAACTGTCGTTTGTCTCTTTCGATCGTTCTCGTAGAGAGGGTCTGGCCTTAAAAAAGAAAAAATTTGAAAAGGGTGGAAAGATCAGCTGGCGCAACTGAAGAACCCTTGTTCTTTCTACGACTTTTTATGTCAGGAGAAACTTAACGAAAAGATGAACTGCACGGCGAAGCGGTGGGACAACAAGGGGTGGGTCTAACTGCGTCCAAACCCCCCCACTGTGAATGGTGAAAGGAATAACCGAAAAAAGCAAAATCCCCCCTGGTTAGGGCTGGGGCGACAAAAATGATTCAAGATGGGAAAGCTCAAGAATTAAAAATGAAAGAGACGCGTCAACCGTAGGCAAAAAAGGACCTGATGTAAATGAACGGAGGAATCCGCTCAACCTCGTCGCGGAACAATGCGTTTGTTGAGGGGGAAAGTCCAAGAGGTCCAAAAGTCATGAAACCTGTCCGGAAAGGAAAAAAGGATCAGGGGGGGTCAAGGCTTATTGATGCTTCGTACTTTGCTTGTGCCGAGAAGATGAGGGAGGGGGGAGTGGGAAGGGCCCTGCATCGTCAAAAATCGCGGAAGGCACTGGAAAACTCCATAAGAAAAAAAGGAAAACGGGAAATGGGAGACACAAATACGAAACTATCCAGTCGAATGAAACAGCGTGGGTGCATACCTTAAGAAGGTATCGGAATACGAGCACAGAAAAGAGAACGGCCTCAAATGGGGGGAACATTAAGGGAAAAACTGGCGAATCCAAGGATATTCCCGCAACGCAGGGAAAAAAAAAAGGGGCGAAGAGAACTCACATCTTGAAAAAAAAAACGCGTATCTGTTTTTTACAGGGAAGAGAAGGACAACTCCCCGAGGGACCCCCCCCCATGGGCTACCGTTCTCTTTACTGGAGGGCGGCGGAAAAAGGGGGGGGACGGGAATATTCGTTGAGAAGTGAGACGCAAGCATCGGATGAAAGAAAAAATACCCGGGAGGGGGGCCTTCGGGGCGGCACTATGCCACGAGACGAATCCTGAAGGGGGAGGTGTCTCAGGTGAGTATACGAGGAGGGCGAAGCTTGTTGCCATGACACAGACCAGAAAATCTCACAACAAAAGGAATTATCGATTGTGGCAAATTTCCAAACGCAAAAAAGAAAAGTAAGAAGAACAGGGAGGCAGCGATCAAAGACCGCTCGTGGCCAAGGCGCCCCTACAGGGACAAAGGGAAAACCGGGGCTGTTATTTCACCGCGCGAGGACTGGCGCACGTCAAAAAAAAAGAGGAAAAGCAACTCTTAAACTGGCCTACCGGACAAAGAAGACACATGACGGTCAAAGAGGACGGAGTAAAAGAAGGGTCAAGATACTATCGTCCGATTTCGCAAGAAAGGAGGAGGAAAGGGCGGAACTATGTTTCGGATGCAAGGCTGGGGAAGGGGCGGATCGTAATGGGCCAGCAGTAGGGAACATCAGTTTTTTGTTTTGTGAAAAAGAAATCAGGGGACGCCGGGGAGCCGGACCATACTAATTTGCGGAAAAAGGAAGACTCTGTCAGGCATTCGACCTCGTCTCGGTGAAACAAAAGGAAAAAGGAAACCACTGGATCTTTAGAAACGTTGACAGCGTCATTCTACGACGAGAGAGCCGAGAATGAACAGAAAACCAGCAAAGGAGAGCGAACAGATTGCAACAAAGACGCAGACCGCCCTTGGTGAAAGAAAAAAAAAAAAGAGGAGGGAAAAAGGTCATGACCAGTTGGAAAATGAAAAGTACGATTACATCTGGAACACTCAATTAGGAAAGGAGTGGAAGGAGGGGGGGCGACCTCCGGTCGCGCAGGTACAAGACGTCCGTTCAAAAAAGACAGAGAGTTGACCGTCTCCCATCGAGCGGAGCAAAAGCCTTCACCCATTGGTTCGCCGACAGAAAGACGACGGTCCACCTAAGAAGAAGGCGGGGCTGGCTGTTGACGTATTTCGTCTTTGGAAACAAGAAACGGGTGACAAAAAAGGGGGGGAAACTCCACCAATAAGCCCCGGAAAAAAAACGATCGGGGGAAGAGGTGAACGACGCCCCACACTAGAGATCGAAAAAAAAGTGTGCAAAAGCCCCCAAGGGAATAGTGGAACAAGTAGAAGAGAAGGGTCGCTCGAACGCAGACCATCGAGAACAAAAAGAAAGGCAGACTAACTCCGCCGTTAACGGAAGACCGCTCAGGGTCGGCTATGAAGGGAGATAGGTAAGGAAAAGGGCCAGCGCGATGCCTTCCAACTGCGTTACCCTCGCTTCCGTATAGAAAAAAGAAAAGAACTTCTTGTACTTGGGAAGGATTAGGGAAAGGCTGGGACGAAGCACCGCCTCTTCCATAGATCTTACACGATATAATAAAGGGGGGCACTTTTCGAAAGTTAAAAAAGGGGAAAGGGGAACTGGTCCGGGTGGCAGAGCAAAAGCGCGAGGCTTCGCTAGAAATTCCTATCGCCGATGAGCGAAAACCCCCGTAAAGGAAAAAAAAAACACCTACCCAATAAGGGTAATGACATAGACTGACCGGGAAAAAGGGGAAGGGGAGGTTAGTGTGTGGTCAGGTAGAAGGACGCTCGCCTTGTCAAACAAACGAAGGGGGGAAACTGGCTCAAAAATCCGAGTGGGAGCACATAAAAACGGTACGTCGAGAGGGTTTACAAGTTGAAGCCGGGAGGCAGTTGGGCCGGTCACGAAATTTTCCATAAAGCCGTAAAGACGCGATGAAAGGAAGAAGAGGTTCATGAGAAAAGGAGGAAAAGTCCAAAAGCACGGCATCCAGCTGCCTGTGCGGGGTCACGGAAAGAAATCTGACCGCCGGCCGAACGAACAAAGGGAAGTGAAAAGAACCATGGAAGGGACTCACAAAAAAGGGGGGACCTCATTCAATTAAGAAGCAAGAATGGATGCAGGGGTCTGGAGAGCGACAACATGCGACCAGAAAAAAAAAAAAAAGAAAGCATCCGACGGTAGACGGAATGTTCCAGTGCGAACAGCGAAAGGGAATTAGAAACAGGCCGAAGAGGACACATGCCCTGAGCCTCATCTTGAAAAAAAAAAAAAAAACGAACGACGAGGTTGGTGCGACACAAGTCACTGTCGAAGCCACGCTTGAACTGGAGGTTTTGCTGCCGCCAGGATACGATGACAATGATAGTGACCGGGGAGGAAGGAACCGGTCAAATTGGCTACAAGGACCGAATTGTAGGCGCGCGGACGGAAACAGAACAACAACCAAATAACGTCGCGTCAGCGAGAGCCGGCTCTTCAGATGTCCGAACAGCAGGTGCTAAAAGATGGGGAGAGGGACCAATAAAGGCAAGGAATTCCAAGGCTTACTATAGGGGGAAAAAACCAAGTGAGACAAGACTCCGTCCTAGCTTTTTTAGGATCGGGGCAGATCCATCGTCCTTCTTTAACAAGGACAAAATCTGTCGCATTCACCAACGTCGGTAGAAAACCTGGAAGTCGCAAATGCCGATCGAAGAGTCTTGCAGAAAGAAAAGTTGTCCAGGAAACCTATCCGGTCCCAAACAGTGAAACCGGATGTGTGTGTCCCCCTGAAGAGTGAAGAAGGAACACTAAAATCGTTCCGGAGATACTAAAAAAGGTCTGAGAACCTTCGAG
>Ga0179593_1244216_pt1 | contig 19430 bp, 19 predicted proteins | sample CZODoug2_1_08_16_FD_185931 | JGI IMG/M metagenome (GOLD analysis project Ga0179593, IMG submission 185931) | Vadose zone soil fungal communities from Angelo Coast Range Reserve, California, USA - CZODoug2_1_08_16fungal (PacBio error correction) | ecosystem: Environmental > Terrestrial > Soil >...
AAAAACCACCACGAAACTGACCTGAGGGGTGGAAAAAAGGGGAATTCATTTACGTCGAATCACATAAAGAAGAGGAAGAAAATAAACGACTTGCGAGGGAGAAAAAGGAAAAGGAGGGTTAGGGGACGAAGAACCGAGTTACCGAAGCTTAAAAAGAAGGCGGCATAAAGCCGGAAATTCACCTTAAAGCCACTGAAAGGGGAAGAGGAGGGGGCGCTGAAAATTTTAATCTTGCGCAGGCACTCCTAAAGGAAAGAGCGACGAAAGTCTAGAGCCAAGAGGGTGTGCGTGAAAATTCTCGAACTGGGGAGGAGAAAGGTCTGCTGACCTTACATAACGGAAGGAGAAGACGCGCTGGGTCTGGGGAAGACGCCCGGATGAGCAAAAAAAAAAAAAGACCGACAAGGATGTCTCTTTAAAACGGTGAGAGGAAAGGAACGGAGGACCGCATGCCATAAGAGAGATAAGGACCAGCCGTCCAGCGAAACAAATCGATAGGGGAAGTCAGGAACGAGGGGAAGGGAGGAATGAGATTTTTCTTGGGGGGGGTCACTGATCAAAAGGGAGTCACGATGAATCCATCAAGGCGCAATTCCATCAAAATAGTCCTGGGGAGAAATAAAGACACTTCGCTTGAGCTTAGGTAAAAGCCGAGGGGGGGAGGGAGGAGGATGAGCGATCTAAACAATGTTAGCCAGGGGGGGAAAAATGCGGGTACTGGGGGGGGAAGGAGGAGGTCTTCAGCAATTTTTCCGCGGAAGGGAGCGAACAAAAACCCTGGGGGGCGTCGTAAATCGTCCGCGCTTGAGAAAAGAAATAAACGGGACCGGGGGATGGAAAAAATTGGAACGACAGAGGGTGCGCTGATCGAGCCTGACAGGGGAAGGGGGGGGTGGTCGAACGTTTGAGGGACCAGGAAAAAAAGCGTACTGGTTAATAGTCGAGAGGAGGGCAAAATTCGAAAATTCATCGTAAAAACAACCTGGTGGAGGTCAGGAAGAGCTCCAGCAAAAAACACTCGGAGGGGGGAGGAGGCGGACTTCAAAACGTCGAGGCGCATAAACAGAGGCCAAAGGGAGAGGGCAAAAGTTTTAGACTAGTCTGGGAAGAGAAGATGGAGGAACATATTGCATCGTTCGAAGAAAAGAGCCAGGGTTCCTCGGGAGAAAAGGGGAAAAAAGGTAAAGGTGCCACCTAAATTCAGGGGTGGAAGATAAGGAAAGGGGAGCACAACATAGAAACGCATGTGAACAGAAGAGAATCTTCGACAGTGAGCCCAACGACCTTGGGGGGCCGCGGTTGGTAAAAAAAAATAGGAAGGGGGGGGAAGGTTCTCATATGGAGAAGTCAGTAAGACTAGCGTAGTTCTGGAAAAATCAAAAAGGGGGGGGAGTATTGCCAGAAAAAGGGACAGATCTCAGCCTGTCTGAGGAGGGGGTGGGCGGACCAAATGGCGTCGCGCGTGAGAATAAGTCAAAAATAGAGTGGGACCGATGCCCGATGAGTTTGGAAGGATATACATTTGCAGCTAAAGGAAAGTCTTGTGGTAATGATATGAAGAGGAAGGGACTTGGTGAGCAACTATCATTCAAACAGGGAGGGAGTCGAGCGGGAGAAATGGGACCTTCATGACTGCGAGAAGTGGGTGGAGGGGGGCACTTATGTTTGGAAGGAAAAGGAATATGTTCAAGATATTTGAGAAGGGGGGCAGGAGGTCAAAGGGAAGAAGCAAGGATGTCACAGGCGGGGGATCATTCGCAGTTCGGAGGGATAAGGGGGAGGTTGGAGATCCAGCTGGACATAAAAATTTAAGGGAAATGGCTGGGAAAAGGCGATTTTTTTGACGCGAGTGGGAAGGACACCTGAAAACACTCGACGATAAGGGTACAACCGTAGGGAAGGGAATGACCTGAAAGTACATTAACACAAAGCTTACCGTCTTGAAAAGACGTAGAAAGGTTCGTCTTTATGTACGAACGGAACAGGTAAGTGGGTCGAAGAATTGGAGGATAGAATGGGGGCTGATCGTGAACCTTTTCCTTAAGAGGGGCAGAGACAAAAATAAACTGAGGGGTGGAAAAAAAGTGTTTCTATTTACAAAAAAAAAAAAAAAGGAAAAAGGTAAAAGTTATGAAAGCGACGGGGAAGACTAGAGGGAAGGTGAAAGAGAGTCATCAACACAGGCCGGGGAGTTGGGGTAAAAGTCTTTCCTTAGGGGGGCTCAACGACGGTCATGACCGTGGATAAAAATTGCAAAATTACAGTAGGGGGGAGGGTCGCAAAACGTTACGCCCCGACGCCAAAATTAAACTCACCAGGCTCTTATATTAAACACGGGGTATATGAACTATCTCTTGGAGGGGCCGGATAAATATGGAGGTGGGGTCAGCGGGAAAAGAAATAAAAAAAAGGGCGAATTATTTCTGGGTCGACAAAGGGGGGGACTTGCCATATCATGGGAACGAGATCTCGCATTTGGCTGCTGGTCGGGGACCTCATCACTGGTCGCACAGGAGGGACCGAAGGCATGCAACCGGGGGTGGGAACTGCACAAATAACGAGAACCAGAAGAAAACTCCACCGGGGGTTGGGGGGGGTGGAAGAGGTGAACGATCGTCTTCAGACTGTCGTTAACGCTACCAAAAGGGGTTATGAGGGGGAGACTGACGAACCGAAGCAGAAGAACCAAATAGGGGGGGGGGCAACGGGTTCTGCGTGGGAGGGGGGAAATAAGGGGGTTTCCAAACCTTATCAGAGGAAGGTTACACTTGAACCGCCACGATCGAATTGCCCATAACAAGGAGAAGCAACAAAACAACGAGGAGGGAAAAGATATATATCGTCAAATCGGGGAGAGAAATGTGGGTGTGGGGGGGGACACGGTTGTACAATCGTAAAATATCATGCGCAAAGCATGGGGAAGGTTGGGGATTAAAACTCCACCCGAAGGGGAAAAAAAAACAAACAGTGCCTGCCTTGAAAGGGAGTCAATTGTCGATAAAGGCCAACCATTGGTAACGGAAGACACCTGTTAGGAAGACGCTAAGCTGACCCCGAAGGAAAAAAAACCCACTAATTGTCGTGAAGGAGGAGGTGGCGGGCATTGGGCGTGGGGGGGGAAGCAACATTGTGACTCAGCAAGAGAGCTGTCTAAGGGAAGGGGACCATCTACCACAGAAAACAATAGAGAAGGTCGAGTAGAAGGACAGGGAGGGAAAAAAAAAGAAAAAGTCAGGGAAAGGTGGTCGAGGGGAGAACGGGATCTTCCAAAACAAAGCACAAAAGAGAAAATTCACACGAGGCTTAAGAACGAAAAAGGGAAAGAGCCTCTGTTATCCCAAGGCGTACTAAGTCGGGGAGAAAGGGGTGCGCAAGTAAACACTGCCCTTTTCAGGTGGGGGAAAAGCAAAAAGGTAATGCTCAAGGAAAAAGCGCAAGAGAGAAAACGCCCACCATCTGCCTGTGGGTGAAAAGGGGAAGAGCGGGAGGTACACCACGGGCAAGAGGAGTCTCTGGGACCGAGAAAGAGCAGCAGGAAAAGTCGAGGAAAGGGTGAAACACGACCTGACACAGAGGATACAAAAATGCCCAGTAAAGCGGAGACAAGTGGAATATCAACACAGATGGGGAAAAAATTCGAAAAAAAACTTAGGCAAAGGAAAAACGAACAGAGTTCTCCGTGTAAGAACGCATGAGAGTCGATGGAAGCGAAGGGAAGCATTCCCGAAGAACGTGGAAAAAAAAGATCAATAGAGCGTGGCCGGGGAGGGAAAGAAAGAGAGGAGCGCATGCAAGCCGGTTACCCGAACGAAAAAAGCGTGCTGTGATCTGAAGACCGCCACAGAAAAGGGAGGAAGGCAAAGGGCACGACGATAAAAATTCACAGAAAGAAGAGGCCTGTCACGGCCCCAAGAAAGACGAGACGAATACTTTAACAGATGGGGTGTCCTAAGTAACAAAGCAAAGGGGACACAAAAGAAAAAATGAAGAAAAGCAAAAAGAAGGGGCGAAGATAGCGACAAAACAGATTGGGGGGGGGGGGGTGGGGGGGGGGGGGGGGGGGGCATCAAGAGGGACTAGGACAAACATATCCTGAAAAGAAAGTCCATGCAAAACCCTGGAAGAAGAAAAATAAACCCGGGCAGTAGGGAGAACGACGATGGTGGGACCTCGCACGCCCTTGCTGAAGCCAGTTTTCCGCAACATTTTTCCCAGAGAGAAAGGGGGAAAAGAGATCCCGGGAAAGGGGTCATAAAATAAAAGGGGGGGATTGGAAGAACTATCTCTGGCGAAGATGAGAGAGTTCTCGTTTCACAAGGTGGGGGGAACAACGCGGCCAGTGGTGGGGTCATTCACATGAGAAAGGGAAAAAAAAAGGTAACTGAGGAAGAGGAAGTTGAAACAAAAAAAAAATGAAGGGGGAGGAGTACCAAAAAAACGCTTTACTGGGGGCCACCCACCCCCCAGCCCCGACCGGAGGGTGTAAACACAGTCTCACAAAAACTGGTAGCGCTGTGGAAACTATTCCCGCATGGGGAGAATGCGCGGGAACTACATATGAGAAAAAGTTAAAAGACGGGGGGACGAGGGGCACGGCGACCTCTACTTATAAAAAAGTAAAAAAGCGACTCCAACTGCGCTGGCATATGGGGAAAATATCGCGTAGGACAAATGCTACTGAGAAAGGGGCAGGGACCTTAAAAATCTCAATATGACATTCTCGAGGGTTTAACCGGAGCAAGAAGGTAACTGACAAAAAAAACTCAAGTAAGGGGCTCGATCAAAAGACACTCAGCCGTGGGAAAAGTTTGACAAGGTCAATTAGTGAAGGGGATACCGGGATCCTCTCGGGTAAGGGCCGAAAACAAGGGGTCAGAGAAAGATCCACAACAAGAACGCCGGAAAAATTGCTGAGTCTCCTACCTAAAGGGAAAAAAAAAGATCTCCTGTTCTGGGGAAGGAAGGGAGAAATAAGGTGTTCGAGAATAGAGGAAGAGGAGGGGGAAAAAGCCTGAAAGAACCCAAGCGCGTCAAGTCGAGCGGAAAAAGGACTCTTCTCTGGGGAAACATCCAGGAGAAAGGAGGAGGGAATCAAAATCTAGATAGAGAAAAAGAGTCAGACCACGAAGAAACTCCTCAGCAGCGCTCGGGCGATTGGAACCCGCTCGACTGCTTAGAAGGTTTCTGAGGGGGCATGATCGGGCTAAATGGGACAAGGAGGGAAGTAGAATCGCAATAGAAATGGCTGGGTTAAAAGGTCCGCTGAATGGGGACGGCAAACGGGGGGGCGTCTACCAAAAAGGAAGGGGAGGAGCTGAAAGCGGGAAGGGGGTTGATCAAGACAAAGATCCGGAAAACATGCGAGCCCGCTGCAACGAACACCGTATATCGACTATCTCGGCAGGCTCGAGGTCCTTAGGAGGAGAGAAAGCATCAATCTGGGGGACACTCTCTAATAGACCGGGAACGTGGCGGACGTCTTAAGAAAGAAAAAAAAAAAAGAGGAGGGGAAATGGGGTCGGAACTAAAATAGGGGGCCAAACAAAAGGCTTGCTGATGAGAAAAGATCCCTAAGCGGGCGAAGTGATCAAAACGTCTGAGCAAGGGCTGCTCGCTCTAATAAAAAAAAACCGAAAGGAAAGGTAGGGGGGATATCGCACAACAAAAAATTAAAGAAGAGAAAACCCACCTCCGGGGGGTAACTGTCGTTTGAAAAAAAAATGGGAAAAAAACAAAAAAACAGAACCTACTCGAAAGAGACCTCGGCCCCGGCGGGGAAAAAATTAGAAAAGAAGGGCGGGAGGACAAAAAATAACCGAACTCATAAACGAAACGGCTCAGACCGGAATTCAAAAAAGGGGACACGAAGGAAAACGCTAGGGTGCTCTGCTAAAAAGCTTGATAGTGGGCTCCTCGGCCAACATCAAGGCCGCGAGAAAGGAACAGAGATAGGCGAGCGCAGAGTTGGCTGGGAAAAGCAAAAACGGTCTCGACGGGTGTTTGGAAAAGGAGAGCCTGTAGGAGAAAAACTGACAGACTTGAAAAAGTCGGGGGACAAGAAGGGGGGTCATACCCAATAACAGGTCAAGAAAAAGCGAGAAAGAAGTTAACGGAAAGGGTGGAAAAGGACCGGCGTACAATGACGAGGGGCATCGTCCGTACCCTTTACCGACGGCTCCGGACATTCGAAGAGTGGTACGCATAACGAGAGAGAATTTCGGAAGTCGGGGAGTTTGAGGAATCGAGACTATATCGACGCTAAAAGAGTGAGACCAGAAAGAAGCGCATGATTCATAGAATATCCTGAGGCCCTATCGAAAAATCGCTTGGCAGATTGGACGGGTCAAATCGATCGAGAGCTTTATTGCGCGATAGGGGGGAAACCAACCTTGGGAGAAAAAAATCTCCAGCAGGCAACATGAACTACGTAGTTCATCTAAGGGGGGGGAAAGGCTGCAGTCTTAAAATTGGGTAAAGGAGGACGTGGTTCGTGGGGGAGGTAATATCGGCAAACGGACTCGCTGAAAAATGAGGTGAGTAAGTCTAATTCACCTGGTCACGAGGAAAAAGTTCTTGAAAAAATAGGGGGGGTGTCTCGGCAATCACCTCCTTGCAAAATGGTTCAAAAGGAAGACGGAGTTGGCTGCCGGGAAACGCGAGAACTGGTGAACGAAGGACATTAAAGGGGGGAATAAAAGGACCGGTAGAAAAGACGTCACATTGTTCAAGTACGGATCCAGCATCACCAGTAATCTCTTTTGCATAAAACGCGGACATATCCGTCATGCCTGCAGGGCCGAGGAAAAAGGGAAGCAGGGGAACTCCGAGGGCTAGGATAAAGGAGGAAATTCTTTACAGGATTTGGCCCAGCCTAATACCCAAAGTAATCGGCCAGTGTCCAAAGTGAGGCCACAAAAAGAGAGGGTACAGCCTCCGGGGAACAGGATCAACCGAAAAGGCAGCTGCGATGTGAAATATCTCCGAGGCTCATGGGGGGGGGATGAAAAAAAAGCAACTGAAATCTTTTTCCCCAATGAAAACTGGAACAAAAATCATCTGCAGAAGGCAGGTAGGAGGCGTGAGACCCAAAAAAAGGTCCTTGGGAGAACTGTCAAGACAAACAAAATCCTCGTCATGGCCAGGGAGAAGAGGACAAGGCGGACCCAGGGGCGCTGAAACGATCAAGCCAAAAATTCGATCGAGAACAATAGGGAAAGAGGGGAGTTGGGGGCTCAGAGGACCCGGGGGGGGGGAGAAAGGGACGAGTGAAAAAATAGGCAAAGCGCACGCTGCCGGGTTTTTATGGCGATACACTTCGGGGGGAAAAGAGGCGGAAAACTTCAGAGGGGTGAACTGTCATGGGGGGGATCGGGGCTTGGTTCCTTCGCGAAAATAGAATCCACGTCTCGGTGTCTATGGCGGGAAAGCCGGGCGTGGGAAAAAAGTATTGGGCGGTAAGGAGTTTCAATCAAAAAATTCGCTGGGGTGCGGCAGAGGAATTTCCACGGGGGAAGGATAAATCGGTGAAAGAAAGCGTTAAAAGAGGGGAAACTGGGCCTGCTAAAGGTGAGCAGGAAAGTTTTCAAAAAAAAAAAAAAACGCGAACGAGCTATGTGGGAAAAAAAGGCGAATCTCAAGCAGGACCCGGTCTCAGGAAAAAAATGGTCCGGGAAAAGTCGAAAATAGGGTAGTCGAATGGGAGGCCGTCCGGAAGGAGAACGGAGGTCTGATGCTGATAGGAACCTGATCCGTGCAACGAGGGAGGGGAAGCTTATCTGTGAGAAGCGCGTTAAGTTGGGGGGGGTGGCTGGGGTGCACCAATGAACGCCCAGAAAAACTTGCAGGAAAGATGGGGAGCGGAAGAGCCCAGGTCGGAAAAAAGTCAACGTGGGGCTAGTTAGCAAAAAAAAGGAAAGGTAGTGAGGGGGTGAAGAGGTCTCCAAAGTCTATCATTAAAAGGGGGGGGGCCACCGAAATACAACCTTTGGGGTCGCGTTTCCTCAGCGAGAGGGTAACCAAAAAAACCCCTTCGCAAGGGGACTGGGCAAAACCACGAGGAGAGACAGGGCGTGCTGACTGTACGGTGGCTGGCCGTCTCTCCTCGGGAATGGCAGCCGGGGATGGAGCAAAAACAACGACCTACTGGGACGGGGGAACTGCAAAGAATTCTGTAATGAGGGCCTGCACTCAACGAGAGAGCAATCGGGGGGAGTCGGGGGTTCGATGTTACCCAAGCACTGTCTCGAAACGCTTGACCGGGGGATAGTGCCAAACCTTTTTCTCCCAACGGAAAGGAGCGAAAAAATCCTATAAAGAGACGATGGGTTGGAAGGCTGGTGGCGCTATCTTATGGAGAAAGTGGGGAGTTGAAGCCCACCGCATGGGAGAAATTTTGCAGAAAGTCCCAGCAATAAATGCCGCAAAAAGACAAAGGTTGCGGGTAACAATCAAACTGGGGGGAGGAAATAAAAACGTGAACCCGCTTCCGGGGACAGACGTGAAACAAAGGCAAATATCTCGATGAACACTCTAGAAAAAAACAACAACGATGAGGGGGGAAGTGAAGAAATAGTTGTGAAACGGACCACATCGAGCGGAGGTCCCGGGTTGGGACTTCCGGGAAAATCTCATAACAGGGTGCTCTTTCTGGAAAGCGCACAACAAAGGGGATTGCCAAAGTCCCACCATTTGGAATCAGGGGGATTGCGGAGGCGTAACTTGGGGTACCGTCAGGAACACCAGGGAAGCGGAAAGAACAACAACGTGGTCTAGGACAGATCTCTCCCCAGCCTTAACCAAAGGCTGAGTTTGGGGGGGGGTAAGGACTGGGTATCCACAGTGGGGGGAATTGCAGCGTCAGAATCGGACTGGGGCTTGGGGAACAAAAACCTCACAAAGAGGAGGGGCTTCTAAACATTTGTAAAGGACAAAAATTTGTCCGAAATATACACTAAAAACCTTTTTGCTCCTCAGGCGCGGACAAGCACTATGAGGCAAAATAATCAACATTTCGATCTGGAGGAAGACGGCCTCATCGGGGGATTCCTCAACTGGTGGGACAGTAAATAAGGCTGAAGAAAACGCGTCAGTAAGAAAACCAGGTTGAATTTGGGGAGAAAAGAACAAATGTCCCTCTTTTCTTATACCAAAAGCCGACCAGCAGGCATGGGGTTGTTTATTACGAAATTTCACCAATCGGTACAAGGGGGCTCTTGATCATGGGAAGAGAAAAGAGTCAGGCAGGGAAGAGTTATAAGAACCTCGCAAACACAAAAAACTAGGAAACGAATAAGCCTGCAGGAGAGCATTCTCCGGGAAACCGATCACAATAGGGGGTCATCCACTGGACTAAAGTGAACGGCGCAGTACATGCACTCATAAAAAAGATGTGAAAAGTGTAAAAGAGGGGATAGGTCCGTAAACTTCCAGGGGTAAAGGCAAACGGAAGAAAAGGTTGTCAAAGAGATCGCGAGGGTCCGGGCAGGTGACGGAAATCTCTCGTATGACCCGAAGACTTAAGCCAAGAAGGTACCAGATTTCTGGGGAAAGATGGCGATAAAAAAAAGATCTGCCAGGCGACAGAAAGATTCAAACGCTCGGAAGGCACTCCCGGACCCTGAAAAACAACAGAAACCATCTCCTGAAGCAAATAGGGTGCCTACATTAAAAAGACAAGGCACCCAAACAGTCCCCAGGAAACGGAACGCAAATTGTATCGTAGCGAAGACCACAAAAGAAGGAGGGGAAAAAACGTTGGCAATCCTGAAAGACTCAGGGAGCTGCAAAACAACATACCGACACATCTGGCATAGTACATAAGAGACGTCCTTTTTTCAGGAAATAGCACGTCGCGAAAACGACATGGGGGACGAAAAGGTGGGAAAGCCATCGACAAATGATATCGGAAAACAGGGCGGCCTCAGGAAAGAAAAATTTTGTAAGAATAAGTAAAGCTAAGGAAATGACTCAGATGCGAAGTAAAGTTCGACATGGGTGACCAACGCGAAACACAAGTGGGGAATTCACAATGAAAGGAGAGCTTATGCGCAAAGAAAATTTCCAAAGAAGGGAAGATGTAACCCGAAGAAACGGGGGGAAAAGACTTTTACAAGGCGTGTAGGAAGGGGGGTAACGCGGGAAAAAGATGTGAAAAGGGAGGCCCCAAAAGGCCGATTCAACAGAAAGGAAGGGCGAACGTTACCGATTACCAGGGATGCGGCCTCGACTGAAGAACGGACTGAATCCCACACAGATAGGGTTATTATTACGCGGAAAATAAAGGAACAAGGAAGAATTCGGACGTTAGACTACAGAGAGAGAACAAAAATTCTCTCTGGGGTGGACCGGCAGCCAAGACAGGGGGGGCGAAAAAACCCTGCACAAAGAGAGAGAGGTCACCCTAGCACAGCCGTGCACAGGGGAGTCCAGTGGGAAGGGAGGGAGGACGCGCAGTCTTAGTCCGTGTGCCGACGCCAAAACTTTTTAAGAAAGATCCACCACGGAACTGCCGGAAAAATTTGACTGAACCGAAGCAACTGGTACCCAATAACCAAGAGAGCTTGTGAAAAAGGGGCGCCTCGGGGGGGGGTTCTAAATCCATAATTCGCGAAAGACTATTCGCAGCACCAGACAATGAGCCGAAGAAGGTGAGTGTCCCTACCAGCTAGTTGAGGAATCTTCTCAATGTGAAAAATAGGGGCTCATATAAGAGAAGGAGAGGCCAAAAATGAAACGGAGAAGAAGGGAGGTTGGTGTGTCTTCGGGTCAAATCTCGGGATTTCATCTCACTGGTCTTCTGGTCCCATGAAGCAGGTGGTCTGCTGTAAAAGGTAATCGCATATAAACGGAAGACGGTTCCATAGAAATCGATGAGGGAGTTTACTCTTCATTATTAGAAAAACACGGAGTCAGCGCTTGCAAAGAGGGAAAGGACCCGGGCCGACCTACTCCGAAAAAAGGTCGAGACCCGCTTAAACCGCACACAGAATTTTTCTTCTCGACAGGGCGAAGTCTAATGCGAGTGGTAGGGAAGGTTCTTCAATAAGACAGCTGGGGGAAAGACATAGCCAAAGCTTCAGCGGTGAAGGGAAACTGACGCAAACGTCGGGGACAATTCCTCCGCGCTGGGGGATATTCACCAGAAAAAAAGAGGGGCGAATTTAAAAAGGGAAAATCCCGAATCAGGAATGATCCAACGGATTTCTGCGCAGGGCGATAGTAACTGAGGCAATGGTAAAAAAAAAAGCCATTAGTTCTGTGAAAACTCAGGGCAACAAAAAAACGTGGAGGTAAAGAAAGAAAAAAAAAAAAGGGTGGCGTTTTGACAATTGAATAAGGAAATTAGAGACGGAGCGCGCATAAAAAAGCCAGGGTACTACTTAAAGAAAATGAGGTAAAAAAGAAGGTAGAGGTCGAGAAAATGGCTTCTGGATTTGGAATAGACGAGAAAAATCAGCAAACGACGGTTCAAGCAGCAAAAAAGAACCTGCACGCCAGACGACTATTCTCGCTTGAACAAAAAAGTGATAGGGATCCTACAAAGAAAAAAAGCGAGGAAGACGGCGAGATGCGACAAGGGAAGGGGGAAGTGAAGCGGTTCTCAAGAAATTTTTCGGATTCATTGCGAGAAAAAAAAGAAGTGACCAGCGCTGAAAGACTCTTGGGGTTCAAAGAAACGAGGAAGCAGGTTCAAGCCAAATAGGATGATCGCGTTACGAGAACCGGGGTGCGATACCGCGTGAAGGAAGCCAGCGACTCGAGAAAGGGGACCATCAAGAAAGGAAAAGTCAGGTCGATCTGAAAAGCAGAGACAGGAGCGCAGCTGAGGAGAAAGGTTACTTTCAGGGAAGGCGTCGGTCAGGAGAGAGTCGCGCCAGGGTGTAGGAAGAAGATCTGGGCGCAATGCTTTAGAAGAATATACGGACGGCCCAGAGCGGGGGACGGACTGTCGCACAAGGCGGGGAATACCGCAGAGGTATCTAGATCGGGAGGCGCGAGGACAAAAGGGGGGGCAAATCACTTTTGCGCACAAGCATTCTGGGTCGATGTCCAGGTTCGCGGAATTTTTCCGCAGCCAGGGGATAGGGGGAAAAAGGTGGCTTGCAAGCAACACTGGGAAAAAGTTTGGGTCTTTCAGGGAGAAATGACAGAAAGGAAAACCGTTAAAGTAAATGTCTGGGAAAAAAGATTGGGAGTATGGCAGATCTAATACATGCAAGGAAAAGGTGTGGTCAAGAAGGGGGGGTCCTGAAAATCGCGAGTAGAACTGGAGAGAATTGATTGCTCTATGGGACTTATTACCGAGTCATTAAGAGTCAATTGATGAAAGAACAATCAAGAAGCGAAGCGTCGCAGGATCCAAGTGAAAGGGCCTGTCCGAGGAAAGAGCGGGCGTAAGAACGTTTGGCGGGACGAAGGGGAATAAAACCGAGGCTCAACTGACAGTCGTGGAAAAGCAAGCAGGTCAAGAGTTCCTCCACTTTTAAAATTCGGGCACACCATAAAGCGGGGGAAAAACGAACGAGCGGGCAACCTACTCAATTGGGGCATAGCATCCTCTCGAAGTTTAATTACCAAAAAGCATGGTGCCGCGTTGGCAAACCAACCTGTAGAAAGGGGAAGGGAGAGCATAAGGGAAAAAAGTTAGTAGAGCGTGGTCGGAAAAAAACAAAACGGGTCCAGGGGCAGATGGACAGAAGGCCCGTCCGAGAAATGTCACTTAAAGATACGGACACATTTGGTGCGGAAAAATGGCGGGAGAAAAATCTGCGAAGCAGAACAAAAAAGAGCTCAGATGACATGCCCGAAGTTAGTTGGGAAAAAAAGCTCTGACAAGGGGTTGGTCATCTAAGAAGGGGGGGAAGGGTTGTCAGAAATCGGACAAAAAGTTTGGGGGTGATCGCTAGAGGAGCCCACGTAAGATTCACGTTAACCAGGTGATGGACGGTGGGGGCATGACAAGTTCGGGGGGGGCCGTAGGAACACTATGGCGGAAAAGTCGATGGAAAAGGTTTCTGCGGGCAGGGGAGGAAAACGCGTAAAAATGGCCAGAAGGTTGTGCGCATGTCCGCTGATCTACAGGAAGAATTAAAAAGTAGGATATGACAAGGAATTAAAAGCGGAAATGGAGGAGGAACGCGATGGGGGCAATCAAGATTTGGGAAAAACCGACAAGAACACTCGAAGGACGCTAGTGGTTCAAAAAAAACGGACAGGATGAAAAGGAAAAAGGAAGCGAAATAGGGGGGGAGGAAACCGGTAGTAAAATCAACGATGTGGGGGGAAGTCTGATTGTGAATAAGGTCCGTGGCATTGAACGGGTGTGGGCGGCAATCTTTCTGGCCCTTGCCTCACTAATTTCTTCTTGGAGCGAAAAAGAGAGCGCGCCGGTGGGGGCGAGGTTGGAAAAAAAAGGACCCAGAGGGGAAAAATGCAGAAAAAAGTTCTTCGAAACGAGATAAGCCTCGGTCATGGTTCCATGGGGGGACGAGGGAAGAACACAGCCGCAAGTGAAAAAAGTGACAGGACAAGCCTCGAACATGACAACGGGGTGGATGCAAAGGCAACCTGGAAAGTGTCCTGGCTGGAAGACGCCGCTTCAGTTAAAACTCAAAAAGGAACGTTGGCCAGACGCACCCAAGCTGCGAGTCAAACCGTCGTGCGGGGAAGATCAGGTTAGGCCTGGGGGGCTCCTCGTGGATGGGGGGGGCAAGAGCGGCCGAAAAATAGGACGTAGAGAGCACCGGGAAGGTCCCATTCGGAAGGCGAAAGCGAGATCCTGAGCGGGGGGAAGATGTTCAGAAGCCACAAAAAAAGTAGAAATGAAAAAGAACAAAAAACCGGTGACGGTGGGACCCACTAATCTGAAAATCCTAAAACGAAAACAAGTGGTTGAAGCAAATCAGAGCAGGGATGAGACAGGGATTTCCGAAGCGCAAAAAAAAAAGGGGGCCCGGGCATTTCTTCACAAGTGGACCAAAAACGAAACTGAAAAAGTGCAACAAATTTTGTTGGGACAAGACAGGGGGGAAGAAACCTAAGGGAAACCAAGCTGAAGAGATTTTACGACGTGAAAACCACATCTCGAAAATCGATGGCCAAACATCCGAGACCTCACAACAACCGTGAGAAAGAGGAGTGTCTTTCCCATCGTATAGGAGTGGGGGACCCTGGGGTCACGTCACTGCAAAGGTGGAACAAAGGGGGTCCCACAGCAAAACTTTTGAAAACCGAACAAAACAATTTGGGCAGGGGCAGTTTAGGCTGACATTGGACAGACCGGTAAGTCCCCCTGGGAGCGAACGACAACGTGTCGACGAGGGAGCGGGCCAAATCATTCCACACGGCTTCTGGAGTATGGGCGCGCATGGCTGGGGACATTTGCATAAAACTCGGTCAAGCAGCAGACTTTTAGTGGACCGAAGCCCCCAGGAGGGGAAAGCAAGGAAGAGAAAAGTAAAATGTAACATGTGGTGTCACACACGAAGTCAACGCCAGTGGGAAAAAAAGACCGCGCGCAAAAAGAAAAAGCCACAAAACGCGATCGGAAAAGCACTAACGGTAATAAAGAGGGTGGGAAAACAATCAACTTTTCACGAGGGTGACACTCCGTAGAGGAAAAGGCGCGCCTGAACTTCCGGGGAAGTGGCGCAAAAACCGTGATATAAAGGAGACAAGGAATGAACTCCCAAAATCGGCAGTTGAGGAAAACTAAAAGGAACCACGACAGGGCGGTCAGGGAAAGCGAACGCGGGACAGTTTACCTCGGGCGGCCAAGGGAAAAGAGGGCAACCACAAAGAATATTACTAATCATGAAACTCAGTGACAGAGAGACGGTTAAAAAAAAATCACTGCGGGGGGAAGAAAACGCAATGCAAGGAGCAGTAACATCCATCGAACAGAGGGGACGTCGTTAATACTGGAAGGATATGTCGCGGGAAGGCAGAAGGAAAAAATTCACGGACAGGTTGGAAATATCGCGGGCTCGGTAATGGGAGGGGGGATGCTAGCTGCTCAATCTCCTGTTGAAAAAAGAAGGACAGCTGGGAAAAAACAGTAAATCCCAAAATAGGGGGCTACCAATAAAACATTCGAAACAAAGGGGAAAGCCAGAAGCTCCTTCACAAACTCCACTGGGAACAAATCAGGAAGAACAAGACCAACCTAAATGGAAAACCATAGGGTGGCCTACGTCCCACGCAACCGCTGCAAAAAAACATTCACATTAAGAAAAAGACGTTGGGAGGAAAGAGAAGGAAACAAAGAGAAGAACGCGGGTAAAATATCACTTAGAAATAAAGGAACGTGAACCCTTTAAGAAATCAAAGATGTGCATCTGGTCCTCAATCGAATGAAGCTTACCATGGGGGGGCAAACTTCAGGGCGAACAGGCCGCAACCGGGTAAAAATCCAGTGAAAAAAACGGCGGAGCATCAGCACGAAAAGTGGGGGAGAACTCCGAGGAAGAGAAAAAGGAATTCGGGGAAATCGACGAAATTTCGACAGGTTGCCAACGATTCAAAAATTTGGGTTGGGAATTCAAATGGAAAGGTATGTAGGACAGAAAGAAAAAAAGCAGGGGTGAAACCGCTGACGATGGGAAACCAAGGAGCTAGGGGAAAAGAACGTGGGTACACTTACTAAACGGGAACTGGGGTAAGCGCGGAGGGGTCACGATGGAAACCAGCGGCATTTAAACCCACTAAATCCTTTGACGCACATTTCCTCTGTAAGGGGAATCTACTGAGCCTTCAAGAAGGACCAACTCGCCGAAAAATATGTGAGGATGGGCGAGGCAATAAAAATTAAAGAAGAGACTTGCTGAAGGCCCTCTCTACTCTGGCCTCAATCAAAAACTGTTGGGAAAGAATCCCCTAGGGGAGGACAACCGGCACGCCGGATAATCTGCCGATCCAACCAAAGTGTTTCACGACATTAACGCTGGAACAATGATTCGAGGGAGAACTCTCATCGGGATGGGCCGAGGCAAAGGGTGACCTACAATATCCACAAAAAAGAAAAAAATTGGGTACGCACAGCCAAGGGAAACACTCCTAATAGAATTAGTCAAGGAGCCTCTAATTGGGGGGAGGGAGGGAGGAAATCAAATCTAATCCAAGAGCTCCAAGCTCAAGACGAAGAAGGTACTAGCGGAACGCCAGGACGAGATAAAGGAAAAAATAAACAGCGCAACCAGCTTAGATCACAATCTCGGACGATAGGAGGGAGGGAGAGCAGGAAAAAAAGCACTTAAACTCAAAGCGAGATGGCAAAAACTTGTCCGAATCACGGCCGCAAAAAGTACGGAATTTGAAAATACAAAAGCGAGTGTGCATTGTTCCTGCAAGGGAGGAGGCATGAAACAGGTGGGCTCGGTGGCAAACCGATCGATCGAGAGGCGTACTTCGTCATGAGGGGATGAACAAGGCGGGGGGTCATCTGAGGCAAAATGTCCGTTTTGAGCCTACATGCAGAGAAGGAAAAAATTGCGGAAAGCGGAAACCGCACACAAGTAGCTAAAGACACCAGAGAAACCTGAGATGCCGCGGAAACACCAAGTGAGCAGCGCAGGGAAGAACAGTCCCGGGGGAAAAGATCCGCACTGTCCGCCCGGAGTTTCCATGGGGATTGAGAACTGGGCGAGTGGAAACCCACAAAAAAGGAAATTCGACCGAAACCAGCCAGCTGGCAATGATCCGAGTCGCGGAGGGGACGGCAGGGGAGCGACTTCCTATAGAGAAAACATCCATTCAGTTTTGCGGGATCTCGAGAAAAAAAAAACTTAGAGGAGAAAGAAAAAAAAACGAATCTGACAGGGGAATTGAATGAACTTAGAGAGGTCGCAGAAGAACACTCGTCTCACCCACCCGTCCAACCCCCCCCCGGGGGGGGGGGGACCTATTTCATGGACTTTGCGAAGCCTCCCGGCAGGTGTTCTGTCCATCGCAGGGACGAAATCCTGCAAACGACTGAAGCGCAGGACTGCAAGCCACGGACATTCCTCTTCCGCGCTGCCACCAAGCTTAAGCGGGATAAGCGGAAAAAAAAAATCATCCGGCGTATAACGCGATATAGTCTAGCGAAAAAAGTGAAAGCGGGGGACTCACGCGGGGGGGGCGGAGAAAGGGGGGGCGCGCACACGGAAAGACGAATGAACGAGGACGAGCTGTGGTAAAAAAACCACACGATGAGCCGGGCAGAAACCAAAAGAAGTATCTGAAAGAAAAAGGGGAGAATTAACAGATACCGCATGACATCACTGATCTCATGGGACCATGGGGAATAATCTCCGGAAAATTAAAGTGGGAAACAGAAACGTCGGGGAGTCCTCTCAGAGGGGGAGGATTTTGGCGTGGTAAAAGGATCTCGCCGGAGAGTGACGAAAAGGGATCCTCAGCGGACGCATGATTTCATAGTAAGAGGAATGGTGCGGCCAAAAAGACGCCAGGCGCGGCGTCAGGGACAAGGGGCAGAGGGGAAAAAGGTCAGCGATATGAGGGTCGCTATGCTACCACTTGCGGGCCAATCGAAAAAGGCGAAAAGGGAGGTGAAAGGAGAAGGGCGGAGACCATTTGTGACGCAGAAAGGGTGGGGGGGGGGTGCTTTCGTACAAGTCATAACCGGACCTCGGATAAGGGGTCGAAAAAAGGGGAAAAATGGTAAAAAGTGGGACGTGAACAACAGAAATTGTGGGAAAAAAAAAAAAATGTGGGGCAGACGAAATCCGGGAAGGGGGTAATAAACTTAGGGGGGATAAAAAAAAAGGAACGTTAATAGAGATATGGATAAAGTAGAGGAGCATGTAAAAGGGTCGTCGGGACGCGCTGCCAACATAAACCATATGACTCTACGTGGAGTCTGCGACGGGGGTATCCTTAAAGAATCCCCCGGGTAAAAGACCGTCACGTGCGGGGGACAAGTCTGGGAAAAAAAAAGCTGAACAGCAGGAAAAAAAAATCGTTTCACGCAGACCTTCCGAGTATCAGGGTGCCCCAGCCACAGAAGAGGAGGGGTAAAAAGCAAAATCTCGTAGCAAAAAAAAAAACTCGAAGGGACATTTGAAATATCTCCAGCGACTCATGGGAAGGACCAAAACTCCCGTGTGTAAGAGGGGGAAAAAAAAGGGGCGAAAAAGTTGAGAGCAGCTGGGGAACTTAGAATTCTAAAAACAACTCAAAGAAAATTGGGGGAGGTAGTCCCATCACGCACCATATCATTACCTGTGAAGGAGTCAGGGACATGGGGTCGAAAAAAGAGGTGAAATCAGAGATTGCGAAAAGGTCCTCCAAAATGAGATCGTATTAAAGGAGGCACTATGGGGGAGTTAAATGCTAGGCCACTTTTGTGAGCAGGGGAAAAAAGAATTGTCTATGCAGGATAGAAAAAAAAAAGAGGCCGCTGCCTGGGGGGGGAGGAGCTATAAGGTGTCCAAAGTAGGGCAACGAGGAAAGTAGTCGGGGACTGAGGGGGTGTAGGAGGTTGGACTTGGAATAGCACACACGAGTCAAATTTCTGTGAGTATCTGGGAGGAAGGAAATTGCAGGGAAGGAGCTAGGGGGAGGGAAGGCTTTGGGGAAAAATCGCTGGGAGCAAAGAAATTTTCGGTAATCTCAAGGTAAAAGAAAGACGGCCTTCGTGCGGGACCCGATTTGCTCCGAGGATGAGGGGGGGCAGAAACGGACGGAACAACGAAATCTATTTGGAAAAAAAACCTCTGCCAGAATGCTGACCAGCTTCTACAGAAAAAGAGAAACACTCGCACCAGGGCTATTCCACAAGGAGTCACCGGGGCAAAATTTTGGACGTAGAGGTACTAATCCGAAGGGCATGGCGAAATAGGAAAAAAGGGGGTGCAAGTCGGAGCAAGGGAGCCTTCCTAGGGAAAAAACTCATGCAGCGGGCCGGTGGGGGAAGGGGTTGCGAGGTTGAAACCTTGCCACAAAACAAAAGTGAAGCCTAGGGTGTTGCACGAACCGAGAAGCAAGTCTTATTGGACATGGGATGTCAAAAACCCAAACCGGAAGCGGGTGGCGGCGTTAAACGGTGCTCAATCGAAAGACCCGGGTGGGATGCCCACCGGGCAAATTCATGGGCGGCCGGTCTTTCGAAGACATTCGTCCCCCGACCCCAAATCTAACGTTGCGGCTAACCACGAGGATTCTACACATTCGGCGAACTCGGACTGGCCTGGATAACTTGTTGGGGGGGACGCTCAAAAAAAACACACTGCTTACGGAGGGTGATGGAGGACCCCGTTGACTTTCCATGAGGGGGACTAACAAAAATGCGGTTGGCGCGGTCTACGTTCCAGCACTGAACACCTTAAAGATCAGGGCCAACCAATTTCGAAAAAATGTAAAGTCCACCAAGGAAGGAGCGACCAAAAGACAGAAAGCAGAAGGTTTGAAGGGGGGAGGGGTCTTAGATCGAT